>Ga0156194_1007_pt1 | contig 9985 bp, 11 predicted proteins | sample RifCSPlowO2_12_FD_107847 | JGI IMG/M metagenome (GOLD analysis project Ga0156194, IMG submission 107847) | Candidatus Rokubacteria bacterium RIFCSPLOWO2_12_FULL_71_22 | reverse complement strand
CATCATGCTGAAGACGTTCGACCTGGCGACGACCGACCGGCGTGAGCTGCTCCTCGACAAGGACCGCCTGCACGCTCTGGGCCTCCGGTTCGAGCCCTCCTGGGCCACCGGCAACAGGCTCCGCGACATGCAGGCGCCTCCGAAGGCGCCGCGCGGCGCCGCCAAGGGGACCAAGGAATGACGGGCGCGACGGTGGCGTTCTGGGTCGTCGCCGTGGTGCTCGTGGCCTCGAGCCTCGGTGTCGTGCTCACTCCCAACCTCTTCCACGCGGTCCTCTACCTCGCGGCGGCGCTGGTGGCGACGGGCGTGGTCTTCCTCCTCCTGGACTCGCCGTTCCTGTTCGGCGTCCAGCTCTTGCTCTACGCCGGCGGCGTCGTGACGATCGTCGTGTTCGCGATCATGCTGACCGAGCGGCTGGTCGGCGAGCGGATCGCCCAGACGAGCCGCCACGTGATCAACGGCGCCGTGGTGGCCGCTGGCGTGTTCGTCGGCGTTGGCGGGTTCCTCCTCCAGAGTCGGGCGGCCGGCGCGCGGCCGCCACTCACGGGGGACGCGACGGCGGCGATCGGCCGCGCGCTCGTCGGCCCGTTCGCGGTGACGCTCGAGCTGCTCGGTGTGCTGCTCGTCGTGGCACTCCTGGGCGCGCTCCACTTCGCGAGGACGGAAGAATGAGCCTCATCTCCTACCTCACGCTCGCCGCGCTCGTCTTTGCGATCGGCCTGTTCGGCGTGCTGACGCGCCGGAACGCGATCGGCATCCTGCTCGGCATCGAGCTGATGCTGAACGCGGTCAACATCAATCTGGTCGCGTTCGCGCGTTTCCACGGCGACGTCGCCGGCCTCGTGTTCACGCTCTTCACGATCGCCATCACGGTCGCCGAGGTCGCCGTCGGCCTCGCCCTCGTCATCGTGATCTTCCGGGTGCGCCGGACGGTCGACGCCGACCGGCTCGACCTGTTGCGAGGCTAGGGTGCGCTTGCTCGTGTGGCTCCCGCTGCTCGTGCTTGCGCTGCCGTTCACGAGCTTCCTCCTGCTCGCGGTCGTGGCGCCGCTCCGGCGGAGGGGCCGGGCCGCGGGGGGCGTCGGTATCGCCACGATCGCGGCGGCGCTCGGCGCCGCGCTCCTGATCTGGCGCGAAGGGTTCCGCCACACGGCGACCTGGGCGTGGCTCCCGGGCGACGGGGGCCCGATGGCGACGGTCGGCATGCTCGTGGACCCGCTGACGAACGCGATGCTCGTTCTGGTGACGCTCGTCTCGCTCCTCGTGCAGGTCTACTCCCTCGCGTACCTGCACGACGAGCCCGCGCCCTCGCTCGGCCGCTACTACACCTACCAGTCGCTGTTCGCGTTCTCGATGCTCGGCCTCGTGCTCGCGCCGGGCTTCCTCCAGATGTTCGTGTTCTGGGAGCTGGTGGGGCTCTGCTCGTATCTGCTCATCGGCTACTGGTACGAGCGCCCGGCGGCGGCGCGGGCGGCGGTCAAGGCGTTCTGGATCACGAAGCTCGGCGACCTCGGCTTCGTCATCGGGATCGTCATGCTGTGGGCCGCCACGGGGACGTTCGAGTTCGAGGCGCTGTTCGCGAGGGCGCAGGAGCACGCGCTCGCGATCCCGGCGCTCGGCACGATCATGTTCCTCGTCTACCTCGGCGCGGTCGGCAAGTCGGCTCAGTTTCCCCTCCACGTCTGGCTGCCCGACGCGATGGAGGGGCCGACGCCGGTCTCCGCGCTGATCCACGCTGCGACCATGGTCACCGCGGGTGTGTACATGGTCACACGCGCGCAGCCCTTGTTCGCGCTCGTGCCCGAGGTGCTCGCGCTGATCGGCTGGGTGGGAGCGTTCACGGCGCTGCTGGCGGCCACGATGGCCTGTGTCGAGAACGACATCAAGCGCGTGCTCGCCTACTCCACCGTCTCGCAGCTCGGCTACATGATGGCCGCGGCGGGGGCGGGCGCGGCCGACGCGGGCTTCTTCCATCTACTCACGCACGGGCTGTTCAAGGCGCTCCTCTTCCTGGGCGCCGGCGCCGTGATCCACGCCGTCGGCTCCAACGACATCTTCCGGATGGGCGGGCTCTTCCGCGCGATGCCGCAGACGGGGCTCGTGTTCCTCGTCGGCACCCTCGCGCTCGCAGGGGTGCCGCCGCTGACGGGTTTCTTCTCGAAGGAGGCCGTGCTCGGCGGCGTCTGGGAAGCGCGCATGACGTGGCCGTTTCTCATGCTCGCCGTGACCGCGTTCCTGACCGCCTTCTACATGTTTCGCGTCGTGTTCACGGTGTTCTTCGGCGACGCCCGCGGTGAGAGCCATGCGCACGAGCCTGCCTGGGCGATGCGCGGCCCGCTCTGGCTCCTGGCGGGACTCACCGTCGTGCTCGGCCTGCGCTTCGCGGCCGGCGGCGGCGCGCACCACGGACCGACCTGGCTGGCGCCGCTCTCCGTCGCCCTCGCGCTGGCCGGCATCGTGCTCGCGTGGGCGATGTACCAGCGGGGCGCGCTCGACCCGCGGCGGGTCGCGGCGGCGTTCCCGTTGTCGGTCCTCGACGCGCTCGCGCGCCGACGCTACGGACTCGACGCGCTCTATGGCGGCGTCTACCGCGGCGTCGTCCTGGCCTTTTCGCGGCTGATCGGCTGGATCGACCGCTACCTCGTGGACGGGATGCTGAACGTCGTGAGCGCCTGGACGCTGCGCGGCGGCGACATGCTGCGCGGGATCCAGAGCGGCGTGCCGCAGGACTACGTCTACGGCGTCGCGTTCGGCGTGCTGCTCCTGTTCGTCTGGGCGCGACTATGGATGCGCTGACCGTGCCAGTCCTCTCGGTGATCACGTGGTCACCGTTCGTCGGTGCGCTCCTGATCATGTTCACGGCCCGCCGCCACCCGCTCGCGGTCCGACTGATCGCCGCGGCCACGACCGGGGTGTCCGCGGTGCTCGCCCTGTGGATCTACGTCGGCTATGACCGGGAAGCCGCCGGCTTCCAGTTCTACGAGCGCTTGCCGCTCCTCCCGCCGCTCGGGATCTCGTACGAGCTCGGCGTGGACGGGATGAGCCTGCTCCTCGTGCTGCTCACCGCCATCATCATCTTCGCGGGCGTGTTCGCCTCGTGGACGGTCACCGTGCGGAGCCAGGAGTTCTACGCCCTCCTGCTCGCGCTCGTCACCGGGGTGTTCGGCGTCTTCGTCTCGCTCGACCTCTTCGTGTTCTTCCTGTTCTACGAGCTGGCCGTCCTGCCGATGTACCTGCTGATCGGTATCTGGGGCTCGTCGGGCGAGGTGCGGCCGCGGGGCATCTTCGCCTGGGCGTATCGGGAGACCGGCGTCGGGACGAAGGAGTACGCGGCGATGAAGCTGACGCTGTACCTCCTCCTCGGCTCCGCGTTCATCCTCGTCGGGATCTTCGCCCTCTGGGTCCACGCCGGCGCCGGCTCGTTCTCGTACCTCGACCTCGAGGCCGCGGCCTTCGGCCGGGGCCTCCAGCGCTGGGCGTTCCTGGCCTTCTACGTGGGGTTCGGGGTCCTCGCGGGCATCTGGCCGCTCCACACGTGGTCCCCGGACGGGCACGCCTCGGCACCGACGGCGGTGTCCATGCTGCACGCCGGTGTGCTGATGAAGCTCGGAGCCTATGGCATCGTGCGGGTGGGCATGGGGCTCCTGCCCGAGGGCGCCGCGGAGCTCGTCTGGCTGGTCGGAGCGATCGGGTGCGTCAACGTCGTCTACGGCGCGCTCTCCGCGATGGCGCAGACGGACCTCAAGTACGTGATCGCATACTCCTCGGTGTCCCACATGGGGCTGGTCCTGCTGGGCGCGGCGACGCTGACCGAGGCGGGGCTCAACGGCTCGGTCTTCCAGATGTTCGCCCACGGCATCATGACCGGCCTCTTCTTCGCGCTCGTCGGCCTCGTCTACGAGAAGGCCCACTCCCGCGAGATCGGGAAGATGGGCGGGTTCGGGAAGGTCATGCCCGGGATCGCCACTGCATTCACCATCGCAGGGCTCTCCTCGCTCGGTCTTCCCGCGACGGCGGGCTTCGTCGCCGAGCTGCTCACGTTCATGGGGGCCTGGCGATCCGACCATCGCTGGTGGCTGTTCCCGGCGGTCGCGGGGACCTTCCTCACCGCCGTGTACGTGCTGCGCGTCACCAAGCAGATCTTCTGGGGAGGCGAATCGCCGCATTTCCACCATCTCGAGGACGCCCGAGGTCCCGAGTGGGTCGCGCTCGTGATCCTCGTCTTCGTGCTCGTCCTGTTCGGGATGGCGCCGGGCCTGGCGCTCGGGCCGGTCGACACGGCGACGGTGCCGCTCCTCGCGCGGATCGTGGGGCCCTGACGCGATGAACGCCGACCTGATCGCCGCCGTCATCCTCGAGCTCGGTCTGGGCGCCGTCCTGCTGCTGGTCTTCGTCCTGAGCCTCTTCGCCCGCGGCGCGGACCGTCGCTGGCTCGCGGGTGTGGCCCTCGGCGGCGTGCTCGCCGTCGGCCTGCTGAGCCTCGTCGTGACGCCGGCGCCGCCACGACTCGGGGGCATGTTCGTGCAGGACGGGCTGGCGATCTTCGCCAAGCGGCTGTTTCTCTGCGCGACCGCGATCAGCCTGCTCGCCGGGCTCGGGGCGCCGCCAGCATCGGGGCGGCGGGCCGGTGAGTACCACGTGCTCGTCCTCGCGTCGCTTCTCGGGATGCTCGTGCTCGCCTCGGCGCGCGACCTCGTCCTGTTGTTCGTCGCCTTCGAGCTGATGTCGATCCCGCTCTACGTGCTCGCGGGCTTCCTCAAGCGTGAAGAGACCGCCGTCGAAGCGTCGCTCAAGTTCTTCCTCGTCGGGAGCGTGTCCTCCGCGGTGCTGGCGTACGGGCTTTCGTTCGTCTACGGCGCGGCGCGGTCCACCGACCTGGCGAAGGTCGCCCAGGTGTTCGCCACGGCGGAGCCGCTGCTGCTCCTCGGGTTGCTGGCGGCGCTCGCCGGGTTCGCGTTCAAGATCGCCGCGTTCCCCTTCCACATGTGGGTACCGGACGCCTACGAGGCGGCGAGCACGCCGTTCGTGGCGTGGCTCTCCGTGACGCCGAAGGCGGCCGGCTTCGTGGTGCTGTTCCGCGTGTACTTCGAGGGCATGGGCGAGCGTGTCGACGCGTGGGCGCCCATGGCCGCCGGCCTCGCCGCCGTCACGATCGTCGCGGGCAACCTGATGGCGTTGCCGCAACAGAACACGAAACGGCTGCTCGCGTACTCCGGCATCGCCCACATCGGCTACATGCTCGTCGGCTTCGCCGCCACGTCCGCGTCGGGCGCCGCGATGATCCTCTTCTACCTGGTCGCCTACGTGTTCGGCAACATGGGCGCCTTCCTCGTCGTCGAGGCTGTCGCGCGCGCGGAAGGCTCCGAGGCGACGACCGCGCTTCGCGGCCTCGCCCAGCGCTCGCCGCTGCTCGCGTTCGCGATGCTGCTCTTCCTGCTCTCCCTGGGCGGGATCCCGTTCGTCGCGGGTTTCTGGGCGAAGCTCTACGTCTTCTGGGCGGCGGCGGCGGCCGGCCTCTACTGGCTGGTGCTCGTCGGCGCCGTCCTCACGGTGGTCGCGCTCTTCTACTACCTGCTGGTCGCCAAGCGCATGTACATCGAGGCGCCGGAGCGCACCGGGCGGATCCGTCTGTCGACGCCGCTGGCGCTGGCCGTGGTCGTCTGCGCGATCGGGGTCGTGGTGCTCGGCGTCTATCCGAAGCCCGTCGTGATGGCGGCCTTGCGGGTCACGACGCCGCTTTTTTGAGCCTTAAGTAATTGACATCTGGAGTGAAAGAACGTCCGGCTTGACCCATCTGTCCGGCGGAGATAGGCTTGTACCAACCGGTCGGTACACATGAGAGCGACCAGCAACGGCAGCCGAACGAGAGACGGCCGCAATACGCGCGAGGCGATCCTCGAGGCGGCGCAGCGGCTCATCCACGTGCAGGGCTACAACAGCACGGCGCTCGATGACGTCCTGCGCGAGAGCGGCGTCGGCAAGGGGAACTTCTACTACCACTTCAGAAGCAAGGAGGATCTGGGGCACGCGATCCTCGACCAGCTGGTCGCCTCCTTCATCGAACGCACGCTCGAGCCGTGCTTCGCGGACCCGGCGGGTTGCCCGCTCGCCCAGATCCGCTGCTTCCTCGATCGCGTGCTCGAGACGCAGCGCGAGCGTCACTGCGTCGGCGGCTGTCCGCTGGGGAACCTGGCGGCCGAGCTGTCGGACGTTCACGAGGGTTTCCGCGCCCGGCTCGCGTCCGTGTTCGCGGCGTGGCGCGCCCGACTCACGGTGGCGCTCCAGCGGGCGCAGCAGAGTGGGGCCATGGGCGTGGAGTCGCGGCCCGAGGCGATGGCGGATTTCCTCGTCGCGTCGCTGGAGGGCGCCATCCTGCTGACGAAGCTCACGAAGGACATCGGGGTCATGGAGCAATGCGTGGGGGAGATGAAGCGATACCTGGCTCAGTCCGAGGCGCGGCGGTGAGCGTCGTGGAGCGCAGGCGGCCCGATGGCGACGCGCCGCTCGTCGAGGCGCTCCGGCGCGAGGATCCCGCGGCGCCGGCCACGCTCGTGGAGGCCTACGGCGACCGCGTCTACCGGCTCGCGCTCCGGATCACCGGCTCCAAGGAGGATGCCGAGGAGGCGGCCCAGGATGCGCTGTGGACCGCGATCCGCAAGATCCAGACGTTCAAGGGGGAGGCCGCCTTCGGGAGCTGGCTCTACCGGATCACCGCCAACGCGGCGTACCAGAAGCTGCGCACGCGCAAGGCGAAGGCGGCCGAGATCGCGATCGCTGACGTGCTCCCAGCCCTCGACGAGGACGGACGCCACTTCGAGCCGATGGACGACTGGTCCCGGCGCGTGGACGAGGTGGCTCTGCAGGGTGAGTTGCGCCACGCCCTGACCCAGGCGATCGACGGCCTCCCCCCCGACTACCGAACCGCGCTCATCCTGCACGACGTCGAGGGGCTCTCGAACCCTGACATCGCCGAGGCGCTCGGGATCAGCCTGCCGGCGGTCAAGTCGCGCGTCCACCGCTCGCGGCTGTTCGTGCGTCAGCGGCTCACTGACTACATGCGGACCGCCGAGCCGTGGCGCCCGGGGGAGGGCTCCTCCAGTTGACGCGGGGCGCCGGGCTGTGGTCTCATAGGTGCTCGTCAGCATTCACGTTTTGGGCGCCACTCACGTCTGGGGAAGGTAACGGTCCATGGAAGCCGTGATCGCGAGCGGTGGAAAGCAGTACCGCGTGACCCCCGGGCAGCTCATCTCCGTCGAGAAGCTGCCTGGCGGGAAGGGGGCGCCGGTCGAGTTCCGGTCGGTGCTGCTGGTCAAGCGCGACGGCGAGGTCATCACCGGCGCCAAGGTTCTGGGCACCGCGCGGGTGACGGGCGAGGTGGTCGCGCAGGGGCGCGGCCGGAAGGTCAGCATCGTGAAGTTCAAGCGGCGCAAGAACTACCGGCGGCATCGCGGCCACCGCCAGGCGGCCACGACGGTCCGCATCACCACGATCGAGGTCTAGGCATGGCGCACAAGAAGGGCGTCGGGAGCTCCAGGAACGGGCGGGACTCGAATCCACAGATGCTGGGCGTGAAGCGCTTCGCCGGGCAGTTCGTGACGGGCGGCTCGATCCTGGTCCGCCAACGCGGAACCCGCTTCAAACCGGGCTCGAACGTCGGGCTCGGGTCGGACGACACGCTGTTCGCGAAGACGGACGGCTACGTCCGGTTCGAGCGGCGCGGGGACTCGCGCTACGTGAGCATCGCCGCCGACCAGGCGTGACGTCCAGCGGGCGACCCCCGGGCCCGCCAGCCACATGTTCGTCGACGAGATCGACATCTTCGTCAAGGGCGGTGACGGGGGCGCCGGCTGCGTCAGCTTCCGCCGGGAGAAGTACGTGCCCCGCGGAGGTCCGGACGGCGGCGACGGCGGCGACGGCGGCAGCGTGTGGCTCGAGGCCGATCCCGCGCTGACCACCCTCCTCGACTTCCACTACCAGCGTCACTACCACGCCGAGCGGGGCCAGCACGGCCAGGGATCGAACCGCCACGGGGCGAGCGGCGGAGATCTGGTGCTCCGCGTCCCCCTCGGCACCGTCGTCACCGACCGCGACACCGGCGAGCGCCTGGGCGACCTGACCGTGACCGGCCAGCGCCTGCGCGTCGTGCGCGGCGCACCCGGAGGTCGCGGGAACGCGCGGTTCGCCACCTCGACGAACCAGGCACCCCGCCGCGCCGATCTCGGCCGGCCCGGCCCCGAGCGCTGGCTCCATCTCGAGCTGAAGCTGCTCGCCGACGTCGGCGTGATCGGGTTCCCGAACGCTGGCAAATCGACGCTGGTCGCGCGCCTGTCCGCTGCCCGGCCGAAGATCGCCGAGTACCCGTTCACCACGCTCACGCCGACCCTCGGGATCGTGCGCGTGGACGCGGAGCGATCGTTCGTCATCGCCGACCTGCCGGGACTGATCCCGGGCGCCGCGCAGGGGCGCGGTCTCGGCCACCAGTTCCTCCGCCACACCGAGCGGACGCGGCTCCTGGTCCACCTCCTCGACCTCGATCCACTGTCCGGACGGGATCCGGTGGAGGACCTGGACACGATCAACCGGGAGCTCCGTGCCTACTCGCCGGCGCTCGCCGAGCGTCCGCAGATCGTCGTCGCCAACAAGGTCGACCTGGTCGAGGCCGACGGTGCGGGGCGCGCCGGGACGGCGATTCTCGAGCGGTTGGAGCGCCACTGCGCGGCGCAGGGGTTCGAGTTCCGCGCGGTCTCGGCGGTCACCGGCCGCGGGCTCGCCGAGCTCGTACGCGCGCTCGCCGCGCGGCTCGCGGCAGGCGCGCCCGCGGGCGCCGGGCGCTAGGATGACCACACGCGAGCGCCGCCTCGGGCGCGTGCGCCGACTGGTCGTGAAGGTCGGCAGCGGGCTCGTGACCGAGCGGGGCACCGGCGCCTCGCCCGCGCGCATCGCCGCCCTCGCCGACGAGATCGCCGCGGTGCGCCCGGGACGCCACGTCGTGCTCGTCAGCTCGGGCGCCATCGCCACGGGCGTCGCGAGGCTCGGCCTGGCGGAGCGGCGCCGATCGATCCCGGACACGCAGGCGGCCGCCGCGGTGGGCCAGGCCGCGCTCATGTGGCACTACGAGGCGGCGTTCCGTCGCCACGACGTCCGCGTGGGCCAGGTGCTCCTCACGGCCCAGGACATCGGCGACCGCGCCCGCTACCTGAACGCGAAGAACACGCTGCTCTCGCTCCTCAAGTTCGACGTGCTGCCGATCGTCAACGAGAACGACACGGTCGCGGTCGAGGAGATCAAGGTCGGCGACAACGACAATCTGAGCGCTCTCGTCGCGTCGCTCATCGACGCCGATCTGCTGGTCCTCCTGACGGACGTCGACGGCCTGTACACGGACGACCCGGCCGTGGACGCGCGCGCGCGCAAGCTCGACACGGTCGAGGCGGTGACCGAGGAGATCGCCCGGCTGGCGCGCGCCACCAGGGACGGCCGCTCCGTCGGCGGGATGGTGACGAAGCTCCAGGCGGCGCGCAAGGCGTCGGCCGCGGGCGTCCCGATGGTCATCGCGGGCGGGCGGACGCCCGGTGTGCTCGCGCGGATCCTCGAGGGCGAGGCGGTGGGCACGTACTTCGCGCCGAAGGCCACGCGGCTCCAGGCGCGCAAGCGCTGGATCGCCTTCGCGGTGCCGCCGCAGGGGCGGTTGACCGTGGACCCGGGCGCCCTGGCCGCCCTCACGCTCCATGGCAAGAGCCTGCTCCCTTCGGGCATAGTCGACGTGGAGGGCGCCTTCTCGTCGGGCGAGGTCGTCGCGGTGCTCGCCGGGGCGGGGGGCAGGGAGTTCGCCCGCGGCGTGGTCAACTTCGACGCGGCGGAGCTTCGGAAGATCCGGGGGGCGAAGACGAACGAGATCGAGCAGCGGCTCGGCTACAAGAGCTTCGACGAAGTGATCCACCGTGACAATCTCGTGATTCTCTAGGGGACGGCGATGAACGTACGA
>Ga0156194_1046_pt1 | contig 9998 bp, 7 predicted proteins | sample RifCSPlowO2_12_FD_107847 | JGI IMG/M metagenome (GOLD analysis project Ga0156194, IMG submission 107847) | Candidatus Rokubacteria bacterium RIFCSPLOWO2_12_FULL_71_22 | reverse complement strand
CAGAGCGCGCTGCGTCGGATGCTGCAGCAGGGCCTGCGGCCGCACGACGGCCGCCCCACGCCCGGCCTCCGCGACCTGCTCGAGCGCCTGAGGCGGAAGCGGCAGGAGCAGCTCGACCGCTACGACCTCGGCTCGAGCCTCGAGGACATCCGGAAGAAGCTCGAGGACGTCGTGCGCACGGAGCGCGAGGGCATGGAGCGCCGGCTCGCCGAGGCGCGCGAGGGCGCGCGGCAGGGCCGCGTGCCGGACTCGCTCGCCCGCCAGCTCGAGCAGGTGACCGAGCGCAACCGCCAGGCCCTCGACGCGCTCCCGCCCGACCCGGCGGGCCGGCTCCGGGACCTGCAGCAGTACGACTTCGTGGACCCGGAGGCGCGGCGCAAGTTCGAGGAGCTGCTGGCCTCGCTGCGCCAGCAGATGCTGCGGCCGTTCCTCCAGGGCCTGCAGCAGTCCCTCGAGAACCTCACGCCCGACGACCTCCGGCGCATGCGCGAGATGCTCCAGGACCTCAACCGCCTGCTGCGCGAGCGCGCGGAGGGCGGCGAGCCGGACTTCGACGCGTTCCGCGAGAAGTGGGGCGACTTCTTCCCCCGCGCCGAGAGTCTCGACGACCTCCTCGAGCAGATCGGCCGGCACACGGCGCAGATGCAGTCGCTCCTCCAGAGCCTGTCGCCGGAGCAGCGCGGGCAGCTCGACGAGATGATGCGCTCGCTCTATCTGCAGGACGAGCGGCTCGAGGCGGCGATGTCCCAGCTCGCGATGAACCTCGCCGGGCTCCTGGACCTCGACGAGCTGGGGCAGCGGTACCCGTTCCGCGGCGACGAGGAGGTCTCGCTCGAGGAGGCCCTGCGCCTCATGGACGAGCTCGCGCAGATGGAGCGGCTCGAGCAGGCGCTCCGCGGCGTCCGCAAGATCGAGGACCTCGAGCGCATCGACCCCGCGGACATGGAGCGGCTGGTGGGTCCGGACGCCCGACAGGACCTCGAGCGCCTGCAAGACCTGACGCGCAAGCTCGAGGAGGCGGGCTACCTCGAGCGGCACGGCGACGAGCTCCAGCTCACCGCGCGCGCGATCCGCAAGCTCGCCGACAAGGCGCTCCGCGACGTCTTCGATCGGCTCAAGCGCGATCGCTTCGGCGGCCACCCGACGGAGCGCCGCGGGGCGGGCGGCGACCAGACCGACGAGACCAAGGCCTACGAGTTCGGCGACCCCTTTCTCCTCGACATGAAGCAGACGCTCCTGAACGCCGTCGAGCGCCGGGGTCCGGGCACGCCCGTGCGCCTGGCCCCCGACGACTTCGCGGTGTTCCGGACGGAGAACCGCTCGCAGGCCGCCACGGTCGTGATGCTCGACATGAGCCGCTCGATGCTCAACAACGGCTACTTCCTGCCCGCCAAGAAGGTCGCGCTCGCGCTGTCGGCGCTCATCCGCTCGCAGTTCCCGCGCGACGCGCTCTACATCGTCGGCTTCTCGCTCTACGCCAGGCAGTTCACGCCCCAGCAACTCCCGACGCTCTCGTGGAGCGAGTGGAACATCGGCACGAACATGCACGCGGGCTTCATGCTGGCGCGGCGGCTGCTCGCGCGCCACGCGGGCGGCAACAAGCAGATCGTCATGGTGACCGACGGCGAGCCCACCGCGCACATGGAAGGCGACGAGGCGGACTTCGCGTACCCGCCCACGCGCCGCACCGTCGAGGAGACGCTCCGGGAGGTCCGGCGCTGCACGCGCGCCGGCATCACGATCAACACCTTCATGCTCGAGCAGAGCCCCTGGCTCGTGTCCTTCGTGGAACAGATGGCGCGCATCAACGGCGGCCGCGCCTTCCTCTCTGCGCCCGACCGGCTCGGCGAGTACGTCCTCGTGGACTACGTGCGCGCCAAGCGCGGGCGCATCGCCTAGCCGAGCAGGTCCATCCCGAGCAGCGCCCCCAGCTGGTGGAGCGCCTGCGCCGGGGACTCGACCTTGATCGTCGTCATGCCGAGGGCCCGGGCGCTCTTGAGGTTTCTTCCGATGTCGTCGAGGAAGGCGGTCGCGCCCGGGTCGACGCCGAGCTCGCGGCAGGCGAGGGCGTAGATCCTGGGATCCGGTTTGCGGAACCCGACCAGGCGCGACTCGACGAAGACGTGGAAGAGCGGGCGGAGATCGACGGGCCGCGGCGCGTCCGCGTGCCAGTTGTTCGTCAGCGCGCCCACCCGGAAACCACCGTCCCGGAGCCTCCGGATCGCCGCGAGCATCTGCGGCCGCGGCACGCCGACCGCAGCGATCTCCGCCATCATGCGTGCGGCATCGACCCGGAAGCCCTGCGCCCGGCAGTCCGCCTCGAACGCCGGGTAGAACTCCGCGAGCGACAGCTCGCCCCGCTCGAGCCTCGCCCACGCACCGGCCTCCCCGGCCGCGGCGACCGCGCCGTTGATCGCGTTCGCGGCCAGCCCGCGCTCGCGCTCGTACCGGGCGATCACGTGGAGCGGCGAGTCCTGCACGACGCCGCCGATGTCGAAGAGGACCGCGCGGATCGCGCTCACCGCGGTGCGTGCGCGCCGGCGAGCGCGCGCGCGACCTCCGCGGCGTTCGCCGCGCGAGCCGGCCGCGCGTGGCCGGGTCCGTAGTGCTCGAGGAGGGCCTGGCACAGGAGCGGCAGCGCCACGGTGAAGTCGGTGAAGCACATCACGTTGCGTCCCGCCGGCGACTCCTTGCCCCACGAGATGCACTCGGTGGCGACGCTCGCGCCGCCGAGTCCGCCGAACACGGCGTTGTCGGTGGTGAGCTGGATCGCGGCGACGTGCGGGCAGGCCTCGGCGCTCCCGCGGATCGCGCACACGCTCGTCGCCGTGATCTGGATGAAGTCCTTCGGCACGCCGCCGCCCACGAAGACGGCCGAGGTCCCGGGGCCGGGCGTCATGAAGCGGTTCATGATCGCGAGCGCGAGCGCGTAGTCGGCGAAGAAGTCCACGACCGGCCCCGGGCGCGCCGCCGTCCGGTACGCCTCGGCCAGCGGACCGTCGGGCGCGGCCGGGACGAGGAGCGGCACGCCGTGGCGCGCGCACACGGCGGCGAGCGCCCCGCGGAGGCCCTGGGCCTCGAGCCAGCGCCCGAGCTCGCGCATGAACGCGACGCCGGCGATCGCCGGCCCGCGCCAGGTCGCCGCGAGGTGCTCGAAGAAGCCGGCCAGGAAGTCCTCCATCGCGTCGTAGTCGCGCGCGCTCACCACGTGGTCGTAGAAGCGGTAGTAGCCCTGCCGCCAGAGCGCCTCGTCGTCCACGTGCTCGGGGTCCACCTGGAGCACGTGCGCCCCGCGCGCCTCGAGCAGGTCCTCGGTCGCGTTCGCCGAGGTCGAGACCAGCACGTCCACGTACCCGCGCTCGACGAGCCAGGCGACGAGCGGCGCGAGCCCCGCGCTCGCGAGGGACCCGGCGAGTCCCATCGCGATCAGGCTCCCGCTGTCGATCATCCACTTCCAGGTCTCGAAGGCCTCGCCGAGCTTCCGTCCCTGGAAGGCGGACTGCCGCATGCGCCCGAGCATGCGCGCGACGCTCGCGCCGCCGTGGCCGTCCCCGTTGCCCTCAGTGCCGAGCACGCCCATCGGCACGCGCGCCGGCCACGCCGTCTCCACGCGTTCCCCGCGCATCCGCCGTTCCTCCCGGCTAGACTCTGCACCATGTCGCCGGACGTCGCACGCATTTTCGACGCGATGGCCCCGACGTACGAGACGCTCGAGCCCTGGTACGAGCACCTCTACGACGTGCTCCACGCGATCCTGCGTCGCGCGCTCCGCCCCGCCGCCGACGGGCGGCGCCACCGCGCGCTCGACGCCGGCTGCGGCACGGGCTTCCAGGCGGCGCTCCTCGAGGAGCTGGGATACGTCGTCCACGGCGTGGACATCTCGGCGGGGCTGCTCGCGGTGGCGCGCGCCCGACTGCCGGACGCCGCCCTCGCGCGCGCGACCGTCGAGGCGCTGCCGTACGCCGACGGCGCCTTCGACGCCGTCGCCTGCTGCGGGAGCACGCTCAGCTTCGTCGACGATCCCGGGCGGGCGCTCGGCGAGCTCGCGCGCGTGCTCGCGCCCGGCGGCCGGCTGCTGCTCGAGTGCGAGCACAAGTGGAATCTCGACCTCGGCTGGGCGGCGCTCGGCGCGCTCGCGCACGACGCCCTCGGCTACGGTCTCTCGCTCCGCGCCGTGCGCGGGCTGGCGCGCGACGGCGTCTGGCCGGCCTACCCCGGCTACGGGCGGCTCCGGAGCTTCACGCGCGGGGAGCTGGCCGCGCTGCTCCGCGCCGCCGGGCTCTTGCCCGAGCGCACGTGGGGGCTCCACACGGTCACCAACCTCATCCCGTCCACCGTGCTCCACCGCCAGCGGCTCGGCCGCCCGCTCGCCCGCCTCTACCGCGCGCTGCGCGCGCTCGACCGCGCCCTCGCCGGCTCCGCGCTCGCCGCGCGCGCGGCCAACAGCTTCGTCGTCCTCTCCCGCCGCGCGCGAGTCGGGGCGCGTCAAGGAATCGCCCGGGCGAGACGGGATTTGATTTGAACCGAGGTACGGAGCCTTGCAGGGACCCGACCTGGGCTCTCGGTCACGCCGCCATATTGGGGGCTGTCTAGCCCAAGCTAGCCACCGCCCTCAGTCCCAAGACCATTCCTCGACCGGAGCAATGAATCGGATATTACTCGGAAATGAAACCGACATCAACATCGCGTTATGGAACATTAGAGCAGTAAAATCCAGAACTTATACAACATATTTAGGACTTGACACGGAAATGAACTGGGATTTAATAAGGACATGATTCAATGGGCATGGCCCAAAAACTGGATCTATTACGATGATGGGCCCGCTATCACCAACGCACTCGCTGATGCCAAGGCTTGGGTCCTGTCCCTCAAGACGGTTCCCTACCAGCGGAGGTGGGTCGACGCCCTACAACAGATTGAACTGAAGCGGGAGGTTGCCGGGACTTCCCGAATTGAGGGCGCGGAATTCACCGAGCGCGAGCTTGAGGCGGCGATGAAGGAAACGCCCGAGCAGCTTTTTACCCGATCACAGAGGCAGGCTCACGCGGCCGCTCAGACCTACCGGTGGATTGCGAAAGTCCCGGCCGACCGACCGATCAACCGGGACCTGATCCTGACAATCCATCGCAGGCTGGTCACAGGCGCAGACGACGACCACTGCCCGCCTGGAGAACTACGGAACCGTGACCAGAACGTGAACTTCGGCACGCCAAGGCACCGGGGCGTCGATGGTGGAGAAGAATGTGAGCGTGCGTTCGATGCTTTCACCTCGGCGCTTCAAAACGAATTCCGCGAGCATGATCCAATCCTTCAGGCGCTTGCGGCCCATTATCACCTCGCCGCGATGCACCCCTTCCTGGACGGGAATGGCCGGACAGCACGTGCGCTAGAGGCGCTGATCCTTCAACGCGCCGGACTCCGCGACACATCGTTTATCGCTATGTCGAACTACTATTACGATGAGAAGGCGAAGTATCTCACGGCGCTCGCTGAGGCCCGTCAGGGTGATCATAATCTAACGCCGTTCTTTACCTTTGCACTGAAAGGCATTGCGCTTCAGAGCCAGCGACTCCTTTCGGAGATTCAGCACGAAATCCAAAAGGAGCTTTTCCGCAATCTGATGTTCGATCTTTTCACTCGGCTCAAGACGCCACGGAGGCGCGTGCTCGCCCAACGGCAGATCGAAGTCCTTAAGATTCTTCTCGCCGAAGAGAAGATTGAGTGGACGGATCTGATCGAGCGCACCCGTGGGCTGTACAACGTCAAGAATCCGATTAGAGCCCTCGTCCGAGACGTGAATAACCTGAGTGCGCTTAAAGCTATTTGGGTCCACAAGATCGCTGAGAATCGCTATCTCATCGGAGTGCGCTTGGAGTGGCCGACGGAAGTAACGGAGACAGAGTTCTTCGAACGGGTAAGGAAGCTGCCGAAGTCCAAGACTCTGTCCTTCCTTCAACAATAAAGAGGGCCCCCCTGATTTCTGTGTGGCCGCCTGAGTTACTGGGCGGCGATTAGCTTCGGGCAAAGCCCCTCAGTAGCCCGGCTCGTCGAGCAGCGGAAAGGCGCTCAGCGCGTGCGGCGGCGCGACCGGCGACGCCGCGTGCAGGTAGCTCGCGTCGAGGGCGCCGAGCCGGTCCGCCCCGAGCAGGCCGAGACAGGCCCGGATCTCCTCCTCGAGCAGCTCGAGCGCCCGCACGAGGCCCGGCGCGCCCGCCGCGGCGAGGCCCAGGCATTCGAGGCGCCCGACGCCGACCAGGTCGGCGCCGCGCGCGAGCGCTTTGACCACGTCGGTCCCGCGCAGGAAGCCGCCGTCCACGATGATTCGCGCGCGGCCGGCGACGGCGGCGACGACCTCGGGGAGCACGTCCAGCGTGCCGCGCCCCTGATCGAGCTGGCGCCCGCCGTGATTCGAGACGTAGACGACGTCCACGCCGTGCTCGCACGCGAGCGCGGCGTCCTCCGCGGTGGCGATGCCCTTGAGGATCAGCGGGATGCCGTGCGTGTCCTTGAAGCGCTTGACGTGGTCCCAGGTAAGCCCCGCCTGGTAGTTGAAGCCGCCGGCCCGGGTGCGCCAGGGCTTCACGAACCGCCGCGCGAGGTCGCGCTCGCGCCGGCTGTAGACCGCGGTGTCGACGGTCAGGCAGAACGCCGCGTAGCCGTCGTCCACGGCGCGGCGCACGTGGTCGTCGACGAACGCGTCGTCGCCCCGGACGTAGAGCTGGAAGAGGCGGACGGCGTCCGCGGCCTTCGCCACTGCCTCGAGCCCGGGGCTGCAGACCGAGGAGAGCATGTGCGCGACGCCGGCCGCCTCGGCGGCGCGCGCGGCCGTCGCGCCGCCCCCCTCGGTGAAGGTCTCGATCGAGCCGATCGGCGCCAGCATCACGGGGATGCGGAGCGACCGGCCGAGGAACGTGGTCGTGCAGTCGATCCGCGAGACGTCGCGCAGCACCCGCGGGCGGAAGGCGAGCGAGTCGAGCGCCAGCCGGTTGCGCTTGAGCGTCGTCTCGGTCTCGGCGCCGCCCACGAGGTAGTCCCACGGGCCGGGGGCCAGGTTCGCGCGCGCCGCGCGGACGATCTCGTGCAGCGTCTGGTACCGCTCCTCGAGGTTCGAGCCCACGCCCTCCCCGCCTCCCGGCCGGTGCCCGGCCGCCGGACAGTGTAGCGCAGTCGGCCTACTGCACAAGCCTCCGGCGTCGGGGTAGTATGCCGCCATGCGAAACGGCGGCGAAGTGATCGTCGAGTACCTGGTGCGCGAGCAGGTCCCCTACGTCTTCGGCGTCTGCGGGCACGGCAACGTCGGCCTCCTCGACGCGCTCTACGACCGGACGGACGCGATCCGCGTGATCTCCACCCGGCACGAGCAGACGGCCGGGCACATGGCCGATGCCTACTTCCGCGTCGCGCGCCGCCCCGCGGCGACGCTCACCTCCACCGGCCCGGGCTCGTGCAACATCCCGATCGCGGTCGCCTGCGCCTTCATGGACTCCTCGGCCTTCCTCGCGATCACCGCGAACGTGCCGACCTCGCAGTTCAACCGCGCGCCGTTCCAGGAGACGTACCGCCACTTCCAGGCCGACTTCCCGTCGGTGCTCAAGCCCTACGTCAAGCGGTGCTGGCAGCCGACGCGCGTGGACATGCTGCCGACCGCGCTCCGGCAGGCGTTCGCGACGATGCTCGGCGGCCGCCCGGGCCCGGTGCACCTCGACGTGCCGTTCAACGTCTTCAAGGAGCCGGCGGACGGCGTGGACGTCGCGGAGCCCGGCGCCTGGCGTCACGGCATCGACTCGCGCAGCGGCGGCGACCCCGACACGGTGCATCGCGCGTTCGCGCTGCTGCGCGACGCCCGCCGCCCCCTCCTCTGGGTGGGCCACGGCGTCGCGCTCTCCGAGGCGGGCGCCGAGCTGACCGCGCTCGCGCGGCGGCTGTCCATCCCGGTGATCTTCTCGCCGAACGGCTTCGGCACGCTCGACATGACCGACCCGCTCGCGCTCGGCTTCCTCGGCCGCAACGGCGCGTTCCCGGCCAACGAGGCCGCGCGGACCTGCGACGTGCTGCTCGCGATCGGCGTCCGCTTCGACGACCGCTCGTCGTCCTCGTGGATTCCGGGCTACTCGTTCAACATCCCGCCGACCAGGCTGATCCACGTGGACATCGACGTCCAGGAGATCGGGCGCAACTACCCCGTGCACCTCGGCATCGTCGGCGACGCGCGCACGGTGCTGCGCCAGCTCCTCGCGTGCGCGGACGCCGGCGGCGCGCCGGACGCCGGCGCCCGTCAGGCGTGGCTCGCCGACTGCGCCAAGTGGCAGCGGCAGTGGGAAGAGTTCATCCGGCCGGACGCGGGGAGCGAGGCGACGCCGCTCCACCCGCGGCGCGTCGTCGAGGCGCTGCGCCGGGTGATGCCGGACGACGGGATCGTCGTGCCCGACTCCGGCGTCCACCACAACTGGGTCGTGCAGTTCTGGAAGGCGCGCCGGCCCGGCACCGTGCTCAACACGTGGGGGTTCTCGGCCATGGGCTTCGGCGTCTGCGGCGTGCTGGGCGCCAAGCTCGCGGCGCCCGAGCGGCCGTGCGTCGCCGTGTGCGGCGACGGCGGCTTCATGATGCGCCCCGACGTGCTCTGCACCGCGGTCGAGTACGACATCCCCGCGGTCTGGCTCGTCTGGAACAACTTCGCCTACGGCGCGATCCGCGACATCCAGACGGGGCTCCTGGCCAAGCGCGAGATCGCGACGAGCTTCGTCCGCGAGTCGACCGGCGCGCTCTACAACCCCGACTTCGTCGCGCTCGCCCGCGCGTGCGGCGTGGACGGCCTGCGCGTCGAGCGCCCGGGCGACCTCGAGCCCGCGCTCGAGCAGGCGCTCGGCGCCGGGCGCCCGTTCCTGCTCGACGTCCACGTGGACCGCGACATCAAACCGCCCGGCGTCGGCACGTGGGAGCTGCCGCCGCTGCCGTACGCCGAACCGAGCTTCGGCGCAAGGAGGACGCAGTGAGCGCTGAGACGACGAAGCCGACCGCCAAAGTGATGCGCATGGAGGAGGCGTTCTGGGAGCTGCCGCCCGGCCACTTCCAGGCCTTCTCGAAGATGCTCGTGCACCCGACCAACGCGCAGACCAAGCACTTCGACTTCCGCATCTCGAGCTACCAGCCGCGCGGCTACGCGGAGGTGCACGTCCACGAGGTCGCCGAGAACCTCTACTACATCCTGCGAGGCAAGGGCATCGTGGAACTCGACTGCGTGCGGCACCTGGTCGAGCCCCACATGGTGATCCACATCCCGCCGGGCGTCCGCCACGGCATCTTCAACACCGGCGTCGAGGACCTCGTGTTCCTGGTCGTCGCCTCGCCGCCGTACGACATGCCCGCGGTGAAGCCGACCGGAGGGCGCGACACCGCCTGAGCGGCCCATGAGCCGGTTCCCGCACCTCTTCGCCCCCGGGCGGCTCGGCCGCCGCACCCTCAGGAACCGCATCATCATGGCGCCGATGGAGAAGAACCTCGCCACGGCGGACGGCGCCGTCACCCAGCGCTACGTCGACTACTGCGCGGCGCGCGCGGCCGGCGGGGCCGCGCTCATCCTGCTCGAGTCCATGTACGTGGACCCGGCGGGGAAGAACCCCGTCTACCAGCTCGGCCTCCACGACGACGCGCTCGTCCCCGGCTACCGCCGGCTCGTCGAGGCCTGCCACCGCGAGGGCGCGCTCGTCGGCGCCGAGCTGCAGTTCGCCGGGCGCGAGACCTCGTCTCGGGTCACCGGGCGGCAGCCCGTCGCGCCCTCGCCGGTGGCGTGCACGGTGCTCACCGGCGGCGAGACGCCGCGTGCGCTCACCGTCGACGAGATCCAGGCGCTCGTCGGCCGCTTCGCCGAGGCGGCGCGGCGCGCCGTCACCGCCGGCTTCGACGTGCTCGAGATCCACGGTGCCCACGGCTACCTGATCGGCCAGTTTCTCTCGCCCTACACGAACCGCCGCGACGACGCCTACGGCGGCGACCTT
>Ga0156194_1208_pt1 | contig 10000 bp, 7 predicted proteins | sample RifCSPlowO2_12_FD_107847 | JGI IMG/M metagenome (GOLD analysis project Ga0156194, IMG submission 107847) | Candidatus Rokubacteria bacterium RIFCSPLOWO2_12_FULL_71_22 | reverse complement strand
GTGCCGAAGGCCGTGAGCCACTTCGGATGGGTCGTGGGGCCCTCCGGGGTGCCGAGCTGGAGCGTCGAGTCGTGCAGGCGCTTGGTGCCGACGAGCTTGCCGCCGACCATCCGGATCGGCGTCTGGATGCCCTCGGTGCCGTACGCCCGCAGCAGGTCGTGGGCGCGCCTGCCCTCCTGCTTGGCCTTCACGACGAGCGGGTGGTAGTTGAGCACGCCGCCCCGGCCGAAGCGCGCGGCCTCCTCGAAGATCTCGTTCGAGTCCTTCCAGTCGAAGCCCTCGAAGCCCATCTTTTTGGCGAAGCCGGCGACGATCTTCCAGTCGGGCCGGGCCTCGCCGGGCGGGTCGTTGAACCGCGCGTAGAGGCGCAGCCGGCGCTCGCCGTTGCAGCGGGTGAAGTCCTCCTCGCCCCACGTGGCGGCCGGCAGGACGAGGTCGGCGAGCTGGGTGCCGATCGGGTCCACCGGGTAGATGTCCTGGTGCACGACCACCATGCCGCCCGAGTCCACGCGTTGCGTGAGGCTCTCGATCGCGGCCGCCGGGCGCGTGCTCGCGATCTGGTGCGGGTTCTGGCGGGTGAGCCGGTGGAAGACGTCCATCAGCTCCTGCGAGGCGGCCATGGCCTGCAGCCAGGTGGTCCCGATCACCCAGGCGAAGCGCACGTTGCCGCCGGCGACCCAGCGGTCGAGGTCGATCTCCTTCTTGCGCCGCCCGGGGTACTTCTCGGGCGAGAGGCCGCGCGGATAGCCGGCCGCGCCCATCCAGCCCCGCTGGTGGCCGCCGCCGCGCGAGATCACGCGGCCCGGACGGTTGCCCGCCCCGCAGATGAGGCCGAGCGCGGCGTAGGACGTCGTGTTGCCGAGGTTGTTGCACCAGTAGTTGCCCTTCTCGAGCATGAAGGACGCCTTCGGTCGCGAGCCGTCCGGCCGCGGCCTGGCGAGCATCTCGGCCGCCTTTCGGATGGACTCGGCGGGCAGGCCCGTGAGCCGGGCGGCGGTCGCAAGCTCAGCGTACTTGTAGCCGAGGATCCACTTCCTGTAGCTCGCGAAGTCCGTCCCGTAGCGTCCCCACGTCGTGAACCACTGCCAGGGCGTGTTCCGGGTGCCGCGGCCCATGCCGGCGTCGATCTCCCAGGAATTGGCGACCCATGCGTCAATGAACTCGCGATCCTCCCAGCCGTTCTCCAGGATGATCCGGATGAGCGCCAGGTGGAGCACGGTGTCGGTGCCGGGGATCACCTGGAGGAAGAGCCCGCCCCGCTGCTCGCCCCAGGCGACGCCCATCGTCTTGCGCGGCAGCGCGAAGATCAGCTTCTTGTCCGGGTTCTGGCCGTGCATGATCCAGGACGTGAAGAGCACCGACTTGGTCTCGTAGGGATCCACGCCCGAGAAGAAGATGACGTCCGCGGCGCCCCAGTCCTCGTACGAGGCGCTGAAGACGTTGATCCCGGCCCAGTCGAGCCCCGGCGTGTCGGGCCCGGGACCCGGCTTGTCGTGGGGCGCATAGGCCGGCGTGCCGATCGCGCCGAACGCGAGCTTGCTGATCGCGTAGGTGTTCTCGAAGTACTGGTAGGAGTAGGTCTTCATCGCCCACGCGTGCTCGCCGTGGCGGTCCAGGACGTGACGGGAGATGCCGGCCATGACCTCGAGGGCGGTGTCCCACGACACCGGCTGGAGCGTCCCGCGCACCCGCATCATCGGGTAGAGCAGCCGTTCCTGCGAAGGCTTGTTCGGATTGAAGCACTTCTGCGCGAGCACGCCGCCACGGATCGAGTGATTGCCGCCGACGTTCACGACCCTGGCGTCGCCGTCCGGGACGACGAGCACGTGATGGGGCTTGCCCTCGACCATCACGAGGTTGTGCATGTTCGGGCTGATCCACTTGCCGCTGTTCACCTTCGCCGGGAACTCGGTCTTGAGCGCGTTCTGGCGCGCCCGGGGGCCACCCTCGCGGCCGAGCGGCCAGGTGTAGACCTTGTAGCCGCAGCCGACGATGCAGTAGTCGCACGCCGTCGTCGACACCTTCGCATCGGCCGGTGGGAGCGGGATGTGGTCCTCCGGCAGGTAGTACGGGGTCACGCCCTGCGCCATGTGGCTCGCCTCCTCAGGCCCGGCCGGCCAGGTTCGAGTGATAGCCGTAGATGAGCCCCATGACCCCGGTGGCCCAGATCTCGTCGCCGCGCGCTTCCAGCACGACCTGGGCGAGGGTCTCGGTGGCCTGGCCGGAGACGACCATGCCGTGCTTGGTGAGGTCGAACGTGGTGAGGTGGAGCGGGCAGGGGCCCACGACCTTGTGCTGGCCGCGGTACTGGCCGGCGAGCGGCCCGCCCATGTGGGTGCAGAGCGTCGAGAACGCGACGATGTCCCGGCCGGGGCCGATGCCGCCGCCCGCGGGCACGCCGAGCTTCACGAGCATGTCGGCGGAGTGTGGGTCCTTCCACGGATACTGGAACGGCACGGGCTGGTCCGCCGTGAGCTGGCTGATCCGGCCGATCCGCCGCGCGGGGTAGCTCGCCCGCTTGAGCGCGGCTCCCTGGCCGAAGACGCGGCTCAACGGTCCGTCGAGGAGCGTGACGGTGACCGCCGTGCCGCCCGACAGGAGGAACGCGCGCCGTGACAGGCACGGTCGCCCGGGGGAATGCTCGCGCGTGCTCATCGCTGCGCCTCCTGTCTCAGGACCGCGTAGTCCGGCAGCTGAGGGGCCGGCACGACGATCGGCGTGTCGCTCGAGAGCGAGAGGAGGAAGGCCAGCAGGTCCTTCTTCTCCTGCGCCGTGAGCTTGAGCGCCCGGAGGAGCGGGCTCTTGTTCGGGTCGTCGTCGCCGCCCCGCTCGTAGAAGTCGATGACCTCCTCGAGCGTGAAGAACGCGCCGTTGTGCATGTACGGCGCCGTGTACTTCAGCTCCCGGAGACCCGGCGTCCGGAACTTGCCCCGGTCCGCCTCGCGCTTGGTCGTGTAGTAGAGACCGAGGTCCCGGTCGGCGACCCGGTAGAGCCGCTCCGGGACGCCGCGGATCACGTGCTGGAAGCGGAGCGTGATCTGGCGGAGCGGGTCCTCCTCGAACACCGGGTTCTTCGGCACGCCGAGGGCGTGGTAGTCGTCGTCGGAGAGCAGGGGCCCGTTGTGGCACTGGATGCAGCCGGCCTTGCCCAGGAAGAGCGCGAGACCGCGCTTGGCCTCGTCGGTGATCGCCTTCTGGTCCCCCTTCGTGAAGCGGTCGAAGGGGACGTCCTGCGCACGGGAGACCAGCGTGCGCTCGAAGGCGGCGATCGCTTTCCAGGCGTCCATGATCCTCGGCTGCTCCGTGCCGAAGACCGCCCTGAAGCGGCGGACGTACTCCGGGACCTGGCGGAGTCGCTCTTCCATCATCATCGGGTCGCCGTTGCCCGCGACGTTGCCCGTCGCCGCGGCGACGGCCTGGGTCTCGAGGCTCGTCACCTCGCCGGCCCAGAAGAGCTTGAAGTAGTACGCGGCGTTCAGGACCGTCTGCGAGTTGCGCCAGTGCTGGGTCCCCGGGTAGCCGCGCGACACGTCGCTGCCGTCGCCCCAGCCCGCCTCGGGGTTGTGGCACGCGACGCAGGGGGTCGAGACGTCGCCGGAGAGCCGCGGGTCGAAGAACAGGAGCTTGCCCAGCTCCACCTTGGCGTCCGACATCGGGTTGTCCCGGGGCACGGGCACCGGGCCGAGCGGCCCGAGCGCCGGGAACCTCCCGGATTGCGCGGTGCCCGCGGAGACCGCGACCAGCCCGGCGGGAGCGGGCGAGCCCTTGCCGAGAGCCCGGAGCTTGTACTCAGGCAGCGTCGGCGGATCGACGACGACAGGCTCGCCCGTCAGCGCCTCGAGGAATTCCACCAGCGCCTTCTTCTCGGCGGCCGCGAGCCCGAGCGGTGCCAGGAGCGGGCTCTTGTTCGGATGGATGCCGCCGCCCCGGTTGTAGAACTCCACGACCTCCTCGAGCGTCGCGAGGACCCCGTTGTGCATGTACGGGGCCGTCAGCGCGACCTCGCGGAGCGACGGCGTCCTGAACTTGCCGCGGTCCGGCGGCTCCTTGGTGACCGCATAGAGGCCGACGTCCTCCCGTAGATTTGTGTAGTTCGGCGTGCCGAGCGTCTTCATGAACCTGCGGAAGGTGATGTGCCGCAGCGGCTCGCCACCGACCGCGGCGTTCTCCCGGACGCCGAGGGCGTGAAACTTCTGGTCGGAGAGCAGCGCGCCGTCGTGGCACCTGAGACAGCCCGCCTTGCCCTGGAACAGCGCCATCCCTTCCCGGGCCGCGGGGCTCAGCGCGGCGGTGTCGCCCTCGAGGTAGCGGTCGAACGGGACGTTGCGGGAGGTGATGGTCCGGAGGAAGGCCGCGATCGCGTTCAGCGAGCGCCCGAACGAGGGCTCGCCGCCGAAGGCCTTGCGGAACAGCTCGTCGTACTCGGGCACCTGCTTGAGGCGCTCGGGGAAGAGCCGGCCGTCGACTTGCATGAAGTGCGCCTCGGTCAGGTGGTCGCGAACGAGCGTCGGCAGGTCGCGGCCGTCCATCCGCCCGTCCCAGTAGCTCCGCCGATAGTGCGCCGCGTTCAGGAGGGTCTGCGCGTTGCGGAAGTACTCGGCGCCCGGGTAGCCGGTCGAGAGCGGCTTGCCGTCACCCCACGCCTTCCTGGGGTCGTGGCAGGAGGCGCAGGAGATCGAGGCGTCGCCCGACAGGCGCGTGTCGAAGAACAGGAGCCTGCCGAGCGCCACCTGCTCCGGCTTCGGCGCCGGGAGCGGCGGCAGCGGCGCCAGCGACCCGGCGCTGGCGGCGCCGACGGCGAGGACCAAGCCGAGCGCGGCGATCAGCCCACCGAGAGAGGCGCGTCCGCTCATGGCCATCCTCCTCGCTCACCGCGCCGGGAAATCGAACGAGATCTCCGCCTTGCCCTTCGCCGTCACCGTCACCTCGCCCTCCCTGGCGCCGAGGACCGGATGCAGGGCGCGGATCCTGTACTTCCCGGGCGGTACGTCGCCGATCGTGAAGCTGCCGTCCTCGCCGGTGACGGCCACGTACGGCGAGGCCGCCCCGTACATCCACGCGTGCATGAAGTCGTGGGCGTCGCACTCGACCTTGACCCACTCGCCCCGGCGGAGGTTGACGGGCTTGCTGAGCTTCTGCCCCTGGTTCGGCTGACCGAAGTTGAAGAGGGTGCGGCGCGCCGAGCCGATGATCTCGTAGGTGTGGATGTTGTGCAGGACCGGGTCGCTGTTGAGGATGTCGAGATCCCCGCCCTTCGGGACGACCAGCATGGGCGGGATGAACCGGCAGCCCTTCTGGTCCAGGAGCCCTTTCTGCGGCGCCCACGCCTTGCCCCTGGCGATGCCGTCGATGACGACCACCGCGTTCGCGAGCGCACCGCCCTTGACGGCCACCTCGACGATCTCCCGTTGTCCTTCGCCGCAGACCTCCTTGTTCTTGCTGATCAGCATCTGCTTGGGCTTCGGCGCCTCGCCCTTGAACGAGACCCTGCCCGCCACCGTGCCCCCGCCCGCGACCGCCGCGATCTCGTAGCCCGCCGCGAGAGATGGCGCCGCCAGCGCCGCCGAGAGAACGAGCGCCCCCAGGGTTCTCACGTGTGCGACCTCCTCTGCATCGCTCGCGGCGGGCTCCGAGCCGCTCCGCGGCGGATTGCACCTCACCATCCGTATCGCGCACGGCGCGGGATAGCGAAGTGCCGAATGGGGAAGGTCGGCAGTCTTTTGGCCCTGGCCGGCCCAGGGCCGATCGGCCCTGGGCCCGGGGCCTGGCGCGCGATCGAGGAGCGCCGCGGCTTCGCCGAGGCGCGACGAGCGTCGGGGGGAGTGGGGGGCCCGCTCGGGGCCCCCCACTCTAGTAGTCGGGGCGGCGTCGGGCGAAAAAGGCGGCGGCCTCCGCCCGGCGCGAGAGGTGGAGCTTGTCGAAGACGTTGGAAAGGTAGTTCTTGACGGTCTTGTCGCTCAGCTCGAGCGCCGCGGCGATCTCCTTGTTCGTTTTTCCCTCCGCGACCAGGGCGAGGACCTTCTGCTCCTGGGGCGAGAGGCTCGTGACCCCCTCCGGCCTGCCGCTGGTGAGTCGCTTGATCTTCTCGAGGACCTTCTGGGTCACGCCGGGGTCGAGCAGGGACTGGCCGTCGGCGACGCGCTCGACGGCGCGGACCAGTTCGAGACCCCGCACCTGCTTGAGCAGGTAGCCGGAGGCCCCGGCCATGATCGAGGCGATGACGGCCTCGTCGTCCGCGTAGGAGGTCAGCATGATCACGCTCGCGTCCGGCACCGCGGCCCGGATCTCGCGGCAGGCCTCGACGCCGCTGCGGTCGGGCAGCCGCACGTCCATCACGACGACGGTCGGTCGGAGGCGCTCGGCCGCCGCCACCGCCTCGGCCGCCGTGCCCGCCTCGCCCACGACCTCGATCGTCTTCTCGCGGTCGAGAAGGGAGCGCAGGCCGAGCCGCACGACTTCGTGGTCGTCGACGATGAGCACGGCGATGCGCTGGCTCCTCACGCCGCGACCCCCGCGGGGATCGCCACGGTGATGCGGGTGCCGCGGCCGCGCGCGCTCTCCACCGCCAGATCGCCCCCCAGGCGGCGGGCCCGGTCCGCCATGTTGTGCAGGCCCTGCCCGGTCTGTCGGCGCGCCGGGACCTCGAAGCCGACGCCGTCGTCCTCGACGGTGACGCGGAGCGCGTCGCCATCGCGCGCGGCGCTCAGGACGACGCGCGAGGCGCGCGCGTGCTTGATGACGTTGGTGAGCGCCTCGCGGCAGATGTGGTAGAGCTCGGCGGTCTGCGGCGGCGTGAGGAGGTCCTGGATGCCTGGCTCCAGTTCGAGATCGAGGTCGAGGAGCCCGTTCAGCGAGAGGCCCCGGGCGAGCTCCGCGAGCGCCTGCGAGATGTCCCTGTCCTGAAGGCGCTCGGGCCTCAGTCCGACGACGTAGTTTCTGACGTCACGGATCACGACGTTCAGGGCGTCGATCAGCTCGTCGAGCCGGCGCTTCATCTCCGCGGGCGCCTCGTCGGCCAGACGCAGGCACTCTTCGAGCCCGAGCCCGGCTGCGTAGATGGACTGGATGATGCCGTCGTGAAGATCCGCGGCGATCCGCTCCCTCTCCTCGAGGCGGGTCAGCTCGGTGACCTCGTCGTGGAGGCGGGCCTTCTCGATCGCGATCGTCGCGAGGTTGGCGAGGCCCGTCAAGAACTCCCGCTCGTCGGACCCGACGGATCGCGGTTCGAAGAAGGCCACGCAGAGATCGCCGACCACGCGATCGCGGCTCTTCATCGGCACGGCGAGGTGGGTCGCGAACGGCGTGCCGACGACCGCGGGGCAGAACACCTCCACACAGCCGGCCCTGGCGCACGCGCAGACCGGGATGCGATCGCCGGGCGCCAGGTCGAGCACCCGGGTGGCGCCGCTCACGGCGCCGAGGCGGAGCGCGCCGTCCGGCGCGCCGACGCAGAGGATCGCGACGTCGGCCCGGAGCAATGCGCGGGCCTTGTCCGCGACGAGATCGAGGATCCGCGGCAGCGCGAGGAGCCCCAGCACCTCCGTCCCGATCCCGTAGAGCGCCTGTGATTCCATCGCCTTGCGCTCGGCCCGCTCCGTCGCGTCGCGCAGCTCGCGCTCGCGCCGCTCGAGCCCCGTCGCCATCTGCGTGAAGTGCCGGGCGAGGTCCTCCAGCTCGTCGTTGGTCTCGACGCGGACGCGCTGCGCGTAGTCCCCGCTCGCGACGGCCTCGGCCGCGACGCTGAGCGCGGTGATCGGCCGGGTGAAATGGCGAGCGGCGACGACGCCCAGGAGGACGGCGATGCCCAGGACGCCCGCGCCGAGGGCCATGACCAGGAGCTGCAGCGACCAGATCGACGAGAGGACCTCGCGCTTCCCGTAGGCGTGTGTCAGCACCCAGAACTCCGAGCGACGCTCGAAGTGCGGGAAGATCGGTGCGTACGCGGCGATGCGTCCGCCGAAGCCCGGCTCCACGAGGGTCCCCGCCGCGCCGCCCAGGATCGTGGCCGCCAGCGCGGGAGCGAAATCCCGGGACAGCCACTCCGCGCGACGCGCGAACGGCGGGTCCGTCGCTCCACGGACCCACTCCGAGCGGGAGAGATAGTAGCCGGTCGAGCTGGACAGCGAGACGCTGCCGAGCTCTCGGCCGAGCGCAAGGACCTGCCCCAGGATCTTCGACGCGTGCAGGTTGAGGATGACGATACCGCGCGGCTCGCCGCGCGGCCGGAGCGGCACCGCGTACCGGACCGCCGGCCGGTGCGGCAGCTCGACGGCGCCGTGCTCGACGTTCAGGTCCATCGGCGAGACGTAGACGCTCCCGGGCGGCGTCGCCATCGCGTCGGTGAAGTAGTAGCGGTCGCGCTTGCTCTGCAGCGCCCCGGAAGCGACGATGTGCGGCCGCTCGCCGTCGAAGTCGACGCGGACCACCTCGCGTCCGGTCTCGTCGATGAAACGAACCTGGTGGTACACGCTCCTGGCCCGGGAGAACGAGAGGAACTCGTTGCCCAGTCGGGCGGCCAGACGGTCGCGCGCAGCGCCGGCCCCCGGCGGCAGGTCGACGAGCGCCTGGACCGTCGGCAGCCCGGCGAGATAGAGGACGTCCTCGTGCACGCCGCGCAGGAAGCGCTGCATCTCCTCGGCCTTCATCACGACGCCCGCCTTCAGCCGGTCGCGCGTGGCGTCGTTCAGCAGGATGTACGAGTGGAGCGCGCCGTAGCCGCCCACCACCGCGACCGGGACGACGCCGAAGAAGCAGAACGCCACGACCAGCTTGGCCCGGATGGAGAGCCGCGGGAAGAGCTTGTCGACGTTCAGCATGGGCGCCGCCGCGGCTCAGCCACGGAGCGTGGCGCGGGTCTCCTCCACGGCGCGCGCGTCGACCGCCGGGAGGCCGCGCCGGCGCGCGTGCGCTTCGACGGCGCGTCGGACCATCCCGCGCACGAACTCCGGGACGCGCTCGAGCCTCGCCAGGGCCTCCTCGGTCCACGGCAGGGCGTCAGGGACCTCGCCGGCGGCACGTGGGCCGAGCGGCTCGAGCGTGCGTGCGGCGAGCAGGACATGACAGGGGGCGAAACGGAGAAGGGTCTCGGCGTTCCCGCCGATGTCGAGATCCTCGTCGGCGTGGAGCCCGGGCTCCATGTCCCGGAAGCGGCGCTCGTGGAGCCGCGCGGCGTAGACGTGGATGCCGGTGATGCCGGCGCCGAAGTCCGCCGCGAGGGCCAGCGCCACCTCGGCCGCCCAGCCGCTGTAGGCGGAACCGTCCACGGGCACCAGGATGGAGCGGATCGTGCCGTCGTCGGCCATCGGGGAGATCCTAAGCGAGCGGACGGAGCGCTGCAATATGACGCGCATCATGCGCGGGCCGGTCTCGAAGGGTATGATCGGTCGCCGTGAACGACGTGGTCGCGACGCTCTTCCCCGAGCCTCCCCGCAGGGTTCCGGCGCACCGCGCGCTCGGCGTCGCGCTCCGGACCGTGCACGTGGCCGCGTTCGCCGCCCTGCTCGGCGGCCACCTCTTCGACGTGGACGCCGCCCGGCTCCTGCCGTGGCTCTACGCGGCGATCGCGTCGGGGGCGAGCCTCATGGTGCTCGAGCTCCTGGGGAGCTGCGCCTGGCTCTCGACGGGCAAGGGGCTCGCGGTGCTCGTGAAGCTCTCCCTGCTGGCGGTGGTGCCGTGGTGCTGGGCCTGGCGGGTGCCGATCCTGTTCGTGGTGGTCGTCCTCGCGTCGGTGGCCGCGCACATGCCGCGGCGGTTCCGCCACTACCAGGTGATTCCCGCGCTCCGCGCCTCCACGCCGCCCCGCTAGCGTTCGCTTCCGGCGCTCGCGCTGCGCGGTCCCCGTCGCGCGCCGGCCGCGGGCCCGGGCGGCGGGGATCGCGGGACCACGCGGCACGCGCCCGCGGCCCCGCTGCGGCTGGGCTCCGTCCAGGCGCGCGAGATCCGGCGCGCACGCGGCGGGGACGGGTCCCTTCGACCCCCACCGCCCGGGCCCGCGGCCGGC
>Ga0156194_1006_pt1 | contig 10028 bp, 11 predicted proteins | sample RifCSPlowO2_12_FD_107847 | JGI IMG/M metagenome (GOLD analysis project Ga0156194, IMG submission 107847) | Candidatus Rokubacteria bacterium RIFCSPLOWO2_12_FULL_71_22 | reverse complement strand
GCTCGGCTTCGGCGCGGCGGCGCGCGAGCTCCGCGAACTTGTCGTGTGGCGGCATCAAGCTTCTAGTTTCATTGACTTCCGTCCTTTTTTCCATCGATAATTCTCGTCTCATGCCCCCCTGGTTCCAGACGCTCCTCGGGCTCGGTCTGCTCGCCCTCGTCGCCGCGCTGGTCGTGGCGGTGCTCGCGCTCAGGCGGCTCGCGGTGCGCGCCGAGGCGGTGCTCGCGATCGTCGAGCAGGAGCTGCGGCCGCTCGTCGCCCGGACCCACGCGCTGATCGAGGAGGCCCGCGGGCTCACGCACGAGGCGAAGGGCGAGGTCGAGCGCATCCAGACCGTCACGGATCACGTGAGCGACCTGGCCCACGGCGTGGCCCGCATCCTCGCGGCCGTGAGCGGCTTCACGCGGGCCGGCCAGCTCATCGGTCTCGCGGTGGGGCTCCGGCGGGGCGTGGACGTGTTCATCCGGCGCATGCGCAGACGCGAAGGAGGCGATCATGAGTGAGCGAAACGACACGGCGGGATACCTCGGCTGGTTCTTCCTGGGCGCGGCGGTGGGTGCCGCGGCCGCGCTCTTGCTGACGCCGAAGACCGGTGCCGAGACGCGCGAGCTCCTGGCCGAGCAGGGCAACGAGATGGCGCGGCGGGCGCGTGAGCTGGCCGCCGAGGCGCAGGGGCGCGCCGGCGAGTGGATCGACAAGAGCCGCGAGATCTTCGAGGAGCAGACGGAGCGCCTCATGGGCGCCTTCGAGGCGGGCAAGGACGCGATGCGCGAGGAGATCCGCAAGGGCGCGGACCCGGCCCGTGGCTGAGGCCGAGGCGCTCGGCCACCTGGACCACGCGGGTGAGGGTATCGGGTGTGGCCCACGCGCCCCCGACGGGAAGCCCGAACCCGAGCTTCACGGGGTGGCGATCGCTAGCGTCGCCAGTCGGCGCGCGTCGGCAGCACGTGGTCGGCGATGAGGTTGCGCATCATCTCGAGCGTCCCGCCGCCGATCGCGAACATGCGTGCGTCGCGCATCATCCGCTCGAGCGGGAGGGAGCGCCCGTAGCCCGCGGCGCCGTGGATCTGCAGCGCCTGGCTCGTCACTTCCTGCGCCGTCTCCGCCGCGAACGTCTTCGCCTTGGCGGCCTCGAGGGCGTCCGGGAAGCCGCGGCCCGCGCGCGCCGCGGCCCGGTGGATCAGCAGGCGGGCGGCGTCGAGTCGGAGCGCCATGTCCGCGAGCTTCCAGCGGATGCCCTGGAAGTCGGCGATCGGACGCCCGAACTGGCGGCGCTCGCTCGCGTAGGCGATCGCGCGTTCCCAGGCGCCCTGCGCGAGCCCGAGCGCGACCGTCGCCGCGCCGAGCCGCTGGCCGTTGTAGGCGCGCATGAGCTTCTTGAACCCGTCACCGGGCTCGACCAGGAGGTTCTCGCGGGGGACGAGGCAGTCCTCGAAGTGCAGCTCGCCCTCCGGGATGCCGCGGAGCCCCATCATGAACTCGCGGCGGCCGATCCTGAATCCCGGGGTGTCTCGCTCGACGAGGACACCGCCGATCCCCTCGGCGCCAGGCCGGCCGCCGAAGCGCGCGAACACGAGGTAGAGGCGCGAGGTGCCCGCGCCCGTGATCCAGCTCTTGTGGCCGTTGAGCCGGATGCCGCCTGGGGCTTCCTCGGCCGAAGTCGCCAAGTCCGTGGCCGCCGATCCCGCGGCGGGCTCGCTGATCGCGATCGCCGGTTTCTCCCCCTCGCGCACCCACGGGAAGTAGCGGCGCTTCTGCCTCTCCGTGCCGTACTGGCGGAGCGCACCGACGACGCCGAGGTTCCCCTCGACGACGATGCGTCCCGTGATGCCGCAGGCGCGCGCGATCTGCTCGATCACGAGGACCACGTCGAGCACGGGGTGCTCGGGCCCGCCGTGCTCGCGCGGGATCGTCATGCCCATGAACCCCGCGGCGACGAGGTCCTTCACGTTGTCCCACGGGTACTCTTCGGTCGCGTCCCAGCGGGCGGCGCGGCCGGCGAAGACCGTGTCCGCCAGGTCGCGGGCCCGGCGTCGGAGCGCCTCCTGCTCGGCCGTCAGTTCGAACTCGATGGCGGGCCTCCTTTCGGATCTCGTGAAACCATCGGGCTCACGGGAACCCCGGGGGGGGGTGTCGGGGGGAGCGGCGCCGCTCCCCCTGACGTCGGTTCAGACATGGATCGCCTGTCCCAGCGCGCCGAGCGCCGCCTCGAGCGCGGCCTCGGACATCGTCGGGTGGGCGTGGATCGTGGAGACGATCTCGTCGAGGGTGGCCTCGAGCGTGCGCCCCACGGCGAACTCGTGGATCACCTCGGTCGCCTCGTGACCCACGACGTGGGCGCCCAGGATCTCGCCGGTCCCCTTGTCAGCCACGACCTTCACGAAACCCTCGGGCTCGCCGAGCGCCACCGCCTTGCCGCTCGCCGTGAAGGGGAACCTGCCGACCGTCACGTCACGGCCGCTTGCCCGCGCCTGCGCCTCGGTGAGCCCGACGGACGCGACCTGGGGCCGGCAGTACGTGCACGAGGGCACGTTCGCGTAGTCCACGGCGCGAGGCGTGCGGCCCGCGATCGCCTCGGCGGCGACGACGGCCTCGGCCATCGCCTTGTGGGCGAGCAGCGGCGCCCCCGCCACGTCGCCGATCGCGTAGACGCCCTTGACCGACGTCTCCATCCGCGGCGACACACGGACGAACCCCCGCTCGACCTGCACGCCGAGGGTCTCGAGCCCGAGCCCCGCGAGCTTCGCCGCGCGGCCGACGGCCATCAGGACCTGCTCGGCCTCGAGCCGCCCGTGGTCGGTCTCGACGATCACACCCGGCCCTCCGGGCGTGACGGAGGCGACCTTCGCCCCGGTCGTCATCTCGATCCCGCGGCGGCGGAACGCGCGCGCGACCTCCTTCGAGCAGTCCTCGTCCTCGATCGGGAGGATGCGCGGCAGCGCCTCGAGCAGCGTGACCCGGACGCCGTAGGCGGCGTAGACGTCGGCGAACTCGACGCCGACCGCTCCGGCGCCGATGATGACGAGGGACCGGGGTAACTGCTCGTTCCGCACGGCGCCGTTCGAGGAGACGATCAGCTTCTCGTCGATCCGGACCCCGGGCAGCGCCTTGGGCTCGGAACCCGTCGCGAGGATCACCGCCTTCGCCTCGAGCGTCTCGGTCGACGAGGCGCCGACGACCTCGACGCGGTCGCGCGCCCGGAGCAGGCCCCGCCCCGCGAAGAGCGTGATCTTGTTCTTCCTGAAGAGGAACTCGACCCCCTTCGCGCGAGAGTCCGCGATGCGCCGGCTGCGCTGGACCGCCTCCGCGTAGTTGGCCTCGACGCCGCTCACCCGGATGCCGAAGTCGGCCGCGCGATGGACGAGCCCGAGGACCTCGGCGCTGCGCAGCAACGCCTTCGTCGGGATGCACCCCCAGTTCAGGCAGACACCTCCCGGGCGGTCGTCCTCGACGGCGGCGACCGAAAGGCCGAGCTGGGCGCAGCGGATCGCGGCGACGTAGCCGCCCGGGCCGGTGCCGATCACCGCGACGTCGACGGGGTGCGTCATACCAGGAGCCGGAGCGGCTCCTCGAGCAACCGTTTGACGTCCTGCAGGAAGCGCGCGCCCATCGCGCCGTCCATCACCCGGTGGTCGCAGGAGAGCGTCACGGCCATGCGGCGGCCGACCCCGAGGCCGGCGTCGGTCACCACGGGCACGCGGCGCACCGAGGCCACGGCGAGGATCGCGCCCTCCGGCGGGTTGATGATCGCCGAGAACTCGGCGACGTCGTACATGCCGAGGTTCGAGATCGAGAACGTCGCGCCCGAGAGCTCCTGCGCCCGGAGCTTCCGCGCGCGGGCGCGCTCGGCCAGGTCGCGCGACTCGACGGCGATCTGCGCCAGCGACTTGGCGTGGCAGTCGCGGAGGACCGGCGTGATGAGCCCCTCGTCCAGCGCGACCGCGATGCCCACGTGCACGCGGTGGAAGACACGGATCGACTCGCCCTGGAACGCGGCGTTCACGCCCGGATGGCGGAGCAGGGCGAGCGCGCAGGCCCGGACGACCAGGTCGTTGACCGAGATCTTCGGCTGCCCCTCGAGGAGGTTCAGTTCCTCGCGGAGCTCCCACGCGCGGTCCATCGCGATCTCCGACGTGACGTAGAAGTGCGGGACCGGCGCCTTCGCCAGCGGCATGCGCTTGGCGATCGCCCCGCGCATCTGGCTGAGCGGCACGTCCTCGAACTCCACGCCGGGGGCCGCGGGCGCGGCGGTGGGCGCCGCGGCGACGCCCGTCCGCGCGCCCTCGACGTCGCGGCGGACGATACGCCCGCCGGGCCCCGAGCCCTGGAGCACGCGGAGATCGACGCCGGCCTGGGCGGCGATCTTCCGCGCGAGCGGCGAGGCCTTCACCCGGGCGGCCTCCGCCGGCGCGACCTTCGCCGGTGCGACGGGCTCCGGCGCGCTCGGCGGCGGCGGGGTGACCGGCTGGGGCGCGGCGGCCGGCGCGGCCGCGCCGGCGAGCCACGCCGCGATGTCCTCGCCCGGCTCGGCGATGAGGCCGATCAGCGTGCCCACGGGCACCTTCTCGCCGGCGTGCACCAGGATCTTCCGGAGCACGCCGGCGCCGAACGCCTCCATCTCGACGTCGGCCTTGTCGGTCTCGACCTCGGCAAGGACGTCACCGCCCTGGATCCGGTCCCCTTCCCGCTTGAGCCACTTGATGATCTTCCCGCTCTCCATCGCCTCGGAGAGCTTCGGCATCACGACCTTGGTGACGGCCATGGGTCAGCCCCCGTTCGCGTAGCACACGCGGCGCACGGCGGCCGCGATCCTGTCCTTGGACGGCGTCTTGAGCTTCTCCAGATTCCGCGCGTACGGCATCGGCGCGTTCGCGCCCGTCACACGCTCGACCGGCGCATCGAGGTCGTCGAAGGCACGCTCCGTGATGAAGGCGGCGATCTCCGACCCCATGCCCGCGAAGCCGGCGCCCGCCTCGACGACCACCGCGCGGTGCGTCTTCCGCACCGAGCCGATGATCGACTCCGTGTCCATCGGCCGAAGCGTCCGCGGGTCCACGATCTCGACCGAGATGCCCTCCGCGGCGAGCTCCTCCGCCACCTCCATCGCCCGGTAGCACATGCCCATGTAGGCGATGACGGTGACGTCGGTGCCTTCGCGACGCACGATCGCCTGCCCGAGCGGGATCAGGAAGTCCGGGTCCTCCGGAACGTCACCCTTGACGTTGTAGAGCGTCTCCGATTCGATGAAGATCACGGGGTCGTCGTCACGGATCGCGGACTTCAGCAACCCCTTGGCGTCCATCGGCGTCGTCGGGCGGACGACCTTGAGCCCCGGCACGTGGTAGAAGTACGACTCCATCGACTGGGAGTGCTGCGCGCCGAGCTGCGCCGCCGGCCCGCCCGGCCCGCGGATGACGATGGGCACGTGGTACTGGCCGCCGGACATGTAGCGGATCTTCGCCGCGGTGTTCACGATCTGGTCGACCGCGACGAGGGCGAAGTTGAACGTCATCATCTCGACGACGGGTCGGAGCCCCGTCATCGCCGCGCCGATGCCGACGCCGGTGAAGCCGGACTCCGCGATCGGCGTGTCCACGACGCGGCGGGGGCCGAACTCCCTGAGGAGCCCCTGCGTCACCTTGTACGCGCCCTCGTAGAGGCCGACCTCCTCGCCGATGACGAACACGCTCGGGTCGCGCCGCATCTCCTCGCGGAGCGCCAAGTTCAGGGCCTCGCGGTACGTCATCACCGCCACGTCAGGCCTCCCGCGGGGGCTCGCCGTAGATGTCGGTGAACAGCCACTCGCCGGGCGGCTCCGGCGAGGCGTCGGCGAAGGCGACGGCCTCGTCGACGCGGTCGACGGCGTCCTTCTCGAGCGTCCGGACGTCGTCGTCCGTGACGAGCTTGGCCGCGAGCGCATACCCCCGGAACAGCGCGATCGGATCGCGCTGCTTCTCGCGCTCGACCTCCTCGCGCGTCCGATACACCGCCCCGGCCGGGTCCCGCATCGAGTGACCGCGGAACCGGTACGTGTCGGCCTCGATGAGCGCCGGTGTCTTGTCGGCGCGGGCGCGCTCGACCGCCCGGCCCACCGCCTCGCGGACCGCGAGCACGTCCATGCCGTCCACGCGCTCGGCCGGGATGCCGTACGTCCGGCCGAACTGCCAGATCTCCGTCTGGGCGAGGGCGCGCTCGGTGGAGGTGCCCATGGCGTAGCGATTGTTCTCGCAGACGTAGATGACCGGCAGCTTCCACAGCGCGACCAGGTTCATCGACTCGTGGAACTCGCCCTGGGGCACGGCGCCATCGCCGAAGTAGCAGACGACCACCTGATCGCCGCCCCGATACTTGATGCCGAACCCCACGCCCGCCGCGACCGGTAGGTGCGCGCCCACGATCGCGTGGCCGCCGAGGAAGTTCACGCTCCGGTCGAAGAGATGCATCGAGCCGCCCTTGCCCTTCGACAGCCCGTCACGGCGGCCGTAGAGCTCCGCCATCGCCCGACGGGGGTCCGACCCCTTCGCCAGGCAATGGCCGTGCTCGCGGTACGCCGAGATGGCATAGTCGTCGGGTCGCAGGACGGAGGTGGCCCCGACCGCCACGGCCTCCTCACCGATGTAGAGGTGCAGGAAGCCGCCGATCTTGCCGAGCGCGTACGCCTCCGCCGCCTTCTCCTCGAATCGGCGGATGAGCAGCATCTCGCCCAGCAGCCGTCGGGCCAGCTCGGCATCGACGCCGAGCGCAGGCTCCTGCCGCGTGATCGTCTTGGCCATCGGGGTCTCCCGTCACCAGCGCATCACGCTGAGGTCGTCCACCGAGAGACGCCGACGCGCGCGGAAGATCACGACGATGATCGCCAGACCGACGGCCACTTCGGCCGCGGCCACGGCCATGACGAACAGCACGAGCGCCTGTCCATCGAGGGCGCCGAACCGGTGGCCGAAGGCGACGAGCGCGAGGTTCGCGGCATTGAGCATCAGCTCGATGGACATGAAGATCACGAGCGGGTTCCGGCGGATGACGACGCCGACGACACCGATCGTGAAGAGGATGGCCGAGAGCACGACGTAGTAGTGCTCGGGCACGCCCATCACGACGCCTTCTTCCTGGCGAGGAGCAACACGCCGATCATCGCGGCCAGCAGGAGCACCGACGTGAGCTCGAACGGAAACAGGTAGCGCGCGAACAGCAGGCGGCCCAGGGCGCCGATCGTGGTGGGGCCCGGTGCCGCGGCACCCGCGGGGGCCCCGGTCCCGCGCGCGACGACGAACGCCAGGAGCAGGAACAGGAGCACGCCGAGCGGCGCAGCGAGCACCCGGACCGGGCGGCGCGGGTCCGGACCCGTCTCCTCCTTGCCCGGGATCAGCACCATGATCGCGAACACGAAGAGGACCATGATGGCGCCCGCGTAGACGATCACCTGCGCGGCGGCCAGGAACTCGGCGCCGAGCGTCAGGTACAGCGCGGCGACGGAGCCCAGGTTCGCGACGAGGAACAGGGCGCCGTGGATCGGGTTCCGCCGCAGGACGAGGCCGAGCGCCGAGCCGACGGCCAGGGCGGCGAGGACGAAGAACGCCACGTACGCCGTCATGGCTCGCGGTCCGCCGGAATCGGGATCGTCGACTGCGGTCGCCCGTCCGGCCCGGCCGGCTGCAGGGCGAGCAGCGCCTCCTTCGTGTAGACCATCCCGCGACGACTGTAGGAGGCGAACTCCAGGATCCCGGTGTCCATCCGGATCGCGTCCTCGGGGCACGCCTCGACGCAATAGCCGCAGAAGACGCACTTGCCGACGTCGATGTCGAAGCGCGCGGGCATCTTCTCGATCTCGGGGTTCGGGTGCTCCGTCGCCACGATGTAGATGCAGTGCGCCGGGCAGACGGTCTCGCACATCATGCACGCGACGCAGCGGGGCGAGCCATCCTCGCGCTGCACGAGGCGGTGGAGCGACCGGAGGCGTGGTGAGTACGGCCGGCGCTCCTCGGGGTACTGGATCGTCACGGCCCCCCGCGCCCCCTTCTGGCCCAGGGAGTGCCGGACGTGGCCGCTCATGTTCCGGAAGAAGTGCGCGGCGGTGAGCGCGACGCCCGACATCACCTCGATCAGGTAGAACCGCTGCAGAACTCTCACGCGCGCCCCCCCCACAGCAGGAGCACGAGGCCGGTCAGCACGATGTTGAGGATCGAGAGCGGAAAGAGCCCGAGCCAGCCGAGGCGCATCGCCTGGTCGTAGCGGAAGCGGGGCAGCGTCCAGCGGACGAGCATCAGGAAGAAGATCATCGCGCTCACCTTCACGATGAACGCGCCCACCTGGAGGAGCACGACGAGCAGGTGCGGCAGCGGCAGCGCCGCGCCCCACGGGAACAGGAAACCCTCGGCGACGAGGTACGGCACCTGCCAGCCGCCGAGGAACAGCGACGTCGTCAGTCCCGCGATCACGGTCGTCTCCACGAGGTCGGACATGAGGAACATGCCGAACTTCATGCCGCTGTACTCGATGAAGTAGCCGATGATCTCCGACTCGCCCTCGGGCATGTCGAACGGGATCCGCTTGGTCGCGGCGATGCCCGCCGTGACGAAGATGACGAACGCGAGCGGCTGCGTGACGATGCCCCATTTCGGGATCCAGCCGAAGAGCAGGGCCCCCTGCCCGCGCACGATGTCCATCAGGTCGAGCGAGCCGTACCACATGACCACGCCCATGATCGAGGCGCCGATCGCGATCTCCGCCGAGATCATGAGCGCCGCGGCGCGCTGGCCGCCGAGGAGCGCGTAGTTGTTCGCGGACGACCACCCCGCCATCATGACGCCGTAGACGCCGAGCGAGAGCATCGCGAACACGTAGAGGACTCCGACGTTGAGTGTCACGGCCTGCAGGGGGATCTCGCGCCCGGCGACCCGCAGCGTGTCGCCGAAGGGAATCGAGGCGAAGGCGACCAGCCCGAAGAAGACCGACACGAACGGCGCCAGCTGGAACAGGAATCGATCGGCGCGCGCCGGCATGAAGTCCTCTTTCGTCAGCATCTTGATCGCGTCCGCGATCGGATGAAAGAGCCCCAACACGCGGAAGCCGAAGATCGAGGCGCGGTTGGCCCCGATCCGGTCCTGCATGATCGCCGACTGCTTTCGCTCGACCCAGCCGAGGATGGCGGCGACGTTGACCACGAACAGCATGGCGAAGGCGACGCGCCCGAAAACGATCCCGACGTCGGCGAGCGCGCTCACGCCGCCCCCGTGGCCGTGGGCTGCCCCACGTCACCGATCGACCGGTAGCTCAGCCCGGCGAACGCCGGCACCGCCGTCGCCAGCTCGCCGAACCAGCGCTCGGCCCGGGGCGGCGCCGCGGGCGCGCCGAGGGCCACCAGGACGCGCCCGAGGATGTCCCACTCCGGCAACGCCCGCCCCAGCGGGTCCGCCGCCTGGCGGAAGCGCTGGACCCGGCCCGCGCAGTTCGTGTAGGTGCCGTCGCGCTCCACCCAGGCCGCCGCCGGGAGCACCCACTGCGCGCGCTCGCTCGTCGCGTTGGCGTTCGGGCCGGTGAAGACCACGAGCTCGGCCGCCTGCAGCGCCCGGTCGACGTCGGTCTCGGGCCAGCCCGACGCGAGCAGATCGTGACCGAAGACCCAGAGGCACTTCACCTGCCCCGCGCGGGCCGCGGCGAGGATCGCGGCCACGTCGCCGTCGAGCCCGAGCAGCGACGCCCCGAGGGAGTTCGGGTGCTTGTCCGCGCGGATCAGGAAGTCGTCCTCGTCGCCGGGAGCGCGCGGTGGCACGCGGAAGCCGACGCGCCGGATGCCGCGCCGCTCGAGCACCCGGCGGAGCGCGAACAGGTCCTCGTTGGCCATCTGCGGCGAGGCGACGACGCCCACCTCGTCGGGCGCCACCCGGGCGAGGACACCGGCCACCGCGGCGATCGCCTCGTCCCACGTCGCGTCGGTGACCGCCCCGCCCTCGCGGCGCGACGGCGCGAGGAGACGGCTCTTGTCGTCGACGGCGCCGTATCCGTACCGGCCGGCGTCGCAGATCCACCAG
>Ga0156194_1008_pt3 | contig 10063 bp, 6 predicted proteins | sample RifCSPlowO2_12_FD_107847 | JGI IMG/M metagenome (GOLD analysis project Ga0156194, IMG submission 107847) | Candidatus Rokubacteria bacterium RIFCSPLOWO2_12_FULL_71_22 | reverse complement strand
CTCGGCACCGTCGCCCTGCTTGCGAGCGGCCCTCCGCCGGCGACGGCCCAGCAGGTCACCCTCCGCGTCCATCAGTTCCTGCCGGCTCGGGCCCCGGTGCCGTCGGGCTTCATCGCCCCCTGGGCGAAGAAGGTCGAGGCGGACTCGAAGGGCCGGATCAAGGTCGAGCTGTACCCGTCCATGCAGCTCGGCGGGACGCCGCCGCAGCTCTTCGACCAGGCCAGGGACGGGGTCGTGGACATCGTCTGGACCCTGCCCGGGTACACGCCCGGGCGCTTCCCGCGGAGCGAGGCCTTCGAGCTGCCGTTCATCGCCGGGAACGGCGAGCAGACGAGCCAGGCGGCCTGGGAGTACTACCAGAAGCACCTGAAGGACGAGCTGAAGGACGTCCACGTCATCGCCGTGCACACCCACGGCCCCGGCCTCCTGCACGTGAAGGGCAACGGCGTCCGCAAGCTCGAGGACATGAAGGGCCTCAAGCTGCGCGGCCCCTCGCGCCAGGTGAACAAGCTCCTCGAGACGCTCGGCGCGACGCCCGTCGGCATGCCGGTGCCGGCCATGCCCGATGCCCTCTCCAAGGGCGTCATCGACGGCACCGTGGTCCCCTGGGAGGTGACGCTCCCGCTGCGCGTCGCCGAGCTGGTCAACACGCACACGAGCTTCAGCGGCAACCGCAGTCTCTACGTCTCGATCTTCGTCTACGCGATGAACAAGAAGAAGTACGAGAGCCTGCCGCCGGACCTCAAGAGGGTCATCGACGACAACTCGGGGCCGTCCACCTCGCAGTGGGTGGGCCGGGTGATGGACCAGGGCGACGCGCCCGGCCTCGAGGCGGCGAAGAAGCGGGGCAACGCCATCGTCGTCCTCGACGCCAGGGAGACCGCCCGCTGGAAGGCGGTCGCGCAGCAGGTGACCGACGCGTGGATCGCCGAGATGAAGGGCAAGGGCATCGACGGCCAGGCGCTCGTGGACGACGCCCGCAAGCTGATCACGAAATACGCGGGCCCGGCCGACTAGCCCGACGTCCGCGGGCTGCGTCTCCACATCGCCGGGCGCACGCGGGTCGAGGGGCCGTACGCGGAGCGCGTCGAGGGAAAGGGGCCCGACATGCCCAAGCTGAAGGTCGGAGCGTGGATTCCCACCTACGCGTGGGCGGACGCCGGCGGGGGCGCGGAGAATGTCCGGCGCATCGCCGAGTCGATCCGCAAGTGCGAGGAACACGGGATCGACATCTGGGTGATCGACCACCTGCTGTCGGCGCCGGGGCTGTACGGCACCGCGTGGCTGGAACCCCTGCAGTGCCTCACCTACGCGGCGGCCCTCACGTCGAAGGTGAGGCTGGCGACGGGTATCCTCGTCCTGCCAGTGCGCCACCCGGTGATGCTCGCCAAGGAGATCTCGACGCTCTGCCACTTGTCGAACAACCGGTACGTGTTCGGGGTCGGGCCTGGCTGGTACGCGCGCGAGTTCGAGGTGACCGGCTCGCGCATCGAGGAGCGCGGGAAGCGGACCGACGAGATCATCGAGGCGGTCACGCTGCTGCTGACGCGACCGAACGCCTCCTATCAGGGCACGTACTATCAGTTCCGTGACGTGACGATCGACCCGCGGCCGCCGAAGATGCCGGACATCTGGGTCTCGGGCGGCTCGCGGGTGCCCGACCCGAACGAGCACGACGTGCCGGTGATCGCGACGACGGTCATGGACCGGATCGTCAAGGCGGGGAAGTGGCTGTCCCGGTGCTCGGGCACGCAGGAGTGGGTCAAGCGCGACTGGAAGCAGGTCCAGGAGCACGCCAGGAAGCAAGGCCGCGATCCGCGGTCCGTCGCGTTCGGCCACTGCAACTTCGTGCACCTCACCGAGACGACGAGCCGGGACAAGGCGCTGGAGGAAGCCCGGGAGCCCTTCTTCCGGGCGATGGGTCGTCACCGGTCCTGGGAGCACCTGCAGCAGTGCTACATGGCCGGCACCATCGACCAGATCAACGCGCGCATCGCCGATCTCGTCTCCGCGGGCCTCGAGTACCTGGTCCTGGGGCCGGTGACGGACGACGCCAGGCAGATCGACCTGATGGCCACGCGCGTCGTGGCCAACTTCGCCTGAGGCGGGCGAGGAGGCTACGCGACCTCGAAGAGGCCGGCGGCGCCCATGCCGCCGCCGACGCACATCGTGCACACGACCCAGCGCGCGCCGCGGCGCTTGCCTTCGATGAGCGCGTGCCCGACCATGCGGGAGCCGCTCATCCCGTAGGGGTGGCCGATGGAGATGGCGCCGCCGTCGACGTTCAGCTTCTCCATCGGGATGCCCAGCGTGTCGCGGCAGTAGACGACCTGCACGGCGAACGCCTCGTTCAGCTCCCACAGGTCGATCTGGTTCATCCTGAGGCCGAAGCGCTCGAGGAGCCGGGGCACCGCGACCACGGGGCCGATGCCCATCTCGTCGGGCTCGCACGCCGCGACCGTGAAGGCGCGGAAGATCCCGAGCGGGTGCAGACCGCGGCGCTCGGCGAGGGTGCGATCCATCACCACGCACGCGGAGGCGCCGTCGGAGAGCTGGCTCGCGTTCCCGGCCGTGATCGTGCCTTTCTCGCCGCGCACCGGCGGGAGCTTCGCGAGGCCCTCACGCGACGTGTCCGGCCGGTTGCCTTCGTCCTTCGCGAGCGTCACCGGCTCCTCGCGCGTCTCGCCGGTGGTCTTGTCCTGCACGAGCTTCGTCGTGGTGAACGGCACGATCTCCTCGTCGAACCGTCCGGCCTGCTGGGCGGCCGCGGTCCGCTGCTGGCTCGCCAGCGCGTACTCGTCCTGCGTCTCGCGCGTGACGTGGTAGCGCTGGGCCACGACTTCCGCGGTGTCGATCATCGGCATGTAGACCGCGGGCTCGTGCTCGTCGAGCCACGGCTCGTGGATCCGGAAGGTGTTGAAGTGCTCGTTCTGCACGAGGCTGACCGAGTCGAGCCCGCCCGCGACCATCACGGACACCCGGTCGACGATCACGCGGTGCGCCGCCATCGCGATCGCTTGCATGCCCGACGAGCAGAAGCGATTGACCGTCACGCCGGAGGTCGTGACCGGCAACCCGGCCCGCAGCGCCGCCTGGCGGGCGATGTTCTGTCCCGTCGCGCCTTCCGGGAGGGCGCAGCCGAGAATGACGTCCTCGACCTCGGCGGGGTCGACGCCGGCGCGCGTGACGGCTTCCTGGACGACGAAGCCGGCCAGGGTGGCGCCGTGCGTGTTGTTGAGCGCGCCGCGATACGCCTTGCCGATGCCGGTGCGCGCGGTCGAGACGATGACGGCTTCTGCCATGAACGTGTCTCCTCTCGAGCGGTGTGAAGACCCACGCGGTCCTTCAGATCACTCCCTTGGCGCGAAGCCCGGCGATCGCATCGGGACGGTACCCCAGGTCTGCCAGGATCTCGTCGGTGTGCTCGCCGAGCGTCGGCGCGCGGTGCCGGAATCGTCCCGGCGTCTCGGACAGATCGACCGGCGTCGGCGCGAGCGGCGCGCGACGGGGCAGGCCGGGATAGTCCGTGTCCTGCAGCAGCCCGGCCGCCCGGATGTGCGGATCCTCCAGCGCCTGCTGGGGGGTGTAGAGCGGGCCGGCGGGGATCCGCGCCGCATCGAGAGCCGCCAGCGCCTCGGCGGTGGTCCGCTCGGCGGTCCAGTCCGCCATGCGCCTGGAAACGATCTCGCCGTGGTCGCCGCGGCGCTGGTCGTTCTGGAACCGCGCGTCGGTCAGCCAGTGGTCCTCGCCCATCAGCTTCGCCCAGCGCCTGAACATCGGATTGCCGATCGCGTAGGCGATGATCCAGCCGTCCTTCGTGCGGAAGACGTCGGCAGGCGCGAAGTTCTGGCCACGGTTGAGCGTCGCGACGCGGTTGGCCTCGACGACCTGTTGCTCGAGCAGCGCGGCGTTGTGGTAGGCGATGGCGGTCCGGAGGAGCGCGCCCTCGACCTTCTGGCCGCGCCCGGTCTGCTGTCGCGCCATGAGCGCTGCGAGGGTGCCGAAGGCCGCGAGCGACGCCGTGCCGCAGTCGACCCAGGCGACGGCCGCGCGCATCGGCTGGTCCGGCGTGCCCGTGAGGTAGGCCGAGCCGGACATGAGCTGGCCGACGCCGTCGAACCCGGGCCTGTGGCTCCAGGGGCCGCCGGCGCCGAACGCGGTGACCGTGGTCAGGATGATGTCCGGCTTCACGCGCCGGAGGGCTTCCAGGTCCAGCGCGAGGCCGCGCAGCACGTCCGGAGGCAAGTTGGCGACGACGACGTCGGCGGTCGCCACGAGCTTCCGGACGATCTCGCGGCCCTGGTCGCTCGCCGGATCGAGCGTCATCGCGCGTTTGTTGCGATTCATGACCAGGAACATCGCGCCCACGCCGTCCTCGCCCACGGGCACGACCCACCGGTCCTCGCCGCCGCCGGGCCGCTCGATGCGGATGACGTCGGCGCCGAGGTCGGCCAGGAGCGCCGCGCAGTACGGCCCGGCGATGTAACGCCCGAAGTCCAGGACCCGGATTCCCGCGAGCACGCCCTCCATGACGGATCGCTATCATACCCCGACCGACGCGGCCGAGCTCGCGGCCGCGTCTGACCGCCTCACGACGCGCCGGGGGTGCCCGATTCGTGGTGCGTGCCCGCCGCCCGGACAAGACGTATGATCGGGGTGTCCGCTCGAGCGAGGGAGGCACGCGCATGGGAAACGACGTCGGGATTCTGTCCTTCGGAGCGTACGTCCCGCGGCTCCGCCTGCAGCGCACGGCCATCGCGGCGGCCAACACCTGGTTCAACCCCGGTCTCCGGGGCCTGGCCAAGGGCGAGCGCGCGATGGCCAACTGGGACGAGGACGCTGTGACCATGGTGGTCGAGGCCGCCCGCGACTGCCTGACCGGGTTCGACCGCGGCGCGGTCGGCTCGCTGTACCTCGCCTCCACCACCCACCCCTTCGACGACAGGCAGAACGCGAGCATCGCCGCCGGCGCCCTGCACCTGCGCCCGGCGCTGCGCTCGCTCGACGCCGGTGGCAGCCTGCGGGCCGGCACCTCGACGCTGGCCGCCGCGGTGGCCGCCGCCGCCGGAGCCGAGGGGCATGTCCTCGTCGCCGCCGGCGAGCATCGGCTGGCCAAGGCGGCGAGCCTCCAGGAGATGCAGTACGGCGATGGCGCGGCGGCCTTCGTCATCGGGTCCGGTCGGCCCATCGCCCGCCTCGTGGGCGCGCACAGCGAGACGGTCGACTTCGTGCCGCAGTTCCGGGGCCACGATCGCGCCCACGACTACGCCTGGGAAGAGCGCTGGATCCGCGACGAGGGCTACCTGAAGATCGTCCCGCGGACTATCGCGGCTGTCCTCCAGGCGACCGGCACCGAGGCCTCCACGGTGAACGCCTTTTGCCTCCCCTGCACGCTCTCGCGCGTCGTCCCGGGCGTGGCCAAGCGGGTCGGCATCGCCGACGGCGCCGTGCGCGACAATCTCGCCGCCGTGTGTGGGGACACCGGAGCCGCCCACCCGCTGCTGATGCTCGCCCACGCGCTGGAGGACGCGACGCCCGGAGACCTCATCCTGGTCGCCGCCTTCGACGGGGGCTGCGACGCGCTGCTCTTCCGCGTGACGGACGCGATCACGAGCCTGCCGCGGCGGCAGGGCGTGAAGGGGACCCTGGCGCGGCGAAAGGAGGAGACGCTCTACCAGCGCTACCTGGCCTTCAACGACCTGGTGACGCTCGAGCGCGGGATGCGAGCCGAGGTGGACAAGGGCACGCCCCTCAGCCTCCTCTACCGCAACCGCGACATGCTCACGAGCCTCATCGGCGGCCGATGCCGCAAGTGCGGGACGGTGCAGTATCCGCGGGGCCGCTACTGTGTGAACCCGCAGTGCAAGGCCCTCGACAGCCAGGACGACGAGCCCTTCGCCGACCGTCCGGCCAGCGTCATGTCGTACACGGCGGATCGGCTCACGTACTGCCCGGACCCGCCCGCCTACTACGGGATGGTCCAGTTCGAGGGCGGCGGCCGCATGATGACCGATTTCACCGACGTCGACGAGGGCAAGGTCGACGTGGGCACCCCGATGCGCATGGTGTTCCGCATCAAGGACGTGGATGCGGCCCGTGGATTCGTGCGGTACTTCTGGAAGGCGGCGCCGGTCACCTCGGCGTGAACGATCACGACCGCTGCTGAGACGGAGGGAGCGTGCCATGGCTAGCGGCATCAAGGACAAGGTCGTCATTCTCGGCATGGGTTGCTCGAAGTTCGGCGAGCGCTGGGACGCGAACGCCGAGGACCTGATGGTGGAAGCCTTCGAGGAGGCGATCAAGGACGCCGGCATCGAGCTCCACCAGATCGAGGCGGCGTGGTTCGGAACGGCCATCGAGGACCAGCACGTCGGCAAGTCGGGCGTGCCGCTGGCCATGACCCTGCGCCTGCCCTACATCCCGGTCACGCGGGTCGAGAACTACTGCGCCACCGGCACCGAGGCCTTCCGGGGCGCCTGCTACGCCGTCGCCTCGGGCGCGGTGGACATCGCGCTGGCCCTCGGTGTCGAGAAGCTCAAGGACACCGGCTACGGCGGGCTGCCGCAGCGGGGCCGCGGCAACCTGAACAACCTCTACTGGCCCAACCTGTCGGCGCCGGGGTCGTTCGCCCAGCTCGCCACCGCCTATCGGGCCAAGCACGGGGTCGACCGGGGCGATCTCAAGCGGGCCATGGCCCACATCTCGGTGAAGAGCCATGACAACGGCTCGAAGAACCCGAAGGCGCACCTGCGCAACCGGATCACCGAGGAGGACGCCATCAAGGCGCCGATGGTGGCGGAGCCGCTCGGCTTGTACGACTGCTGCGGCGTGTCGGACGGCTCGGCCTGCGCCATCGTCACCACCCCCGAGATCGCGAAGAGCCTCGGCAAGACGGACCTGATCGGGGTCAAGGCGCTGCAGATCGCGGTGTCGAACGGGCAGGAGCTTCAGTACGACGAGTGGGACGGCAGCTACTTCGCGACGACGCGGGTCGCTGCCCGGCGCGCCTACCAGGAAGCCGGCATCAACGACCCGCGCCGCGAGGTGTCGCTGCTCGACGTGCACGACTGCTTCTCGGTCACCGAGCTCGTCACGCTGGAGGACCTCGGCCTCTCGCCGGAGGGCAAGGCCATCGGCGACGTGCTCGACGGCTTCTACGACGCCCAGGGCCGGGTGCCCTGCCAGATCGACGGCGGCCTGAAGTGCTTCGGCCACCCGATCGGCGCCTCCGGCCTGCGCATGCTCTACGAGATGTACCTGCAGCTCGGGGGGCGCGCGGGCGACCGGCAGACGGGCGACCCCGTGTTCGGTCTCACCCACAATCTCGGGGGCTTCCCGAGCCAGAACGTCTCCTCGGTCACGATCGTCGGACGCTTCGGGGCCTGAGCGCCCGCGCCGGGAGGGGGACCGCGCCGCTCCCCCTCCCGGTGGGGCCAACCACAAAAGGTCAGTCCGGGTCACGGCGGATCAGCGCCAGGAACCGTTCGCCGAACGTCGCGCACTTCCACTCGCCCACGCCCTTGACCGCCAGCATCGCCTCGCGCGTGCGCGGCTGCAGCCGGGCCATCTCCCGCAGCGAGGCGTCGCTGAAGACCAGGTAGGGCGGCACCCCGCGTTCCTCGGCGATCGTGCGCCGCAGACCCCGCAACGCTTCGAACAGGGCCCGATCGTAGACGCCGGGATCGCCCGCGCCGCGCCCCGCGCGAGCGGGCGCCGTCCGGTCCTCGGTGCCCGCCGCGCCCGGCTCGTCGGCGTCGGCCGCGGTCGGGCGCACGGCGCCGGCGCTCGTGAGCGCGGGCGCCTCGCCCTCGCCCCGCAGCACCGCGCGCCCCTGCTCGGTGAGCGCGACGGTCGGGTACTCGTCGTCCGAGCGCGCCAGCAGCCCGTGGGCGAGCAGCTGGTCGATCCAGCCGCGCACCTGCGCTTTCTTCTCCCCGCGCAGCGTGCCGTAGGCCGCGAGCCGGTCGTGGCGCAGCTGGGCGATCCGGCCCGTGGCCGCGCCGGCCAGCACGTCCGCCGCGTGGGTGGCGCCGAAGCGCCCGCGCAGCTCGGCGACCCCCTGGAGGACCTTGGCGGCCACGCCCGAGGTGTCGGTGCCCTGCACCGTCTCGCCGAGGCAGACGTCGCAGGCGCCACAGCGCTCGCGCTCGTAAGCCTGGCCGAAGTACGTCACGAGCGCGCGATGACGACAGACCGCCTGCTGGCAGAACGCGTACATCTCGCCGAGCTTCCTGAGCGCGCCGGGCGGCGGCTCGGCGCCGTCCGGGGCCAGCACCGACTTCCAGAGGCCGTAGTCGCCGCCGCTGTGCAGGAGCAGGCACTCCGCCTCCAGGCCGTCGCGCCCGGCGCGGCCGGCCTCCTGCTGGTAGTGCTCGAGCGACTTCGGCATCCCGGTGTGGATGACGTAGCGCACGTTGGAGCGGTCGATGCCCATGCCGAACGCGACGGTGGCCACGACGATGTCGGCCCGCTCGTTCACGAAGGCGTCCTGGTTGGCGCGGCGCTCGTCGTCGGCCAGCCCCGCGTGGTAGCGCAGCGCGCGGAAGCCGCGGCGCACGAGCGCCGCCGTCAGCTCGTCGACCTCGCTGCGACGGATGCAGTACACGATGCCCGCCTGGCCGCGGTGCCGCTGGATGGCGCCGACGACCTGCGCCAGCCGGTCGGTGCGCGGGCGCACGCGATAGATCAGGTTGGGCCGGTCGAAGGAGCCGACCAGAACGCGGGGATCCCTCAACCGGAGCTCGGCGACGATGTCGCCGCGCACCTGCGGTGTGGCGGTCGCCGTGTACGCGTGCACCGCGAGCGCGGGGAACGCCTCGCGCAGGGCGCGGAGCTGCCGGTACTCCGGCCGGAAGTCGTGGCCCCACTGGCTGATGCAGTGCGCCTCGTCCACCGCGAAGAACGCCGGCGCCGCGCGCTGCAGGCGCTCGAGGAAGCCGTCCATCACGAGCCGCTCGGGCGCCAGGTAGAGGAGCTGCACACCGCCGGCGGCGAGCGCGCGCATGACGGCGGCGCGCTCGGCGGGCGTCTGGCTGCTGTTCAGCACCGCCGCCGGCACGCCCGCCTGGCGCAAGCCGTCGACCTGGTCCTTCATGAGCGCGATCAGCGGCGAGACGACGACGGCGAGGCGGCGCTGGTGCGCGGCGGGCGCCTGGTAGCAGAGCGACTTGCCGCCGCCGGTCGGCAGCACGACCAGCGAGTCGCGCCCCTCGAGCACGCAGGCGATGGCCTCTTCCTGCAGCGGGAGAAACCGGTCGTAGCCCCAGATGCGACGGATCGTCTCGTGGAGGAACTCAGTCTGGATGATGGCGCGATGATAGCCGAGCGTGCGCGCCCCGCCTAGCGTGGACGAAGGGAGACGCGCTCAACCATTCAGCTCGGCCCCGTACTGCCTGTAATAGAAGGCGAGCGACTGCCGGACGCTGGCGCGATCCAGGCCGAACTGCTCGAGATCGTAGTAACGCTCGCCGTGGTTCGGTGCGGGGTGCCGCTCGAGCCACGTCCGCGCTCGTTGGTCGAACGCATCGGTGTAGCGATACCCTACCCGGCGGGATGTGCTGACGCGCCTCCAGCGCGCGCCGGAGGATCTCCTCGCACAGGGCGACCACGTGCCGGGGCTGCTCCTTCCATCGTTGGTTGCTCAAGAAGACGCCAAACCGCCCGACCAGCTGGCAGATCGCGGGAATCACCTGCGCCGGGTCCCTGTGGGTCTGGACGATGGCCACGTCCGGCACCGTCTTCACCAGGGTGTCCAGCGCGTACAGGTGCTGGGGCCACTTGAGCAGCCAGTGATCCGGCGCGGGGCGCTGCCACTCCAGGAGCTGGAGCTGTCGGTAGTAGTCTCTGTACGCCCACGCCAGCGTCTCCGGGGAAAACGCCTCGCGCACCTGCTGCATGTCCCTGGAGGTGGTGAGGCGCGCCAAGAAGGTGTTGTGGAAGAGGCGTATGCACTCGACGATCGGCGCTTGCGGCTCGAGGATATGGATCGAGCGCAACCCGGGCGCGACATGATTGAGGAGCCACACGAAGCGTGCCGCCCGGCGAAGGCGCGGGTCGCCGCCCG
>Ga0156194_1005_pt2 | contig 10112 bp, 8 predicted proteins | sample RifCSPlowO2_12_FD_107847 | JGI IMG/M metagenome (GOLD analysis project Ga0156194, IMG submission 107847) | Candidatus Rokubacteria bacterium RIFCSPLOWO2_12_FULL_71_22 | reverse complement strand
TCTACACGAAGCGTCTGCCGTGCTTCGTCGCTCCCGACGGCTCCGTGGAGGAGGCGGTCGAGGCCTTCGTCCGTGACTACACGCGGTACTTCGAGGCGCACCGCTCCGAGGGGGCCGCGCTCGGCGATCCGCTGCCGCGCGTCGTCCTCGTGCCCGGGCTCGGGATGTTCACGGCCGGGCGCGACCGGCGGACGTCGGGCATCGTCCAGGACATCTACCACCACACGATCGACGTGATCGGCGGCGCCACGGCCTTCGGCACGTACGTCTCGCTCTCGGCGCGCGACGCCTTCGACGTCGAGTACTGGCCGCTCGAGCTCTACAAGCTCACGCTGGCACCGCCCGAGAAGGAGCTGGCCCGGCGCGTCGCGCTCGTCACGGGCGGCGCCTCGGGCATCGGCCGCGCGATCGCGCGGCGGCTTGCCGCCGAGGGCGCGCACGTCGTCGTGGGCGACGTGGACGAGCCCGGGGCCGTGCACACGGCGGACGAGATCGTCGCGGCCGTGGGGGCGGGGCGCGCGCTCGGCCTCGCCATGGACGTGACGCGCGAGATCTCGGTGCGCGCGGCCCTCGAGGCGACCCTGCTCGCCTACGGCGGCCTCGACGTGCTCGTCTCGAACGCCGGCACCGCGCACTCGACGCCCGTGGTGGACCTCCGGCTGGAGGACTGGGAGCGCGCGTTCGCCGTGAACGCGACCGGCCACTTCCTGGTGGCGCGCGAGGCCATGCGCGTGATGCTCGCGCAGGGGCTCGGCGGCGCCCTCGTGTTCGTCGCGACCAAGAACGTGATGTCGCCCGGCAAGGACTTCGCCGCGTACTCGGCGTCGAAGGCCGCCGAGGCCCAGCTGGCGAAGGTGCTCGCCCTCGAAGGCGCGCCGCACGGGATCCGCTCGAACATCATCAACCCGGACGCGGTCTTCCAGGACTCGCGCCTGTGGTCCGAGGAGATCAGGCGCGAGCGGGCGGCCGCCCAGGGGATCGCGGTGGCGGATCTCGAGGAGTTCTACCGGAAGCGCAACCTGCTCGGCGTGCGGATCCTGCCGGAGGACGTCGCCGAGGCGGCGTTGTTCCTCGCGTCCGACCGCTCCGCGAAGACCACCGGCTGCACGCTGACGGTGGACGGGGGCGTCAAGGATGCCTTCCCGCGATGAGCGCGTGACCGGCTTCGGCGTCCAGCTCCGCTCGCACCCGCCGGAAAGCCAGTGGCGGATCGTGCGGCGCCTCGAGGCGCTCGGCTACGACTCGGTGTGGACCGGGGACCACATCGCGTTCAACGTGCCGATGCACGAGTCGCTCACGCTGCTCGCCTCGTACACGCCGATCACGAGCCGGCTCCGGCTCGGCACGTGCGTGTACCTGCTGGCGCTCCGCGGTCCGGCGGTGGCGGCGAAGATGACCGCGACGCTCGACGTGCTCTCGGGCGGCCGCTTCATCTTCGGCGTCGGGGTGGGGGGCGAGATCCCGAGGGAGTGGGAGCTGTGCGGCGTGCCGCGGGGCGAGCGAGGCGCCCGCGTCACCGAGGCGATCGACGTCGTGCGAACGCTCTGGCGCGACAGCCCGGCGTCGTTCGACGGTCGCTTCACCCGGTTCAAGGACGTGTCGATCGAGCCCCGGCCGGTCCAGCAGCCCGGCCCCCCCATCTGGGTCGGCGGGCGCTCGGAGGCGGCGCTCCGGCGCGCGGGACGCCAGGGCGACGGCTGGATCTCCTACGTCGTCCAGCCGGAGCGCTACCGGGAGTCCGTCGCGCAGATTCGCGAGGCGGCCCAGGCGGCCGGGCGCAGCCTCGACGGCTTCGCCTGCGGGCACCTCACGTTCATCACGCTCGGACGCGATTACGAGAGCGCCCGGGCGACGTGGGTGCGCATGCTCAGCCGGCGCTACGCGCAGGACTTCTCGCCGCTGGCCGAGAAGTACGGGATCATCGGCACCCCCGAGCAGTGCCTCGAGCGCCTCGAGCGCTTCCGCGAGGCCGGCTGCAACTATTTCATCCTCGACACGATCGTCGACTTCGAGCAGCAGGAAGAGCACGTCGAGAGGATCGCCGCGGAGATCCTGCCGCGCCTGCGCGGCGGCTGAGGATCGCGGGTCCCTGAAAGGGCTGTGGGCATGGCGGATCTGACGGGCGGGGCGCTGGTCGCGCGGACGCTCAGGCACGCGGGCGTCGGTCACATCTTCACCCTCTGCGGCGGCCACATCCTGCCGATCTACGACGGCTGCCTCGACGAAGGCATCGGGATCGTGGACGTGCGGCACGAGCAGGCGGCCGCCCATGCCGCCGACGCGTACGCCCGACTCACCAGGAACGTCGGCGTCGCCGTCGTGACCGCGGGGCCGGGCGTGACGGACGCGGTCACGGGCGTCGCCAACGCCCATGCCGCCCGGAGCCCGTTGCTCCTGATCGGCGGCGCCGCCCCGCTCGGGCTCCGCGGGCTCGGGGCGCTCCAGGAGACCGAGCAGGTGGCGCTCCTGCGCCCGATCACGAAGGGGGCGTGGTCGGTGGCCGAGACGCGACAGATCCCCGAGGTGCTGACCACCGCGATCCGCACGGCGCTGACCGGCCGACCGGGGCCGGTCTTCGTCGAGATCCCGGTGGATCTCCTGATGACGACACTCGAGGACCGGCTGGCGCCGATTCCGACGGGCTACGTGCACCGGACGCCCGCCCCGGCCGATCCCGACGCGGTCACGCGCGTCGTCGCGCTCCTCGCGCGCGCGGAGCGCCCCGTCCTCGTCGCCGGCAGCGGCGTCTTCTGGGACGACGCGGCGAAGCCGCTGGCCGCCTTCGCCGAGGCCGCCGGCGTGCCCGTGTTCATGAACGGCGCCGGGCGGGGCATGCTGCCCGCCGACCACCCGCTGGCCTTCGCCCAGGCGCGCGGGACCGCCCTCGCGGGCGCCGACCTCGTGCTCGTGCTGGGGGCGCAGCTCGACTTCCGGCTGGGCTACGGGCGCCCGCCGACGTTTGCCGAGGACGCGCGCGTCTGCATGGTCGACTGCGACCCGCTCGAGCTGGGCCGCAACCGGCCGCTCGAGGTGGGGATCGCGGCGCACACCGGTCGCGTGCTGGCCCAGCTCGTGGAGGCGCTGCCCGCGCGGCTCGAGGCGCGGTTCGAGCCCTGGCGGGCCCGGCTCGGCCACAAGGAGCGGGACGCGCGCGCGAAGCTCCTCGCGGAGGCCGCCTCCGACCAGACGCCCATCTCGCACTACCGGCTCGCCGGCGAGCTCGCGCGCGTGGTCACGCCCGACACGATCGTCGTGGGCGACGGTGGCGACGTGGTCGGCTGCGCGTCCAAGCTGATCCCGCTCCACCGACCCGGCCAGTGGCTCGACCCGGGCCCGTTCGGCTGCCTCGGTGTGGGGCCGTCCTTCGCGATCGCCGCCAAGCTGCTCCACCCGGAGCGGCGGGTGCTGCTGGTCGCGGGCGACGGCGCGTTCGGCCTCAACGGCATGGAGCTCGAGACCGCCGTCCGCTTCCGCACGCCGTTCACCTGTGTCGTCGGCAACGACGGCGGGTGGGGGCAGATCCGCAATCCGCAGCTCTCGTTCTTCGGCGAGACGCGCGCCGTCGCCACCTCGTTGCCGGCCACGCGTTACGACCTGATGGTCGAAGCGCTGGGCGGCCGCGGGGTCCTCGTGCGGGAGCCCCGCGAGCTCGCGGGGGCGCTCGAGCGCGCGCTGGGGTCCGACGAGGTCTGGTGCGTCAACGTCCTCCTCGACCCGGGCGCCTACCGGAGGACGGGGCTGGTCTCGATGGCCATTTGACGCTCACGTTCCTCTGTCCCCATCTCCGGATCGCGGGCGGCGTGCGCGCGATCCTCACGTACGCCGACCGCCTCACCGCCCTGGGCCACACGGTGACCGTCGTCGTGCCCGCGCACGGCATCCTTTCGACGCTCCGTCTCCGGCGTGCGGGCGCGCGCCCGGAATGGCTCCCGGGCTTCCGCGCGCGCATCCGCTGGGTGCGCCGGTGGACGGCGGAGGGCCTCCCCGACGGCGACGCGGTCGTCGCGACGGCCTGGCAGTCGGCGCCGGTCGTCGCGGCGGCGCCCGCGCGCTGCGGCGCCAAGTTCTACCTCGTGCAGCACTACGAGAGCCTCTACCACGGCGCGCCCGACGTGGTGGACGCCACCTACCGCCTGCCGCTCAGGAAGATCGTGATCTCGACGTGGCTCCGCGACGTCATGCGCGAGCGGTTCGGGAGCGACGCCGAGGTGCTGGTGACACCGGTCGACCTCGAGCTGTTCCGACCCGGAGCGCTCGCGGTCGAGAGCCCGCGCCCACGCGTGCTCATGCTCCATCACGAGTACGCGTGGAAGGGCGTCGCCGACGGGCTCGAGGCGGTGCGGCGCGCCCGCCGCGCGGTGCCGACCCTGCACCTGGTCGGCTTCGGCGTCAAGGCGCCCGCCGATCCCACGGTCTACGACGAGTTCCACGCCAATCCGCCGCAGCAGGGGCTCGGCGCGGTCTACGCGAGCGCGGACATCTACCTGTGCCCGTCCTGGGACGAGGGACTCGGGATGCCGCCGATGGAGGCGATGGTGTGCGGGGCCGCGCTGGTCACCTACGACAACGGCGGCTGCCGCGACTACGCGCGCGACGGCGAGACCGCGCTCGTCGCGCGGCGGCGTGACGTCGCCGACCTGGCGGTGAAGCTCGAGCGGCTCGCGACGGACGACGAGCTGCGCGGGAGGATCGCGCGGACCGGCCAGGCGTTCGTGCGGACGGCGTTCCACTGGAGCCGGGCGGTCCGCCGGCTGGAGGCGCTGCTGAGGAACGCGGACTCGCCGGCATGCTAGAATTCCTTGCGCCATGCCGATTTACGAGTACGACTGTCATGGGTGTCGGCGCCGTGTGAGCCTCCTGGTCCTCCGGCCCTCGACGGCGCCCCCTCCGACCTGTCCGCGGTGCGGCGGCACCGCGCTCGCTCGCGTGATGTCGCGGTTCGCCACCGTGAAATCCGAGGACGCGCGTCTGGAGTCGCTCGCCGACTCGTCGAGCCTCGGCGATCTCGACGAGAACGATCCCGGGAGCGTGGCCCGCTTCATGAAAACGATGGGCCGCGAGTTCGGCGACGACCTGGGCGAGGACTTCGAGGCCGCCATGGACGAGGCGACGGCCGAAGGGGAAGCCGACGGCGCCGGGGACGAGACGGCTCAGGCCGAGCCCGGCGGCCCGTCCGGGGCGGACGAGTGAAGGTCCAGACGCACGACCACCTCGAGGCGGTCGGCCCCGTGGCCTGGGACGCGCTGGTCGACGCGTCGCGGCTTCGCTCGCCGTTCGTCACCTGGATGTGGCAGTGCGAGTGGGTGCGCGCCTTCGCCCCGGACGCGCGCCTCGAGGTCCGGACCGTCGAGGACGAGGCGGGCCGGCTCGTCGCGATCCTGCCGCTCGTCGAGGTCGAGCCGGGCGTGCTCCGCGGCGCAGGGGGCACCGACGTCTCGGACTACCTCGACCTCATCGTCCGCGCCGGCCTCGAGGAGGAGGCGTGGGCGGCGCTGCTCGAGGCGCGCGCCGGCGAGCGCGTCGCGTGGGACCTGCACGCGGTGCCCGCGGCCTCGCCGACCGCCGTCGCGCTCCCGCGGCTGGCCCGGACGTGCGGGCTGACCGCGACGGTGCAGGTCGAGGAGCGCTGTCCGGTGCTCGCGCTGCCCGCGTCGTGGGAGGCGTACCTCGCCGGCCTCAGCGGCAAGCACCGGCACGAGCTGGGGCGGAAGCTCCGCCGGCTGGAGCGCGAGCGCCCCGAGGCGCGCGCGACGTGCCTCGAGGGGGCGGCGGCCGTCGAGGCGCGGCTCGGCGACTTCCTCGACCTGCACCGGCGCTCGCGGGTGGGGAAGGCGCGGTTCATGGACGCGCGCATGGAGGGGTTCTTCCGCCGGACGGTCGTGGCGCTGGCCGCGCGGGGCGGGGCGCGCCTGTGGGTCCTCGACACGGCCGCCGGATCGATCGCGGCGTTCATCACACTCGAGTGGGACGGGACGGTCGGGCTCTACAACTCGGGCTTCCACCCCGACCACGCGCAGCTCTCGCCGGGGGTCGTCCTGCTGAGCCACCTGGTCCGCGACGCGATCACGCGCGGCCGGCACCGCTTCGACTTCCTGCGCGGCGAGGAGCGGTACAAGTACGAGTTCGAGCCGGTGCCCGAGGACGTGTGCCACGTGCGCATCACCCCGGCCGATCCTCCGCCGGCGTCGCCATGAACCTGCGCGTCGCGATGCTCAGCGTGCACACCTGTCCGCTCGCCGCGCTCGGTGGCAAGGAGACGGGGGGGATGAACGTCTACGTGCGCGAGCTGTCCCGCGAGCTCGGGCGGATGGGCGTCGAGGTGGACGTGTTCACGCGCTCGCAGAACCCGTCGATCCCCCGGGTGGTGCCGTTCGCCCCGCACGTGCGCGTGATCCACCTGGCGGCCGGGCCGGAGGCGCCGATGGCGCGGGAGCGCATCGCGGAGCACCTCGACGAGTTCGTCGAGGGCGTCGACGCGTGGCGGGTCGCCCGCGGCGACTACGACCTGGTCCACGCCCACTACTGGCTCTCGGGCGCCGCGGCGCTGGCGCTCCGCGACCGCTGGGGGACGCCCGTGCTCCAGATGTTCCACACGCTCGGTCGGCTGAAGAACCGGGTCGCGCACGTGCCAGCCGAGCGCGAGCCGCGGGCGCGGATCGCGGAGGAGGAGCGGATCATCGCGACGGCCGACCGCATCGTCGCGGCCAACGCGGTCGAGCGCAGCCACCTCGGCCGGGACTACGGCGCCGACCCCCGGCGGATCGCCGTGATCCCGTGCGGTGTCGACACGGAGCTGTTCGCGCCGCGCGATCGTGTGGCGTCGCGGCGTGCCCTCGACCTCGACGGCCGGTCCGTGCTGCTCTACGTCGGCCGCATCGCGCCGATCAAGGGCCTCGACACGCTCCTCGATGCGGTGGCTCGACTCCGCGCCGCCGACGGCCCACGCCTCCTCGTCGTCGGGGGGGAGGCCGACGAGCCCACCGACGGCCACGAGGCCGCGCTGCGCGCCCGCGCCGACCGGCTCGGCCTCGGCGACGCGGTGCGCTTCCTCGGCGCCCAGCCGCAGGACGTCCTGCCGCTCTACTACGCCGCCGCCGATGTGACGATCCTGCCCTCGTATTACGAGTCGTTCGGCATGGTGGCCCTCGAGGCGATGGCCTGCGCGAGCCCCGTGATCGCCTCCCGGGTCGGCGGCCTCACGACGACCGTGCAGGACGGCGTCACCGGTTTCCTGGTGCCCGAGGGAGACGGGCGCGCCCTCGCCGAGCGGATCGCCGCGCTCCTGGCCGACCCCGACCTCGCCTGGCGGGTCGGGCGGGAGGGGGTGCGCTGGGCCGCGCGGCACCGGTGGCCCTGCGTCGCCGAGGCCGTGTGCCGGGAGTACGCGACCCTCGAGGCCCGGGCGGGCGCGCACCTGGCTGCCGCGCGCTGCCGCTGATCTGCTACACTCGCGCGAGCCGTGGCTAACCTGCTCGAGGTCCAGTCGCTCGTGACGCAGTTCGTGACGCGGGGCGGGGTCGTCCGCGCGGTGGACGATGTCTCCTGGGACGTCGCCGAGGGCGAGACCGTCGCGCTCGTCGGCGAGTCGGGCTGCGGCAAGAGCGTCAGCGCGCTCTCGATCATGCGCCTGGTCGCCGGGCCCGCGGGCCGCATCGTGAGCGGCCGGATCCTCTTCAAGGGCCGGGACCTCCTCGGGCTGTCCGAGGAGGAGATGCGCCACGTCCGTGGGCGCGAGATCGGCATGATCTTCCAGGAGCCGATGACCTCGCTCAACCCGGTGCTCACGATCGGACGCCAGCTGACCGAGGGGCTCGAGATCCACCTGGGCGCCTCGCCGGCCGCGGCGCGCCGCCGCGCCGTCGAGCTGCTGGGCCTGGTCGGCATCCCCGACCCGGCGAAGCGGCTCTCCCAGTACCCGCACCAGTTCAGCGGCGGGATGCGGCAGCGGATGATGATAGCGATGGCGATCGCGTGCGACCCGGCGCTGATCCTCGCCGACGAGCCGACGACGGCACTGGACGTGACGATCCAGGCGCAGATCCTCGAGCTCATGAAGGATCTCTCGCGGCGCCTCGGGGTCGCGATGCTCATCATCACGCACAACCTCGGCGTGGTCGCGCGCTACGCCGATCGCGTGAACGTCATGTACGCGGGCAAGATCGTCGAGCGGGGCACGGCGCGCGCGCTCTACGCGAACCCGCGCCATCCCTACACGCTCGGCCTGCTCCGCTCGGTGCCGCGCCTGGACGAGCCGGAGCGCGCGCGCCTCGATCCGATCGACGGGCAGCCGCCGGACCTCACGCGCCTGCCGCCGGGGTGCGCCTTCGCCCCGCGCTGCGCGTTCCGCGTCGAGCGCTGCACGCACGAGGTCCCGCCGCTCGGCGCCGTCGGCGGCGACGGGCACGTGAGCGCCTGCTGGGAGATCGCGCGGCTCGAGCAGGCGGCCGCACGATGAGCGCGCCCGCGCCGGAGGCGCCGCTCCTCGAGGTGCGGGACCTCGTCAAGGAGTTCCACGTGGGCGGCGGCCTGTTCGGCAAGCCCGGCGTCGTGCGCGCCGTCAACGGCGTGAGCTTCACGATCCGGCGCGGCGAGACGCTCGGGCTCGTGGGCGAGTCGGGCTGCGGCAAGACGACGACGGGCCGCTGCATCCTGCAGCTCGAGCGCCCGACGCGCGGCGAGATCGTCTTCGAGGGGCGGGAGCTGACCACGCTCGCCGACGCCGAGCTGCGCCGCGTGCGCCGGCGGATGCAGGTGATCTTCCAGGATCCGTACAGCTCGCTGAACCCCCGGATGACCGTGGGCCAGATCATCGCCGAGCCGCTCGCCGTGCACGGGATCGTGCCCGACCGCGCCCGGCGCGAGCCGCGGGTCCAGGACCTCCTCCGGCACGTCGGGCTCCTCCCGCAGCACGCCCACCGCTACCCGCACCAGCTCTCCGGTGGACAGCGGCAGCGGGTCGGCGTCGCGCGCGCGCTCGCGCTCGAGCCGTCGCTGATCGTGTGCGACGAGCCCGTGTCCGCGCTCGACGTGTCGATCCAGGCGCAGATCATCAACCTGCTCGAGGACCTCCAGGCCGAGTTCGGCCTCACGTACCTGTTCGTCGCCCACGACCTCTCGGTCGTCCGCCACATCTCGGACCGCGTGGCGGTCATGTACCTCGGCAAGATCGTCGAGCTGGCCGACCGGAAGTCGCTCTACGAGGACCCGCTGCACCCCTACACCCGCGCGCTGCTCTCCGCGGTGCCGATCCCGGACCCCGCGCTCGAGGCCCAGCGCGAGCGGATCGTGCTCGGCGGCGAGGTGCCGAGTCCGCTCCGGCCGCCGTCCGGGTGCGTGTTCCACCCGCGCTGCCCGATCGCCGTCGACCGCTGCCGCGACGAGGTGCCCACACTGCGCGAGATCAGGCCCCGCCACTGGGCCGCGTGCCTGCTCGCTTGACAGGGAGTGGCGCTTGACAGACCGGCGCTTGACATCGACTGGTCTGACCGGGTAAGTTGCTGAAACTTCAAGAATCCGTCGCTGGTTTCCCGCTCAACCATGGAGGTGGTCCCCATGCGCCTCAACAAGAGCCTGCTGGTCCTCGCGCTGACGGCCCTCCTGGCGGTGCCCGCCGGCGCCCAGGAAAAGCCGCGCTACGGCGGCGAGCTGGTCTTCACGGTGCCGTCGGAGATGCCGAGCTATGACGGCCACCGGGAGCAGACGTTCGGGCTGATCCACCCGATCGCCCCCCACTACAACACGCTGCTCCGAGTGGACCCGACCGACCCGACCGGGACCAAGCCGGCCCCGGACCTCGCCGAGAGCTGGACGGCGTCCAAGGACGGCCTCGTCTACACGTTCAAGCTCCGCCGAGGCGTCAAGTTCCACGATGGCAGCGAGATGACCTCGAAAGACGTGAAGGCCTCCTACGACAAGATCATCTTCCCGCCGGCCGGGGTCGCGAGCGTCCGCAAGGCGACCTACACGGTGGTGGAGGTGGTCGAGGCGCCGGACCCGTACACGGTGCGAATGCGCCTGAAGTGGCCCTCGGGCGCGTTCCTCCAGTCGCTGGCCTCGCCCTGGAACTTCATCTACAAGGCGGACATCCTCGCCAAGGACATGCACTGGTACGA
>Ga0156194_1094_pt1 | contig 10120 bp, 10 predicted proteins | sample RifCSPlowO2_12_FD_107847 | JGI IMG/M metagenome (GOLD analysis project Ga0156194, IMG submission 107847) | Candidatus Rokubacteria bacterium RIFCSPLOWO2_12_FULL_71_22 | reverse complement strand
CGCGCCGGCCTAATCGACCGCCTGCGCGCGCACCCCGCTGCCGCCTGCTCCCATGTCGGCGGGCCGGATCTCCGGCACGAGCCGCTGCAGGGTGCGGACAAAGGCCCGTTTGCTCCAAGAGCGATAGCTCTCCTCAAGACCGACCCGCCAGTAGGTCCGTGCCATACGCCAAAATCCGGGATGGGTCGCGAGGTCGAGGAGATCGCGCAGATTGATGTCGGCCTTCCGATACCCTTCCCGCGCCAGCGCCAGGACCGCGTTCGGGCCCGCGTGCACGCCGCCAGTGATCGTCCGGGTGAAATGGACGCCGAGAAACGGCAACGCCGGGTTGGGCACGGGATAGAGCATCCCCTGCACGAGGAAGCAGCGCTCAGGAAGCAATGCGTAGTACTCTCCGCGAAACGGCACGATCCGCAGCTCGCGTCTTCCGCCCGCCATCGCCGCGAGCCGGTCGGCGTGCAACCCGCCGCAGGTGATCAGGGCGCGTGAGCGAACCTCCCCTGTCGTCGTCTCCGCCAGCCAGCTCCCTTCCCGTCTCATGAGCCGCAAGACCCGGCTGCTCGTTCGGATCTCCCCGCCCTGCGCCCCAATGATCCGGGCGAATGCGCGGGCGACTGCCGCATAGTCCACGATCCCGGCGCCGGGCACGTGGATCGCCTTGAGCCCTCTGGCATGCGGCTCCAGCTCCCGGAGACGCTCCGGCCCGATCATCCCAAGGCCCGGGACCCCATTGGCCAGCCCCTGCTGATACAACCGCTCGAGCGCGGCCAGCTCCGATGCCTCCGTGGCCACGACGAGCTTCCCGCAGAGACGGTAGGGGATCCGGTTCGCCTGGCAAAACTCCGCCATCAGGCGCGCCCCGGTGACACAGGTCTGGGCCTTGAGCGATCCGGGACGGTAGTAGAGCCCGGAGTGAATGACGCCGCTGTTGTGGCCGGTCTGGTGGGCCCCGACCGCCGGCTCCTTCTCCAGCACGATGAGCTTGGCGCCAGGGAACCGCTGCTCCCAGACCATCGCCGTGGCCAGGCCGACGATCCCGCCTCCGACTACGGTCACGTCACAGGCGGGCATCGCAACAGGCTCGTTACGGAAGGAGAGACTGGTGAGCGGGTCGACAGTTCACGAATGGACGCGCATCCGCGCGATCTGCAGGACGACCTGCTCGATCGTCTCCGGGGTCAGCTCAGGGTAGATCGGCAGCGCGAGGATGTCCTTGGCGACCGCGTCAGACACCGGACACGGAGGACTCTGCGGCGCGTACGGTTGCAGCGCCGGCTGTGCGGGGAGGCTGGACGGGTAGGCGACTTGCGTCTCGATGCCCTGCCGCGCGAGGGCTGCGGCGACCCGATCGCGCTCCGCGACACGAATGGGATAGAGGTGGTAGACGTGCCGGGAGCCGGGCAGCTCTTGCGGGAGCACGATGTCGTCCAGATGATGACGCCGGAATGCGTCGCCGTAGGCCGCGGCGTGCCGCCGCCGAGCCTCGGTCCAGCGCTCGAGGTGGCGCAGCTTGACCCGCAGCACAGCGGCCTGGAGCTCATCCAGCCGGCTGTTCGTTCCGAGGACGAGGTGGCGGTAGCGCTCGCGGCTGCCGTGCGCGCGCAGGAGCCGCACCTGCTCCGCCACCTTGGCGTCGCGGGTCACCACCATTCCGCCGTCGCCGTAGCCCCCGAGATTCTTGGTGGGATAGAAGCTGATCGCCCCAGCCTGGCCGAACGAGCCGACGGACCGTCCATCAGCGCGCGCGCCAATCGCCTGGGCGCAGTCCTCGATCACCGTCAGGCGATGCGTCTGCGCCAGCGTCGTGATCGCCTCCATCCGGGCGGGATGCCCGTAGAGGTGCACCGGCAGGATCGCTTTCGTCCGGGCAGAAATCGCGTGGGGAAGCTTGGCGGGATCGAGCGTGCAGGTGACCGGATCGATGTCCACGAACACCGGGACGGCCCCGACGGCGACGATCGCTTCAGCCGTGGCGACGAAGCTGAAGGCCGACGTGATGACTTCATGGCCCGGACCGATCCCGCTGGCCCGCAGCGCCAGTGCCAGCGCGTCGGTCCCGGAGGCCACCCCCACGGCGTGCGGTACCCCGCAGTACGCGGCCAACTCCCCTTCCAGCGCCTCGATCTCCGGCCCCAAGATGAACTGACCGCTCTCGAGCACCCGCTGGATCGCGCGGTCAATCTCGGGCTTGATGGCGCGGTATTGCGCCTTCAAATCGATGAGCGGAATGGTGGGCATCTGCGGGTTTGACCCGTTAGGCCGGTTTTGTCCGTTAGGCCCGTTTGGTGAGAGGGTATTCAACCTTCCAACAGGCTCAACCGGCACAACGGGCCCAACGCACTACGCTTTCGGCGGGTGCGCCCGGAACCAGTCGACGGTGCGGCGCAGCCCCTCGGAGAAGCTGATGCGCCCCTTCCACTTGAGCAGCCGCTCGGCCTTGGAGGAATCGGCGAAGGTGCGCTTGACGTCGCCGGCTCGCGGGGGCTTGAAGGCCGGCTTGATGGAGAGGCTCATGATCGAGTTCAGCTCCTCCAGGAGATGGAGCACCGTGTGCTCCTCGCCGAGCGCCACGTTGAACACCTCGCCGCTGACGCCGGGAACCTGGGAGGCCGCGATGGTGCCCTCGACCACGTTATCCACGTAGGTGAAGTCGCGCGACTGCGTGCCATCGCCGTAGATCGGCGGCGATTCCTTGCGGAGGAGACAGACGATGAACTTCGGGATCACCACCGCGTACTCGTTCTCCAGGCTCTGCCGGGGGCCGAAGACGTTGAAGTACCGCACGGCGACCGTCTCGAGCCCGAAGGCGCGGTGGAAGAGGCCGCAGAAGAGCTCGTCGGCCAGCTTCGAGGCCGCATAGGGGGAGATCGGAAGAGTCGGGGCGTCCTCGCGCAGCGGCATCTTCGTCGCATCGCCGTAGACCGAGCTGGACGAGACGCACACGACCCGCTTCACCTTCTCCTTCACCGCCGTTTCGAGGAGGTTCACCGTGGCGAGGACGTTGACGTCGGTGTAGCCGTAGGGATCGGCCATGGACTTCGGGACGCTGCGCCAGGCGGCGGCGTGGATGATGCGCGTAATACCCTTGCACGCCTTGCCCATCGCGGCGCGGTCGCGGATGTCCGCCTGGATGAACTCGACGCGCTTGCCCGCCTGCGCGAGGTTCTCCCGCCGGCCGGAGGAGAGGTCGTCCAGCACGCGCACCTGGTGGCCGTCGGCGAGCAGCCGGTCCACAACATGCGAGCCGATGAACCCCGCCCCGCCTGTCACAAGATATCGCGCCATCAACCCTCCACGCGCTTCCGTTGCCTGCGTCCGCCTGCTGGAGCAGCATCCCGGCAGCACGGCCTTGCCCCGCAGGATTCGATCCGTAGGCCGGTCAAGCAGCCTGCCTGATCCCACGTAGCCGCAAAGTGCGCCCCGCAGCCGCGGCACCGCAGCGCCGGTCGGCCGGACCGTGCCGCCATCAACCGTCCACAGAACAGGCAATGTGCGCCCGCCGTCCGTCCGGCCATTCGTCCACCTGCTCTGTTCATGCTCCGAGCAGCGCTCTTACAATTTCACGACCTTCGCGGAGGACCGCCCGAGGCTGCCGTACTGGTTGCGCGTGTCCACGATGATCGGCGCCTTGCGCAGCACGAAGGCATAGTCCACCGACGAGTGGTTCGTGAGCAGGACGACGCAGTCGCTCCGCCGCAGGGCGGCGGCGGTGAGCGGCGTCGAGCGGTACCGCGCGCCATTCAGCTCCGCCGATGGGACGAACGGATCGTGGTAGGCGATGACGGCCCCACGCTCCGCGAGGAGCCGCGCGACATCGAAGGCCGGCGAATCGCGCAAATCGCCCACGTCTTTCTTGTACGCCAGGCCCAGGAGCAGCACCTCCATGCCGTTCTACCCGGGCCCCGGCCTCGGCGGTCACTGCCTGCCGTCGGACCCGCACTACCTGTCGTGGAAGGTGCGGCTCGCTGGCTACGAGCCGCGCTTCATCGCGTTCGCGGACGAGATCAACCGGCAGATGCCCGCGTACGTCGTCGGGCTCCTCGCGGACGCGCTGAACGACCGGAGCCGCGCGCTGCGCGGCTCCCGCATCCTCGTTCTGGGCGTCGCGTACAAGCCGAACGTGGGCGACACGCGGGACTCGCCGGCGCTCGAGATCCTCGAGACGCTCGCGCGCAAGGGCGCGCAGGTCGAGTACCACGACCCGCTCGTGCCCGCGGTGCAGGTGGGCGCGACGACGCTCCGGTCGATCGCGTGGAGCGCCGCCGCCCTCGGCGGGCGCGACGTGGTGCTCGTCGTCACGCCGCACGACGGCTACGACTGGAAGGCGATCGTCCGCGACGCGCGGCTCGTGGTGGACACCCGCAACGCGACCGGCGGCCTCACGCCCGTCCCGCCCAACGTCATCCGGCTGTAGCCTCCGATGCGCACGCTGGCCGCCGTGGTGGTCTCGCTGCGCCCGCGGCAGTGGCTGAAGAACCTGTTCGTCTTCGCCGGCCTGATCTTCGCCCAGAAGCTGTTCACTCCCGCCGCCTGGATCGCGCTCGCCGCGTTCGCGCTGTTCTGCGCCCTCTCCGGGGCGGTCTACCTCCTCAATGACGTCGCCGACCGCGACCGCGACCGCCTGGACCCCCGCAAGCGCGCCCGGCCGATCGCCGCGGGCCGCCTCGGCGTCGGCGTCGCGCTCGCGGCGGCTGCGGTGCTGGTCGCCGGGAGCCTCGTCGCCGCCGCGTTCCTCTCGCGCGCGTTCCTCGCGACCGCGGTCGCGTATCTCGTGCTGCTGACGGCCTACTCCGTGTGGCTGAAGCACCTCGTGATCGTGGACGTCATCGTGGTGGCGTGCGGGTTCGTGCTGCGCGCGGTCGCCGGCGCGGTGGTGATCCGCGTGGAGATGTCGGGCTGGCTGCTGATCTGCACCATCTTGTTGGCGCTCTTCCTGGCGCTCGGCAAGCGGCGCTTCGAGTACCTGTCGCTCGGGGGCGACGCGGTGGCGCACCGGCCGATCCTCGCCGAGTACAGCCCGGCGCTGCTCGACCAGATGATCGCGGTCGTCACGGCGTCCACCGTGACGGCGTACGCGCTGTACACGATGTCGCCCGAGACCGTCGCGAAGTTCCACACGCAGCTGCTGCCCGCGACGATCCCCTTCGTGCTCTACGGGGTCTTCCGCTACCTCTACCTGCTCTACCGGCGGCAGCTGGGCGGCAATCCCTCCGAGCTGCTCCTCGGCGATCGGGCGCTGCTCCTGAACGCGCTCTGCTGGATGCTGGCGGTCCTGCTGATCATCTACGGCACACGGCTGGAGTAGAATCGAAGTCTATGGCGAGTCAGGTCGCGATCCTCCGGACCCGCCCGGACACGGTCGTCGGCGACTACGGGCGGCTGATGCGGCTGGTCAAGTACGATCAGGTGCTGCGACGCGATCAGGACCTGATCCTGAAGCTCAACCTGTCGTGGACGAAGTACTTCCCGGCGTGCTCGAGCCAGCCGTGGCAGCTGGACGGCGTCCTCGCGACGCTCCTCGAGGACGGGTTCGACCGCGCGCGCATCCTCCCGGTGGAGAACAGGACCGTCGTCACGGATCCGGTGGCGGGCTGTCGCAACAATCGGTGGGCGCCGGTGCTCCGGCGTCACGGGCTTCCCTTCATCCCGCTGCCCGACGTCGAGTGGGTCGTCTATCCGTTCAAGAGCCCGCTGCTCAAGCTGAACGCCATCTTCCCGGAGGGGATCGAGATCCCGAAGATGTACGTCGGGAAGAACATCCTCCACGCGCCCACCTGTAAAGTCCATGGCCACTCAGTGACGACGGGTGCGGTCAAGAACGCGTTCGGTGGACTGCTCAAGGAGGTCCGCCACTACGCGCACGAGTTCATCCACGAGGTGATGGTGGACCTCATGTACATGCAGCGCGAGCTGCACCCGCGCGTGTTCGCCGTCATGGACGGCACGGTCATGGGTGACGGCGCGGGCCCGCGCACGATGGTGCCGCGGGTGGGCAACCTGATCCTCGCCTCCGAGGACCAGGTGGCGATCGACGCGATCGCGGCGAAGATCATGGGGTTCGACCCGCTCGCGATCCCGTACTTGCGGATGTGCGCGGAGCGGGGGCTCGGCACCGCGGACCCGCGGAACATCGAGCTGGTGGGCGACGTGGACGCCGCCGCCGTCGGCCTGGGCTTCACGACGCGCCGGAGCCTCGTGATCTGGGGCGATCAGCTCATCCGGCGCGGCCCGCTGCGTCCGCTCAAGCGCCTGCTGCTCCACTCACCGCTCGTCGTCTGGGCGCCGTTCGCCTCGAACGTGTACCACGACCTCCTCTGGTATCCGACCGTGGGGCGCGCGCGGATCCGCGCCTTCGCGGCCACGCCGTGGGGGCGACTGTTCCAGACCTACTGACATGATGGCCCCCGTGCGCGTGCGCTTCGCGCCGAGCCCGACGGGCCATCTCCACGTCGGCGGCGCCCGCACGGCGCTCTTCAACTGGCTCACGGCCCGCCACCACGGCGGCGCCTTCGTCCTGCGCATCGAGGACACCGACCGCTCGCGCTCGACCGACGAGCACATCGCCTCGATCGTCGAGGCGCTGACGTGGCTCGGGCTCGACTGGGACGAGGGTCCACCGGCGCCGGGGTACCGGCAGACCGAGCGCCTCGAGATCTACCGGGCGCACGCCGAGCAGCTGCTCGCCGCGGGCCGTGCCTACTACTGCGACTGCGCGCCGGAGGAGCTCGACCGGCAGCGGCAGGCGGCCCACCAGCGTGGCGAGACGTTCCGCTACTCGGGGCGCTGCCGCGACCGCGCCCTCGGCGCCGGGGCGCTGCGCCTCGCGATCCCGCCCGCGGGCGCGACCGTGGTCGACGACCTGATCCACGGCCCGGTGACCTTCGAGCACGGCCAGCTCGACGACTGGATCCTCGTGCGGACCGACGGCACGCCCACGTACAACTTCTGCGTGGTCGTGGACGACGTGACCATGCAGATCACCCACGTGATCCGGGGCAACGACCACCTGTCGAACACGCCGAAGCAGATCCTGTGTTACGAGGCGCTCGGATACGCGGTCCCCGCGTTCGCCCACGTCTCGATGATCCTCGGCGCCGACCGGAGCCGCCTCAGCAAGCGCCACGGCGCGACCTCGATCCAGGCCTTCCGCGACGCCGGGATCCTCGCCGAGGCGATGGTGAACTACCTGGCGCGGCTCGGCTGGTCGCACGGCGATCAGGAGATCTTCTCGCGCGAGGAGCTGATCGCGCTGTTCGACATCAAGGACGTCGCTTCCTCCGGCGCCATCTTCGACGCGACCAAGCTCGAGTGGCTCTCGCACGAGTACCTCAAGACGAAGGCCGGCGCCGCCCTCGCCGCGCTCGTCGAGCCGTTCCTGCGCGGGGCCGGCCTCCCGGCGCCCGCCGACCCGGCGCGGCTCGCCGCGATCTGCGACACCGTCAAGGAGCGGGCGAAGACCCTCGTGGAACTGGTCGAGCGGGCACGCTTCTACTTCGAGCCGCCGGCCGCGTACGAGGCGAAGGCCGCCCAGACGTTCCTGACGCCCGAGGGGGCCCGGCGCCTCGACCTGCTCTGCGCGCGCCTGCCCGCCGAGCGCGCGTGGACCCCCGCGGTGATCGAGCAGGCCTACCGGACGCTCGCGGCGGAGCTCGGGCTCAAGCTCGTGGACCTCGCGCAGCTCTCGCGCCTGGCCTTGACGGGCGGGACGGCCTCGCCGCCGATCTTCGACGTGGTGGCGCTGCTGGGCCGGCAGGAGGCGCTCGCGCGCCTGCGCCGGGCGGGCGCCGCCGCGGGCGGCGCGTCGTGACACTCCTGCTCGCGCGCCACGGTCAGACCGCCTGGAACGCGGGCCGGCGCTTCCAGGGCGGGAGCGACGTCGGGCTGTCCGACGTCGGGCGCGCCCAGGCGGCGGCGCTCGGCCGGGCGGTGCGCGACCGCCGGCTCGCGGCCGCGTACGTGAGCCCGATGCGCCGCGCGGTCGAGACGGCCGAGATCGCGCTCGCGGGCGCGGGGATCCCGCTCGTGCCCCTCGAGGAGCTGCGGGAGCTGTCGCTCGGGGAGTGGGAGGGGCGCACGGTCGACGAGGTCCGGGCGCTCGCGGGCGACCCGTATGCGGCGTGGGTGCGCGCGCCGCTCGACTGCGCGCCGCCCGGCGGCGAGCCGCTGCGAGCCGTCTGTGCGCGCGTCCTGCGCGCCGTGGATCGCATCGGCGCCGCCCACCCGAACGGCGACAACGTGCTCGTGGTGGCCCACGGTGGCGTGCTCAGCGTCTACCTCTGCCACCTGCTGGGCCTCTCGTTGAACCACCTCTGGCGCCTCCGGCTCGACAACGGCTCGCTGTCGATCGCGCGGCCGCCGCGGCTGATCCGGATCAACGACACCACGCACCTGCCGGCCGCGCCCCGTCGCGCGTGGTTCGAGGCCGTCCCGGGCGAGCCGTCGCCGTGACGGTGCTCCTCGCCCTGTTCGGGGGCATCGCGCTGCTGCTGTACGGCATCCGACAGAGCGGCGAGGCGCTCCAGCGCGCGCTCGGCGGGCGCCTGCGCCACTTGCTGACGGGGCTCTCGCACAACCGCTTGGTCGCACTCCTCTCCGGCGCCGCGGTCACCGCGATCATCCAGTCGTCGGCGGCGACGACGCTGATGCTCGTCGGCTTCGTCTCCGCCGGCCTCATGACCTTCCGGCAGACGCTCGGCGTGATCCTCGGGGCCGACATCGGCACGACGTTCACGGTGCAGCTGATCGCGTTCCGCATCACCGACTACGCCCCGCTCCTCGTCGGGCTCGGGTTCACGATCGCGTTCGTCGCGCGCCGCCGCGCGATCAAGGAGATCGGGCAGACGGTGCTCGGCCTCGGCCTCCTGTTCCTCGGCCTCAAGCTGATTCTCGACAACGCGGGCGCGATCCGGAGCGCGCCGGTCGCCGTGAGCCTGCTCCAGAGCGTCGCCGGCAGCCCGATCCTGGGCGTCCTGACGGGCGCGGTCTTCAGCGCGCTGGTCGCCTCGTCGGCGGCCACGCTCGGGCTCGTGCTGGCCTTTGCGCACGAGGGGATCCTGCCGCTCGACAGCGCGGTCGCGATGGTGCTCGGCGCGAACATCGGCACGTGCGCCACCGCGCTGACGTCGTCGGTCGGCGCCGGGGCCGAGGCCAAGCGCGTCGCGGTCGCCCACATCGCCTTCAAGCTGCTCGGCGTCGCGCTCGTGCTGCCGCTGGTCGAGCCGTTCGCGGCGCTGGTGACCCACACGGCGGCGACTCCGGCGCGGCAGATCGCCAACGCCCACACCCTCTTCAACCTCGGCATCAGCCTCGTCTTCCTGCCGTTCACCCCGCTCGCGGCGCGGGCGATCGAGGCGCTGGTGCCGGCGGGCCAGCCGGGCGACAATCCGTTCCGCGCCCGCTATCTCGACGAGCGCTCGCTCGACCAGCCCTCGCTCGCGCTCGGCCAGGCGACGCGGGAGGCGCTCCGCATGGCCGACGTGGCGCAGGGCATGCTGCGGGACGTGCCGGTGGTGTTCGCGACGGACAACCGGGAGCTCCTCGAGGACGTCGAGCGGCGCGACGACCAGGTGGACTTCCTCGAGCGCGAGATCAAGCTCTTCCTCGCGCGGCTCGGCCGGGAGACGATGGGCCCGGACCTCTCGCGCAAGGAGATCGAGCTGATCTCGGTGATCGGAAACCTCGAGAACATCGGCGACATCATCGACAAGAACCTCATGGAGCTGGCGCGCAAGAAGCTCTACCAGGGCCGGCGCTTCTCGGACGCGGGCTGGGCGGAGATCGTGGATTTCCATGCCGTGGTGTCCAAGAACCTCGAGCGTGCGCTCGCCGCGTTCGCGGCGAACGACCGGGCGCTGGCGCAGGAAGTGCTCGATCAGCGGCCGCTCATGCGTCAGCGCGAGCGCGAGCTGCGCGAGTCGCACCTCGGGCGCTTGCGGGCCGGCCTGGCGGAGTCGCTGGAGACCTCCGAGATCCACCTGGACATCCTCACGAATCTCAAGCGGATCAGCTCCCACGTGTCGGCGCTGGTCTTCCCGATCCTCGAGGAGGTATGACGGCATGAAGAAGATCGAGGCCATCATCAAGCCGTTCAAGCTGGACGACGTGAAGGAGGCGCTGACCG
>Ga0156194_1191_pt1 | contig 10216 bp, 11 predicted proteins | sample RifCSPlowO2_12_FD_107847 | JGI IMG/M metagenome (GOLD analysis project Ga0156194, IMG submission 107847) | Candidatus Rokubacteria bacterium RIFCSPLOWO2_12_FULL_71_22 | reverse complement strand
GCTGCCGCCGGTGCAAGCTCTGCGAGGGGCGCACGACCATCGTGTTCGGCGCCGGCGATCCGCGCGCCGAGTTCGTGGTGATCGGCGAGGGGCCGGGCGCCGACGAGGACGCGCAGGGGCTTCCGTTCGTCGGGCGCGCCGGCCAGCTCCTCACGAAGATGCTCGAGGCGCCCGGCGTCGGCTTCTCGCGCGCTCAGGTCTACATCACCAATACGGTCAAGTGCCGGCCTCCCGGCAACAGGAACCCCGAGGCCGATGAGCTGGCCGCGTGCGCGCCCGTGCTGACGGCGCAACTCGCCGCGCTCCAGCCCAGGGTCGTTCTCGCGCTCGGCAGCGTCGCGACGCAGAGTCTGCTCGGCACCAAGGAGCCGATCGGCCGGCTGCGCGGCCGCGTGCACCCCTACGGGTCTGCCGTCCTGATCCCGACCTTCCACCCCGCGTTCCTCCTGCGCAACCCGGGCCAGGAGTACAAGCGCATGGCCTGGGAGGATCTGAAGCTCGCCCGGCGGGAGTACGACCAGCGCCGCACTCGATGATCGCGGATGTCGCGTTCGACGCGCCCGTCGATCACCCGTTCTCCTACCGCGTCCCCGGTGGGCTCTGCGTCGCACCCGGCCAGCGCGTGTGGGCGCCGCTCAGGGGCGCGGCGCGCGTGGGCATGATCATCGCGGTCCGCGACGGCGGTGACGCCGCGCTCAAGCCGCTCGCGCGCCCGGCCGACCCCGCGCCGGTGCTCCCGCCCGGCGGGCTCGAGCTGGCGCGCTGGATCTCGGCGGAGAGTCTCTCCCCGCTCGGCTCGACCTGCGCGGCACTCCTCCCGCCCCCTCCGGTGCCGGCGGGGGCGGGCGGGTCCCCGAGCGTCCGGGGCCCGCGGGCCGCATCCGGGAGCAAGCCCGTGCTGCTGCTGGGCGGCGGACGCGAGCGGCGGCTCCTCGAGCAGATCGAGCGGACGGGCGGCCCGGCGCTCATCATCGCGCCCGACGTCGAGGCGTCGGCGCGGTGGGCCCGGCATCTCGCACGCCTCGGCCGCGTCGCACGCCTCGACTCCGGCGTGCCCGATGTCGAGCGCGCCACGTCGTGGCGCGCGCTCGCCGACGGCGCGGTGCGCCTCGCCACCGGCACGCGCTCGGCGCTGCTCGCGCCGCTCGGCGCCGGCGCGATGGTCGCCGTGCTCGACGAGCAGGAGGCCGCGCACAAGCCGCCGGGGCCGCCACGCATCCACGCGCGCGACGTCTGCCTCGAGCGCGCGGCGCGCGAGGGCGTGGCCCTCGCGCTCACCGCGGCCACGCCGAGCGTCGAGACCTGGTGGCGGGCCGACAGCGGCCGGATCGTGGCCGAGCCGGCGCAGGCCGGCCCGTGGCCGACGGTCACGCTCGCGGACACCCGGGGGATCCTGCGGCGCGAACCGCTCACGCCGCCCCTTGCGCGGGCGATCCGCGAGGCGCTCGCCGCGGGCCGGCGCGTCTTTCTCGGCGTGAGCCGCCTCGCCTCGTCGCTGGCCTGCGACGAGTGCGGCGATGTCGTTCGGTGCGCCGAGTGCCGGATCGCCCTCGCCTACTCGCGCGCGGCCGCCACGCTCGTCTGTCGGCTCTGCGCCCGCCCGAGGCCGCTTCCGGACACGTGCCCCGCCTGCCACGGCCGGAGGCTGTCGCCGTTCGGCTGGGGCACCGAGCGCGTCGAGCACGCCGTGCGCCGTCGGTTTCCGGGCGCGCGCATCGCCCGTTACGACCCGGATGCGGCGCGGGGCGCTCGCGGCGAGGCGCAGCGGGCGGCCGCGGCGGTGGCCGACGTGGTCATCGGAACCCGGGCCGCGCTGCGGCTCTTCGGCCCGGCCACGCTCGGTCTCGCGGGCTTCGTCGCCCCCGATCAGCTCCTCCGACTCCCCGACTTCCGGGCCGGGGAGCGCACGTTCGCGCTGCTCTGGGCGGCCGCCGAACGCGTGCGCCCGGACGGCGCGGTGATCGTGCAGTCACAGAACCCGACGCACTACGTCTTCGACGCGCTGACCCGGCAGGACCTCCCGGCCTTCTACCGCCACGAGCTGAAGTTCCGCGCCGAGCTGGGTTACCCACCGTTCCGCCGGCTGGCCGTCGTCAGCGTCCGGGGCGCCGCCGCGGAGGGGCACCGGCTCGCGGCCGCGCTCGGCGAGGTCCCCGGGCTCACCGTGTACCCGGCCACGGCCGATCGGCGGGGCCGCCTCGTGCGCGTCGTCGTGAAGGGCGGTCCGGACCTGCCCGAGTTCCTCCGACGGGTGCGCGCGGACTTCCGCGGCCCGGGCTCGCGGCGCCTTGGTATCATGGACGTGGAGGTCGACCCGGTCGAATGGCGGTCCTGACGATCCGGAAGTACGGTGATCCCGTCCTGCGGCGGCGTGCGCTGCCGGTCGGCGAAGTCACCGAAGAGGTCCGGGCGATCATCGCGGATCTCGTCGAGACGATGTACGACGAAATCGGCATCGGCCTCGCGGCGCCGCAGGTGGGCGTGTCGCTCAGGCTCGTCGTCGTCGGCGACGAGCACGGGCGCGGCGCCGAGGCGCTCGTCAACCCCGTGATCGTCGAGCAGGGCGGTCGGGTGACCGCGGAGGAGGGATGCCTCTCGATCCCCGGCATCTTCGCGCCCGTCACCCGCGCCGAGTGGGTCCGCGTCGAGGCGACGAGCGCCGAGGGGCGATCCGTGTCGATCCGCGGGAGCGGACTCCGCGCGCGCGTGCTTCAGCACGAGATGGACCACCTCGACGGCGTCCTCTTCATCGACCGGCTGGATCCGGTCACGCGGGATCGCCTCAAGCGACGGATCAAGAAGGAAGGCCTCCGGGAGGACTCCGCTCACCACGCCTTCGCACTTTAGAGTCCTTTTCTACGGCACGCCCGAGTTCGCGCTGCCGACGCTCGAGGCGCTGCTCGTGCACCACGACGTCGTCGCGGTCGTCACGCAGCCCGACCGTCCCGCGCACCGTGGCCGGAGGCTCCAGCCGCCGCCCGTGAAAGCGCGCGGAACCGCCGCCGGCGTGCCGGTGCTGCAACCCGCACGGCTTCGCGACCCCGAGTGGGCCCCGCGGCTCGCGGCCCTCGGAGCCGAGGTGGGCGTCGTCGTCGCGTTCGGCCAGATCCTGCCCAGGGCCGTGCTCGAGGCACCCCGGCGCGGCTCGATCAACGTCCACGCCTCGCTCCTGCCGCGCTTTCGCGGCGCGGCGCCGATCCAGTGGGCGATCATCCGCGGGGAGACGATCACGGGGATCACCACGTTCCAGATGGACGAGGGCATGGACACGGGCCCGATCCTCCTCAGGGCGGCGACGCCGATCGGGTCCGAGGAGACCGCGGGCGATCTCGCCCGGCGGCTCGCCCCGCTCGGCGCCGAGGTGCTCCTCGACACGCTGCGCCGCCTCGACACCCTCTCGCCCGAGCCGCAGCGCCACGAGGAGGCCACCCTCGCGCCCCGCCTCAAGAAGAGCGACGGGGGCCTCGACTGGACGCGATCGGCGCGCGACCTCGTCAGGCTCGTCCGCGGCTGCAACCCCTGGCCCGGCGCGACGACGGAGGCGCCGGGCGGGGTGCTCACGATTTGGCGCGCGACGGTGGTGTCGGCCGCGGTGGGACCCGCGCCGGGCACGCTCGTCGCCTCGAGCGCCGGGCTCGCCGTGGCGACCGGGGACGCAGCGCTGCTACCGACGGAGGTGCAGCCGGAGAACCGGCGCGCGATGTCGTGGCCCGACTACCTGCGCGGCGCCCGCCTCGCTCCCGGCGCGCGCCTCGGCGCGCGGTGACGCCCGCGTCGCGGCGACGGACCGCCGCGCGACCGGCCCCGGCGCGCAGCGCCGCGGTGCGCGTGCTCGAGCGCGTCGAGCGCGACGCCGCGTATGCCGACCTGGCGCTCGAGGCCGAGCTCGCGCGGCTCCGCCTGGCGCCGCGCGACGCGGCGCTCGCGACGGAGCTGGTCTTCGGCGCGCTCCGCTGGCAGCGCTACCTCGACTGGATCCTCGCACCGCACTCCAGGCGGCGGCTCGCGGCACTCGACGCGCGCGTCCGCGTGATCCTCCGCGTGACCGCCTATCAACTGGCGTTCCTCGAGCGCGTGCCGCCGTTCGCCGCGGTCAACGACGCCGTGTCGCTCGCGCGCGGGCGCCCCGGCGTCGCCGAGTACGTCAACGCGGTGCTCCGCGCCTTCGCGCGACGCGGGGTCCGCGAGCGCGAGCCCGCGCCACCGCGCGATCCGCTCGAGGCGCTCGCGACGCGCTGCTCGTTCCCGACGTGGCTCGCCGCGCGGTGGGTCGAACGCTGGGGCGGCGCGGAGGCCGAGGCGCTCATGCGCGCGCTCTGCGAGCGGCCGCTCCTCACCCTCCGCGCCAACACGCTCCGGACCACGCGCGACGCCCTTGGCGCACGCCTGGCCGCCGAGGAGGGCCTCGCCTCGCGTCCGACCCCGTACGCCCCCGAGGGGCTGGTCGTCACGGGTCCCGGCGGCGCCCCTTCCGCGTGGCGGGCCTTCGCCGACGGCGCCTTCGCGGTGCAGGACGAGGCCTCGATGCTGGTGGCGCACCTGCTGGCACCGCGCCCCGGCGAGACCGTCGCCGACGCGTGCGCCGCGCCCGGCACGAAGACCACGCACCTGGCCCAGCTCATGGAGGACCGCGGACGCGTGCTGGCGCTCGACCCGGCACCGGCCCGCCTCGCGCACGTGCGCGAGGCGGCCGCGCGCCTCGGCCTCTCGAGCATCGAGGCGCTCGACGGCACGGTCGAGGCGCTCGCGCCGCGCTTCAGGGCGGGGTGCGACGCGGTGCTCGTCGACGCGCCGTGCTCGAACCTCGGGGTACTCCGGCGCAACCCCGAGGTGAAGTGGCGCCGCCAGCCGGCCGATCTCGCCGTCAGCGCCGCGCGCCAGGGCCGGATCCTCACGGCCGCCGCAGCCATGGTCCGGCCCGGTGGGCGGCTCGTGTACGCCACCTGCTCGCTCGAGCCCGAGGAGAACGCGGGGGTCGTGCGCGACTTCCTCGCCGCCAACCCGGCGTTCCATCCCGACCCTCCGGCGGAGTTCCCGCTGCCGCTCGATCCGGACGGCTTCCTGCGCTGTCTGCCGCATCGCCACGGCACCGACGGCTTCACCGCCGTCCGCTTCCACCGCGACCCGACGGCCCACGTGATATAACTGCGCCTGTGATCAAGATCGCGCCGTCGATCCTCTCGGCGGACTTCGCGGCGCTCGGCCAGGACGTCGCGCGGGTCGAGGCGGGCGGCGCCGACCAGCTCCACGTCGACGTGATGGACGGCCGCTTCGTGCCCAACATCACGGTCGGCCCGGTCGTCGTCGCCGCGCTCCGCAAGCGCACCCGGCTGCCGCTCGACGTCCACCTGATGATCGTGGAGCCCGAGCGGTACGTCGGCGACTTCGTCGCCGCCGGCGCCGACATGCTCACCGTCCACGCCGAGGCGTGTCCGCACCTCCAGCGCACGCTGGCCCAGATCCGCGAGCTCGGTGCGCGGGCGGGCGTCGCCCTCTGCCCCTCGACCCTCCCCGACGTCCTCCGGTACGTACTCGACGATCTCGACCTCGTGCTCGTGATGTCCGTCAATCCGGGCTTCGGCGGTCAGGCGTTCCTGCCGAGCGCGCATCTCAAGATCCGTGAGGTCCGCGCGCTCCTCGGCGACCGGCCGGTGGACGTGTCGGTGGACGGCGGCGTGAAGCCCGATCTCGCCGGGGCGCTCGCCGAGGACGGCGCCACCACGCTGGTCGCCGGATCGGCGATCTTCGGCGCCGCCGACCCCGCCGCGGCCGTCCGGGTGCTGCGCGACGCGGCTCGTCCCCGCTAGCTCGCCCGGAGGCCTCTCGGTTCCGGGTGGCGGGCCGGGCCGGCTGAGGGCCCGCCGAAGTAGTTGAAACTTGGCGCGTATTTGCGTAAAGTTTATTGTTCCATGCTCGACACCCTCAGCACGCGCCTGCAAACCATCTTCGACCGCCTGGGCGGCCGCGGCCGCCTCACGGAGGATAACGTCCAGGAGGCGCTCCGCGAGATCCGGGTGGCGCTCCTCGAGGCGGACGTCAACTTCAAGGTGGTCCGGGGATTCGTCGAGAGCGTCCGCGCGAGAGCGATCGGTCAGGACGTCCTGAGGTCGCTCACGCCCGCACAGCAGGTCGTGAAGATCGTGCACGACGAGTTGGTCGAGCTGCTCGGCGGCAGCGGCCACCGCCTGGCGCCGGCGCCGCATCCGCCGACGGTGATCATGCTGATCGGGCTCCAGGGCTCGGGCAAGACCACGACGGCGGCGAAGCTCGCGCGACACTATGCCAAGCAGGGGCAGCACCCGATCCTCGCCGCGGCCGACGTCTATCGCCCGGCGGCGCAGGACCAGCTCCGCGTGCTCGGCCGGGACCTCGGCGTGCCGGTCGTCGGCGGGGCGGGCGAAGCGCCCCTCGCGATCTGTCGCCAGGCGCGCGAGGAGGCCGCGGCGCGCGGGCTCACACCGCTCATCCTCGACACGGCGGGGCGCCTGCACATCGACGCGCCGATGCTCGAGGAGCTCAAGGCGATCCGCAAGGAGATCCAGCCGCACCACGTGCTCCTCGTCGTGGATGCGATGACGGGCCAGGACGCGGTCAACATCGCCGACCAGTTCAACCGCGTGGTCGGGATCGACGCGGTCGTCCTGACCAAGCTCGACGGCGACTCCCGCGGCGGCGCGGCGCTCTCCGTCCGCTCCGTCACCGGACGCCCGATCGCGTTCGTCGGCACGGGGGAAAAGGCCGATGCGCTCGAGCCGTTCCACCCCGATCGCCTCGCCTCCCGCATCCTCGGCATGGGCGACGTGCTCTCGCTCGTCGAGAAGGCGCAGGCCACGGTGGACCAGGAGACGGCGCAGGCGCTGGCTCGCAAGCTGCGCGAGGACGCGTTCACGCTCGACGATTTCCGCGAGCAGCTCCGCCAGGTCCGCCAGATGGGCCCGCTCGACCAGATCCTCGGAATGCTCCCGTTCGGCAAGGCGCTCCGCGGCGCGCCTCAGGATCTCGCCGACGGGTCGGCGGACCTCGGCCGGTTCGACGCGATCATCTCGTCGATGACGCCGGGCGAGCGGCGCCAGCCCGAGACCATCAATGGCAGTCGCCGCCAGCGCATCGCGCGGGGCAGCGGCACCAGCGTGCAGGACGTGAACCGGCTCCTCAAGCAGTACGCGCAGCTCCGGAAGATGATGAAGCAGCTCAAGGGCATGGAAGGGAAGCTGCCCCGCATGAAGGGGCTTCCCGGATTCCCGACACCGAGGGGGTGAGGACGTGGCAGTGACGATACGACTGAGACGCACGGGAACGACGAAGCGGCCGGCCTACCGCGTGGTGGTGGCCGACTCCCGCTCGCCGCGCGACGGCCGGTTCATCGAGATCCTGGGACACTACAATCCGCTGACCGAGCCGCCGACGGTATCGATCGACCGGGCGAAGGCAGAGGCGTGGATCAAGAAGGGCGCGCAGCCGTCGAACACGGTGAAGAAGCTCCTGGCCAACACCCTGGCCAAGTAGGCCGGAGCGTGCCGGGGCGGCTCGTGGTGATCGGCGAGATCACCCGCACGCACGGACTGCACGGGGAGGTCCGCGTGAGGCCGCTCACGGACCACCCGGAGCGATTCGCACGCGTGACCGAGTGCGTGCTGTGGGACGCGGCGCGGGACCGTCGGGAGTCGCGTCGCATCACCGCGGCGCGCCGGCAGGGCGATGCCGTGCTCGTCTCGCTGGAGGGCTGCCGCTCCGCGGCCGACGCCAGCGTCCTGGTCGGGTGGCTCGTGGCGCTGCCCGAGGCGGAGGCGCTGCCGCTCGCGCCCGGGCATTTCTACCCCTGGCAGCTGGAGGGCTGCCGGGTGCTGCGGGAGGACGGACGTGATATCGGGCGTGTGACCGGCATCGAGCCCGGGGCCGCGCAGGATCTCTGGATCGTCGCGGGCGACGGCCGCGAGCACCTGATTCCCGCGGTGCCGGAGATCGTGGTGGACGTGGACCTCGGCGCGCGCCGGGTCGTCATCCGGCCGCCGGAAGGATTACTCGAGCTCTAGACCGATGCGCATCGACATCGTGACGCTGTTCCCGGAGATGGTCGAGCCCGTACTGGCGGTTTCGATGCTCGGCCGCGCGCGTGCCCGCGGTCTCGTTGACTTCCGGGTGGCGAATCTCCGAGACTACGCGCAGGGCAAGCACCGGAGCACCGACGATTACCAGTTCGGCGGGGGCGGCGGCATGGTGTTGAAGCCGGAGCCGCTCTTCGCCGCGGTCGAGGCGCTCGCGACGCCCGGCGCGCGCGTCATCCTGCTGGATCCGCGGGGCCGCACGTTCACGCAACGGATGGCGACCGTGCTCGCACGGGAGGCGCACCTGATCCTGCTGGCGGGTCGCTACGAGGGCGTGGACGAGCGCGTGAGCGAGCGGCTCGCCGACGACCTGATCTCGATCGGCGACTACGTCCTGACCGGCGGCGAGCTGCCCGCCCTGGTGGTGACGGACGCCGTGGCGCGCCTGCTGCCGGGCGTGCTCGGCGCCGAGGGCGGGGCCGAGCGCGAGTCGTTCGCGAGCGGGCTGCTCGAGCCGCCCCAGTACACGCGGCCGGAGGAGTTCCGCGGCGCGCGAGTGCCGGCGGTGCTGCTCTCGGGCGACCACGCGCGGATCGCGCGCTGGCGACGGGCGCAGGCGCTCTGGCGCACGCGGCGGGACCGACCCGCGCTGCTGGAGACCGCCGACCTCACGGTCGAGGACCGGGAGCTGCTGGATCGCTTCAAACGCGGGGAGACGCCCGAGACGCTCGAGGCGCCCGCGAACGCAGAAAGGGAAGACTAGGCATGGACGCGATTCGACTGGTGGAAGCCGCGCAGCTCAAGAAGGACCGGCAGGGGTTCGCCCCCGGGGACACGGTGCGCGTGCACGTGCGAGTGGTCGAGGGCGAGAAGGAGCGCACGCAGCTCTTCGAGGGTGTCGTGATCCGGCGGCGGGGCGAGGGGGCACGGGCCACGTTCACGGTGCGCCGCATCTCGTACGGCGTCGGCGTCGAGCGCACGTTCCCGCTCCACTCGCCCCGCATCGAGCGGGTGGACGTCGTGCGGAAGAGCCGCGTGCGGCGCTCGAAGCTCTACTACCTCCGCGGGCTGGCCGGCAAGGCCGCGCGGCTCAAGGAAAAGCGCGCCGCGATCGTGCCCGCCACCGGCGAAACCACCCAGTAGCCCGGCACGCCGCCTGCGTGACGCGGCCCCGCTCGGCGCCGTACCGCTACGAAGCCCAGGCCTGGCGGGCGGGGGTCGCCCGCGTGGCCGGTGTGGACGAGGCGGGGCGGGGGCCGCTCGCGGGACCGGTCGTGGCGGCCGCGGTGATCATCGCGCCCGAGCGGCGCATCCCGGGCCTCGCCGACTCCAAGCTGCTCCGGCCCGAGCGACGCGAGGAGCTCTGCGCGCTCATCCGCGAGCGGGCGCTCGCCGTCGGCGTCGGCGTCGTGGACCACGAGACCATCGACCGCGTCAACATCTTGCAGGCGACGCGCGCGGCGATGCGCGGGGCGCTCGTCGCGCTGGCCGTCGCGCCCGAGCTGATCATCACCGACTTCGTCGCGCTTGCGGACCTGCCCTGCCCGCAGCGGAATCTCGTCGGCGGTGACCGCCGGTGCGCCAGCGTCGCCGCGGCGTCCATCGTCGCCAAGGTGACGCGCGACCGGCTGATGCGGGAGCTCGACGCCCAGTATCCCGCGTACGGCTTCGCCCGGCACAAGGGCTACGCGACGCCCGAGCACCTGACGGCGCTCGACCGCTGGGGCCCCTGCCCGATCCATCGGCGCTCGTTCTGCGGTGTCTGGCGCCAGGGCGAGTTGTTCGTGCTCGAGGAGGACGACTAGCGCCGGGCCGCGAGCAGGGCGCGGATGCGCGCGGGCGTCACCGGCGTCTCGGTGATCGTGACGCCGAAGGGGGCGAGCGCGTCCTCGATCGCGTTCGCGATCGCCGCCGGCGGTGAGATGGCGCCGCCCTCGCCCAGGCCCTTGACGCCGAGCGGGTTGCGCGGCGACGGAAACTCGAGGTGGACGGTCTCGAGCATCGGGAGGTCGTCCGCCCGCGGCACCGCGTAGTCCATCAGCGAGCCCGTCAGGAGCTGGCCCGCCTCGTCGTAGGCCATCTCCTCGAAGAGCGCGCCCCCGATCCCCTGGGCGACGCCGCCGTGCACCTGGCCTTCCACGATGATCGGGTTGATCACCGTGCCGCAGTCG
>Ga0156194_1132_pt1 | contig 10302 bp, 7 predicted proteins | sample RifCSPlowO2_12_FD_107847 | JGI IMG/M metagenome (GOLD analysis project Ga0156194, IMG submission 107847) | Candidatus Rokubacteria bacterium RIFCSPLOWO2_12_FULL_71_22 | reverse complement strand
CCGACTCAGGACACTAATCTAGGAGTTCGCGTGCGCACCCGGGGCCAGCGCGGGGGGCTCGGCACGATCGAGGTCATCGAGCATTTCGAGCAGCACGGCGCCGACGTCGGCGGTGACCGTCACCGCGGCAAGCTCGTCGAGAATGGTGGGCGTCGCGTTGACGATGGCCACCGGGATTCCCGCCTCGCGCGCCCAGCGCAGCATCTGGGAGGCCGGCGCCACGGCGAGCGAGGTGCCGAGCACGAGCAGCAGATCGGAGAGGAGCAGGGCGCGGAGGGCGGCGAGCAGCCGCTCCGACGAGACCTGCTCGCCGAGAAGCAGCGCGCCCCCGATGAGGAGGCCGCGGCAGCGCGCGCAGTGCGGGGCTCCGAACGCTGCGCCGGTCGTCTCGCCGAGCCGCTCGCGCGGGAACGTGTGCCCGCAGTCCAGGCAGCGGGCTTCGTGGACCCTGCCGTGGAGCTCGATCACCGCCTCGGGGGGAACGCCTGCCCCCTGGTGGAGGCCGTCGACGTTCTGCGTCACGATCGCGGAGAGCCGCCCGCGGCGATGGAGCGCCGCGAGCGCCCGGTGAGTCGTGGCGGGCGCGGCGCCCAGCACGAGCCGAGAGAAGTGCTTCTCCTGGCGCCAGTACTCGGCGCGGACGCTGGGGGAAGCGAGGAACTCGTCCAGCGTGATCCCGCGCTGCCTGAGCCGGAGGCCGAAGGCTCCGCGCACGTCGGGCAGGCCGGCCTCGGTGCTGACCCCGGCGCCCGTGAGGACGGTGATCTGGGCCGCGGCGCGGACCAGATCGTTGAGACGGCGGCGCGCCTGCCACCCGGCACGACCGAACTCCGGGGTGGAGATGCTCTCGAGCGGCAGTGGCGCCGGCAGGCGGCCGGCGCGCCTGAGGCTGTGCGCCCGCACGAGGACCAGCACGAGCACGGTGACGAGGTTGAAGGGCGCCAGGAGCGCGGGCGGCCACGTGCCGGCCGTGAGCCACGAGAGGCCTCCGGCGACGACGGCCGCGGCTGCGGCCAGGGTCAGGGAGGCGGCGCACCAGGGCAGGTACACGGCTGCGACCGCCATCGTCGCGAGGGTGCCGTTGACGAGGACGTCGGTCTCGAGGCGGCCCCCGAGCGCCACGCTGAGAGCGCTGCTCGCGATGATGCCGGTCACTGCGGCGCTCGCGAGCAGCCGCGAGTGCAGCAGGAGGCCCACCAGGATGACGCTCACGCCGAGCGCGCCCGCGGCGGCGTCGAGGCCTCCCGGGGTGTCGGCCGGCGCCAGAAGGAGCGCCGCGGTCCAGACGGGCAGCAGCGCGGGCAGCGCGAGCGTCGGGATCTCGAGCGGCGTGAGCAGCCGATGCGCGAGGCGTGTGAGGAACGGGGACAGCACGGCCGTGAGAGCCAGAGCGCCCCAGGCGGCGGGACCCGGGGCGAAAAGGACGCCCCAGAGGAGCCCGGAGAGCCCAGCGGCGTATCCGTAGAGGCCGTCGAGCCACGGGCGACGCGGATAGCCGAGCGCCCACGCGGTGGCCGTGGCCGCGGCGCACGCGAGCGCGCCCATCAGCGCGCCGCGCGGCGCGAGCAGCACGAAGCCCAGCAGCACCGCGACTCCGCTCGCTGGCCTGCTCGAGAAGAACAGCTGGCCATGCGCGGCCGCCCAGGCGCGCGGAGCCTGCCCGACCCGGGAAGCGAGCATCAGAGGCATCGCGTGTGGAGCGAGATGACGGTCCGGGGCGTCACCGGCGCAGGCGCTCCGGCAGCCGGTCCCGGCCCACGAAGTGCGAGACGCTCTCGGCGTCGCGGAGGATCTCGGCGCGCCCGTCCGCCGCCAGCACGACGGCGGGGCGCGCGTGGATGAACTGCATCGACTGCGAATCGGTGTAGGCCCCGCAGTTCTTCACGACCAGCAAGGAACCCCGCTGCACGGGAGGCAGGCGGAGTCCTCCGCCGAGGCAGTCGACCTGCATGCAGAGCGGTCCGAACAGGGTGACCTCCTCCACGGACAGCGGTCCGGTCTCCGCCGGGACGATGTCGAGCGCCGAGTAATACGCCGTGGGCAGCAGGTGCACCCCGGCGTCGAGGATGGCCGCCTTCGTGCCCGCCGGGAGTCGCTTCGTGGCGACGACCGTCGTCAGCAGAAAGACCGCGTGCTCCACGATGGCGCGCCCGGGCTCGAGGACCAGCCGCGGGCGGCTCGCGAGGCGGCGGAGCCCCGTCGCAAGCGGCCTGACGATTCGCCGCGCGAAGGCCGGGAAGACGTCGTCGGGCGCCGTGCCGGGGCGCGTTCGGGCGTGCCGATGACGGTTCGGGAGGCCTCCACCGAGGTCCAGGACCTCCCACCGCACGCCCGCGCGGCGCTCGAGCCGACCCATGAACGGCAGGAGTGGCTGCAGCAAGCTCTCGAACGGCTCCGGACCGGAAAGATCGGTGCCCAGATGCGCGTGCAGGCCCGCGAGCCGGAGCGTGGCCGAAGCCGCGACGCGCCGGCAGGCCTCCTCCGCGAGCCCGGCCTCCAGACTGAAGCCGAACTTTTCCCACGGGGTCTCGGTCACCGCCGCCGTGACCCGTACGCCGACGGGGATCACCCGCCCCTGCTCGGCTGCGACGCGCTCGAGCGCTGCCAGCTCGTCGAGGCTGTCGAGGTTCACCCAGACGCCACGCTTGACGGCCCGTCGCAGATCCTCGTCGCTCTTGTACGGCCCGTTGAAGATCGTCCGCTCGCCGGGTACGCCGAGGGCCTCGGCCATGTCGAGCTCGAGACCGGAGACGACCTCGGCCCCGGCGCCCTCGCCGTGCAGGAGCGCGCGGATGCCGGTCAGGTAGTTGGTCTTGTACGAGTAGGCGATCTCCGTGTCGGCGTAATGCTCGCGGAAGGCGTCGCGGAGCGCGCGGAACTCGGCGCGCAGTCTCGACTCCGAGACGACGAAGAGCGGCGAGCCATAGCGTTGCGCCAGCGCCCGCACGTCGCAGCGGTCGATCGCCTCGACGACCGTGGTCGGCACCAGCGGCGCGCGGGTGTTGAGCGCGGCGCCCGAGTACTTGCTGATGGCGCCGAAGCTGTGGCGCGTGAGGGTCATCGGCTCCCACGGACGCCGTCGATCGGATCGACTAGCCGGCATCTCCCGCCATCCTCCCCTCGACCGCGAGCGCTCCCAGGCGCTCGATCGGCGTCGTCGTGTCCCAGGCGATCCGGGCATAGAAGGTCCCGGCCTTCGGCGCCAGACGGCTGACGTGCTCGCCCCGGGCCGCCCGGACGGCCGCCCAGGGCAGGTTCGCCCCGGCACCCGCGCAGAGAGCAATCCAGGCCGGGAAGCGGGGATTGACCTCGATCAGCACGGGGCCCCGCCGCGGATGGCGGATCACCTCGAGCTCGAACGGCCCGACCCAGTCGAGGGCGTCCGCGAAGCGCTCGGCGAGGGCGAGGAGCGCGCGCTCGACGACGACGGTGCCGCCCCAGGTGTTGCCGTTGCGCGTGCGGATGTCCTTGCGCACCGTGACCACCCCGACGACGCGATGCGAGCGGTCCGCGACCGCCGCGATCCCGAACTCCTCGCCGCGGATGAACTCCTGGGCGATGAGCGGGAAGCCCCACGTGGCGGCCAGGCGCCGCGCGATCGCCTGCGCTTCGATGTCCGTCGCCACCACCCGCGCGTCGGCCACCGGCCCCTTGAGCACGAACGGCCAGCCCAACGCCTCGCCGGCGTCGGCGATCTCCGCCGGATCGTGAAGCGCAACGGACCGCGGCAGGCGGAAGCCGGACTCGGCCAGCGCCGGCAGACGCGGCTTCGCTACCGCGGCGACCGCGTCGGGCGAGGGGACGAGCGTGGCCACACCGGCAGCTTCAAGGCGTGAGGCGAGCCGGGCGACGAGCGGGATTTCGATGTCGAGGCACGGCACGAGGCAGTCCACCCGGGCGCGTCGACAGTGCTCGACGAGGGCCTCGGGGTATCCCCCCTCCTCCCTCGACGGGTAGGGAAGCAGGCGCACTTCCTCCCAGACGCCGGGAGCGTAGGCGCCGGTCGCCAGGACCTCGTGGGTCAGGCCGATCAGCGCCGGCGGAGTGGGCGCCTGCAAGAGGGCCCGGGCCACCGTGAGCCCGGGCGAGGGGTTGTCCGCGGCATTGAGGCCGCTCAGTGCGACGCGTCCGCCCGTGCGCGGCGCCACGGCGGGCGCCGCGGGAGCGGGGCGGCCCAGCAGCCCGCTCCGGACGCGGCGCGCGTCGAGCGCGGCGAGGGGGTTCGCCGGAAAGACGCGCTCGGAGACCACGCGGGTGAAGAGACGGCCGGGCCGCGCGAGGGCCGGCTCGACTTCGCCTCCCAGCGCGAGGTCGACGAGCATCGCCGGCAGGTTCGCGCCCGCATCCGCGGCCAGCGCGATCCACGACGGCAATCGCGGGTTGATCTCGAAGCACGAGGCGCGGCCGTCGGGGCTCAGGATGAACTCCATCTCCAGGCCACCGTTCCAGTGCAGGGCGGCCACCAGCCGGCGGGCCAACTCGACGAGGCGCGGGGCCTCGACCGTCACGCCGGCCCAGGCCGTGCCCTTGTTCGTGACCGAGAGCTTCTTCATCACGGCCGCGCCGACGATGCGGCCCTCGCGTGCCACGGCCGCGACGTCGTATTCCTCGCCGTGGATCAGCGGCTGGGCGAGGATGGGATAACCCCACTGGGCGGCCAGCTCGCCGGCTGCCGCCCCGAGGTCGTCGGCCGAGTGCACGACGACCGAATCCACGAGGGCCCCTTTCAGGATCTGCGGGTACCGAAGCCTCGGGGCCGCACGCCAGGCGGCTTGCGCCGAGGGCAGGACGAGCGTGTCGGGAACGCTCACCCGGGCGCGCCGTCCGAGCGCCTGGAGCCGTCGCTTCTCCCGCGCGCGCAGAGCGCCGATCGACGGCAGGCACGCGTGGATGGCGAGCCGGCGCAGCGTCTCACGCAGCGCGACGTAGTGTGGCAGCTCCGCGTCCAGTGTCGGGATCACGAGATCCATCGGTCGCTGACGCGCGACGCGCCGGAGGCCCTCGGCGAGGGCTGCCGGGCCAGCCCACGGCGGCGGGACGATCGCGTGCGCGTCGATCAGCTCGGCGGCGTACGCCGCGGTGGCGGAGCGATCCGGCACGAGCGCGAGGATGCGCCACGAGGGATCGGTTTGACGCAGGGCCCGGATCACCCCGAGCCCGGGATGGGGGTTCTCCGTGGCCACGAGTCCGGTGACGCCGATCCAGGTCTCACCCATGAACGGTCGCCAACCCCTCGCGCACGAGGTCGTCGATCAGCGTCTGCAATCCCTCGCGCACGGCCCCCCCGTCGGCGTCGAATGCGTCGAGCACGGCATCGACGACCTGGTCGACGGAGCAGCCTTCGGCCATGCGCGCCGTCGCAAGGGCGGCGGTGCCGCTCAGGGAGTAGATGCGCCCCGTGCGCTGGTGGAACAGGAACCCACGTTCGGGTCCCAGACGAACGGTCACCTGCGATGCGAGCTCGACGCGCTCCGGCAGCCCGTTGCGCGTCATCGGTCGGCCCGCCCGAGGGCGCGCAGACCCGCCATGGCGTCAGGATATCCTGGCCGGATCGCGAGGCTGTGGCGGAAGGCCTGCTCGGCCTCGCCGGCGCGGCCCAGCTTGAGGAGCGTCCAGCCGAGGCCGCTCCACGGGTCCACCCAGTCCTGGTGGCTGCGGGTCACATCGCGGAACTGGGCGAGCGCGGCCTGGTGATCCCCGAGGTGATACACGGCCCACGCGAGGGTGGACGCGGCGTCGCTCGTGATCGAGTGCAATCCCGTGGCGCCCTGGATCTCCACCTTCTCCTGGATCGGAGGGAGCACCGCGCCCGAGGCCAGGGAACGCCGGAGGGGTGTGAGCGCATCGCCGTACCGCTTGAGCGCGTGGAGGGAGTAACCGAGGCCGCGAAGGGCGTCGGGGTCCTCCGGGTGGCGCGCGAGGAGCGCGCGGAACTCCGCCTCGGCCTGCGCGAAGGCGCGCTCGTGATAGAGCCCCCAGCCGAGCTCGCGCCAGACCTCGAGCCAGGCGGGCCGGGCGGCGAGCAGCTGTCGCACCTCGGTGCCCGCCGTGTACCGCGCGGACTTCGCGATGGCCGCGCGGATCCCGGCCCGGGCATCGACCGGGCGACCCTGGCGATCGGCGATCCAGGCCAGCCCGAGAAGCGGGTCCGCCCAGGTGGGCTCGCCCCGCACCAGCTCCTCGAAGATCGGCCGCGCCCGGTCGTACTCGCCCTTGTAGTAGTGCACCCAGCCGAGCGTCGAGCGGCTGACCGCGTCACCCGGATTCGCGCGCAGCACCTCCTGGAGCAGCACCGCCGCGCGTGCCCAGTCACCGCGGTGGTAGGCGACGAGGGCGAGCCCGCGCCTGGCGTCGAGGTCGTCGGGCTTGCCGGCCAGCGCGGCCTGAAAGCTGGCCGCCGCACGCACGAGATCACGTTTCGCGAGGCGGACCCAGCCGAGGCCTGTCTGGGCATTGGCGTATCCCGGCGCGAGCCTGAGCGACTCGGCGAAGGCGCCGGCTGCCCGATCGTGCTCGCCGAGCTTGTAGGCGATCCACCCGAGGCCCTCGTGAGCATAGAAGGCGTTGGGGTCTTGCGCGTCCACGCGGAGGGCCCGCTCGAGCTCGACCCGGGCCCGTGCCAGCTCACCTTGCTTGTACAGGGTCCAGCCGAGCAGGGTCCGGATGCGCGCCGAGTCGCCGCCGTCGCGGATGGTCTTCTCGAGACGCGCCAGCGCGCCGTCGTAGTCCTGGCGCTCGAAGTCCCGGACCGCCTGGTCGAACTGGGCCTGGGCCAGGATCGCGACGCAACCGACGCTGATCGTCACCAGGGTGGCCACGCAGGCCAAGCGAATCTTTCGTGCCATGAGGCTGTCCTTCCCGTCTTCGCTCGCAAGGTGGCAAGGCATGTGCCAGAGTCCCCTCGTGACGTGGGGATCATGCTCGGGTCTCGACCTCGAGGCATCTCGCTGATGAGCCGGGCGTTTGTCGCTTCAACTGGCAGGAGGGCGTCCGGGTTGCCGGGCCCGCGCCGAGGGGGCATTTGCCCCGACGCGGGCATTTGCCCACGCCGGCGCCCGCGCGGAGACGGGGGATCACCTACAATCACCACGGTGGAGCCATGAGGCTCAAGCGCTGGTCGCTCGGGCGGACGTTCGCGCTCCTGAGCCTGCTGATCATCGGGCTGATCACGGCCGCCCAGGCAGTGCTCCAGTGGACGCTGCTGCGGGCGGACCTGCTCGAGTGGGAGCGCACCGTGAGCGCGGACACGATTCGCCGTGAGGCGTATGCCGGCCTGCGGCCGGCGGACTTCGCCGGGTGGCGGACGCCGGAGGCGCAGGAGCGCTTCGAGCGCATCCTGCGACGCCCGCTGCTGCAACTCGAGGTGCTGCGGGTCAAGGTGTACGACACCGATGCCCGGGTGGTCTGGTCCGACGAGCCGCGACTGATCGGCAGCCGCTTTCCGGACAACGAGCACCTCGCAGAGGCGCTCGGCGGCGTCACGGTGGCGCATCTCGAGCGGGCGCGGCAGGCGGAGAACCTGTACGAGCGGCAGTTCAAGGAGACGGTGGAGCTCTACGTCCCGCTGACGTTCCCGGGGACCGGCACTCCGGGCACCGCCACGGTGGCCGGGGTGGTGGAAGTCTACAAGAATCCCTCCCGGGTCCTCGCCGGCCTCTCGCGAGATCGCTGGACCATCGTCGCCACCTCGCTCGGGGGCGGCGTCGTGCTGTACGCCGTCCTGTTCGGCATCGTGCGTCGGGCCTCGCGGCAGCTCCTCGCGCAGCGCGCGGACCTGGAACGGCAGACGGCGGCGCTCAGAGCGACGAACCGGGAGCTCCGGGAAGTCCAGGAGCAGCTGCGCGCGTCGGCGCGCATGGCCGCGATCGGCGAGGTGAGCGCGGCGGTGGCGCACGGCATCCGCAATCCGCTCGCGAACATCCGGGCGGCGGCGCAGGTCGCCGGCGAGGCGCCCGGCGACCGGGACTCGGTGGAGCGCTACCTGGCGGCGATCACGAGCGAGGTGGATCGGTTGGGGCGCTGGCTGCGGGGCCTGCTGGACTCGGTGCGGCCGTTCGAGCCGCAGCTCGCGTCGGTGTCGCCGAACGAGATCGTGGGCGACGTGGTGACCCTGCTCCGCGAGCGCATCGCGCGGAGCGGCGTCGAGCTGAACCTGGCCCTGGCGCCGGCGCTGCCCGTTCTCGAAGCCGACGAGGTGCAGCTGCAACAGGCCCTGCTGGGCGTGGTGGAAAACGCGCTCGACGCCATGCCGGAGGGCGGCACGCTGACCGTGCGGACGGAGCGGAGCGAGACCGCGGCGGGCCCCGGCGTCCGCGTGACGATCCAGGACACCGGGGAGGGGATGCCGCCCGATCGCCTCGCGCGCGTGTTCGACGCGTTCTTCACGACGAAGGCCCGCGGCACCGGGCTCGGGCTCGCGATCACCAGGCGGATCGTCGTCGCGCACCACGGCACGGTCGACGTCTCGAGCGCGCCCGCGCACGGCACGATCTTCACGATCGTCCTGCCGGCGCGCGGCGTCGCGACGGAGGTCGCATGATTCCCTCGGTGCTGATCGTCGAGGACGAGCAGATCCTCGCCCAGGCCATGCGTGATTACCTCGCACGCCGTGGCTACGAGCCGGTGGTCGTGCAGTCAGGGGAGGAGGCCCTCGGCGCGCTGCCGAGCGCCGAGCCCGATCTCGTCGTGCTCGACTACCGGTTGCCGGGCAAGGACGGGCTCGCGGTCCTGCGCGAGGTCAAGCACGCCCTCCCGCACGTCGAGGTGGTGATGGTCACCGCGCACGGCACCGTGAAGGTCGCGGTCCAGGCGATGCGCGAGGGCGCGTTCGACTACCTGACGAAGCCCGTCGACCTGGAAGAGCTGGCGCTGACGCTCGCGCGGGCGTGGGAGCACGCGCGACTGCAGCGCGAGCTGCGCTACTGGCAGGGCGTCGGTCGGGCTGGCGACCCGCTGACGCGTCTCATCGGCGACTCGCCCGCGATGCGCCAGCTCCGCGCCCAGCTCGTGCGTCTGGCGACTCTCGAGCGGGAACAGAGCGGCGCGCCGGCCGTCCTGATCACCGGCGAGACCGGCACCGGCAAGGGACTGGTGGCGCGCGTGCTCCACGACCTCGGCCCGCGGGCCGAACGGCCGTTCGTGGAGGTCAACTGCGCCGCGCTGCCGGCGACACTGCTCGAGTCGGAGATCTTCGGGTACGAGCGCGGGGCGTTCACCGATGCGCGCGCCGCCAAGGCGGGGCTGTTCGAGGCGGCCGACGGCGGCACGCTGTTCCTCGACGAGATCGGCAGCATGCCGGTGGAGCTGCAGGTCAAGCTGCTCAAGATCCTTGAGGACAAGTCGGTCCGCCGCCTCGGCGGGCTGCGGGCGAAGACGGTGGACGCGCGGGTCGTCGCCGCGACCAACGCCGATCTGGATCAGGCCGTGCCGGGGGGAACCTTCCGCGCCGACCTGCTCTACCGCCTCAAGGTCCTGACGCTCGGGCTGCCGCCGCTGCGCGAGCGCCGGGAGGACATCCTCCCCATGGCCCGGCACTACCTGGCGCGCGCCGCCAGGCAGTACGCGCGGCCGAAGCGCCTTCATCCCGAGGCCGAGGCGCGACTGCTCGGCTACGCGTGGCCCGGCAACGTGCGCGAGCTGGCCAATCTGCTCGAGCGGGTGGTGCTCCTCCACGACGGCGAGGAAATCCGCGGTGACGACCTGGGGCTGCCCCGCGGGGCTGCGGTGCACGCCGCGGTCTCGATCGAGCGGCGCGGGATCACCGTGGACCTCTCGAGCGGCGGCGTGAGCCTCGCCGAGATCGAGCGGACGCTGATCGCCGAGGCGATGCGGGCCGCGAGTGGCAATCGCCGGCGCGCGGCGGAGCTGCTGGACATCTCGCTCGAGACCCTGCGCTACCGCCTGGAGAAGTACGGCATCGGCGCGAGTCGCCAGGGGTAGCCACGGGTGCCCCCCTCGGCTGTCCGCCGAAGGTGAGGTATACTGCGAGTGTCGTCGTGGGGGGAGGGATTCCTGAGAACCGGGTGCGGCCCGGGACCCCTCGAACCTGACCTGGATAATCCCAGCGAAGGGAACACGGCGAGCTCGACGACACCGGCGGCCGCACCCGAGAGGGCGCGGCCGTTTCGTCTATGCGGATCTCGGTCAACGGCAAGGAGCTGGAGGTCGCCGAGGGGCTCAGCGTGGAGGACCTGCTCTCGCAGCTCGGCGTCAAGCGCGAGTACACCGCCGTCGCCGTCAACCGCGAAGTGACGCCGAAGAGCGCGTACGGGGCGACGCTGCTCCGCGACGGCGACCGCGTGG
>Ga0156194_1072_pt1 | contig 10478 bp, 6 predicted proteins | sample RifCSPlowO2_12_FD_107847 | JGI IMG/M metagenome (GOLD analysis project Ga0156194, IMG submission 107847) | Candidatus Rokubacteria bacterium RIFCSPLOWO2_12_FULL_71_22 | reverse complement strand
TCGGCGGTGAGCAGGGCGAAGAGCGGGTAGACGGGCACGAAGTACCGAGCCCGGGAAGTGCCCGAGAGCCCGAGCAGAAGCCAGAGCGGGACCGTCCACAGCCAGAGAAGCCGCCGGCCAGCCTCCGGCCTCCGGCGCCACCACCATGGCGTGGCCACGAGGAAGATCGCCCAGGGAAGAAAGCTGACGACGGGCTGCACCAGCTGCGAGATCCGATCGAGCGGATCCCCCCGCAAGTACCACGTGACGTAGTGTCCCGCCAGCACTTCTCCCTCGAAACGCCCGCGCGACACCAAGTGGTACGACGCGAGCCAGGGCGTCGCGCAGAGTGCCAGGATCACGAGCCCCGGGACCAGCCGCAGCCGACGCAGGCCCCGGACGCCTTCGGTGCCCAGGAGGGCCACGAGCCCGGCGGCGAGGGCCGCGTAGCCGGCAGGGCCCTTGCTCGCGACGGCGAGGCCGATGCACACATAGAAGCCTGCGAGCGGCGGCCACGCCCAGTCGGAGCGCCACGCCCGGAGCAGCCAGTAGATCGACCAGGTCATCCAGTTCGCCAGCATCATGTCGGGCACCGCGACGTGCCCGAAAGCGAAGAAGGGCGGCGAGGTCGCCAGGATCAGGCCGGCGAGCAGCCCGGCGCGCCAGCCCCAGAGCAGCCGGCCGATGGCCACGACGGCGCCGACGGAGCCGAGCGCCGCCAGAATCGTCGGGATCGCGGCGGTGAGCTCGGTGACGCGGCCCACCGGCCACGAGACCAGCGCGATCGCCCAGAACCCGAGCTGGGGCTTGTTGAGATACAGCCTGCCGCGCAGCTCGGGAACGAGCCAGTGTCCGTGATCGAGGATGTCCTGGGCGAGGAGGGCGAACCGGGCCTCGTCGGAGGACCAGAACACCCGCCGTCCGGCGGGGATCGTCAGGATGAGCGCGGCGAGGGCGAGCACACCGACCAGCGCCACGACTCGACCCCGCGTGGGCAGCTCGACGGCCGCGCCGTCTCCTTCCGACAGGGGGGATCCGGGAGGGCCCGGGGTCAGACGTAGCCCTCGAGAACGTCCCGCGCGGTCAGCTCGGGGTCACGCGCGGCGGGCGGGCCGTACCCGCCGCCGCCCGGCAGGTGCACCTCCACGAGCGCGCCCGGCGGCACGACCTGCTCGGCCTTCGGATTGGCCGGCGGGACGCCGTCGATCAGCACCCGGCCGGCGGCCCCGGGCCCGCCGCCGAGGAAGCCGGCCGCGGGCGAGCGCGTGCGGTCGCCGAGGATCGAGCACACGAACGGCTCGCGCGTCCGCACGCGGAAGGCGATGATCTGCCCCAGCCCGCCCCGATAGGTGCCGGCCCCGCCCGATCCCTCGCGCAGGCTCTTACGCTCGACGACGAGGGGCGAGAGGGCCTCGACGACCTCGACGGGGGTGCCGAGGACCCCCGAGGGAAACGCGGTCGCGGAGAGCCCGTCCTTGGTCGCGCGTGCGCCCGTCCCTCCCGAGCAGAAGGTCACGTACGTGAACGGGGCGCCCGTGAGGTCCGTGCCGGAGACCTGGATGCCCCAGATGTTCGCCGAGCCCTCGGCCATGACGCCCTCGGGAAGCGCCTGGCCGAGCGCACCGGCGACGACGTGGGGGAGGAAGTGGCCGACGATGTGGCGGGCCGCGACCGCGGCGGGCCGCTTGACGTTCAGGATCGAGCCCTCGGGGGCCGTGATCCGGAGCGGGCGGAAGGCCCCCTCGTTGTTCGGCACGTCGGGGCTCACGATCACCTTCACGCCGTAGGTCGTGTACGCCTCGGTGTAGTTCATGACGACGTTGACGCCGCGGCGGCTGGCCGGCGAGGAGCCGGCGTAGTCGATCCAGAGGTCGTCGCCGCGCACCTCGCAGCGCACGCGGATCGTGATCGGCTCGTCGAAGCCGTCCGAGGTGAGCGCGTGCTCGTACACTCCCGGCCGGAGGGCACGGATGGCGTCACGCATCGCGCGCTCGGTGCGGCCGATGATCTCGTCGGCGAGCGGCTCGAGCCGCTCGAGCCCGAACTCGTCCATGAACTCGAGCAGGCGCTCGCCGCCGACGGCGCCGCCCGCGATCTGGGCGTGGAAGTCGCCCAGCACCATCTCGGGCAGCCGCACGTTGGCCCGGATCATCGAGAACAGCGCGGCGTTCGGGCGGCCCGCCTCGTAGAGCTTGAGGATGGGAATCTGGAGCCCTTCCTCGTACACCTCGCGCGCCTCGGCGGAGAGGACGTGGCCGCCGATGTCCGCGGTGTGGCAGGTGGAGGCGAAGAACGCGACACAGTCGTCGCCGCGAAACACCGGCGCACAGATCGTGACGTCGTTCAGGTGGCCCGAGGTCAGCCACGGGTCGTTGGTGATCAGCACGTCGCCGGGACGGAGCGCCTCGAGCGGATAGGCCGCGAGGACATGCTTCATCGCGAGCGCCATCGAGTTGATGTGGCCGGGCGTGCCCGTCACGGCCTGCGCGACCATGAGGCCGCGGCGGTCGAACACGCCGGCGGAGAGGTCGCCCGCCTCGCGCACGATGGACGTGAACGAGGTCCGCATGAGCGCCGCGGCCTGCTCGTTGACGACGCCGATCAGGCGGTTCCAGCAGACCTCGAGCGTGACCGGGTCGAGGCGGGTCACGCGGGAAGCTCCACGACGAGGGCGAGGCCGTCATCCACCCGGCAGCGCGCTCCGGGGCCCAGGACTGCGGTGGACTCGTGCTCCTCGACGATCGCCGGCCCGGTGAACGTCGAGCCCGGCGTGAGGGCGTAGCGGTCGAGGACGGGCGTCTCGACGAAGCGCCCCGTCTCGGCGAAGTAGGCGGGCCGATGGGCCTTGATCACGTCTGTTGTAGCGGGGGCCGTGAGGCCGGCTCCGGCCGTGGGTGGCCTGATCGAGGTGCGCCCCGGCTCCGGGCGCCGGGGCGACCCTTCCGGTCGCGGCGGCTCCGGGCCGGAGAGCGTCACCCGCCAGTTCAGCGCCTCGATCGGGACGCCCTGGGGCAGCCGGCGGTAGAGCGCGCTGTAGGCCGCCTCGAAGCTCTCGGTGATCGCGGCAAGACTGGCCGCCGACAGCGTGCCCGGCGGCACGGCGCACTCGACCTCGTGGCCCTGACCGAGGTAACGCATCTCGGCGATCCGGGCGGTGCGCACGTCGGGGGGCGCGACGCCGGCACGGGCGAGGAGTGCGCGTCCCTCGGCCTCCATCTCGTCGAAGAGGCGGTTGACCGCGTTCCAGTCGGCCTGGTCGAGGCGCTGGCGCCCGGTGCGGACGAAGTCGAAGGCGAGCGGCGCGACGAGAAGCCCGTACGCCGACATCGCGCCCGCGCCGGAGGGCAGCAGGATCCGCGGGACCCTGAGGATCCTCGCGACCTGCCAGCAGTGGACGGGGCCGGCGCCGCCGAAGGCGAAGAGCGGGTACCGGCGCAGGTCGCGTCCGCGCTCGATGCCGTGGATGCGCGCGGCGGCCGCCATGTTCTCGTTGACGACCCGGTGGATTCCCCAGGCCGCCTCGGTGGCGTCGAGGCCGAGCGGCCGCGCCACGTGCTCCTCCACGGCCCGGCGCGCCGCCTCGCGGTCGAGCCGCATACGCCCGCCCAGGAAGAAGTCGGCGTCGAGGTAGCCGAGCAGCAGGTCGGCGTCGGTCACGGTCGGGAACCGGCCGCCGAGACCATAGCAGACCGGACCGGGATCGGCGCCGGCGCTGTCGGGGCCGACCTTGAGCAGACCCATCCGGTCCACGCGCGCGATCGAGCCGCCGCCGGCGCCGATCTCGATCATCTCGATCACGGGCACGCGGATCGGAAGCCCCGAACCCTTCTTGAACCGGTCCGCGCGCGCCACCTCGAATTCCCGCCCGACCAGCGGAGCGCCCGTGTCGATGACGCAGGCCTTGGCCGTCGTGCCGCCCATGTCGAACGACAGGAGCCGCGGCTCGTTCCGCTCCCGCGCCGCCTGGGCCGCGGCGAGCGCGCCCGCCGCGGGGCCGGACTCGACCAGGCGGATCGGCAGGCGACGCGCGAGCGACGGCAGCGCGGTCCCGCCCGAGGACTGCATGACGTAGAGCTGGCCGGGGACACCGAGGTCGGCGAGCCGGCGCTCGAGGTCCTCCAGGTACCGCGCCACCAGCGGCACGACATAGACGTTGGCGGTCGTGGTGGAGGCGCGCTCGTACTCGCGGATCTCGGGCACGACGTCCGACGAGCACGAGACGACGATCCGCGGCGCGAGCTCGCGCGCCAGCTCGGCGAGCCGTCGCTCGTGCGCCGGGTTCACGTACGCGTGGAGGAGGCAGACGGCCAGGGCCTCGATGCCCTCGGCGGCGAGCTCGAGGAGCACGCGCCGCGCGGCGGCCTCGTCGAGCGGCCGGAGCACCGAGCCGTCGGCGAGCAGGCGCTCCGGCACCTCGCGCCGCAAGTGGCGGGGCACGAGCGGCGCGGGCGGGTCGATGAAGAGATCGTACATGTCGTAGCGGCCTTCCCGCCGGATCTCGAGGGCGTCGCGGAACCCTTCGGTGGTCACGAGCGCGGTCCTGGCCCCCCGGCGCTCGATGAGGGCGTTCGTCGCGAGCGTGGTGCCGTGGACGACGGCGCTCACCGAGCCCGCGGGCACGCGCGCCTCGCCGAGCAGCGCGCGGACGCCTTCCTCGACGGCGTGGGCGGGGTCCTTCGGCGTCGTGAGCATCTTCCCGACGCGCGCGATGCCGGTGGCCTCGTCGACGACGACGAGGTCGGTGAAGGTGCCGCCGATGTCCACGCCGAGGCGGGCCGCCACGGCGCCCAGTGTACACCGGCGCCGTGGCCGGGCTCAGCGGGCGCGGGTCGGCAGGGCCGTCATGCGCGCCTCGAGGGCGCTGCCGGGGCGGACGAGCAGGATGAACGGCCCACGCGTGGGATCGCCGGGCGCCCAGCGGTACCGGGCCTTCGCCCAGTCGAGCACGGGGTTCTTCGCGTTGGCGGCCCAGTCCACGACGATGAACAGATCGGGCGGATGGCGCTCGAGATCGCGCACGACGCGCGCGGAGAGCGGCGCGGCGACCGGCCCCGAGAGGAGCGGATACGCGTAGAACGCGCCGCTCGGCGGCCGCCGCCGACTCTCGAAGTAGAGGCCTGTCTCTGCGCCGAACTCGTAGAAGGTCTCGCCGGGCTGCAGGAGCGTGTCGAGCTCGCGAGCGAGCTTCACCTCCTCGACGAAGAGATCGGTGCGGTACTTCGCCCTCGAGAAGTCCTCGGCCGAGAGCTGGTAGAGCGGGAGCTGCAGGACGACGAGCAGGACGATCACCACGCCGCCCGCGAGATGCGGCAGCGTCGCGATTCGCGCCGGTGCGAGCCGCCCTAGCGCGCCGACCGCCCAGCCGCCGGCGACGGCCAACACCGGCAGCCAGAGCTGGAAGTAGTGGGGGAAGAACTTGCCGGGTAGAGCCACGGCGAGCGCGGTCCCCGCCGCCCACGCGAGCAGGAAGGTGAAGCGGCGACGGTCGGCCCGGGCCAGTCCCGCGGCGAGGCCGAGCACGGCGAGGGCGACGAGGGGGATCGTCGAGAACATCGAGCGGTGGACGGCCGGATCGAAGAGCCTGGCGAGGTTCGCGGTGAGGCTTCCGGCGTAGGCGCTGTTGAACGTGACGACCGCCTCCCAGAACGCCGCGAACCGGCCGGTGACGCCGAACCAGCCGACGACCACCGCCCAGGCGAGCGCGGCCACCGCGGCGGCGACCAGCATCGCCGCCAGCGCACGCGTCCGCCCGCCGACCACGCGCGGAGGCCACGCCACGAACGCGCACGCGAGGAGCGCCGCGCTCGCGCCGTTGACGGTCTTGTAGAGGGAGGCGAGCGCGAAGAGGGCGCCGATCAGGACGAAGCGGCGGAGGCGCGGCGCGCCGCCGTCGATCCGCACGAGGAGGGCGAACGCCCACACGAGGCACGCGTTGATGAACGCCTCGGTGTTCGGCTGATTGGCTTGCAGCCAGAGGTCGCCGGAGACGACGGTCCAGAACGCCGCGGCCCAGAGCCCGGCGGCGCCGCCGCCGACCGCCGTCCCGGCGGCGTAGACGCCGAGGAGCGTCACGATCGCCGAGCCGGCGCCGAGCAGGTAGATGGCGCGTCGCCCGTAGCCGGCCACGAGCTGCGCGAGCGCGTGCGTCGCGTGCATGGCCGGGGGCTTGTGGTCCCAGACGTCGGAGTAGAGCGGACGTCCGAGGAGCAGTTCCTGCCCCATCACCGCGGCGCCCGTGATGTCGCGCTCGAGCGGCTCGTCGAAGGTCTGCAGGCGCACCACGGCGATCACGGCCGCGAGGCCGAGCAGCACCAGCAGGGGCGCGACCGCGCTACCGCTGGGCCGCACGCTCGAGCCTCGCCGCGAGAGCGCCGCCCCGGCGCATGTAGACGGAGAACGGGCCTCGCCGCCCGTCGGGCATGGGCTGGTAGTGCCTGCTGGCCCACTCGATCACCGGGTTGCGCACGTTGATCCAGTCCCAGGTCCAGTCCGTGACGACGAAGATCTCGGGCGGCCGACGGGTGAGATCCGCCATGACGCGCCCGGTGAGCGACGCGGCGAGCGGGCCCTTGGTGAGCGGCCAGACGAAGCACGGCCCGCAGACCGGAGACCGGCGGCTCCAGAAGTAGAGGCCGAGCTCGCTGCCCCAGACGTAGAAGGTCTCGCCGGGCGCGAGCAGGGCGTCGAGCTCGCGCGCGAGTTTCTTCTCCTCGACGAACACGGGTCCGTACTTGAGGACGGACCAGTCCTCGGCCGGCATCAGGTAGTACGGCAGCTGGAGGGCGAGCAGCAGCACGAGCGTGGCGCCGCCCACGACGTGCGGCAGCCAGGCGAGCCGCTCGCGCGTGAGGCGCGCGAGGGCGGCGACCGCGCAGCCCCCGCCGACGCAGAAGGCCGGGAGCCAGAGCTGGTAGTAGTGCGGCGCGAAGGCGCCGGGCATCCCGATGGCGACGGGCGTGGCGAGCGCGAGGGCGGCGAAGAGCGCCCAGGCCCGCCCCGGCGCCGCCGCGAGCCACGCGATCGTCCCGAGCGCCGCCAGCGCGGCGAGCGGCACGCTGCTCTGCAGCCACTCGCCGCCGATCCACGTGGGCGTGAAGGCGAGCAGCGCGCTCCGCGCACTTGTGCCGGCGCCGCGCGCGTAGAAGCGGTTGAAAGTGACGACCGCGTCCCAGAACGCCTCGAAGCGACCGACCAAGGCGAAGTAGGCGAGCGTCGCGCCCCAGGCGGCGACGCCGACCGCCACGACGACTCCGACGTCGCCGAGCGCGCGGAGCCGGGGGCGGCCCGCGGGCGGGAGCGCCAGGTGGACGAGCGCCAGGAGCACGGCCGGCGCCACCACGACCTGCTTGTAGAGCGACGCCCACGCGAAGAGCGCGCCGATCGCGACGAAGCGGCCGACGCGCGCGCGATCGCCGGCCCGGGCGTAGAGCGCGAGCGCCCAGACGACACAGGCGTTGATGAACGCTTCCGTGTTCGGCTGATTGCCCTGGAGCCAGAGGTCGCCGGAGAGGACGGTCCAGAACGCCGCCGCCCAGAGCCCGGCGGCCGGCGACGCGAGCGCCGTGGCGGCGGCGTGGGCGCCCAGGAGTCCCGCGCCGCCGGCGAGGACGTTCAGCAGGAAGATCGCTCCCGGACCATAGCCGGCGACGAGCTGCGCCGCGGCATGGGTCAGGACGACCGCGGGCGGCTTGTGGTCCCAGATGTCCGCGTAGAGCGCCCGGCCGCCCAGCACCTCGCGGGCGATCATGGCCTCGGCGCTGATGTCGGTCTCGAACGGCTCGTCGTAGGTGTGCAGGCGCGCCGCCACGAGGAGCGCCACGAGCGCGACGAGCACGGCCACGGCGCGGCGGTCCACGTCAGCTTCCCGGCACCGGGGCGAGACGCCGCTCGAGCGGCCCCCCCCGGCGCACGTAGAGCGAGAACGGCCCGCGCTCGGGTCCGCCGGGCATGGGACGGTAGTGCGCTTCGCCCCACGCAATCGCCGGATGACGCACCTTGATCCAGTTCCAGGTCCAGTTGGCGACGACGAACAGCTCGGGCGGGCGACGGGCGAGGTCCGCCATGAGCCGCTCCGTGAGCGGGAGCGCGAGCGGGCCCGTGGTGACCGGCCACACGAAGCACGGCCCGCAGACCGGAGACCGGCGGCTCCAGAAGTAGAGGCCGAGCTCGCTGCCCCAGACGTAGAAGGTCTCGCCGGGCGCGAGCAGGGCGTCGAGCTCACGCGCGAGCTTCCGCTCCTCGAGGAAGATCGGTCCGTACTTGATGAGCGACCAGTCGTCGGCCGGCATGAGATAGAGCGGCAGCTCGAGGGCGATCAGCAGCACGAGCGCGGCGCCGCCCACGGTATGCGGCAGCCACGCGCGCCGCGCGCGCGCCAGCCGCGCGAGCTCGACGACCGCGAGGCCGCCACCCAGGACGAGCGCGGGCAGCCAGAGCTGGTAGTAGTGCGGCGCGAACGCGCCGGGCAGCCCGACGGCCACGGGCGTCGCCACGACGAGCGCGAGGAGGAGGAACCACGGCCGCCGCCACGCCGTCACCGCGCTGCCGGCGATGCCGGCAAGCGTGAGCACGGCGAGTGGCGCCAGGCTCCGCACGTACGGGCTGCCGAGTTGCGCTGGACTGAACGAGAGCCGCAGGCGAGTCGCGAGGCTGCCGGCGCCCTCGGCGTAGTGGCGGTTGAACGTGAACACGGCGTCCCAGAAGGGCGCGAGTCGGCCGACGGCGGCGAAGTACCCGACCGTCGCCGCCCAGCCGACCGCGCCGACGGCGGCGACGACGGCGAGATCCAGGACGGCGCGCCCCCGCGCCCGCCCGTCCGGCGGCCAGGCCGCGTGGGCCACGGCGAGGCAGGCGACCGGGACGACGACGACCTGCTTGTACAGCGAGGCCCAGGCGAAGAGCGCGCCGACCGCCAGGAACCGGCCCACCCCCGATCCGGCGCGGGCCCCCGCCAGCAGGGCGACGGCCCAGAGCACGCTCGCGTTGATGAACGCCTCGCTGTTGGGCTGGTTGCCCTGGAGCCAGAGGTCGCCCGAGATGACGGCCCAGAAGGCCGCGGCCCAGAGGCCGGCCGCGGTCGATCCGAGCGCCGCGGCTGCGGCGTACGCCCCGAACAGGCTCGCGGCGCCGGCGACCACGTTCAGGAGCAGGATCGAGCCCGGGCCGTAGCCGGCGACGAGCTGGGCGGCCGCGTGCGTGAGGACGAGCGCCGGGGGCTTGTGATCCCACATGTCCGCGTAGAGCGCGCGGCCGCCGAGAACCTCGTGGGTGATGACCGCGGCGCCGGTGATGTCGGTCTCGAGCGGCTCGTCCCAGGTGTGCAGGCGCAGGAGCACGAGAAGCGCGGCGAGCCCGATCAGGACCGCGAGCTGGCGGCGGTCCACGTCAGCGCGCCGAGGCCACGGCGAGTCGCTGCTCGAGGGCGCCCCCCCGGCGCGCGAAGAGCAGGAACGCGCTCTGCGGATCCTGATCGCGGAGCGGCCGGTAGTTGGCGGCCAGGAAGTCGAGGACCGGATGGCGGCCCTGGATGTAGACCTGGGTCCACTTCGCGACGACGAAGATCTCGGGGGGGGCGCGGTCGAGGTCCGCGCGGACCCGCGCGCCGAGCCGGCGCGCGGCCGGCCCGTCCACGACGGGCCAGACGGAGAACGCGGTCGGCGGCCGCCGCCGGCTCTCGAAGAAGAGGCCCACCTCGCTGCCCCACTCGTAGAACGTCTCCCCGGGAAGCAGCAACGCGTCGATCCGGCGCGCGACCGTTCGCTCTTCGACGAAGATCGGACCGTACTTGATCACCGACCAGTCGTCGGCGGGCAGCCCGTACGAGGGCAGCGTGTGGGCGAGCAACACCACGAGGGCGGCCCCGCCGGCCGCGGCCGGAGCCCAGCGCAGTCGGTCCCCGAACCGCGCGCCGAGCGCTGCCACGGCCCAGCCAGCGCCGATCGTGAGCGGCGGCAGCCAGAGCTGGAAGTAGTGGGGCACGAACTGGCCGTGCATGCCGACGGCGATCGGCGTCGCCAGCACCAGCGCGGCGAGGAGCGTCCACGGTCGTCGCGGCCGCCACGACCATCCGGCGAGGGCTCCCACGAGCGTGAGCGCCGCCAGGGGCACGAGCACTTGCAGGTACGGGTCGACGACGAGCCGGGGCAGGTCGAACGCGCGGAGGACGAAGGTCGGCATCCGCCGCCCGTAGTAGCGGTTGTAGGCGAACACCGCCTCGTAGAACTCGGCGAGGCGCCCGACGGCCGTGAAGTAGCTGAAGACCGCGGCCCACGCCGCGAGCCCCACGGCCGCGATCAGGGCGACGTCGCCGGCGGCGCGCGCCCGGCTCCGACCCTCGGGCGGCCGGACGACGTGGGCGAGGACCAGGAAGAGCGCGGGGGCCACGACGACCTGCTTGTAGAGGGACGCCCAGGCGATCAGCGCGCCGATGGCGAGGTACCGAGCGGCACGAGAGTCACCGCGCGCCGCGACGAGCAGGGCGAACGCCCAGGCCAGGCACG
>Ga0156194_1092_pt1 | contig 10516 bp, 11 predicted proteins | sample RifCSPlowO2_12_FD_107847 | JGI IMG/M metagenome (GOLD analysis project Ga0156194, IMG submission 107847) | Candidatus Rokubacteria bacterium RIFCSPLOWO2_12_FULL_71_22 | reverse complement strand
GACAACGCGCGGCGTTCTGGGGGGCTCCGGGCGCCCCCCATACCCCCCAGCGCTCGCGGCGCCCCGGCACAGCCGTGGCGCCCCTCGACAACGCGCTTGGTTCACTTCTGCGATCCCGGGTGCCCGATGTCTTCCCCTTCTCGGAAGGGCGCGTCACCACACCAGGGTGAGCTGGCGGTCGGCAGGCGCGTCCGGCGTCCGGTCGCAGCGCCGCCGCCCGGGAAAGGCCGCCGCCTCCGCGAGCCGCGCCACGCGCGCTTCCACCCGGGCGACGTAGGCGCGGGCCGCGTACGCCGAGCCGGCGTAGAGCCCTCGGTAGCCCGGCACGAGTCCCGGGAACTCGGCGGCCAGGAACTCGAGGAAGAACTCCCGCGTGCCCGCGCGCAGGAAGAGCACGTTCCACACGGCGCTGCCGGCGCCCGCATCGCGTGCCGCGCCGAGGACCGCCCGCAGCCCCGCCTCGTCGTCGGTGAGGTAGGGCAGCACCGGCATGAGGAACAGCGCGGTCGGCACGCCCGCTCGCGTGAGCGCGCGCATCGCGGCCAGGCGCAGGTCCGGGCGCGGCGCGCGCGGCTCGAGCCGGCGCGCCAGCCCGGCGTCGAGTGTCGTGACCGAGAAGTTCACCGAGACCTCGGAGCGCCGCGCCAGGTCGGCGAGCAGCCCGGCGTCCCGCGCGACCAGCGCCGATTTCGTGGTGATGGACAGGCGCACTCCCGGCGCCGCGCGCGCGGCCTCGAGCACGCGCCGGGTGACGCCGAAGCGCGCCTCGCCGGGCTGGTACGGATCGGTCGCCGCGCCGATCGCCACGAGGAGGCCGCTCCTGCGCGCTCGCGTGAGCTCGGTGACGAGCGCCGCCGGCTCCGCGTTCTTGACATAGACTCGGCGCTCGAACTGCCACGGGTTGTTCTCGCCCAGGAATTCGTGGGTGTAACGCGCGTAGCAGTAGCGACAGCCCATCTCGCAGCCGCGATAGGGGTTCGCCGTCCAACCGAAGGGCATCGGCCGGGTCCGGGTATTGAAGCGGTTCAACAGGCCAGCCGCCCGAAGCTCCCGATATTCAACTCCACCGCGCTCGCCGATCGCTCCGCCGAGACGCCCCGCCATGGCTGGCGCCGGCACCCCTGGCTTGATCTTCGTCTCTCCTCTATTGCTCGTCATGTGCTGAGCTGTGTAGGCCGAAAAAAAGCCCGGGAGTCGCGCGGGACTCCCGGGCTCTCTCGGGGCGTCTAGCGGCGCCAGCCGCCGCCCGGGCCGCCGCCGCCCGGACGCGGTCCCCGATCGCCACGCGGACCACCGGTGCCGCGCTGGGGCTGGGGACGGGCCTCATCGACCACGAGGTTCCGGTCGCGGAACAACCGTCCGTTCAGCATCTCGATCGCCTTGGCGGCCTCCTCCTTCGTCGCCATCTCGACGAAGCCGAAGCCTCGCGGCCGTCCCGTGAACTGGTCCGTGATGATGCGCACCGTCTCGACGGTGCCGGCCTGGGCGAACAGCTCGCGAAGGTCTTCCTCCGTGGCCTGAAAGGAGAGGTTCCCGACGAACAACTTAGCGGCCATCGCGCGATCCTCCTAGCCCTGACGAAAGCGGCGGCATATGGGACCCGCACCATCTATAGCTTCCCGCGCTATAGCTTCCCGCGGACCCACCGCTCCCGCAGGGTAGCACAGCTTAGTGACAGGGGGCGCAGCATGTCAAGGCGCCGCGCGCGGGGACGCGGTGAGCGCTCAGAGATAGACGCCGCGCGACCCGCCGCCGTCCACCGTGATGCAGATGCCGGTGAGGAACGAGGCGCGCGACGAAACCAGGAAGCAAACGAGGTCGGCCACGTCCGCGGGGCTCGCGATCCGTCCAAGCGGATAGACTTTCTCGGCCTCGGCGCGAAAGACCTCCGCCGGCTTGCCTGCGGCTTTCGCCTGCTGGGCCATCAGCGTCTCCCAGCGGAGGGTCGCGGTCGCCGCCGGTGAGACCGCCGTGACCAGGATCTTCGAGGGCGCACCGAGGTCGGCCAGCCCTTTCGTGAAGTTGACGAGGCCCGCGTTCGCGATGCCCCCGGGCAGGTACCCCGCGGTCGGGTTGCGCGCGGCCGCGCCGACGACGTTGCAGATGCGCCCGCCGCCCTGCGCCTGCATGCGCGGGAACACCGCGCGCGCCATCCGAACGTAGCCGAGGAGCTTCAGGCTCCAGTCGCCCACCCACTGCTCGTCGGGGATCGTGAGGAAGTCGCCGCCGCGGATGGCGCCCGCGTTGTTCACGAGCACGTCGATGCGCCCGAGGCGCTGCGCCGCCTCGTCCGCCACGCGCTCGACCTCCTCGAGGCGCGACAGGTCCCCGGCGAGCGCGACGGCCTCCTCGCGTCCCGCCGCGCCCAGCTCTCGCACGGTCGCCTCGAGCGCCGTCTTGTCGCGCGCGCAAATCGCCACGCGCGCCCCCTCGCGGGCGAGTGCCAGCGCGATCGCCCGGCCGATCCCTTTGCTGCCGCCCGTCACCAGCGCCGTCTTGCCCAGAAGCCCGAGATCCACGGCTCCTCCTCTCCCCTCTCGTCCCGTCGCGCTTCACCCGCCCCCGCTCAGCCGGGGAAACGGCGGCACGGACGTCCAGTCGAATCCATCGAGGTCCACGAGCGTCTCCGACAGCGCGCGCGCGAACGGGTCCAGGTCCGTTCCGCCGAGCCGGCGCCCGTGCAGGCGCGCCGTCCCCTCGGCCAGGAGCGCGCGCGCGCCGGCGAGGTTACCGTTGGCGAGGTGCTGGTAGCCCACCGCCGCCTGCACGAATCCCTTCAAGATCTCCCGGGCCTCGCCGTCCGCCGCCCGCCAGGCGGGCTCGAGCAGCTCGTGCACCTCGAAGAAGCACCGCGCCGCCCAGAGCGCGGCCGCGTCGTCGAGCAGCGCGGCGAGCGAGTCCGCCGCGCCGCCGGTCGCCCGCCCCGCGAGTGCCGCGCTCGCGCTCGCCGCCCGCGCGCGGAGAAGCGCGGCGTCGGCGCGCACCGTGGCGCCCAGCCAGGCCGCCGCCGCGGGCCCGTCGCCCGCCAGCGCCGCGAGCTCGCGCCGGGCACCCGCGTCGTGGAGCGCCGCCAGGATCACCTCCGCGAGCCGGTTCCGGTCCGCCAGCGGCAGCGTCCGGATCACACCATGCCGGCGTCTCCGCCGGTTTCGGCGGGCGCGGTCACGACCGGCGGCGGCGCGGGCTCGCGAGCAGCGGTCCGTCCGAGGCGCACGACGCGCGTGCCGGCGACCAGATCGTGGAGCCCGCGCTTGTCCTGGCGCAGCCCGACCATCGCGTAGCCGAGCCCGAGCGTCGCGCACGAGACGAAGTACCCGAGGTAGCGCAGCACCGCGGCACCCAGGGTCAGGGGCCCGCCGTCGCTCGCGACCACGCGCGCGCCGACGAGCAGCTTGCCGAGCGTCTGCCCGCCGAGCCAGTGGAGCAGGATCGCGTAGAGACTCGCGAACAGGACCGTGTGGGCGACGAGCAGGCCCTGGAAGGGCGGCGAGCCCGCGAAGTCGATGTCGACGAGGACCCCGGCGAGTTTCCCCAGCGACGCCTGCACGAGTCCGTAGATCGCGAGGTCGACGAGGGCCGCGACCGCGCGGATCCAGAAGCCGGCCGGTCGGTCGCCATTCATGGCGCGTATAATAGCGCCATGATTTCGGTGCAGGACGGGCAAAATCGGGTCCTCGCCCGGATCCTCGGCCCGACGCCCGCCGAAATCGTCGCGCTTCCCCGGGCGCTCGGCCGCGTGCTGTTCGACGACCTCCGGGCGCCGTTCGACGTCCCGCCGAGCGACAACTCCGCCGTCGACGGCTACGCCGTTGCGGGCGCCGACACGCCATCCCACGGCACACGCGAGCTCCTCGTGATCGCCGACCTCCCGGCGGGCGCCGTCTTCGACGGCGAGCTCGCCCCCGGCCGGGCCGTGCGCATCATGACCGGCGCAGCCATGCCGCCCGGCGCCGACACGGTCCATCCTCAAGAGACCGTCGAGCGCCTCGACGATCGCGTGCGCGTTTCGGCGCTCGCGAGAGGCGCGAACGTCCGGCGGCGCGGCGAGGACATCCGGGCCGGCACGATCGTCGTCGAGCCCGGCACGCTGCTGCGCCCCCAGGAGCTGGGGCTCGCGGCCTCTCTCGGCCTCTGCCAGATCGCGGTCCACCAGCGCCCCCGCGTCGCCCTCCTCTCGACCGGCGACGAGGTCGTCGAGCCGGGGGCCGTGCGGCGCCCCGGCCAGATCTACGACGCCAACCGCTTCACGCTGCGGGGCTCGATCGAGCAATGCGGCGGCGCGGTCCTCGACCTCGGCATCGTGCCCGACGCGCGGGACGAGCTCCGGGCGCGTCTCGGCGAGGCGAGCGCCGCCGCGGACATGGTCGTGACGTCCGGCGGCGTGTCGGTCGGCGCGTACGACTTGATCAAAGAGGTCCTCCGGGAGATCGGCACCATCGAGTTCTGGCAGGTGGCGATGCAGCCGGGCCGGCCGCTGGCGTTCGGCGGGATCGGCGACGCGCACTTCTTCGGCCTGCCGGGCAACCCGGTCGCGTCGATCCTCGCGTTCATGCTCTTCGTCCGGCCCGCGCTCTACAAGCTCGGCGGGCGGCGCCGCCTCTTCCACGAGGTGTACGAAGCGCGGACGCTGGAGCCGATGACGAAGAAGGCAGGTCGGCGTGAGTTCAAGCGGGGAGTGCTCCAGATGCGCGAGGGGCGCTGGGAAGTGCGCACGACCGGTCCCCAGGGCTCGGGGATCCTGTCCTCGATGGTCCACGGCAATTGCCTGGTCATCCTCGAAGAGACGCGGGGCGACGTCGCGTCCGGCGAGACCGTTCTCGTCGAGCCGTTCTGAGCGTGGCGGCCAAGCTCTCCATCGGCCTGCTCGACGCGGCGAAGCCGGTCGCGCAGGAGATCGTGCGGGAGCGCGCGCGGTGCCTGCCCGGTCTCCGCTACGCCGACCTCCGCCTCGAGCTCGGCGAGGCCAAGGGCGCTGCGGCCGAGAACGGCGCGCCGAAATCCTCCGGCGACGACTACACGTTCGCTCTCGGCGTCCGGGTCCTGGCCGGTGGCGGCATGGTGGCGCCCGGCTACGTGGGCAGGACGCTCGGCACCGCCGACGCCACCGACCTGCCGCGCATCCTGCGCGAGGCGCTCGAGCGCGCGTACCGGCGGGCCGCGGCGAACGCGGAGCACAAGGAGCAGGCGCGCGGCAAGCTCGGCGTGCTCGGCGAGGCGCTCGCCGACACTCGCCTGCATCCGGTCGACGTGCGGCAGGATACGGTCGCAGCCGTCTACCGGATCGACCCGCGCGCCCTGGCGCTCGACGAGATGGTCCGCTACACGACCGACGTCTCCCGGCGTGTCGCCGCGGCCGATCCGGCGATCCGGTACAACTACATCGGCACCACGACCGGACTGACCCGCGAGCTGTTCGTCTCGAGCGAGGGCGCGGCGCTCGACCAGACGTTCGCGCTCACCCAGGGACTCTGCTCGGTCGTCGCGGTCGTCGGCGAGACGAGTCACGAGCTGTACGACGTCCTGGGGCACCAGCGGGGCTGGGAAATCCTCCTCGAGGGCGTGGACGACCCCCCGCTCCGGTGCACCGCCTTCGTGGACTTCTCGCGCGCGATGGCGCACGAGGCCGTGCGCGTCGCGGCGGCGCCCCCGCTGCCGACGTCCGAGCGCGAGGTCGTCGTCGTCACCGATCCGCACTACAACACCCTCGTCTCGCACGAGATCATCGGCCACCCGGTCGAGCTCGACCGGGCGCTCAAGATGGAGACGGCGTACGCCGGGCGCTCGTGGCTCCTGCGGGGTCTCGCGGCGCACCAGGTCGGCCAGCAGGTCGCCTCGCCGCTCGTCACCGCCTACTCCGATCCGGCCCTGCCCGGCTACGGCCACTACGTCTACGATCACGAGGGCACGCCCGCGCGCCGCGTCGTCCACATCGACCGGGGCATCTTCCTCGGCTTCATGAACAGCCGCCAGACCGCGGCGATCTTCGGTGGTGCGCCGAACGGGCACTGGACGGCGACGGACGCGTCGCGTGTCCCGCTCGTTCGGATGTCGACGACGGTGTTCGCGGCGGGCTCACAGCCCCCCGAGCAGATCCTGAAGGAAGTCGACCACGGCTATTACGTCGTGGGCCACCGGATCCCCTCCATCGCGGAGAGTCGCGAGAACTTCCGCATCTCGGCGCGCATGGTCTACGAGATCGAGCGCGGCGAGCTCGGCCGCCTGTACCGCGACGGCGGCATCGCCGCGGACTCCCGCGACTACCTCATGAACGTGGACGCGGTCGGCACCGACTTCCGGCTCTACCCGATCCCGAACTGCGGCAAGGGGCAGCCGATGCAGACGAAGAAGCTCGGCAACGGCGGGCCGACGATGCGCAGCCGCGCCCGCGTCGTGGGAGGCTCGTGATGCGCAGGACGCTGATCGCCCTCGGCACCGTCGCGGTCCTCCTGGCCGGCGCCGCCCCTGCCGCGCCGCCGGAGTATCCGGTCAGCTACATCAAGGTCGACGAGCTCAAGGCGCTTCTCGACCGGGGCGGCACGGCCGACGTCATCGACGTGCGCAAGTGGGATCAGTACGTCGAGCTGCACATCGAGGGCGCGCGCTCGATGCCGCTCAGGGCCGTGCCGGCACGCGCGCACGAGATCTCCAGGACGGGGCTCGTGGTCTTCTACTGAACGTGCCCGCACGCGCTGTCCCGTGGGGCCAGCAACATCCTCTACGCGCTCGGCTGGCGCAACCACCGGGTCCTCGACGAGGGGCTCCTCGCCTGGGTCGAGAAGCGCTACCCGGTGGCCGGCACCAACCCGTCGGCGCGCCCGGGCCACTGAGCGACCCGGTGCCCAGCGTCGCCGAGCTGGCCCGTGCCGTCCGGGACGCGCTCGCGCTGGTCAGCGCGGCGCCCGACGTTCGGGAGGCCGAGGTGTTCGCGGCCGCGAACGGGGCGCTCGTCGCCCGGCTCAACTACACCTCGGACATCCCGTGCAACGGCCTGGAAGAGCCGAAGTCGAGCGAGGCGTACGGCCTGGGCCTCCAGGCCGTCTTCGACGGGCCCGGCGGGCCGCGGCTCGGCTTCGGCAGCGAGCCGAGCGACCTCGGGCGCGCGGGGATCGAGCGGGCCCTCGCGAAGGCGCGCCAGGCCGCGGTCGCCGACCCCGAGTTCGTTTCGCTGCCGCGCCCGGTCCGCGAGGGGCGAGCGCTGGTCGCGTATCACGACCCCCGGCTCATGGCGGTCGACGACGCGACCCTGGTCGAGGCGGGCTGGAAGATCGTCAACGGCGCGCTCCGCACCTTTCTGGCCTCGGGCCGGATCGCCGAGCTGGCGGACGGCGACGAGGCCCTGCGCCGCCTCGGCTTCATCGTCGGCGGCGACGTGACGATCCTCCAGGAGAGGATCGCCATCGCCTCGACCGCCATGCCCGAGCCGCAGACCGACGAGTCCACCCTGCTCACGACGTTCGTGACCGCGATGGTCGAGGCGTGCGACGCGAAAGGCTCGGGCGAGTCCACCGGAACACGGTTCGACGATTTCACCGACGAGGCGGGCGTCGAGGCCGCACGGCGCGCGATCGACGCGATCGGCGGCGAGCGGGTGGCGACGGGCGAGTACACGATCGTCTTCGGCCGGCAACCCGTCGCCGATCTGCTCAGCAACATCGTCGTGCCGGCGGCCACCGCGGGGGCCTTCTACGCGTCGAGCACCCCCTTCCTCGGGCGCCTCGGTCGTGCCGTCGCCTCGCCCTTGCTCTCCGTCCACGACCACGGGGCGCTGCCGGGGCTCATGGGCTCGAAGGGCATCACCTGCGAGGGGCTGCCGACGGGACGGACCGACCTCATCAAGAACGGCATGCTCACCGGCTGCCTGTCGAATTGGTACGAGACCCAGCGCCTCCTGCGCGACCCCGACCTCGGCAAGAAACTCGGCCTGGTCGGTGCCGAGGCCGCCGCGGCGCTCGTGCCGCGAAACGGCTTCCGCTTCGCCAGCGGCGGTGGCCGACAGTTCGACGCCCCGCCCGGCGTCGCGGCCTCCAACGTGATCGTCGAGGGCACGAACCCGGTGCCCCTCGACGAGCTCCTCCGCGCCGTGGGCAACGGCCTCTACGTCGGGCGCATCTGGTACACGTACCCCATCAATGGCCTGCGCGCCGGCGATTTCACCTGTACGGTCGTCGCGGATTCCTATATCATCCGCGACGGGCGGCTCGCGGCGCCCCTGCGCGCGAACGCGATCCGGATCAACGACAACATCGCCACGTTCCTCAACAACGTCGTCGGTGTCACGAAGGACGTGAAGGGGACGATCGTCTGGGCGGCCGACGAGGTCGTGTACGCGCCGGAGATCGCCGTCCGCAGCGTCCACGTCGATGAGATCGCAAGGAGCCTCGACTGATGGCAGACGCGCGTCTGGAAACGATCGCCCGAGAGTGCCGTGTGCAGATCATCCGGATGCTCACCCACGCGGGCTCCGGCCACCCGGGCGGCTCGCTCTCGGTGATCGACGTCCTGACGGCGCTCTTTTTCGGGCGCTTGCGCCACGATCCACGACGCCCGGACTGGCCGGACCGGGACCGGGTCGTGCTCTCCAAGGGTCACGCGGTGCCGGCGCTCTACGCGGTGATGGCCAAGACCGGCTACTTCCCGGAGTCCCGGCTCGTCACGCTCCGGAAGCTCGGCTCGCCGCTGCAAGGCCATCCCGATCGCACCGCGCTGCCCGGGATCGAGGCGGCGACGGGATCGCTCGGTCAGGGCCTCTCGATCTCGCTCGGGCTCGCGCTGGGCCTCCGGCTGCGGCAGGCGCCGGCCCGCGTCTACTGCATCCTGGGCGACGGAGAGATCCAGGAGGGCCAGGTGTGGGAGGCGGCGATGGCCGCGCCGAAGCTCGGCGGGCCCGCGCACGGCCTCGACAACCTGACCGTGGTCCTCGACTACAACAAGATCCAGCTCGACAACTTCGTCGCGAAGATCCTCGATCTCGAGCCGGTGCTCGCGAAGTGGCAGGCCTTCGGCTGGTCGGTGCTCGAGATCGACGGCCACGACTTCGAGCAGATCAACAAGGCCCTCGACCAGGCCGAGGCGACCGTGGGGCCGGTGATCGTCGTGGCCCACACGGTGAAAGGCCGGGGCGTGTCGTTCATGGAGAACGACCCCGAGTGGCACGGCAAGGCGCCCAAGCCGGCGGAGGCGATCCGCGCGATCCGCGACATCCTCGGCGTCCCCGAGGCGGAGTGGAGCGGCCACCTCGCCCGTCACCCGGAGACGAAGGCGCTCGCCGACGAGCTGGCCGCCCTGGGGGCGAAGTGATGCCCGCCAAGGCCAGCCGCGCCGCATTCGGTGAAGCGCTCCTCGAGCTGGCGGCGAAGGACGACCGGATCGTGACCCTGGACGCCGATCTCTCGAAGTCCACGATGACGGCGGCCTTCGCCAGGGCCTACCCCGGCCGCGCCTTCAACCTCGGCATCGCCGAGTCCAACATGGTCGGTCTCGGCGCCGGCCTCGCCCTCACGGGCAAGATCCCCTTCGTCTGCTCGTTCGCGTGCTTCGTCGTCGGCCGCTTCGAGACGATCCGCATCTCGGTCGCCTACACGAACGCCAACGTGAAGATCGTCGGCACGCACGCGGGCATCGCCATCGGCGAGGACGGCTACAGCCAGATGGGGCTCGAGGACATCGCGTGCATGCGGGCGCTGCCGAACGTCCCCGTGGTCCAGCCCGCGGACGAGCTGGAGACCAGGCAGGCCATCGCCTGGGCGGTCGAGCACGAGGGGCCCGTCTACCTCCGGCTCACGCGCCAGAACCTCGAGCCGGTCTGCCCGGTCGGATATCGTTTCCGCTTCGGCGGCTGGCTCGTGCTCCGTCCGGGCACCGACGTCACGCTGATCGGCACCGGCGGCACCGTGTTCAACTGCCTGGAGGCGGCGAAGCTCCTGGCGGCCGAGGGCGTCTCGGCGGAGGTGATCGACGCCGCCTGCATCAAGCCGCTCGACGAGGAGTCGCTGCTCGCCTCGGCGGGCAAGACCGGCCATGTCGTCACGGCCGAGGACCACTCGATCGCCGGCGGCCTCGGCGGCGCCGTCGCGGAAGCCCTCGGCGAGGCCCTGCCGACGCCGATGCGGCGGCTCGGCGTCCAGGGCTTCGGTGAATCGGGCGATGCGAAGGGCCTCTACGCCAAGCACGGCCTGGACCCCGCCGGCATCGCCGGCAGCGTGCGGAAGTTCCTCAACCGCTGAGCCGCCTCGGTCTGACCGCCCGTGAGTGGCGCCGGCTGCGCGCGCTCCGCACCCCGCGCGGCGTCCAGCGCGCGCTCGACCACATGCCCTATCACCTGGCCGACACGGCGTGGTCGCCCCGGCGCGTGCTGCGGGAGGGCACCGCGCACTGCCTCGAAGGCGCCATCTTCGCGGCTGTCGCGCTGCGGGTGCTCGGCTTCCCGCCGCTCCTGCTCGACCTCGAGGCCGTGCAGGACACGGACCACGTCCTCGCCATCTACCGCGTGGACGGGCACTGGGGCGCGCTGGCGAAG
>Ga0156194_1023_pt1 | contig 10585 bp, 11 predicted proteins | sample RifCSPlowO2_12_FD_107847 | JGI IMG/M metagenome (GOLD analysis project Ga0156194, IMG submission 107847) | Candidatus Rokubacteria bacterium RIFCSPLOWO2_12_FULL_71_22 | reverse complement strand
GAAGACCCCGCAGCTCACCCTGGCCGACCGGAAGTACGCGGCCCGGATCGTGCGGGACCCGATGGTCTTCGCCGTCAAGGTGGACGCGCCATGGAAGAGCTTCAAGGAGCTCTCGGACTGGGTGAAGGCCAACCCCGGCCAGCTCATCTGGTCCAGCGTCGGACCCTCCGGCCCGTCCCGCTACACCGCCTTCGACTGGTTCACCCAGATCGGCGTAGACCCCGGCAAGACCAGGATGGTCATCACCGAGGGCGCGGCGGACTCGTTCACCAAGCTCGCGGGGGGGCACGTCATGCTGGCGATCCACTCCGTGGCGGAGGCTCACGCGCTGACGAAGGCCGGGAAGATCCGGCTCCTGGCCGTCCTCTCGCCCTCGCGGGTCAAGTACCTTCCCGACGTGCCGACCGCCGAGGAGCAGGGCGTGATGAAGGGGGCGCGGGTCCAGTGGTGGGCCTCCATGGCCTTCCCGTCCGCGACCCCCGACCCCGTCGTGAAGAAGTGGGAGTCGGCCATCGCCGAGATGGTGAAGGATCCCGCCTTCCTGGCGGGCGCCGAGCGGATCAACATGAACATCGATTTCCTGAACGCCGCCGACATGCGCGCCTTCGTGGAGAAGGAGGTCCAGGGCTACACCGACATGGCCGCGAAGATCGGCATCCGCCGGTAGGATGCCGGCGCGGAGATTCCGGTGATGCGGCTGGCGCGCGAGGAAGAGGCGATCCGGGCTGGCCAGTGGGGCCAGCCCGCGCGTCACGCGCTGGAGATGCAGATGGCCGTGGGCGAGTTCTTCGGCGCCCGCGAGATGGTCCCGGTCACCTCGGCCCATCTCACCGGCGATCCCGAGTCCATGGGAGACGCGGGCCTCGGCTTCGTCGAGGATCTCGTCCGCCAGGGCGCCCGCTTCGTCGTGCCGACGACCACCAACGCGCGCAACGTGGACTTCGACCGCTATCGGGAACTGGGCCAGCCGGAGGAGGTGGCGGCGAAGGAGCGGCGGCTCCGCGATCTGGTGGTGGCGATGGGGGGAATCGCCCTCGATTCCTGCACCAACTACCAGGCGATCTGCCAGCCGCGCTTCGGCGAGCGCCTGGCGTGGGGGGACACGGGCACGGTCATCTACGCCAACGCGGTGGCCGGGGCCCGCTCGAACTTCGAGGGCGGGCCCGCGTCCTACGCCGCCGCCCTCACCGGGCGGGTGCCGGCCTACGGCATGCACCTGCCCGAGCACCGGTGGGGGACTCACCTCGTCGAGGTGCGCGACCAGCCGCGAACCGCCAGCGACTGGGGCGCCCTGGGAGTTCTCGTGGGCCGCCAGCTGACCAACTACTGGCTCGTCCCCGTCTTCACGGGCCTCGAGGCCGAGCCGAGCGGCGACGCCTTGAAGCAGCTCGGCGCGACGCTTGCCTCCTATGGTTCCCTCGCCATGTTCCACATCGTCGGCGTGACGCCCGAGGCCCGGAGCCGGGAAGACGCCTTCGGCGGGCGGGCCCCCCGGGGGCGGATCGTCGTCGAGCCCGGCGCCCTGGACCGCACGTACCGGGGCTTCGTGCCGGAACGGGACACGGCGGACCTCGTCGTCTTCGGAACGCCGCACCTGTCCCTCTTCGAGGTCCGCGAGCTCGCCGGGCGCCTCCAGGGACGGCGGGTCCACCCGAAGACGGTGCTCCTGCTCACCACCAACCACCACGTCAAGGCGATGGCCGATCGCCTGGGCTACACGGCCGTCATCGAGGACGCCGGCGGGAGGATCCTGGCGGGCCCGTGCTACTACATCATGACGCCCCGCGAGCTGGCGCGGCGGCATGGGTTCCGGACCATCGTCACCGACTCGGCGAAGCTCGCCAACATCATCCCGGCCTCGGGCTACAACGCGATCTTCCGGCCGACGGCCGAGTGCGTGGAGGCGGCGGTCACCGGGAGGGTCTCCGCGTGAGCGCGGCGCCCGTGATCCTGACCGGCCACGCGGGGGTCGGGGAAGTGGTGGAGGGCGAGGCCCTCGTCTCCCCCGACGGCTTCAGCGCGCGCTACGACCTCGACCGTGTCACGGGCCGCATCTCCCGGGAGTCCCACGCCCTCTTCGGCGCGTCCCTCGCGGGCAAGGTGCTCGTCTGTCCCCTCGCCAAGGGCGGCTTCGCGACCTCCTGGGCGCTGCTCGACCTCCGCTCGCGGGGGCTCGCGCCGGTCGCGATGCTGTTCACCTGGGCGAACCCCGTCATGGTCCAGGGGGCGGTCCTGGCCGGCATCGCCCTCATGGACCAGCTGGTACCCGACCCGATGGAGGTCATCACCACGGGCGACCGTGTCCGGGTGGATCCGAAGGCGGGCCGCGTCGAAGTCATCGTGAGGGCTCGGTAAGAAGCTCACTCCGTTCGACGCCAGAGCTTGCGTGCCGCGGCGACGATACCGATGATGGCGAGCACCGGGATCGCGACGGCCAGCCATCCCACGCCGAGCATGACGGTGGCACCGATGACCAGCGTGATCACGATCATGATGAGGGTGCCCACCAGCACCAGGAACCGGAAGAGCATCATGGCGTCACGCCGGCCACACCGGCGGGTGCGTCCCGAGCGGGACCGGGGGCCGCGCCCAGAACGCCGGCGCCTCGGACAGGCGCGCGGCGGGCACGACGTGTGAGAGCCGTCCGAACGGGCTGTCGCACGTCGCGAGCAGATCGGCGATGTCGGCGCGCGTCTGATCCGGGACGGCGCGGCCGCTGACGCGCCCGAGCGCATCGACCCAGCGGCCCGTCTGCGCGAGCGAGACGCGGACCAGGTAGCTGCCGCCCTCGCGCGCGCGGCGCTCGAGCGCGACGAGCGCGCCGAACGCCGCCAGGTAACCGGCGGCGTGATCGACGACCTGGGCGGGCAGGTGCTGCGGGCGCTCGAGTCCCGCGCCCCACCCCTGCTCGTGCGCGAGGCCGCTCACCGACTGGATCAGCGTCTCGAATCCCCGCCGCGCGCGCCAGGGCCCGACGTGGCCGTAGGCGGAGAGCGTGACGTAGACGATCCCGGGCCGGAGCCGCGCGACGTCCTCGGGAGCGAAGCCGAGCGCCGCGAGCGCGCGGGGACGGTAGGACTGGGAGAAGACGTCGGCGCCGCCGACGAGGCTCCGTAACCGCTCGGCGTCCTCGGCGCGGCGCAGGTCGAGCGACGCGGCCAGCTTCCCGAGCCCCGTGTCGATGACGAGCGACGGCAGGTTGGGCAGGTGCGGGCTCGTCACCAGCAGGACGTCGGCCCCGTGCGACGCCAGCGTTCGCCCGCACTCGGGGCCCGCGATGACGCGCGTGAGGTCGAGCACGCGCACGCCGGAGAGCGGCCGGTCGCCGCGGCCGAACGGCTCGGGCGGTGACTCCCCGATGCGGACGATCTCGAGCAGCGGAAGCTCGGCGATCGCGCGCGCCTGCGGATGGGCGAGCCACTCGTCGCGCGTGCGGACCAGCGCGGCCGGGAGGCCGACGCCGTTCAGCGCGTCCTCGAGGTCCTGCCCCTTCCACCGGGCGATCGCCGCGGCCATCGACGCGCGCGTCGCCTCGCAACCGAGGAACGCGACGTGCCCGGCCCGGTGATGCGGCAGGTTCGCGTGGATCTGCACCCAGCGGCCGTCGCCGGTGGGATAGAAGCCGAAGAGCGCGCTGCGGGCGTCGGGCGGGGGGCCGTCGTCCACGCGCAGGTAGCGCTCGCTGCGGAAGGCCGCGATGGCGGCGCGCAGATCGACGGCGACCGACTGCGCGCGGCCCGCGCGGAGGCGCCAGACCTCCGCCGCCGCGAGCCCCGCCGCCGCGATCGTCGCCGTCGCGGCGGTGCCGATCTTGACGTCGGTCGGGAGCATCGGATCGGCACCGGTCAGCGTGACGCGCGCGAGCGCCGCGGGCGCGCACCCGGCAGCCGTCCAGATCTGCGCGAGCGCGGCGCGGGGGGTCGTCATGGCGCTGCCACCGTAGTCCCCCGCCACCGCCGGGTCAAGGCAGGTGGCTCGCGTGGTAGGATCACCTCCATGAAGTTCGGCGTCTGGCTTCCCAACTGCCGACACCTGGCCACGCCGGACGTCATCCGGGGCACGGCCGTCCGGGCCGAGCAGCTCGGCTACGACTCCGTCTGGGTCAGCGATCACGTCGTCGTGCCGCACGCCAATGTCGTCAATTTCGGCGAGGCCGTCTTCGACCCGCTGGTGACGCTGGCCGTCGTCGCGGGCGCGACCAGCAGGGTGCGCCTCGGCACCACGGTGCTCATCGTCCCCTACCGCAATGCGGTCGTCACCGCCAAGATGGTGTCCTCGCTCGACGCGCTCTCCGGCGGACGGGTCGTGCTCGGAATCGGCGCGGGCTGGGTGGCTGCCGAGAGCGACGCCCTGGGCGTGCCCTTCGCGGAGCGGGGCGCCATGACCGACGAGTATCTGCGGGCGATGCAGGAGCTCTGGACCAGTCGCGCGCCGTCGTTCGCCGGCGCGTACACGCGGTTCGGGGGGCTCACGTTCGAGCCCAAGCCCGCGCAGAAACCGTACCCGCCGATCTGGGTCGGAGGCCACAGCCGGGCCGCCCTTCGCCGCGCCGCGGAGTTCGGGGCGGCGTGGCATCCGATCAATCGGCCGCCCGAGGAGTTGCGCTCCGGCCAGGCCGAGCTCGCGCGAGTCTGCCAGGCGCGGGGCCGCGCGGCGCCGCCGGCGCTCACGCTGCGGAACGACGTTCGCGTGCTCCGGCCCGGCCAGAGCGCACCGGCATCCACCCACGGCGGGCGCGTGCTCGCCGGCGAGCCGGCCGCCCTGGTCGATCAGATCGCCGAGCTGGCCGGCTGCGGTGTCGAGCACCTCGTCCTCGAGTTCCTCGCCGCCGACGGCCGCGAGCTCGACGAGCAGATCCGCGTTTTCGCCGAGCGCGTGCGGCCCGCGCTCGCCTGATTCAGCTCGACGCCTCCTCGGCGGCGTACTTCTGCCCGAGGCGCTCCTCCCAGCGCAGGTAGTTGATCATGTCGGCGAAGCTCCGGTCGGGGCCGGCGGGCACCACGTCGTCGGGCGCGGCGAGTACGCCGGTGAGGCCCGCCTCCAGCGGCCGGCCCTCCGTCCGCCACGCCGCCGTGCCGCCCGAGAGCGCGGCCACGTCCCGATAGCCCAGCTCCCTCAGCGTCGCGGCCGCCAGCACGGCGTCGTCGCCGTCCTCGTCGGTGACGACGATCGGTGCCGTCGGATCCCCGGCGAGCGCCGCGACGCGCAGCTCGAGCCAGCCACGCGGCAGCCAGCACGCGCCGGGGACGTGGCCGGCGGCGAAGCGGTCGCTCGGATCGACGTGGAGCACGAGCGGCGGCCGCGCGGACGCCAGGCGCGCCGCCAGCTCCGCCGGCGAGACGCGCCGCGCGCGCGCCCTCGCCTCGACCACCAGCGGCTCGACGGGCTCGTCCGGGCCCGACGAGAGCGGCTGTCCCGCCGCCGCCCAGGCCGTCGTGCCGCCCGCGACGACGGAGACGTCGGCGAAGCCCAGCTGCCGGTACCACGAGGCCGTCACCGCGGCGCGCGCCGTGCCATCGCAGCAGAACACGACCGTGCCGTTCTTCACCGCCACCGTGTCGTCGGCGCGCTGCACGGCCTGGCCGCCGGGGCACCACCAGAAGGCCGGGATGTGGCCGGCCGTGTGCTCCTCCCGCGTGCGCACGTCGATCAGGTAGACCGTCTCGCGGGCGGCGCGCGCCAGCACGTCGCGCAACTCGTCCACCGTCAGCATCCGCACGCCATCCTCGGCGGCGACGCGCGCGGCGAACGCCTCGGCCGCGGCCCGACCTTCCGGCGACGGCGGCGGCAGCGCGACCCGGTCGGCGCCGCGCTCGAGCTCGAGGCCCGCCAGCAGCCAGCCGGACGTCCCGTTGCGCAGGCCGAGGACGTTGGGCAGCCGCATCCGCTGGAGCACCCGCGCGCCGATGATGCTGCGGGTGCGCCCGGCGCAGTTGACGACCACCGTGGCGTCCGGCCGCTCGCGCAGGAGGTCGTGGATCCTGAGCGCCAGCTCGCCGCCCGGCACGCTGCGGCCGCCGGGGATGCAGAAGCGCCGGTACTCCTCCGGCGTGCGCGCGTCGAGGACGAGCAGCGCGTCCCCGCGCCGCTGGCGGCGCGCCAGCTCGTCGGCGTCGATGGTGGGCACGTGGTGCCGCACCTCAACTTTTTCGCCGAAGTCCTTGCTGGGCACGTTCATGCCCCACTCGGTCGGCAGGTTCCGGCTGGCCCAGCGGTTGACCCCGCCCTCGAGCACCGCCACGCGGGTGTAGCCCATCCGCACGAGGGTGCGGGCGGCCAGCGCCGCGCGCCGGCCGGTGTCGTCGCACACGACCACCTGCTCGCCGCGGAAGGGGACGAGCCGGCCCATGCGGGTCTCGAGCTGGCGGCGCGGCACGGAGCTGGCGCCGGGGATGTGGGCGAGGTTGTACTCGCCGTGCTCGCGCACGTCGATCAGCGCGAGCGTCGAGCCCGTCTCCAGCAGGTGCGCGAGCGTGGCGGCGGCGATCTCACGCTCCATGGGGGCTCCGGTGAGCGTCGAGGAGGGCGGCGATGCGGTCGCGGGTCGCGGCATCCGGCAAGGCGCCGACTCCGGCCTGCATGTTGTCCACCAGGTGCTGCGGCCGGCGCGTGGCGGGAATCACGCACGTCACGGCCGGGTGCGCGAGGATCCACTCGAGGAAGAGCTGCGCCCAGCTCTCGCACCCGAGCGCGGCGGCCCACGCCGGCAGCGCGCGGCCGCGCACGCGCTCGAAGAGCCCGGCCTTGGAGAAGGGGCGGTTCACGATCACCGCGACGCCCCGGTCGCGGGCGAGCGGCAGGATGCGGCGCTCGGCCTCGCGCTCGTCCAGCGAGTAGTTGACCTGGACGAAGTCGAGGCGCTCGCTGCGGAGCACGCGCTCCAGCTCGTCGTAGCCGCTCGACGTGTAGTGCGTGACGCCGACGTAGCGGATGCGGCCGGCCTGTTGCCAGTCCCTGACCGTGCCGAGGTGCGTCCGCCAGTCGAGCAGATTGTGGACCTGCAACAGATCGAGGCGTCGCGTGCGGAGACGCCGGAGCGATTCCTCCATCTGCGCCACCCCGGCCGCGCGCCCGCTCGTCCAGACCTTCGTGGCGAGGAAGAGCTTGTCGGTGATCGCGAGGTCGGCGGCGAGGTCGCCCACGACCGACTCGGCCGCGCCGTACATCGGCGAGCTATCGATCAGGCGTCCGCCCAGCTCGACGAAGCGCTGGAGCACGGTCCCGAGCTGCGCCCGCTCGGCCGCGCCCGCGCCGACGTCGAAGGTCTGCCACGTGCCGAGACCGATCACGGGGATCGTCTCGCCGCTGGACGGAATGGGTCGCTCGAGGATGGGCGGCGCTCCGACCGGGTTCAGCAGTTGTCGTACTTGCCCAGCACGTAGGGCGAGACCGTGCCGGTCTCGAGGTCGTAGCGGCAGCGCTCGAGGCCGACCAGATCTTTCCCGTAGACGTGGATCTCGACGGTCGTCCGGTCGCTGAAGTTGTCGAGCTGGTGGATCTCGTCGACGTCGGGCGCCAGCAGCGACACCTCGCCCGGCTTCACCAGGACCGCGCGGTCCTTCTCGAGCGTGGCGTGGCCGTCGCGGCTGCGATCGTCCACGCGCCGGAAGCGCGTCTCCTGGATCGCGTTGCCCATCACCCCGATCATCCCCCAGGTGTGGTGATCGTGCGGGCCGATGTGCGAGCCCGGACCCCACACGACGCTGGTGATCGACAGCCCCGGCCCGCGATGCAGCGCATAGCTGCCGCCCCCCGGGCGCCGCCCGCCCGGGAACGGCCGACGGTATGGCTCGGGCACCGACTCCGGGTCGCGCACCAGCCGCTCGATCAGGCGCGAGCCGCGGTCGAACAGCGTCGCCTGGTCCGGCTGCGTGGCGACGAGGGCGGTCATGTCGTGGATGAACTCGTCGAGCGCGTATCGAACGGTCATGGCGTCCTCCGGGGGCGAGTCGTCGAGGCGCTGTCACCGTAGCCCCGTCCCGCCGCCGGGTCAAGAAGATGCGTACGCGGTAGACTACCCGAGGTGGACCACCTCCCCGGCACCACGCTCAGCGCGGTCTGGTACGGCACCGGCGACCTGCGCCTGGAGCGGCGTCCGCTGCCGCCGCTCGGCGCGACGGACGTGCTCGTCGACGTCGCCGCGTGCGGCGTCTGCGCGACGGACCTGCACCTGGTCGACGGCAGCATCGCCCTCTACGCCCCGCCCCGGGTGCTCGGCCACGAGGTGGGCGGCACGGTGCGGGCGACCGGCGCGGCCGTGCGCCACGTGCGCCCGGGCGACGCCGTGGCCCTCGACACGAGCGTTCCCTGCGGCACCTGCTACGCCTGCCGCGAGGGCGCGCCCTTCTTCTGCCCGGAGCGGCTCTCGGTCTTCGCGGGCTTCTCCGAGCTGGTCGTGGCGCCGGCCACGGTGGTCTACCCGCTGCCCGCGGGCGTCGACCCGGCCCTCGGCGCGCTCGCCGAGCCGCTGAGCTGCGCGCTCCACGCGGTCGACCGCGCGGCCCTGCGCGCCGGCGACACGGTGGCGATCCTCGGCGCCGGCGCCATCGGGCTCCTGGTCCTCGCGGTCGCGCGCCTGGCCGGGGCGACGCGGGCGATCGTCTCCGATCCCGAGGCGGCGCGGCGCGACGTCGCCGGACGTCTCGGGGCCACGCGCGTGGTGGATCCGTCCCGCGAATCGCTCGACGCGGTCGTGGCCGAGCTGACCGCGGGCCGGGGGGTGGACACGGTGTTCGAGGCCGCCGGCGTGCAGGCCACCGTCGATCAGGCGCTCCGCCTGCCGCGGCGCGGGGGCACCGTGGTGCAGGTGAGCGTGCCGATGATCGGGGTGACGCTCGCGCTCCCGGCCTACGACCTCTTCGCGCGCGAGCTGACGATCCGCGGCTCCTTCATCCGCACGACCGAGTTCCGCCGCGCCGTGGAGCTGCTCGGCGTCCTCGACCTGGCGCCCCTCGTGACGGAGCGCTTCCCGCTCGCCGAGGTGACGCGGGCCTTCGAGGCGGCGCGGGCGCGTCGCGGTCTGCGCGTGCTCGTCGGCGCGGGCACGCGAACCGCAGATCGGCTACAGTAGGAGCCGGAAAGGATCCCCCGCATGGCCGACCGAAAATATCGTCAGCAAGGGTACCGGCCCCAGGACGCCGAGCCGCGCCGGCGGGAGCCGCCGGCCCCCGACGCCCCGCGCCGCGGCGGGATGCTCGCCCAGCGCACCGTCTCCCGGTGCGGGGCGTGCGGCGCGGTCTTGCCGATCGCCACCGCGACGCTCGAGCAGTGCCCGCACTGCCGGGTGCCCATCCACGCCTGCCGGCAATGCACCCACTTCGACACCGGCCGGCGCTTCGAGTGCGCGGAGCCCATCCCCGAGCGCGTCGCGGACAAGAACGCGCGCAACGACTGCGCCCGGTTCTCGCTCCGCGTGACGGTCGAGCGGAACGCTTCGCCCGACTCGACGCGCCCCGGCGACATCCGCCGGGGGTTCGACAACCTCTTCAAGAAGTAGCCGCGAGAACCGGCCCGGCCCAGTACCGGCAGGCCTGCGCGTGGGCGACGACCATCTGGGTCAGATCGCTCCCGCACAGCGGGCACGAGAACGTCCCCGAGCCCGCGTGAGCGATCCAGCCGAGCCGATAGGCGTCCTGGCATCGCTGGCAGGGGACCACGTGCTGGCTGCAGCAGAGGAACAGGATCGCCCGGGCGTCCGGGTCGCAAAGGTCGATCTGCGCGGAGACGCGGGGAACGATGATCCATCGCCCGGCCCTGAGCTCGGCGTCCGCGTCGGACCGACGCCTCCGATCGCCACACCGTCGCTCCGGCTGGTTGGGTTCGCCTCGGACTCGCCGCTCCGTGACCCGGCGGTCGACGATCACCTGGATCGTCGAGTCTTCCGCGAGCACCCGGCCATTATGACCCGTTCTCGGGACGACAATGAGGAGCGAGCGCTGACCGTCTTGCATGCCGATCTCTCCCTGGAGAAACCAGCTTACCCCCAATGCCGCCAAGAACAGTAGTGAATGCTATTTCCAGGAAATACGGGAGCTTATGGTGTGGCTGGCCTCCCTGAGGCGGGAGCGGGCTACCCCGGCAGCCGGTCGCCGTCCGGCGGCGGCGCGACCTCGAACGCGTTCACGAGTCCCGACAGCATCGCGAAGTAGTTCGCGACCATCGTCAGCTCGACCAGCCACTGCACGCCGTGGCGCCTCTGAAGCGCGTCGAAGACCGCCTGGTCGACGCGGTTCGTGCGCATGAGCTGCCGCGTGTAGATCACGACGTCCCGCTCGTCCGCGGAGAGCGTGCCCGGGTCGCCCTTGGCCCGGATGAGATCGATGACGCTTTCCCGCACGTCGTTGCGACGGGCCGCGCCGACCTGAGCCGCCCACACGTACGCCGCCTCACGCTCCCGCACGGCGGTTAGGATGGCGATCGAGCGCAGCTGCGGCTCGACGAGGCTCTCGTCGCGGAAGAAGGTGACCAGGGGGAGCATCCGCTCCGCCAGCCGCGGGCTGCGGAGCAGCATGCTGAATGGCCCGCGCACGTTGCCGAACACCTGCACGACCGCGTCGACCACGGCGTGGTGCTCGGCGGGCACGTC
>Ga0156194_1075_pt1 | contig 10601 bp, 10 predicted proteins | sample RifCSPlowO2_12_FD_107847 | JGI IMG/M metagenome (GOLD analysis project Ga0156194, IMG submission 107847) | Candidatus Rokubacteria bacterium RIFCSPLOWO2_12_FULL_71_22 | reverse complement strand
ACCCGGATCTGGTTCGCGGTGATCAGACCGAACGCGTCGACGAGGTCGGAAGGCGAGGACGAGTAGGTCGCCGTGAGCGTCAGCTCCCGGTGATAGAGCGTGTCGAGGCGCACCGGGAGCGCGTCGCCGGCGCCGCCCGCGAAGTAGTGCACGCTTCCGCCGTCGCGGAGGATCTCGGCGGCCCACGGAAGCACGTCGACGCCGCCGCCGGTCACGATCACCTGGTCCGCGCCGCGCCCGTCACTGGCCCGGCGCTGCGCCTCGGTCGCGACGTCGACGGGCCCGGCGGCCGCGGCGCCGAGACGACGGGCCAGATCGGCCCGGTCGGCGATCGGATCGCAGCCGATGACCGTCGCGCCCGCCCGCACCAGGAGCTGGACGAAGAGGCAGCCGATCGAGCCGAGGCCGACGACCAGCGTCGTGTCGCCGCGCTCGACCCGGACGCGCCGCACCGCGCGCAGGCAGCACGCGAGCGGCTCGACGAAGGACGCCGCCTCGTCCGGCACGTGGCGTGGGATCCGGAACATCGCGTGGCGCACGTTGGGCGCAGGCACGCGCACGTACTCCGCGAACCCGCCCGGGTCGAGGTTGCTGGTCTTGAACGCGGGACACATGGACTCGCTGCCCCGCAGGCAGTAGTGGCAGGTTCCGCACGGCACGTGATGGGCCGCCACGACGCGGTCGCCGACGACGCAGGAGGCGACGCCGGCGCCGACCGCGACCACTTCGCCCACCACTTCGTGACCGAGCACGACCGGCCCCCGCGTCGCGGCATCCACGATCTTCGCGATGTCCGAGCCGCAGAGGCCGCAGCCGAGGAGCCGCACCAGCACCTCGCCGTCGCCGATCGTCGGCCGTGGAACGTTCTCGGTCTCGAGGCGACCGGGACCACGGAAGACTGCGGCCTTCATCGGCTCGGCTCGGCCGGCGACCGGCCTGCGGCTCGCACTGCGGCCTTCATCGGCTCGCGCGGGCGGCGGCGGCGCGGCGGTGGGCGCCGGCCCAGCAGCGCAGGGCGATGGCGAGCTTCCGGCGGGTGGGCACGGTGATGCGGTGCTCGAACACCCGGAAGCGTCGCGCCTCGATTTCCTCGAGCAGGGCGTAGTAGATCCGGCCCATGATCTCGGCGGGCACGAGCGAGCGGGCGTCCGCCACGGGGAGATCCGCGGCCGCCGTCGCGTAGAAGCCGCGCGCACGGGCGGTCTGATGAGTCATGAGGCGGACGAACCGGTCCGAGTAGCGTCCCCCGCGCAGGTCGTCGACCGTGACGCCGAACGCACGCAGCTCCTCGCGCGGGAGATAGACCCGACCCGTGCGCGCGTCGGCGCCGACATCCCGCATGATGTTCGTGAGCTGAAGGGCCGTGCCCAGACTGACCGCGTAGCCACGGGCGCGCGCGTCGGTGTAGCCGAAGATCTCGATGCAGCAGAGCCCGACCGCGCCGGCGACGCGGTAGCAGTACGGGTACAGCGCCTCGACGGTCTCGTACTCCACCCGGTCGACGTCCATCTCGACGCCGTCGATGATCGCCTCGAGCGCGTCCCGCGGGATCGGGAACGCGCGCACGGCCGCCTGGAGACGTCGTGCGACGGGATGCTCGGGCACGCCCCCCGGCGTGTAGCAGCGGGCGAGCTCGGCACGCCAGCGCGAGAGCTCCACCCGCTGCGCGTCGCGGTCGAGCCCGCGGTCCTCTCCGAGGTCCGCGACGTCGTCCACGATGCGGCAGAAGGCATAGACCGCGTAGAGCGCGTCGCGGCGAGGTCTCGGCAGGGTCAGGAAGGCGTAGTAAAAGTTCGACCGGCTCTTGCGCGTGAGCCGCGCGGCGACGTCGAGAACGCTCACGCGGCCCTCGGGTCGCGGCGGCGCACGTATCCCCGCTCGGCGAACCACGCGGCGGCGGCGCGCAGCGCCTCGCGCACGTCGGTCTGGGGCAGCCCCAGTTCGCGGACGGCCTTGGCGGAGCTGAAGTACATCCGCTTCCTGGCCATCCTGACGGCCGCGAGCGGCACCCGCGGCGTCGTGCGCGTGAGACGCGCCGCCGCCTCCATGCAGCCGGCCGCGATCCACGCGATCGCATAGGGGATGCGCACGCGCGGCGCGCGGCACCCCGCGATCTCGGCGAGCAGGGCGCCGATGTCCGCGAGCGAGAGATTCGCGTTGCCGAGGATGTACCGCTCGCCGACCCGGCCCGTCGCGGCGGCCAGGAGATGCCCGCGCGCGACGTCGCGCACGTGGACGAGGTTCAGTCCGGTGTCGAGCGTCGCGAACATCCGCCCCTCGAGGAAGTCCACGACCATCTGGCCGGTGGGCGTGGGCTTGACGTCCCACGGGCCGATCGGCGCCGACGGATTGACGATGACCACGGGGAGGCCGGCGCGCGCGAAGCCCACGGCCACCTGCTCCGCCAGGTACTTGGACATCTTGTAGGGCCCCACCATGTCGCGGAGCGTGACCGGTGTGGTCTCGGTGCCGGGCGTGCCGTCCGCGGGGATCCCGAGCGCCCCGACCGTCGACGTGTAGACGATCCGCGCGATGCCCGCGTCCGCCGCCGCCTGCAGGATGGCGCGCGTGCCCTCGACGTTCACACCGTAGAGCTCGCGAGGATCGCGGGCCCAGAGCCGGTAGTCGGCGGCGACGTGGAAGAGCGTGCCGGCGCCTGCGACCGCCCGCGCGAGCGAGGCCGGGTCACGCAGGTCGCCCTCGCAGACCTCGACGTCGAGTCCGGCGAGCGCGCGCCGGTTGCTGCCGGGCCGCGCGAGCACTCGCACCGTGCGGCCCTCGGCGAGGAGCTCGCGCACGACGTTGGCGCCGATGAAGCCGGTGCCACCCGTGACGAGCGCGTCTACTGTAACGGGTGCCATGAGGACGGATCCGACCGAGGGTGGCCTGAGACAGATGCCCGGGGCTCCGATCCGCCTGTTGTATCGAGTGCCGTGAGGCCGGCTCTGACCGCGGGTGGGCCGAGACCGGTGCGCGTGGCGCCGATACGCCTACCATCATCTCCGCATGCCGTGAGGCCGGCTCCGACCGCGGGTGGGCCGAGACCGGTGCGCGTGGCGCCGATACGCCTACCATCATCTCCGCATGCCGTGAGGCCGGCTCCGACCGCGGGTGGGCCGAGACCGGTGCGCGTGGCGCCGATACGCCTACCATCATCTCCGCATGCCGTGAGGCCGGCTCCGACCGCGGGTGGGCCGAGACCGGTGCGCGTGGCGCCGATACGCCTGCCATCATCTCCGCATGCCGTGAGGCCGGCTCCGACCGCGGGTGGCCTGAGACAGATGCGAGTGGCGCCGATGCGCCCGTTCTCGCGGGGGAGACAGGGCGGGTTCACGCGCGATCTCTCGCGATGCGGGCCAGTGCCTGGGCCACGCTCCTCAGCGCGGCGTTCGTGCCGCTGCGGAGGGCCAGCGCATCGGCGAGAGCGCGCGGCCGCGCGAGCGCGGCGCGCACCGCCCGCGCCGAGCGCACGCGACCGTCCGGCTCGACGAGCGCCGCGAGGTCCGGCGGGACGCCCCGCGAGGCCGGGTCGGCGACAGCCCGGACCACCGCGGCAGGCACGCCGCGCGCCGCCGCCCACGCGAGGATCACGGCCGATTCCATGTCGCAGGCGAGGCTTCCGGTCTCGAGCCAGAGGCGCGCCTTCGCGTCGGGCGTCGCCACCACCTCCGTGACGCCCAGCAGCGTGCCGCGCCTCCGGAGGCCGGCGACCTCGGCGGTCGCGTGGCGCGCGCCGCGCGCGTCCAGCACCACCTCGGGCACGATGAGATCCCCCTCGTTGAGGTGCGGCGCCAGCGCGCCGCACACGCCGGCGGAGACGAGCAGGGCGGGCCGCTCGAGGCCACCCGCCCGCGCCTCGAGATCCCGGGCGCCAGGCCCGACGCCGACGAGCTCGAGGACGCCGGTGCGGAAGTGCGGATGGGCGGCGCCGGGCACGCGGGCGAGGTCCAGGTGCCTGGCCAGGCCGCGGGCTTCGACGTCGATGGCGGTGAGGACGAGGACGCGTGTCACGCGTCAGCGGCGGGCGGAACGGAGGCCTTCTTCGCCGCTTCCTTCGCGCGGAGCCAGGCGGCGTAGGAGTTGCCGGCCGCAGTGTCCTTGCCGGTGAACCGGATGGTGCGGATGTCGCCGTAGAGGATCGTCAAGGGGCCGTGGCCGTCCTTGTCGAACATCTCCACGAACGGGTCAGCGACGTCCCGATTGCGATTGAACAGGTAGCCCTCGACCGAGGAGCCGTCGCGACGGATGACGGTAACGTTGCCCCGGTAGTCGAACGCCCGCTCGACGAGCTGCTCGAGCGTGACCTCGGTGCCGATCTGCGGTGTGAAGCCCTCGAGGGCGGCCTCCTTCGGCATCGTCTAGAGCCTGCCCGTGAGGGTGGCGACCGCGGCGTCCCGCAACCCGCGCCACGAGGTGAAGGTGTGGTTCACGGCGGAGGGCTCGTAGCCGCAGTGGACCATGCAGTCACGGCACTTGTCGTTGCCGCTGCGCCGTCCATAGTGGTCCCACTTCGTGGTCTCCATGAGCTCGGCGAACGTCTTCGCGTATCCCTCCTGGAGCAGGTAGCAGGGCCGCTGCCAGCCGAACATGTTGTACGTCGGGATGCCCCACGGCGTGCACTCGAAGTCCTGCTTGCCCATGAGGAACTGCAGGAACAGCGGCGACTGGTTGAACCTCCACTGCCGCTTCGGGCTCGAGAGCATCTGCGAGAACAGCTCGTGCGCCCGTTGCCGGCGGAGGAAATGCTCCTGGTCGGGAGCCTTCGAGTAGCTGTAGCCCGGAGAGACCATCATCCCTTCGACGCCGAGGGCCATCATCTCGTCGAAGAAGCGCCGCATCCGGAGCGGATCGGCGCCGTCGAAGAGCGTGCTGTTGGTCGTGACGCGGAAGCCGCGCCGTACCGCCTCGCGGATCCCCTCGACGGCCTGGTCGAAGACGCCGTCGCGGCACACGGCCTCGTCGTGATCCTCGCGGACGCCGTCCATGTGCACGCTGAAGCTCAGGAACTTGGACGGCACGAAGACGTCCTCCTGCAGCTTCTCCTTGAGGAGGATCGCGTTGGTGCAGAGATACACGTACCGCTTCCGCGCGACGAGCTCGCGGACGAGCCGGCCGATCTCCGGGTACATGAGCGGCTCGCCGCCGGGGATCGCCACCATCGGCGCCCCGCACTCCTCGACGGCGGCCAGACACTGCTCGACGGCGAGGTGCTTGCGGAGGATCTGTGCCGGGTACTGGATCTTGCCGCAGCCCGCGCACGCCAGGTTGCAGCGGAAGAGCGGCTCGAGCTGGAGCACGAGCGGGTAGCGCCGGCGGCCACGCAACCGCTGGGTGACGACATACGACGCCACCGTCCACATCTGCGAGAACGGCACGCTCATACGGGGTTGACTTCCCCTGTTCTCAGAGCTCCGGCGACCCGCCGGGCCTGCGCGTGAACGTAGAGCAGCGCCAGAGCCAGCCCGACGTGCAGCGTCGCGCCGACCCCGACGAGCGTCCACTCGCCGATCCACGCGGTGACGGCGAGGTTGAACGCCAACACCGCGTAGTATAACGCGACACCGGGCCAGACGCGGCGTCCCTCGTGGGTGCCGGCGACGAGCAGGTAGAACCCCACCGCCACCACGCCGACCAGCGCCCAGCCCGCGAAGTTCGAGGGCGGCACGCCGAAGTACACCCCGCCGGCCGGATAGTAGAAGATGCGCCCGAGGAACCAGCGGTCGCCCCGGACGGCCAGCGGGTCGATCACCACGTCGAGCGCCGTCATCAGCAGTCCGGCCGCGAGCGCCAGCGTCGGCCGGGACGGCCGCCACGGCGCGAGCGCTCTGCGCGCCAGGCAAAAGGCCGCGTAGGCGAGGAACGGGAACGAGGCCGCGTCCATGAGCGGCACGTCGGCGACGTAGATCTCGCGGCCGCGGGTCAGGCCCGTGTAGTGGTAGAGGCCGAACGGCACGCCGGTGCGGGTGGACGAGAACTCGGCGAGCCACGCCACGGGTCCCACGATGGCGCCGAAGAGGACGGCCCGACGCCAGCCGAGATCGAGGGCGCCGGCGATCAGGAAGATCCCGAGGAAGATGAACACGTACGGGCGGAGGATCAGGGTGCCGATCACGAGGTCCATGATGAAGGGCGTTTCCGTTGCCCGGTCAGCATGTTACCATCACGGGTCGTGACCGGGCTCAACGAGGCCATTGCTCGCGGGCAGGCCTACCTTCTGTCAGTCCAGAGGCCCGACGGCCATTGGGTCGGCGCGCTCGAGGCGGACACGACGATCAGCTCCGAGCAGCTGCTGCTCGGGCACCTGACCGACAGCGTCAACCGCGACCGGGAAGCCAGGATCGTCCGCTACCTCCGCCGCCGACAGCTGCCGGACGGCGGCTGGAATCTCTTCGAGGCCGGGCCCATCAACCTCTCGGCGACCATCAAGGCCTACTTCGCCATGAAGATGGCCGGCGTCGACCCCGACGATCCGGCGCTCGTCATCGCGCGCGAGAGGATCCGCGAGCTGGGGGGGCCGGTCAAGGCCAACGTCTTCACCAAGATCCTGCTGGCGCTCTTCGGCGAGTACGACTGGAACGGCGTGCCGACGATGCCCGCGGAGATCATGCTGCTCCCGCGGCCGTTCTTCCTCTTCAACATCTACGAGGTGTCCTACTGGTCGCGGGCGGTCATCGTCCCGCTCCTGATCATCATGGACCGCAAGCCGGTCAAGTGGCTGCCGCCGCACCAGAGGCTCGACGAGCTCTGGCCCGAGCCGCGCGAGAAGACGAGCCTGCGCTTCCCCCGTGTGCCGGAGCCGTTCAGCTGGCGCAAGCTCTTCTGGAAGAACTTCTTCATCGCGGTGGACGACGGGCTCAAGATCTGGGAGCAGTTCTCCCCGCGCCCGCTCCGCAAGCGCGCGATCGACGCCGCGCGCGTCTGGCTCGAGGAGCGACTGGCGGTGCCGGGGGGCCTCGGCGGCATCTACCCCGCGATGGCCAACTCCATCCTCGCGATGCGGCTGCTCGGCTACCCGGACGATCACCCGCTCGTCCTCGGACAGGTGAAGGAGATCGAGGCGCTCGCGGTGGAGCAGGACGACGAGCTCCACTACCAGCCCTGCCCCTCGCCCGTGTGGGACACCGCCCTCGCGATCAACGCCCTCCTGGAGTCCGGCGTGGCGCCCGATCACCCGCGACTCCAGCGCGCCACCGAGTGGCTCATGGCCCGGCAGGTCCTGGTGCCCGGGGACTGGCAACTCAAGCGGCCGCACGTGCAGCCCGGCGGCTGGGCGTTCCAGTACCACAACGACTTCTACCCGGACCTCGACGACACCGCGATGGTGCTGATGGCGCTCGAGAAGGTGCAGGGCCTCGATCCCGCCGCGGTGCGTGCGGCGAAGGAGCGCGGGCTCGGGTGGTTTCTCGGCATGCAGGGCGAGGACGGCGGCTGGGCGTCGTTCGACGCCGACAACAACCATCTCTACCTCAACAACATCCCGTTCGCCGACCACGGCGCGCTCCTCGACCCGCCGACCGAGGACCTCACCGGCCGCGGGCTCGAGCTGCTCGGCACCCTCGGCTACCGCAAGGACTCCGAGGCGGCGCAGCGCGCGATCCAGTTCCTCCGGCAGACGCAGCGGCACGACGGCCCGTGGTACGGGCGCTGGGGCGTGAACTACGTCTACGGGACGTGGTCCGTCCTGCGCGGCGTCGCCGCGATCGGCGAGGATCTGCGCCACGAGTACGTGCAGCGCGCGGTGCGCTGGCTCGAGAGCCACCAGAACCGTGACGGCGGCTGGGGCGAGACGTGCGAGAGCTACGACGACCCGGGGTTCGCGGGCGTGGGCGCCTCGACGCCCAGCCAGACCGCGTGGGCGCTGCTCGCCCTCTTCGCCGCCGGGCGGACGAGCGGATCGGTGGTCGAGCGCGGCGTCGCGTACCTGCTGGGCAGCCAGGAGGCCGACGGAGGCTGGGACGACCCGCTCTGGAACGGAACGGGCTTCCCGCGCGTCTTCTATCTGAAGTACCACCTCTACGCGAAGTACTTCCCCCTCTGGGCGCTGGGGGTCTACCGCAGCGCCCAGGCATGACCGACACCGCGGTTCCACTCGCGCTGCGTCCGCTCGAAACCCTGGGCCGCCGCACGGCCGACGTCGTCACGGCCCTCGGCCGCTTCGGGACGTTTCTGGCCGCGGCCGTGGCGGCGCTCGTGACGCCGCCGTTCAAGCTGTGGGCCTTCCTGTCCCGGATCGTGTTCATCGGCTATCGCTCGCTCCTCATCATCATCCTCACGGGCGCCTTCACCGGGATGGTGCTCGGCCTGCAGATCTTCCTGACGCTCTCGCGCTTCGGCTCGGAGGCGTTCCTCGGGCCGGCCGTCGCGCTGTCGCTCATCCGCGAGCTCGGTCCGGTGCTCGCCGCGCTCATGGTCACCGGTCGTGCCGGGTCCGCGCTCACCGCCGAGCTCGGCATCATGCGGATCACCGAGCAGATCGACGCGCTCACCGTGATGGCGCTCAATCCGATGCGCTACCTCGTGGCGCCGTCCGTCCTCGCCGGCGTCGTCGCGTTTCCCCTGATGACCGCGATCTTCGACGTCGTCGGCATCTTCGGCGGCTACCTGGTCGGCGTCGAGCTGCTCGGCCTCTCCCAGGGCACGTACTTCGGCGAGATGCAGACCTTCGTCGACATGACCGACGTCATGCTCGGTTTCTGGAAGTCCGTGTCGTTCGGCGTGATCGTCACCTGGGTCTGCACGTACAAAGGCTTCAACGTCGGCCACGGCGCCGAGGGCGTGGCGCGGGCGACGACGCAGGCCGTCGTGCTCTCCTCGGTGCTGATCCTCGTCTGGGACTACTTCTTCGGATCGGTCTGGCGGTGATCACGGTCGAGGGCCTCGAGAAGTCGTTCGGGCGTCAGGCGGTCCTGCGCGGCATCGACCTCGAGATGCCGACCGGCTCGATCACGGTCATCATCGGGCGCAGCGGGGGCGGCAAGTCGGTGTTCCTCAAGCACCTGCTCGGGCTCGTGCGACCGGACGCGGGCCGCGTGCTCGTCGACGGCGTGGAGATCACGGGCTTGCGCGGCGCGGCGCTCGACGCGATCCGTCGGCGCTACGGCGTCGTCTTCCAGGGCGGTGCCCTCTTCGACTCGATGACCTGCCTCGAGAACGTCGCGTTCCCGCTTCGCGAGAAGTTCCGGCTCCCGCGCCCCGAGGTGGGCAAGCGCGTCGAGGCGGCCCTGGCGCAAGTGGGCCTGGAGGGCATGGGCGGCAAGTACCCGGCCGAGATCTCGGGTGGGATGCGCAAGCGGGTGGCGATCGCGCGCGCCCTCGTGATCGAGCCGGAGATCGTCTTCTTCGACGAGCCCACCACCGGGCTCGACCCGATCCTCGTCAACACGATCCACCGTCTGATCCAGGATCTGCATCGGCGCTTTCGCTTCACCGCCGTGATGGTGAGCCACGAGATTCCGGAGATCTTCGAGATCGCCGATCGGGTCGCCATGCTGCACGAGGGGCGGATCGTCGAGGTGGGGCCCCCGACGGCCATCCAGCAGTCGGAGACCCGGGTCGTGCGCCAGTTCATCCGGGGTGAACCGGATACCGCGGAGGTCAGCTGATGGAACGGATGCGCGTCAATGTCGCGGTCGGCGTGTTCATGCTGCTCGGAATCTTGGCGTTGGGGTACCTTTCAGTTAAACTCGGACGGGTCTCCCTCTTCGGCGGCACCGGATACCGGGTCACCGTCGATTTCCCGTCGATCGGCGGCCTCAAGGCCGGCTCCACCGTCGAGATCGCGGGGGTCGAAATCGGTCGTGTCGAGTCGATCGGGCTGGCCGACTACCAGGCGCGCGTCACCCTGCGCGTGGACGGCGCCGTCAAGCTGCAGGAGGACTCGATCGCGTCGATCAAGACGAAAGGGCTGATCGGCGAGAAGTACGTGCGGATCAGCCCGGGAGGATCGGAGAAGATCATTCCGCCGGGCGGCCGGATCCGTGAGGTCGAGGCGCCCGTCGACTTCGAGGAGTTGCTGTCCAAATACATCTTCGGGAAGGTCTAGGAGGCCCTGATGAGGTCGCGTCACCGTGCGCTCGTGTTCGTCGTCGCGCTGCTCGCGCTCGTCGCCGCGGAGCGGCCCGCGCAGGCCGGAGAGCCCATCGAGCAGCTCCGCAGCCAGATCGACCGGGTGCTGAAGGTGCTCGAGGATCCCGAGCTCAAGAAGGACCACCGCGCCCTCGAGCGCCGCGCGGCGGTCCGGAAGATCGCCAACGACATCTTCGACTTCTCCGAGACCGCCCAGCGCTCGCTCGCGCGCCACTGGGCGCCGCGCACCCCCACCGAGCGGTCCGAGTTCGTGCGGCTCTTCGCCGATCTCCTCGAGCGCTCCTACATCTCGAAGATCGAGGTGTACGGCGGCGAGAAGATCCAGTTCATCGGGGAGAGCATCGACGGCGACCTCGCGACGGTGCGGACCAAGATCACCACGAGGGAAGGCTCCGACATCCCGATCGACTACCGGATGCTGCACCGGGGCAACCGCTGGCTCGTCTACGACGTGGTCATCGAGGGCGTCAGCCTCATCGCCAACTACCGGGCGCAGTTCAACAAGATCATCACGA
>Ga0156194_1321_pt1 | contig 10631 bp, 9 predicted proteins | sample RifCSPlowO2_12_FD_107847 | JGI IMG/M metagenome (GOLD analysis project Ga0156194, IMG submission 107847) | Candidatus Rokubacteria bacterium RIFCSPLOWO2_12_FULL_71_22 | reverse complement strand
CTGGGCCGCCGCGTTGTTGGCCGATTCCGGCCCGGCCACTCCCTCGATGGCGCCCTCGCCGAAGCGCTCGGGATGCCGGCTCAGCCGGCGCTCCAGGGCGTAGGAGGCGAAGCTCGAGATGATGTGGGCGGGGCCCGGTAAAGCGCCCACGGCGAAGCCCAGCACCGTCCCCCGCCCGATGGGTCCGACCGAGGCTCGCCACTCCTCCCTCGAGGGGGAAAGGTCCCGGAGCCGAGGCTTGTAGACCTGGGGGGGCGTGGCCTTCCCGGCGGTCGTGAGGATCTCCGACAGGCCGAAGAGCCCGACGGCCACCGGCACGATCCCGATGCCGTCCACCAGCTCGGCCAGGCCGTAGGTGAAGCGCATGTGCGCGGCGAGATCGACCCCGATCATCCCCAGCAGGAGGCCGACGGTCACCATGGCCAGCGCCTTGAGCATGGAGCGTCCGCTCATGTACGAGAGGACGACGAGGCCGAAGAGCAGGAGCGCGGTGTACTCCGGGGGACCGAAGCGGAGCGCGAATCGCGCCAGGAGCGGCGCCAGGACCGTCAGGGCCGCGACCGCGAGGGTCCCGGCCACGAAGGAGCCGATGGCCGCGATCATCAGCGCCGGGCCCGCCCGCCCCTTCTGGGCCATGGCGTAGCCGTCCAGGCACGTGACGATGGAGGCCGCCTCGCCGGGGATTCGCATCAGGATGGACGTCGTGGAGCCGCCGTACATCGCGCCGTAGTAGATCCCGCCCAGCAGGATCACCGCCTTGGTGGCGTCGAGTCCGAACGTGCCCGGGAGCAGGAGGCTCACCGCCGCCAGCGGGCCGATGCCGGGCAGGACGCCCACGATGGTCCCGATCACGCAGCCCAGGAACGAGTAGATGAAGTTCTCGGGCTGCAGGGCGATCGAGAGGCCGAAGAGCAGGTCATGGACGGGGTCCACCTCAGAATCCGAGCGGTCCGGTGGGCAGGAGCACGCCGAGACGCGTGAAGAACCAGTAGGAGACGAGCGGCACGCCGAGGGCCAGCGACAGGGCGACCACCGGCCGGTTGCGCTCGATCACGAGGAGGAGGAAGAGGAGGATGACGGCCATCGTGATCCGGTAGCCGAGCCGCTCGAGAGCCACGACGGCGAAGATGCACGTCACGAGCACCACGGCGGCGTGCCGGGCCTCGGACCACTGGAGCGACGCCAGCCGGGCCGAGCGGCCGCCGCGGGCCAGGATCACGAGGGCGAGCATCGCCAGGAGGCTCGCGAGGATGACCGGCAGGAAGGCCGGGCCGGGGCGCGCGAGCCCGCCCAGCGGCAGGCTGCGGCTCTCCCAGAAGACGAGCAGCGCCAGGGCGAGCAGGACGACCGCGCTGACGCGGTCGATGGTCACGCGTGGCGCCTCACAACTCAGACCACTCCCGAGAGCCCACCGTCGACGTTGATGGCGGTGCCGGTGATGTAGCTGGCGCGCCCGGACGCCAGGAACGCGATCAGATCGGCAACCTCCTCGGCCCGGCCCATCCGGCCCAGCGGAATGGGTCCGAGGATGGCGGCCCGGTCAGCCATGACCTGCCGCTCGTACTCCTGGGGCGACGGCGCTGGCGACAGCGCCCGCCGGCGCCGCTCCCACTGACCCGACCAGATGAGCCCCACGCACACGGTGTTGACCAGGATCCGGTGCTCGGCCAGCTCCTTGGAGAGCGCCTTTCCGAGGGCGATGCCCGCCGCGCGGCTCACCGAGGTGGGAACCGACCTGGCTCGCGGCTGCTTGGCGCCCACGTGGGCGACGTTGATGATGCGGCCGCCGTCGGCGGCCCGGAGATGAGGCAGGGCCGCCCGGATCGTGCGGATGGCGCCGAACAGCTTGAGGTCCAGATCGGCCTGCCAGTCCGGATCGCTGACGTCCGGGAAGGCGCCGATCGCCTCCCGCCCGGCGTTGTTGACCAGGATGTGGAGCCCGCCAAACCGCTCGACGGTCTCGGCCACGAAGCGCTCCGGATCGCCGGCTTTCGCCATGTCGGCCACCACGGCCAGGACGTCGGCGCCGGTCCGGCGGCCGATGGCCTCGGCCGCTTCCCGCAAGGGTCCATCGCGGCGCCCGCAGATGGCGACGTTCGCGCCCTCCCCGGCCATGCGGTGCGCGGTGGCCAGACCGATGCCTTCACTGCCCCCCGTGATCGCCGCGACCTTGCCTTTGAGATCGAGGTCCACGCCCCACCTCCTCGTGCCGGCTACTGGATCTTGCCGATCCGCTGGAGCGTCTGGTTGATGAGCCGGGTCTCCTTCTCCCAGAGCGCGAGATCCTCGTCGGCGCCCAGGTAGGCGATGGCCGTGCCGAGCTTCGCCATCGCCCCCGCGAACTCGGGACTGCCCACGGCCTGCCGGACGGCGTCGCGGATGACCTGGAGCGCCGCGGGCGGCGTCTCCTTCCGGGCCACGATGCGCACCGGCAGCAAGTACTCGACGTCGACCCCGAGCTCCTTCAGGGTCGGCACGTCGGGGAGCGCCGGGAGCCGGCTGGTGCCCCACGTCGCGAGCGCACGGAGCCCCCCGGTCTTGACGTGGGAGAGCACGGGGCCCGGGCCGGAGGCCATGGCGTCCACGTGGCCGCCGAGCAGGGCGGCCACCGCGGGCCCGGCGCCGCTGTAAGGAACGTGGCTCAGCGTGATCCCGGTGGCGACGGCGAGAATCTCCATCGGGAAGTGCAGGCCGCTGTACGCGCCGGCCGTGCCGTAGGTCACCCCGCCTGGGCGGCGCTTGGCGTCGGCCAGCAGCTCAGCGAAGGTCTTCCAGGGCCTTCCGGGATGCACGACCAGCACGAGCGGATCCGCGCTGAGCCGGGCGATGGGCGTGAATTGCGCGATCGTGAATTTCGGCGGCCGCCCGAAGAGCGCGTCCACCGGCGGGTTGATGAAGAACCCGGGCATCGCGATGAGCAGCGTGTGGCCGTCGGCGCGGCTGTTCGCGACCGCGACGGTCCCCAGCACGCTGCCCGCGCCCGGCTTGTTGACCACCACCACGGGCTGCTTGAGCAGGCGCTCCATCGCCTGGGCCAGCGGGCGGGCGTGCAGGTCGGCGGCTCCCCCGGGCGGCAGCGGAACCACGATCTGGACGGGCCGGGACGGGAAGGGCTCCTGGGCCGGGGCGGGAACGGCCGCCAGTGCCACGAGGGCGCCGAGAAAGAGCGCGAGGACCGTCACGGGTGCCTGTCGGAGCCGCGTCATATCCAACCCTCCTGTCGGGGCGCTCGGTCGCCGTATCATACTCGTCCCACCCAAGCCTTGCCGCCGAACCACAGGTTCAGGATGGTCGCCCGGACGCGCGGGTAAGGAGGCTCCGATGATCTACATCGGTAACACGATCCGCACCGTCGTTCCGGCGTCGCCGGGCTCGCGACTCTCGTCGCGGGTGCGGCTTTGTACCTCGATCTTGCCTCCATGCTCGTCCACGATCCTGTGGCTGATCGACAGACCGAGTCCACTCCCGTCCGGCCTGGTGGTGAAGAAGGGATCGAAGATCCGCCGGCGGTGCTCGACCGCGATCCCGCTCCCTGTGTCGCGGATCTCGATCGTGAGCCATCCGCCCACGTGTCGAACGCGCAGGCGCAGCAATCCGCCGTCGGGCATCGCCTGAGCGGCATTCATGCACAGGCTGACGAGGACCTGAAGGATGAAGAGGTCCGTCGCCCGGACGGGATCAACGGAGGGCGGTGCGACGCACCTCCAGGTCGACGAAGCTCGCGGTGAGGTCGGCCAGCTCGCGATAGTAGGCGGTATGCGCTCCGGTGTGCATGGCACGGGTGAACGGCCCTGCCCATCGCCCGAGGTGCTCGCCCAGCAAGCGGCGTCTCAGGCGCTCCACCTCCGCCAGCGCAGTCGCGTCGCCGGCGCGGCGGGCGCCGCGCTCACGGAAGAGCAGGAGATAGAGGAACTCGAGCTCGGCGGTGATGTGGTCGGGCGCCTCCCGGAAGTCCTCGGCGAGATCGAAGCCGCCTGCCCGGTACAGCGTCAGGACGTCCATGGTCGAGTCCTGCATCAGGACCCGGTCCCTCCCCAGCCAGAGCGCGCCGTAGGGACGCGCCGGGGCCCCCGCCGGACCCAGGAACAGCCGCGTGTAGTCCACGCGCAGGCTCTCGAGGTCGAGGGCGACGAACGCCTCGCCGAGCCGGCACGCGCTCGCGCCGAGTCCCGGATCCACGCGGCCGGCGGCCTCCCGCATCGAGTCGAAGAGCTTCTCCTCCACGAACTCCGGGCCGGGCTCGTAGTAGCACGCGGCCAGGAACCGGCAGAGGTCCTCGCGGGCGGTCCCGGCGTCCATCACGTCAGGCGCGGGCGCTGTATTTCCCGATGTAGTGCACGTTGGGCCGCGTGCCCTTGTCCTCCTTGAGGCGGACGCTCTTGTGGGCCTTGAGCGCCATGGCGATCCCGGACCGGGGGTCGTCCTGGTCGCCGAAGATGCGGGCCTGCGAGGGGCAGGCCTCGACGCACGCCGGCGGAAGCCCGTGGCTGACCCGGTGATAGCAGAAGGTGCATTTCTCCACCACGCCGGCCTTGCGGAGCGGCTGCGCGTCACCCCCCGCGTACTGGTTCAGCGTGGGCGTGGCGGCTCCCGCCCTCGCCGCCGTCTCCGCCGGCGAGGCGGTGCAACCGGGGATCAACGCGGCCCTGTCCGTCCACTGCGGCTGCGGGTCCGTGTCAAAGGCGTTGAAGCTGATGACACTGTAGGACTCGCCGGCGAGGCTCGACTCGCCGAGCACATCGACGCTGTAGGGGCACGCCTCCTGGCACAACCGGCAGCCGATGCACAGCGCCTGGTCGTGCATGGTGATGCCCTCGGGCGTCTTGAACAGCGCCTTCGGGTCGACGGGGCAGGCGGCCACGCACGGAGCGGCCGAGCAGTGATTGCAGAGCACCGGCATCACCCAGTGGGTGACCCTGGGGAAGGTGCCCTCCGTCTTCATGAGAAAGTCCGCCCAGTTGTGGCTCTGTCCCCCGCCACGAGTGCGGGTATTGTTCTCGACCTTGCAGGCGAAGGCGCAGGCTCCGCATCCCACGCACCGCTGCAGGTCGATGACCATTCCAAGTCTGGCCATGGCTGTCTCCTTCGCCTCCGTGCGTGGGTCAGGCCTTCTGGATCGCGACGCCGGTGAACCCGCCGTTGCGGGCCGTGGAGCCGCTCAGACGATCGTAGTCGTCGACCAGAATGTCATTGTTGTTGCCGCCGCGTGGCGCCCCCCTGGCGTAGTCCTTCGCCGCCACGCGGCCGTAGGCCCAGTGGCCCTGGCCGTAGCACTTGGTGACGGTCCCGGGGCGCACGCCTTCCCAGAGCTTGACCTTCGTCACGATCGAGCCCGCGGGCGAGGTGATCCTGACCGCATCCCCGGTCTTGAGCCCCAGCCTGGCACCGTCGGCCGGGTTCATCTTGAGCACGTCGTCCCACGACACGTCACCCGGATCGACCTTCTTGAACTCCTGGTACCAGGCGAGGTTCTGCGACCGCCCCTCGCGGTTCAGGCGCGACTTGTAGTCGATGAAGGCGAACGGGTACTGCTCGACGCTCCCGTGCCGTTTCGGCGGCTCGTAGTGCGGCACGAAGGCCCGCTCGCCGCGGGCCACGTAGCCGCAGACCTCCAGGACCTCGTCGATGGAGGTCTTGTGCTTGTCGGCGTGCGCCTTCAGGCCCTTCTTGAGCGTCTCGCTGTAGAGCTCGAACTTCTTGGTGGCGGTCGCGAACTTCCCGCCCCAGCCCTTCTTCAACGGGTACCTCGCGCCCGAGTACATCCCCTTCTTCTTGAAATCGTCCCAGCCCGCGATCCTGTCCCCGGGCAGCGGCGCCTTGGGCATCCACAGGGGGGCGCTCGCGATCTTCGCCGCGATCAGGCTGAACTCCTTCTCGTTCGTCGGGGTCTTCCCGGTCTCGGGATCCTTGAACTCCTTCGCGTAGTAGTCGAAGAGGTTGGGGAATCCCCGGGCCTTGAGTTTCTCGGCCAGGAGCCAGATCACCTCGGTCTCCTCCTGCTTCACGTCCCACATCCGCCGGCCCGCCGGCTGCTGGATCGAAGCGTAGCCGTAGCCGTTGCCCATGTTGGTGATGATCGACAGCCCTTCGCTGCTGTTGAAGGTCGAGGGCAGCACCACGTCGGCGAACTGGGTCATCTCCGACGGGTTGGTGACCATGTGCGCGAAGAACGGCACCCGGGCGAGGGCCTGGTCCCAGCGCTTCGGATCCGTGCAGGAGAAGCTGAAGTTATTCCAGGACGCGAGCAGCACCTTCACCGCGCCCGGATCCTTCAGCATGCCGTTGGCCACGTTGTTGGTGACCACGCCGCTGCCGGGCTTGGCGCCCATCATCGCCGGCATGTTCTTGTCGCCGCGCATGTCGATCTTCTTGTGCTTGGACGCGGCCTTGGCGACGTCGTCGACGTACTTGTCGCTGCTCGGGAACCGCCCGGTGGGCACGCTCGAGCTCTGCCATACCCCGCCCTCGGCGTCGACCGAACCCACCAGGCCGTTGAGCGCGTGTACGATCATGGCGGTGTAGGTGCCGCGCGGATTCATCGCGACCCCGGGGCCCATCCAGACGGCAACCCTCGGAGCCGCCTGGCCCATCGCGCGGGCCACGCGGATCGTCTGGGCGGCGGGGACGAGCGTCTCCTTCTCGGCCCACGCGGGGGTCTTGTCCTTCAGCTCGAGGTTCCACCACTTCACCAGACCGTGGGTCTCCTTCTCGGCGAAGGCGGCCTCGTCGACGGTCTGGCCCGCGACGAAGCGGTTCCGGCCGTCCGTGAAGTCGCCCACGAACTCGCGGCTCCACAGACTCTCCGTGAGGACCACGTGGGCGATGGCGGCAGCGAGCGCCCCGTCGGTGCCGGGCTTCACCGGCAGCCACTCGTGGGCCTTCGCGGCCGAGGTGGACAGGCGCGGGTCGACGACGACGATGGTGCCGCGCGCGAGGATCTCGCCGAAGCGGCGGATCGTGTTGGGCACCTGCCGGTTGGAGGCGAGCGGGTCGCTACCCCAGATGACCAGGCAGTTCACCTTCTCCAGGTCGTAGTCCCGGTACCCGAAGAAGCCCTGGGTGAGACCCGGCCCCATCTTCTCGGCTTCCGCGCAGATGGCGCTGTGGGAGAAGTAGTTCGGGGTGCCGAAGACCTTGGGCACCGTGCCGTAGAGGAGGCCGGTCCCGGTCGCCGAGTAGCGGCCGCGGAGGTAGCAGAACTTGTGCGTCTCGCTGTTGCGGCGCAGCTCCATCATCCGGTCGGCGACGAGGGTCAGGGCCTCGTCCCAGCTGATGGGCACCCATTTCGGGTCGATGCCGCGTCCCTTCTCCGGATTGGTGCGCCTCATCGGCACCTTGAGGCGATCCGGGTCATAGGTCTGCTGCGGGATGAGGTGCCCGCGCGGGCAGACGTAGCCGTGGTTGGTCTTGCTCGCGGGATTGCCGCGCACGCGCACCGCCCGGCCCTCTTCCACGAAGATCTGGATCGCGCACCACTGCGTGCACCCCTGGCAGGCCGTGGAGACCCACTCCCCCTGCGCGGGGCCGGCGGGCTTCGGCTTGCGCACCACCATGGCGCTCGTCACCGGAACGTCGGTGTGCACCGCGCACCCCGCGGCCAGCACGCCCGCCGTCGCCACCGAGCCCCTGATGAACTCCCGTCTCGTCAGTCGCATGTGAGCGTCTCCTTAGCCACCACCCTATCCCTCGGTGTCGTCGAAGCCGCGGCCCGGAGCCTGCGTGGTCATGCTCTCGATCTACTGTAGGGAAAGGAGCGGCACGGGTCTGTCAGGGAAGACCCGAGATCTTCTCGGCGACCAGCGGGGAAAACCCCTAAGGCAAGAGGCCTACGCGTCTAGTGCTGAGCCAGGAGACCGACCGACAGGGCGTATCGGACAAGGTCGGCGCGCGTGCGCAGACCGAGCTTGGTCATGAGCCGCGCGCGGTAGGTCTCGACGGTCTTCACCGAGAGGGACAGGCGGTCGGCGATCTCCTGGTTCGTGTGGCCCTGGGCCACGAGGCGGAGCACCTCCCGCTCGCGCTCGGACAGCGGGCTGCGCGCGGAGTCCTCGCCCGGGCGGCCTCTCCGCCCGAGGGCGTCCTGGACGATATCGCCGGCGAGCGACGGCTCCAGGTAGGTCCCGCCACGGTGCGTGATGCGGATGGCGGAGAGGAGCTCGGTGTCTGCCGACCGTTTCAGGACGTAGCTCGCCGCGCCCGCTGCCAGCACGCTCCGGAGATACGCGACATCGTCGTGCATCGTCAGGACGAGGACACGCACCCCCGGGCAATCCCGCACGATGCGCTCGGTCGCCTCGATCCCTCCCATCCCCGGCATGGTGAGATCCAGCAGCACGACGTCCGGCTTCACCGCATCCGCCTGCCGCCATGCCTCCTCTCCGGTCGACGCCTCGCCGACGACCTCCATGTCCGGCTGGCCGTTGATCAGCACGCGCAGCCCCGCGCGGAGCACGGCGTGGTCGTCCGCCAGGAGCACCCGGATGCGGGTCATCCGGCCTCGCCGGCCGCGAGCGGGATGCTCGCGAACACGCTCGTCCCCCGCCCCGGCGTTGACTCGACGGTGAGGCTCCCGCCCAGGAGAAGCGCGCGCTCGAGCATCCCGTGGAGGCCCAGCCGTCGGTCGGTATCTCCACTCGCGAGCACCTCGCGCGCGTCGAACCCATGGCCATCGTCCTCGACGATGACGCGCACCGAGTCGTCCCGGCGCTCCAGCAGCACGCTCACCGCGCGCGCCTCCGCGTGCTTGGCGACGTTCGTCAGCGCCTCCTGGACGATCCGATAGACGGCGATCTCGACGGGGCCGGGCAGCCGGCGCTCGAGGCCGCGCGCGTGGAGGTCCACCGTGAGCCCCCGCGTGGTCTCGTACTCCTCGAGGTGCCGTTCGAGGGCGGGCACGAGCCCGAGGTCGTCGAGGATGCTCGGGCGAAGCCCCCGGGAGAGGTTGTGGACCTCGTCCAGCGTACGCACGGCGAGCGCTCTGAGCTCCCCCGCGCGTGCGTGGACGGCATCGAGATCCCGGGACTGGGTGATCGAGGCGAGCCCCAGGGCGAGTGACGTCAACGATTGCCCGGTCTCGTCGTGCAGCTCGCGCGCGATGCGGCGGCGCTCCTCTTCCTGTGCCGTGATGATCTGGTCGAGCAGGCGTCCACGGGCTTCGTCGCGACGCCTGAGCTCGTCCCTGAAGTGCCCGAGCCGCTCGGCCATCCACGCGAAGCTCGCGCCGAGCTGGCCGATCTCGTCGCGCGCCCACGCGGGCGCGCGCCACGCGAAGTCGCCGCGCCCCACCGCTTCGGCCGCGCGGGCAAGCTGCGCGAGCGGGCGCGTCAGGACGGTCGTCATGCCGATCGCGAGCAGGATCCCGAGGACGAGCACCGCCGAGGTGATCGCGAGGATCTTCTGGATGTGTCCGCTGACCGTGGCCTGCATCTCGCTCGTCGAGATCCCCACGTGCACGGCACCCGCCCGCCCGCCGAGGATGGGAGCGCTGACGCTCCACACCACCCCGGCCTCGGTGCTGAGCGGCCTCACCCGGTGCGGCACGCCGTCCGCGAGCGGGGGCAGGCTCAGGAGCCCCTCCGGCATCCCGTCCTCGAACGTGTGGACGAGCACCGCGCCGCGCGCGTCGGTGACGTACGCGTAGAGGACGCCCTTGTTGGTCTTCACCGTCTCCTTCGCGAGCGTGTAGAGCGCGAGAAGACGGTCGGTGAGCACGAGCTCCTGGCTCCGGCTCGCCAGGCTCAGCGCGATCGCGACCCCACGCTCCTCGAGCTCGCGCTCGAGGGCCGCGGAGAGCCCCTGGCGGACGACCAGGGTCACCGGCACCCCGAGCATGAGGATCAGCCCGATCACGATCCCCATGACCTTCACCCGGATCGAGGCGGCCCCGGCCACGCCCCAGAAACCCTCCGCCCATCGCCCGGCGCGCATGGCCTCAGCGGCCTCGCACCCGGGCTTCCATCTGCCGGATCGATTGGAAGAGGCCGGGATCCGCGTCCACGAAACGATCGATCAGCAGTCGCTCGAGGACCGTCTTCCCGTCGGGCTCGGCGTGCATGGAGAGCAGCAGGCCCTTCAGCGCCGAGTGGAGCGCCGGATCGAGGTCCGGGTGTACCACGACGGGCGGCATGCCGTAAGGCCCCCACCGCGCGACCACGCGCGTCCGGCTCACCGCCTCCGGGTCCCGGGCCCTGAGATAGTCGTACACGAGGCTGTCGACGGCGGCGCCGGCCACCAGGCCATCGGCGACGGCGAGGATCGAGTTGTCGTGGCTGTACGTGAACATGGTGCGCCGGAAGAATCGCTCCGGAGCTTCGCCACGCCGCGCGAGCGTGTACACGATCGCCAGGCGCCCGGAGTTCGAGAGCGGGTCGGAAAACGCGAAGCTCTCGCCACGGAGATCCTCGAGCCGCCAGTACCGGCTCTTCCGGTTCACGATCAGGTAGGAGTAGTACTCCGTCTTCCCCCGGACCTGCGGGACCGCCAGCGCCTGCATCCCGAACTCGCGCTCGCCCGCGATGAACGCCCCACCGCAGACGAACGCGAGATCGATCTGGCGGTACTTCAGCAGATCGTTGACCTCGGCATAGGTGCCGCGCTGGAAGAGCTGCACGCCGCGGCCGAGACGCCTCCCG
>Ga0156194_1136_pt1 | contig 10636 bp, 10 predicted proteins | sample RifCSPlowO2_12_FD_107847 | JGI IMG/M metagenome (GOLD analysis project Ga0156194, IMG submission 107847) | Candidatus Rokubacteria bacterium RIFCSPLOWO2_12_FULL_71_22 | reverse complement strand
CGAGGTGCTCCTGGCGATGCTTCGCGCGCGAGAGGTTGAGCGGGCTGCCGGCGGTCGCGTTCCGCGCCACGACGTCGTCCGAATTGATCCAGGTGATGTCGACGTCGGGGAGCCGAAGATGAGGACGCGGGACATCCGGTTCGGGAGATCGACGCCGTCATTATCTTCTCGCGGTCCGTCGCTGAGATTCAGGAGGACGTCCGACGAGGAAGCCAGCTACGCCGGGCGCTTGATCCCGAGGGCCCTCATCCGGGATGCAAGCGTCGTCGCCTTGATCCCGAGCAGTTCCGCGGCCCCGCCGGGCCCGTACACCTTCCACTGCGCCTGCTCGAGTGCAGCGAGGACGTTCTCCCTCTCCCGGCGTCTCACCTCGGCTTCTGGCACCACGGCGGCGCTCGGTCGGGACTCTACGATGGGGGCCTGCCTCTGTCTGGCGAATTCGGAGCCCGATGGACGGCGTGGCAGAGCCAGATCGAGTCGGAGCCGCCCGCCTTGGGCAAGGATGATGGCCCGCTCAATCACGTGTTGGAGCTCTCGGACGTTGCCGGGCCAGTCGTAGCGTTCGAGGATCGCGACATCCCGGCTCGTCAACCTCATCTCCGGGCGCTTGAGCCGGGCGCAGGCCAGGCGCAGCAAATGAGTCGCGAGGACGCCGATGTCCTCCCGCCGCTCCCGTAATGGGGGAAGCTCGATCGGGAAGACGCTCAGTCGGTAGTAGAGATCCTGGCGGAAGCGCCCCGCCTCGACGTCGCGTTTGAGATCACGGTTGGTGGCGGCGATGATCCGCACGTTGACCTTCCGTGTCGTGTCGTCGCCGACGCGCTCGAATTGGCCTTCCTGCAGGACTCGGAGGAGCTTCCCCTGGAGCGCGAGCGGGATCTCCCCGACCTCGTCGAGGAAGAGCGTTCCCCCGTCGGCGAGCTGGAAACGTCCGACGCGGTCGCGCAGCGCGCCGGTGAACGCGCCCTTGACGTGACCGAAGAACTCACTCTCGAAGAGCTCGGCCGGGACTGACGCGCAGTTCACTCGCACGAGCGCGCGGTCGCGCCGAGGACTGCGCCCGTGAATGGCCGAGGCCACCAGCTCCTTGCCCGTGCCCGACTCTCCGAGGATCAGGACGGCCGCGTCGGTGGGCGCCACGAGGTCGACCTGGTGGAGGACCGCCTGGAGCGCCGGGCTCTGGCCGACGATTTCCCCGAAGGCGAGCGCCTCCCTGACCTCCTCCCTGAGATAGTCGCGCTCGAGCTCGAGTTGCTGACGAAGCCGCGCGACCTCTTCGAACGCGCGCGCGTTGGCGATGGCCACGGCGGCGTGGTCGGCGAAGGTACGCAGCCATTCGAACTGGGCCTCCTGGACCTCGGCGCGACTGAACACGGCCAGCACCCCCAGGATCTCTCCGCGGAAGATGAGCGGCTGACCGGCGAAGCTCACGATCCGCTCTCGGCGCACCCAGTCGGGGCGCGCGATCCACGGACTCTCCGCCAGACCCGTGTTCACGAGGATTGCCTCCCCGGTGCCGCCGACCCAGCCAACCTTGCGAACTTTCAAGGGAAAGCGCCGAAAGTCTCCGTTCAGCCGGGACCAGTCCTCGCCGCGATCGACGACGGGCTCGCCGGCGCTCGCGACCAGATGCAGGCAGCGTGACTGGTCCGGGCACTCGGGACGCATCGGGCAGGAGGCGCAGATGTCGCCCGGGGCGATGAGCCAGATCCGGGCGAGTGCCACTCCCTCTTGGGCGAGCAACCCGATGACGATCCGGCTCAATACAGTCTCGACCGAACGCGCCTCGGCCACCGCCAGAGCGACGGACTGGAGCGCCTGCGGGTGCATAGACGACACAAGCCTACACGAGATTTCGTTGTCACGTCGTGAGATCTCGTGATTCACGAAGGCTCGCGTTTGTCGATGGCCGTGGGGCACCAGGCCCACTCTGGCATCTCGGTTGCTCTCTAGGGGATCGAGGTCGGCGCCACCGTTGAGCGTCCGGCGCCGGACCACGAAACCGACCACGAATAAGGAGGCGAACTATGACGCGGCTGACACCGATTGATCCGGCCGAAGCGACCGGCAAGGCAAGAGAACTGCTAAGCGCCGTCGAGGCCAAGCTCCGCTTCACGCCCAACATGATACGGACGATGGCGGTCTCGCCCCCCGTCCTCGACGGCTATCTCTGCTTCAGCTCCGCGCTGGGCGGCGGCGCGCTCGGGGCGAAGCTCCGCGAGCAGATCGCGCTCGCCGTGGCCGAGGCTAACGGCTGCGAGTACTGCCTGGCCGCCCATTCGACGATCGGCAAGATGGTGGGTCTGACGAACGGTGACGTCGTCGCCAGCCGCCAGGGGCGGTCGTCGGACCCGAAGGCCACGGCGGCACTCGCATTTGCGCGGGCCATCCTCGACCGCCGTGGTGACGTGAGCGATGCCGACCTGCGCGCGGTCCGCGAGGCCGGCTACGGCGACGCGGAGATCGCCGAGATCGTGGCCCACGTGGCCCTCAATGTGTTCACCAACTACTTCAACCGTCTCGCCCGAACCAGCATCGACTTCTAAGAGGGGGAGCAGACATGAACTCCGCACGTCACGACGTCGTGAACGAGGTGTCCCGGGCTCGATGGGCGCGTCCGGTCGTGGCCGGTCTGGTGGGCACCGTGGTCTTCGACCTGATCGGGCTCCTGATGACCGGGCAGTGGTGGGACATCCCGGCCCTGCTCGGCGACAAGCTGGGCTTCGGAATCGGCGGGGGGGTCGTCGCGCACTACGCCAACGGCGTGATCCTCGCTCTGATCTACACGGGACTCGCGCCGCTCCTGTGGGGACCTGCCTGGTTCCGGGCGCTCACCTACGTCACCGCCGAGACGGTGTTCGGTGTGTGGCTCTTCATGCTCCCGCTACTCGGGCTGGGCGTCGCGGGGCTGGCCGCGAGCCCGTTGCTCCCCGTGATCACGCTGGCGCGCCACTGGGGCTACGGGTTGATCCTGGCCTGGCTCGTCGGCGACCCTCGCCCGGCTGTAGGATCGCAGCCCACCGGCCAGTCGCTTCGGCCGGGCGTCCGGACGGTGAGCGGTCTCGTGGTGGTGCTCAGCGTGATGTCCCTGCTTGCATCCACCCCCGCGCGGCCGGAGGCGTCGGACCGCGGGCAGGCCCCAGTCGGCAGCGTGACTCCGTCTGCCGAGGCCACGCCGGCTCGGTATCCGACACTGCACAAGACGGTCAAGGTCACTGGGCTGGAGATCTTCTACCGCGAGGCCGGCCCCAAGGGCGCGCCCGCGATCCTCCTGCTCCACGGCTTCCCCACTTCGTCGCACATGTTCCGGGCCCTCATCCCGGCGTTGTCGGACCGGTATCACGTGGTCGCGCCCGACTACCCAGGGTTCGGCCACAGTTCGATGCCGCCGGTCGACCAGTTCGAGTACACGTTCGATCGGCTGGCGGACGTCATGGATCAGTTCGTCCAGCAACTTGGCCTGACGAAGTACAGCCTGTACGTCATGGACTACGGGGCGCCCGTCGGCTTTCGGCTGGCCGTCAAGCATCCCGAGCGCGTCCAGGCTCTGATCGTGCAGAACGGTAACGCCTACGAGGAGGGCCTTCGCGACTTCTGGAAGCCGTTCCGGACCTACTGGGGCGCGCGGGACGAGGCTAATGCGGCTCCGCTGCGGAAGTTCCTGGTTCTGGAGGCGACCAAGTGGCAGTACACGCACGGCGTACGGAACCCGGAGGCGATCAGCCCGGACAACTGGCTCGTGGACCAGTCACTGCTCGACCGTCCCGGGAACAAGGAGATCCAGCTCCAGCTTTTCTTCGACTACGGTTCGAATCCCGCGCTGTACCCCGCGTGGCAGTCGTACTTCCGCACGCACCAGCCGCCCGCGCTGGTGGTGTGGGGCAAGAACGATTACATCTTCCCCGTGGAAGGCGCGCTGCCCTACGCGCAGGATCTGAAGACCATTGAGACGCATCTGCTCGATACCGGGCACTTCGCCCTGGAGGAGGACGGGACGCTCATCGCCCAGCACATGCGTCGCTTCCTGATCAAGCACGTGCGCCCTACGAACGAGTAGCACATCGGGCTGCGGCCGGGGGCGTTTCGGCCCCCCGGCCCGGTGCCCGTGGCGAGTACCTGATGGAGGATGATCATGAAGATGCGCGTCGCTGAGCTGTGGCGCTATCCGGTGAAGTCGCTTGCCGGCGAGCCGCTGGACTCGGCGGAGATCTCGGCGGACGGCATCCCGGGAGACCGCGTTGTTCAAGTGTACGACACCGAGGGGCGGATCGTGACCGCGCGCACCGCCCCACGACTGCTCGGGCTGAAGGCCACTCTGGGCCCGATGGGCGAGCCCCTCGTGAACGGACGCCCGTGGACGGCGCCCGAGGTGGCAGCGACGATTGAAGCGGCCGCGGGGGCTGGAGCCCGGCTGGCGCGCGATGACGGGCCCGACCGCTTCGACGTGCTTCCCCTGTTGGTGGCGACCGATGGGGCCATCAGCGCGCTGGGGCTCGATCGACGCCGCTTCCGTCCGAACATTCTTGTCGCCGGGGTGAACGGGCTCACGGAGCGCGAGTGGCCTGGGCGTCGAGCCCGAATTGGCGAGGCGATCATCGGCTTCAAGAAGCTCCGGGGGCGATGCGTCATGACGACGTATGACCCGGACACGCTCGCGCACAATCCGACCGTCCTGCGGCGGATCGTCCAGGAGATGGGCGGGCGGCTGGCCCTCGACTCTTACGTTGTTCGGGGCGGGCGAATTGCCCTGGGGGATCCGGTGGACCTGCTGTAACGAGGGCGACTCCGTCGGCGCCCTCCTGGGTGCCCATGACGGCCCGGCCGCCCGCTGGGAGCGGTGAGATCACTCGTTCTCGGGAGCGGTCCAGTCACGTGCTCTCGACACCCCAGGGCGGCGGTGACTTGACAGCCGCGGCGGGCGTGATCCATCGTGGGGCACCACTTGGAGGAGGCGCCCCCGATGCCGAGCATGCGCGGCTTTTTCGCCCTGAACGATCTGCCCCTGGAGACGATCACCGACAAGATCTCGCGGCGGGTGCTGGTCGGCGAGAAGGAGATGGCCGTCTGGTGGTCCATCAAGGCGGGCGCCCACGCCGCCGCCCACACGCACCCGCACGAGCAGATCTTCTGGATGATCAAGGGCCGGATGGAGTTCCGCCTCGGCGACGAGCGGCGGAGCTGCGGGCCCGGCGACCTCGCCGTGATCCCGGGCGGCGTCGAGCACGAGGCGTGGTTCCCCGAGGACACGGAGGTGATCGACGTCTTCGCGCCTCCGCGCGAGGACTTCCTGACGTCCGCGCCGCCGGCGTACATGCGGAAGGGGTAGTCTCCGACGATGGCCGACGAGCTCACGCGCGAAGAGCGGGCCGTCCTGGCGCCGTACTTCACGAGCCTCGACGGCCCGGTCTTCGCGCTCGTGAACCTCCCCGAGGTCGTCAAGGGCGCGCTGTTCGCGCGCTACTCGCGCTCGCCGAAGTCGCTGCGCCGGCTGTTTCTTGACGAGTTTGTCGACGATGAGGGGAGCGCCTCGCCCCCCCCATCTTTTCCCCTGCACGATAGGGGGGGCGAGGCGCCCCCCCCATCTCCCCCCCCGGTGCGGGACGCGGCAGGGTCCCGCAGCACAGCACGGGCGGAGCAGCTCTACGAGCGCGTGTTCGTCGAGTACGGCGACGACTCGGTGGCCCAGCTCGGCGGCGTGCACCTGGCGTGCGAGGGCGCCTCGAACATCCTCACCAAGGTGCTCGAGTGGGGACGCCTCATGGCCTACCTCGAGCAGTCCACGCGCTACATCCCCTATGACGATCGCCCGGGCGGGCGGTACCGCTACCATGTCCCCGCCCAGCTCGCGGGCCCCCTGCGGGACCGCTACGTCGCGACGCTCGACCGCTGCTTCGACGCCTACCGGGCGTGGCTGCCGCGGCTGCGCGAGCACTTCGCCGCGAAGTACCCGGCCGCGCCGGGGGAGTCGGAGAGTGCCTGGCGGATGTCGGTCCGCGCCAAGGCGCTCGACACGCTGCGCGGGATGCTGCCGGCGGCGACGGTGTCGAACGTCGGCATCTACGGCACCGGCCAGGCGTACGAGCAGCTCCTGCTCCGGATGCGCGCCCACCCGCTGGCCGAGGTGCGCGCCTACGCCGACCTGATGCTGGTCGAGCTGCGGAAGGTCATTCCCGCGTTCCTCAAGCGGGTGGACGTGCCCGACCGCGGCGGCGCCTGGTCCGATTACCTCGCGGAGACGCGCGCGGCGACGCGCGAGGTCGCCGACCGATTGCTCGAGGGCAGCGCGCCCGCGCCGAGGCCGGAGGTCACGCTGACCGACTGGGACCCCGACGGCGAGGTGAAGGTGGTCGCGGCCGCGCTCTACGCGGCCTCGAGCCTCCCGGACGACGAGCTGCTCGCGCGCGCGCGGCGCATGAGCGCCGACGAGCGCGCCGCGGTGCTCGCGGCCTACGTCGGCAAGCGCCGGAACCGGCGGCACCGTCCCGGCCGCGCATTCGAGCGGACGAGCTACCGCTTCGACGTGCTCGGCGACTACGGCGCTTTCCGCGACCTGCAGCGCCACCGCCTGCTCACGCTCGAGTGGCAGCGTCTCACGCCGCGTCACGGCTTCATCCTGCCCGAGGCGGTCGCCGAGGCGGGCGCCGAGGGCGACTTCCGGCGCGTCCTCGAGGAGTCCGCCGCGCTCCACGACGCGATCGAGGCCGCGGGCCTGCCGGACGTCGCCTCTTACGCGGTGTCGATGGCGTACCGCGTCCGGTTCTACATGGAGATGAACGCGCGCGAGGCGATGCACGTGATCGAGCTCCGGACCGCGCCGCAGGGTCATCCCGCGTACCGGCGGATCTGCCAGGCGATGCACCGCCAGATCGCCGAGCACGCCGGCCACGGCGCGATCGCCGCGGCGATGACGTTCGCGGACCACTCCGCGGTGGCGCTCGAGCGCCTCGAGGCCGAGCGCGCGGCCGCGCGGCGGCGCGCGACGTCGCAGTCCTGACCGAAGGAGGAGCGTGACGGTGGCAGCGCCCGACGCGCAGGCGGTCGCCGCGGCCCAGGCGAACGCCAGGGAGTACCTCCGCGCGAAGGGCACGCTCGTGCCCACACCCGTCCTCCGCGAGCGGATCGCCGACGCCTTCGCCGCGCTCGACGCCCTCCTCGGGCCGCTCGCGGCGGCCGAGGTCACGCAAGCGCCGATCCCCGGCGAGTGGACCGTGCAGGAGATCGTCGACCACCTGGTCGAGACCCATCGCCCGGGCCTGGACGAGCTCCGCTGCCTGCTCGCCGGCCGGCGCCCGCCGGGCGCGGCGATCCCCGCGGGGCTTCAGTCGAAGGCGCCGCTCCTCCGGCCATGGCCGTGGCTCCTGCGCGAGCTGCGGCAGATCCACGGCGACATCCTCGCGGCCCTCGATGGCGCGCCCGCCGACGTCGCGACCGAGGCGCGCGCGCCGCTCGTCATGGTCGTGAACGTGAAGGATGGCGAGGGCCGGAGCGCGCCGATCCACTGGGTCGAGGAGCTCGACTGGAAGGCGTACGCCATCGTCTGGCGGCTCCACGTCGTGGACCACCTGCGCCAGGCGAAGAGGGTGCTCGCGGCGCGCTAGGACGTGCGGGCGAAGTCTTGCTTCGCGGCCGCGAGCTTCTCGGGGGACGCGAGCAGGTCGAGGGCGGTCAGCGCGAGCGCCTTGGCGCCCGCGACGATGCCGGCGCGCGCCAGGGGCGAGCGCGCCCACTCGGCGAACTCGCGCGAGTGGCCGGGCACGCCGTCCGGGGAGATCCGGATGTAGGGGTGGATCGTCGGCAGCGCCTGGCTCACGTTGCCGCAGTCGGTCGAGCCGTAGCCTGCCTCGCCGTCGTCGGGGTCCACGGGGAAGTCGATGAGCGCGAGGTTCTTCTCGAAGAGCCCCGCCATCGTCGGGTTCGGCCTGAGCGGGTCGTGGACGATCGGGTCCACCGTGATCTCGACGCGGCAGCCCGTGGCCGCCGCGGCGCCCTCCGCGCAGCCCCGGAACCGCCGCAGCAGCTCCGCGCAGTAGTCTTTGGAGAGCGCCCGCAGGTAGAAGTCGGCGCGGGTGTACTCGGGGATGATGTTCGGCTGCTCGCCGCCCTTGACGATGATCCCGTGCACGCGCGCGTCGGGGCGGAGCTGCTGGCGCATCTGGTCGAGCCCGACGAAGAGCTGGATCACCGCGTTGAGCGCGTTGACGCCCCGCCAGGGCCAGGACGAGGCGTGAGTGGCCTTGCCGTGGAACTCGGCCGTCGCCTTGACGATGCCGAGGCTCGGCCGCCACACCTGCGTGCCGCAGCGACCGTGGATCATCATCGCGGCGTCGACGTCCTTGAAGACGCCGGCCTCCATGAGCTTGACCTTGCCCGCGCCGCCCTCCTCGGCCGGCGTGCCGATCACGACGACGCGCCCGGGGAAGGGGAGGGTGCCGAGCCCGGCGGCGAGCGCCGCCCCGGCGCCGGTGCCCGCGGTCGCGATCGCGTTGTGGCCGCACGCATGCCCGATGCCGGGGAGCGCGTCGTACTCGGCCATGATCGCGATCGTCGGGCCGGGACTCGCGCCCTCGATCGTCGCGCGGAACGCGGTCGGCAGACCGCCGACACCGCGCTCGACCCTGGCGCCGTGCCGCGCGAGGAACTCGGTGAGCCAGGCGTGCGCCTTCTCCTCCTTGAACGCGAGCTCGGGCGTGTCGTGGATCCGGTGCGAGAGCGCCTCGAGCTCGTCCGCCAGGCGGTCGACCGCGCCGGCGACCTTCGGCTTGAGCGCGTCCACGGACGCGGTCATTTCGCGCTCCGGAACTCCTCCTGCGCCCGCGCGACGAGCGAGGGGTCGGCCAGGAGGTCGCAGACGGTCATCGCCATCGTCTTGGCGGAGATCAGCATGCCCTCACGGGCCAGCGGGCTCACCGCGGCCGCCTCGAAGGCGCGCGAGTGGATCGGCGTGCCGTCGGGCGCGATCTTGACCATCGGCTGGATGGCGGGGATCACCTGGCTCACGTTGCCGATGTCGGAGGACCCGAGGCGGTCCGTGATCTCCGGCGACTCGGTCACGCCGAATCGCGCGAGGTTCTCGCGGAACGCGCCGAGGAGTGTCGCGTTCTTCTTCATCGGCTCGTACGAGGTCTCGCGGTGCTCGACGACCTTGAGCTCGCACCCGGTCGACCGGGCGGCGCCCTCGGCGCACGCGATCACCCGCTTGTGGAGGTCCCACATGTAGTCGATGTTGCGCGCGCGCACGTAGAACGTGGCCGCGGCGAACTCGGGGATGATGTTGGGCGCCGCGCCGCCGTGCGTGATGATGCCGTGGACGCGCGCCTCGGGCCGCACCTGCTGGCGGAGCATCGCGACGTTGTTGTAGGTCTGCACGGCGGCGTCGAGCGCGTTCACGCCCGCCCACGGATCCGCGGAGGCGTGCGCGGCCTTGCCCGTGAACTCGAAAGCCACGCGCACGATGCCGAGCAGGTCGGAGTGTCCCACCCACCGGTCGAAGCCGTGGACCATCATGGCCGCGGCCACGTCCTTGAAGACGCCGCCCGCGATGAGCCGGCACTTGCCGCCGCCGCCCTCCTCGGCCGGCGTGCCGATGACCTGGATGCGCCCGGCCGGCAGCGTGGCCCTGAGCGCCGCGAGCCCGGCGCCCGCGCCGACGCCCGCCGTGGCGATCACGTTGTGGCCGCAGGCGTGGCCGATCTGCGGGAGCGCGTCGTACTCGCAGAGAATCGCGATGGTCGGGCCCCGGCCGGTCTCGATGGTGCCGCGGAACGCCGTCTCGACGCCGGCGAGGCCGCGTTCGACCTTGAAGCCCTTCGCCTCGAGGAAGTCGGCGAGCCAGCCGGCGGCCTTCACCTCCTGGTAGCCGAGCTCCGGGTTGTCGTGGATCCGGCGGGACAGCGTCTCGAGCTCGTCGCCGAGGCGGTCCACCGCCTGGTCGATCTGGTCCTTGAGCGCGCTCATACGGGTCTCCTGGGCGAGTGGAATCGGGCGCGGTCAACTATACCACCGCGCGCGCGTGGCAGGATCGCCCCGTGGCTCGGTTCCGGCATCAGCTTCCCAGCATCGATTTCTTCAGGCTCGCCTGGATCGGCTTGTCGCCGAGCCAGATCTTGAGCAGCGCGCGGTTGAAGGCCGCGCCGGGAATCGTTCCGAGCGGCTTGCCCTCGTGCGAGGCCACCGTCCCCTCGCCCGGGAGGTAGTCGAGGGTGATGACGTTGCCCTCCTTCGCGTCGCCGAACGATCTCATGATGGTCATGAACTGATCGACCTGCGTCTTCACCGCTGCGAGGTCCGCCTCGCTGTTGTTGGCCTTCAGGCCGTCGGTGAACGCGGCGACGAAATCGTTGGCGGACACCCCGCGCAGCATGTTGAGCTGCACTCGCTTGGCGCCCTCGCCGCCGATGGCCGTGGCCGCGTCGGACGTCTTCTTCGGCAGGTAGAGACTACCGACGTACACCTTGAAGATCACACGGGTGCGGATTCCGGCCCCGTTGAGCACCAACTCGCTGCCGCCGACGCTCGCGGTGTCGGCGATGTTCACCCCGCCGACCTCGGCGGCGCTCGCCGTTCCGATGAATCCGACCAAGCCGATGAGGAGCACGAGCTTGCGCATGAGCCGATGAGGAGCACGAGCTTGCGCATG
>Ga0156194_1045_pt1 | contig 10808 bp, 3 predicted proteins | sample RifCSPlowO2_12_FD_107847 | JGI IMG/M metagenome (GOLD analysis project Ga0156194, IMG submission 107847) | Candidatus Rokubacteria bacterium RIFCSPLOWO2_12_FULL_71_22 | reverse complement strand
CCGCACCGTCCCGTCGAAGGCGACGCGGCTGTCGGCGAAGTCCGTGAGCGAGGCGTCGAGCGTGAAGTTCGCCTCGTCGACGAGCAGGAGGGCCGGGACCACCGCCCAGTCCTGGATGTGGCCCTCGACGTGGAGCTCGACCGCTCCGAAGTCGCCGGCCAGCTCGATGAACGGTCGGTGGCCCGCCGCGTCCTCGCCGGGCAGCGCGACGCGTCCCGAGAATCCGAGCGCCTGGCGCGCCGGCGTCAGCTCCGCGCTGAAGGTGACGCCGTTGTCCTCGTCGGGATCGCCGGCGCCCGGGATGAAATCACCGTCCTGGAACACCCCGTCCGGCCCCGCGCCGGTGATGTCGATGCCCGCGATGTCGAAGCCGGAGACGAACCCGTCGAGGACGACCCCCTGCGTCTCTTCGTCGAACACGCCGAGGAAGTGGACGTCCGTGCCGAAGATGGCGGCGTCGAAAGCGGCGCTGAACCCCCGCGGGAACACGACTGCCCCGATGCTGCCGCCGTTGGGGGCGACGACGACGCTCGCCTGCTCGATGTCGATCGGGACGCCGAGCTGCCGGAGCGGCTGCCAGTCCTGCACCTCGACAGCGAGGATCGGCTCGGTGGTGCTGATGTTGAGCGCCGCACCGACCTCGGCGGGCAGCCCGGCGTTCTGGGCGAAATCGGGCAATTCGACGTCGAGGACGAATCCCACCGTCGGCAGCGGCAGCGGCGTGGTCGCGAAGTTGATCCCGAACTCGCCGGCGCCCCGGATCACGTTGAGGTCGGTCACGCCGAACAGGTCGTTGATCGGCTGGAGGAGGGTGAGCGAGCCGCTGAGGGTGGTGTGGGGGATGTCGAGCGTCAGCGCCGCCTCGACGAGCATGTCCTCGTCGAGCGTCGGGATCTGCTCGTGGAGGATGCGCCCCTGGCCGAAGATCGCGAGCGAGGGCGCTCCCGTGACGCGGAGCCCGAAGGAATCGAAGGCCAGCAGATCGGCCACGACCGGCGGATCCGCCAGGACGATCTTCGCCTCGATCACCATCTCCGGCAGCGACGTGCCGATGACGCCGGCGATCTGGACCTCGCTGCCGCCGAACGCGGGCACGTTGTCGGGCAGGCGGCTCGCCGCCACCAGGTTCACGCCGGTGCCGATCCGTCGCTGGGTGGCCGCCGCGGGCTGTGTCAGCCCCGGGACCTCGGTCAGCGTCACCCCGACGCCCGAGTTGGCGACCTCGACCACGAGGTCGTACGTGCTCGCGACCACGTACGAGTAATCCAGATCCAGCCCCACCCCGGGAATCGGGGTCCAGCCGGAATCGCTCGGGGTGGCGACGATCCAGGAGCCGGAGGCGATGACACTGGCAACGACGAGGAAGTCCGCATCGAACAGGGAGAGATCGGCGCTCGCGATCACCCGCGTGTCACCGGCGGTGTCGTCGGCGTTCCGGTTGCTCACGACGAACAGCACGTTCGTCAGGTCCACACCGCTGACGATCGTCCAGTCCACCGGGAGATCGGCGGTGATCCGGTACGTCGCATCGTCGACGCGGTAGTCGCCGGCAAGATGGACGTCCTGGACACCGGCGATATCCGCCGTCGTCTCGAAGCCGACGCCAGCCGGGCCGAGCGTGATCGCCAGCGCCTCCACCGTGAGGAACGCGACGGGCTGCCAGTCCGCGACCGTCGCGGCCAGCGCCCAGTCGATCACCCCGGCGACGCGCTCGACGGCGCCGCCCAGCGTGACGGTGGCGCCCGCGACCTCGAAGGGTGCGGTGGTCGCGGCGAGGGCGAAGTCGCCGGAGGCGTCGAAGTCGCCGGCGATGTCGAGGTCGACGCCGAACGCCTGGGCGTGCGCGTCGATCTCGAGCCCTTCGTCCCGCCCGAGTCTCGCGGTCGAGCCGGCCAGGATCGCGAGCCCGGGCGCGAGCTCGCCAGCGACGCTCGCCGTCAGCAGGTAGTCGATCTCCCCGGCCGTCCGACTCACGAGGCCCGTCAGGTCGATCGAGAGTCCGCCGAGGCCGAACCCGTCCGCCGTGGCCGCCAGCGTCAGGTCCCCGGTCGGGTCGAGCGCGCCGGCCAGCGCCAGGTCCACCCCGAACGCCGACGCGCGCGCCACGAGATCGAGCCCGTCCTCGTCGGTGAACGTCACGCGCGACGGGGGCAGGATCTCGAGCCCGGGCACGAGCGGCCCGGCGATGTCGGCCGTCAGCGAGAAGTCGATCGCGCTCTCGGTGAGCGCGGCGGCGCCGGCGATCGCCACGGTGATGCCGCCGAGCGAGAACGGCTCGGCGGCGAGCGGCAGGTCGAGACGGCCCGTCGCGGTGACGACGGGCGGCGTGACGATGGTGTCCACGTCGGCCAGGGCGTCCTGAAGCTCGCGCAGCGTGAGCCGGCCCCCGGGCGTGGCGGTCGCGGGGTCGCGGAGCATCAGCGCGATCGTGGCCTCGGCGCTCCCCGACCCGTCCGTGACGTGCACGCTGACCGGCCCGAGCGTCGCCGTGGCGTCGATGTCCGCCGCCGCGAGCGCGACCGCGCCGTCGATGGCCACGCCCTCGACGAAGAAGGCGTCGGCCAGCGAGGCCTCGGTGACCAGCGCGGCGAGATCGATCCCGGTCGTCAGCCCGAAGGTCGTCCGGGCCGCCACGTCGAGGACGCTCGTCGTCGTGACGCCCGCGAAGCCGCCCACCTGGAGGTCGAGCGCCACGGGGATGGCGACGGGATCGAAGGCGTGGGTGAAACCCAGGTCCCAGGACAGGCCGTGCGTGGTCTCGTCGTAGCCGAGACCGAGCACCGACGGCAGCCGCCCCGCGAGCTGCTGGACGCTGGCGAACGTCTCCGGTCCGCCCGGTGAGGACGCGAGGAGCGCGCTGACCTCGTCGAGGAAGGCGCCGCCGGCGTCGATGAGGTCGCCGAGCGTCGTGTCCTTCGTGAACGGCACGCCGGTATCCCACACCGAGGTGTCACGGAACTCCTCGAGCCAGCCGCGCACCTCCTCGAGGCCGGCCAGGATCTGCGGCGCGGTGACGTTCAGGAATTTCAGGATCTCCTCGCCGGCCGCGGTGGTCGCCGTCACCCCGACGCCAGCGAGGTCATTGACGTCGGCCCACGTGAAGGAGACGTCCGCCTGCGCGATCTCGAACGGCGCGGGCGCTCCCGGGAACACCGCCGCCACCTGGAACGTCCCCGTCAGGGTCACGTCGTCCGCCGCCGGGTCGCCCTCGACCGTGGCCGTCGCCAGCAGCCCGCCGGCCGGGCCGAGCTCGTACAGGCGGATCAGGCCGTCGGTCCCACCCGTGAAGGGATCCGCGCCCGGCTCGTGGAGATCGACGGCGATCCTCACGTCGGGAGCGATCGCCAGCGCGCCGTCGGTCAGGAGCACGTCCAGGATCCCGAACCGCCCGCCGCCCTCGAGACGCCCCGCGAGCCGGAGGCCGTCGACGGTCAGCTCGGGGTCGGGGCTGGCCTCGGGCGCGATGAAGAAGCCGCGCGCGTCGACCCCGAAGACCAGGTGCAGCCGCACGTCGGCGCTGAGCTCGAGCGTCCCGCGCAGCGCCACGGCGCCGCCCAGCGCCTCGACGTCCAGGGTCGCGGTCCCCGAGAGCGTCTTCAGCACGGAGACGTCGTAGAGCGTCGTCGCGCCGTCGTCGGTCAGGAGCACGTTGCCGGCGACGTCGTCGAGCGCGTCGAGCCGGTCGCGCAGGGCCTCGGGCGAGTCGATCGGCCCGCCGATGTCTGAGAGACTGAAGCCCCCGAGGCCCGTCTCGAGGAGCCGTCGAAGGATCTGGCTCGTGCCGTCGGCCAGCACGGCGCGCGGCGCGGCCGCGGCCGGCTCGGCGTCACCGATCGGCCGCTCCATGTCGCGGCCCGCCCCGTTGAGCGCGCCGCCGAGCGAGGAGGCGATCGCCGGGAGCGCGTGGGCCAGGAGCGTCTCGTCGTTCAGCGCCGCCGACCACTCGGCGGTGTGCTCGAGACCGTCCCGCAAGGCGATCAGGAGCTCGTCGCGCGGCGCCGGCAGGCCGTTCTGCGCGCTCTCGACGCCCCGGTAGACGAGGATCTGGGTGCCGTCCTCGCCCACGATCACGCTGAGCCCCGAGCCGTCCGGGCCCGGCGGGTCGAGGAAGCGGTCGGCGACGCCGAGGCTGCTCTGGAGGATCAGCTCGTCCGCGCCGGCGCCGCCGTCGACGTGGACGAATCCCGGCACGCCGAGCACTCCGTGCGAGACGTCCACGATCACGAGGTCGTCGCCGCCGAGCCCCTGGACGTCGATCCGCGCGAGCGTCGAGAGCTGGAGCGAGAGGTCCGGCGTCGGTCCCGCGTTGTCGACGAACACGTCGAGGAACGCGGGATTCGCCGCGTTGCGGACGAGCCGGATGACGTCGCCGTCGTCCTGCCCGTCGATCCAGAGCGCGCCCCAGGCGCCCAGGCTCTCGCGCGCGGCCGGGAGCGTCCACGCGCCGCGCCCGAGCGTGGCGGCGAGCAGCAGGTCGTCGGTCGGGTCGTAGCGCAGATCGGTGACGAGGGCGTTGGGCAGGCCCGAGCCCAGCTCGGTCCACTCGAGCCGCGCGTCGGCGCCGACGTCCTGGGCGAACGCCCGGGACACGCCGGCCAGGCCCCCGACCAGGAGGACGTCGCGGCCGGGACGCTTGACGACCTCGACGGTCCTGAGGTCGCGGTCGCCGAGGAGCCCCGTGATGTCCGTCCACGTGGCGCCGCCGTCGCTGGTCTTGAACACGTGGCTCGCGTCGACGGCGTACGCGATCTGCCAGTCGGTGGGGTCGAGCACGATGTCCCGGATCCGTCCCGCCGTCTCGAGCGTCGTGTGCGAGAACCTGGCGCCCGGCCCGCTCCGCACGCTGATGACGTTGTACCGGGCCGCGTACACGGCGTCGGGGTTCGGGGTGCCGTCGGGGTTCGACCCGCCGTAGGCGAGCGCGCTGACCCGCCAGGCGAGGCCCTCCGGGTCGTCGGCCGGCGGCGTCATGCCCGGATCGAGAGGGACGAGCGTGTCGCCGCGGTCGAAGCTCTCGTAGAGCCCGTGGAGCCCGATCAGCATCCGGGTCGGATCGACGGCGTTCAGGACGTACGGGATGCGCGTGTAGCTGTCGAAGGCCGCGTCGGCCGGGCCGAGGCCAGCGAGGAACACCGGCTCGGCCAGCACGTTGTCGTCCGCGGTGTCCTCGGCCCAGGGCGAGAGATCGGCCTGCACGTTCCCCGGGCCGAACGCACGCCGGAAGAACGTGTCGAAGTTGTTCCCCATGGAGTACCGGAGCACCTCGAGGGGGTTGCTCGCGTCGACCGCCTGCGTGTTGCCGTCGCCGAGCATCAGGTCCGGCTGCCCGCCGGTGACGCCGTTCTGCGCCGTGCGCCACGCGAGGCTACCCGGCGCGGTCTGCTCCGCCGAGCCCGTGTCCTGGTTCCCGCTGAAGATCACGTCGTGGTAGGGGTCGTAGGCGACGGCGGCCATCTCGTTGACGCGGAGGTCGCCGTTGGCCGACACCCACCGGCGCGGCCCGAACACGTACTCGATCACGATCGAGCCGGAGGCGTCGATGGTCGGCGCGCCGCTGAGCCCCGTGAACAGGAACGCCTGCTGCGTGAGCAGGAGCTCGGCGGGCAGCTCCCCGGCGAGGAACCCCGCCCGGAGGCCGGCGACGATCGGCGGCGCCGAGGCGTACGGCGTGGTGAGCGTGGCCGCCGCCAGGCCGAACTGGTCGCTGGTCCCGTCGAGCGTGAAGCGGTACTGGAACGGGATCGTCAGCGCGATCGGCTCGCCGGCGCCGGTGAGCGGGCCGACCAGGTCGATGCGGCCCGGCTGGGTGAAGTCGAACAGCCGGTCGTCGCTCCCCTCGAAGTCCTGCTCGACCTCGATGAGGTAGCTCGTAGAGCCGACGAGGCCGAGCGCAGTCACGTTCATGACGCCGGTGATCTCGACATTCACCCGATCGAGCTGCGCGACGGCTTGATCGAACAGCGGCACGTCGGTGATCAGGACATGCGGGGCGGCGCTGAAGCTCACCGAGCGGAAGAGACTGCTGGTCGCCGGGATGTCGTTGCGGGGGTTCACGAGACGATAGATCCCGCCGTCGTCGGCCTCCAGCAGCGACAGGTCGGCGGCGAACGCGATGGCCCGCGAGTCGGCGTGCGGCGCCGTGCCGAGCGCCGGGTCGCCGACCATCGGCGCCCAGGTCATCTGCCCGTCCGCGTACGTTCCGCGGAGGATCCGGCCGCCGGTCTGCCCGAGCGGCTGCCGGTCGCCGCCGATGTAGATCACGTCCGGGTCGGCGGGATCCACGGCCATCGAGAAGTGCAGGCTCGCCTGCCGCCCGGGATGGACGCCGAAGTCCGACGCGAACGTCTCGTCGAGGCCGTCGGCCGATCCGTCCCCGTCGAGGTCGACGCTGACGGTCTCGCTCGTCGTCGGCGCCCCGAGCGCCTCCCAGCTCGCTCCGGCGTCCGTCGTCCGGAAGAGGCCGGCGAGCCGTACGGCCTCGCGCCCGTCCTTCGGCGCGACCTGCACCGCCTCGCCCGCGGCGTGGTCGGTGCCGAGTCCCTGCGGCGTGCCGTCGGGAGCGGTGCCGGTCGGCGCGAGCCTGATCGTCCGGGTCGCGGCGTCGACGGCGACGATCGTCGCGGTCTCCCGGTCGTCGATCGAGATCTGGTCTCCGCTCTCGAAGCCCGCGGCCGAGCCGGCGAGCGTCAGGACGAGCGCGCCGGCGGCGGCGTCCACCTCGAGCGTTGCGGTGGCGATCTCGATGAGCGCCGCGTAGACGGCTCCCGTGTCCTCGTGCGCCGCGAGCCGGATGCGCGTGGACCGATCGGCGTCCGCGAGGCCGGCGTTCACGGCCTCCCAGGTCAGTCCGGCGTCTCCGCTCCGGAACACTCCCTGGCCCGGCAGGGCCGCGTACAGCCAGCCCGAGCCCGAGGCGGGGGCCGCGATCAGGTCGGTCGCCGCTCCCGCCGGCAGCCCGCTGGCGGGATCGTCCGCGACCCGCCTCCACGTCGCGCCGCCGTCGGCGCTCCGGAAGACGCCGCCGGCCTTCATGACGTCGTCGCTCGCGTCGCGCTGGTCGAGCGTCGAGACCAGGATCACCTGGCCGGTCGCCGTGGTCGTCGCCGTGGGCACGACACTCGTCACGCGCAGGTGACCCAGCTCCCGCTCGCCGAGCACCGACCACGTGCGGCCGCCGTCGGTCGTCCGGAGCAGGCCCGCGGCGAGGCCGGGGACGCCGGCGCTGCTGAACCCGCCGGTCCCGGCGAAGAGCGTCTGGAAGTCGTCGCTCGGGTCGTCGGGCGTGAGGTCCGGACCGAACGCGAGAGCGCTGATCGAGAGCGATGGGTACTGGTCGGTCAGCGGCGACCACGTCGGCGCCTCGTCCGGATCCGCGCGGTCGGCGATGCCGTCGCCGTCGCTGTCGTCCCGGTCCGCGAAGCCGTCGCCGTCGTTGTCGATGCCGTCCGTCGCCCACGTGGCGTTCTCCGTCTTCCAGACGCCGCCCCCGACTGTCCCCACGTACACGATGTCGGAGTTTTCCGGGTGGGGCGCGATCGCCTGGATCGCGCCGACCACCGGGTCGTCCTGGTCGGGCAGCACCACCTGGCTCCCGGTGATGGACCCCGGCCCCTGCTCGACCCATTGGGGAATCCCGATCCGCGCCAGCTCGACGTTGTCGATACGGACCTGGGAGTCGATCAGGGCGCCGCCCGGGACGAGCTCGAAGGTCAGCGTGTGGACCCGATCCCGCAGGGCGCCGGGGAGCGGCAGCACTTCACGGGTGAAGCCCTCGTCGGCGGCCTCGAGCGAGAACGACGCCAGCAGGTGGTCGCTCAGCCGGACCTCGAGCGTGTCGTCGCCGCTCGCGCCGGCGCGCCAGAGGTCGAACGCCAGGTAGCTCGTGTCGGGCGCGACGTAGACCCAGTTGTGCGTCCGGCTCGTGTCGCCGAAGTCCAGCTCGAGGTAGTGATTACGTCCGTCCGCCTCGCTGTCCACGTGGCCGGTGCCGGCGCCGCCGTAGCCCGACCAGCCCGGGACGGTGTCGGCGGACGTATTGCCCGGCGCCTCGAAGTCGCCGTTGATGGGGAGCGCGGGGTCCGGCTCGGGCGCCCAGCGGCCCTCGATGACCATCTCGGGCGTGAGCTGCAGTCGCGCCAGTCCCGTGACGGTGGGCAGGCCCGTGTCGAGCTGGACGAGGTCGGGCGCGCTGTGCTCGTGGTCCTGGAACTCGCCGTAGAAGTTCGGCACGAGCTCGGGGGCGTCACGCAACGCGCCCGCCGGATCGGAAACGCGACCGAAGGCATAGCCGGTCGAGGAGAGATCGAAGAGCGCCTCTGGAGCCGGCACGCCCGCCGACCACGCGCCGGTCACCGTCGCCAGATAGAAACCGCTCCAGACCCAGTCGTGGTCGCCGCCGAGATCGAACGGCGAGTACGGATTCCCCGCGTCGGCGTCGGGCAGGATGACGTCGTCGCCGAGGAAGACGTTGAGCGCGCCTGGAATCGGGCGGCCTTCCTCGGTAGGCGACACCGCGCCGTTGAGCCCGCGGGTCTGGTAGTAGACGTCGGCGAACTCGACGTTCTCCCACACCGCCGCACCGTACCCGGCGGGCTGGCCCAGGTCGGACAGCCTTTGGGGGCCGTCCTCGGCGATGTCGGGCTGGGCGAAGTCGTGCGGATCGAGATACGTGAGATGGTCCACCGGCACGTCGAAGCGCGCCAGGCGCTCGACGGCCTCGCTCGTGACGGCGGCCCCCTCGCCCTGACCGATGAAGTGGAGCCGGAGGTTGTTCGCGCCCGCCGTGGGCTCGACCAGGTCGAGGCCGACGAGCAGGCCAAAGAGCGCGTCCCCGCCCGCCTCGGCCCACCCCGGGCTCGGCTCGATGGAGGCCCCGGCCCAGTCGAAGAGCAGGATGACCTCGGTGCCGGTGCCCGCGCGCTCCACGCTGGCACGGTCGTCCCCGGTCGCCCCGGCGTCGTAATCGACGAGCCAGCCGCCGGTGCGCTCCTCGATCGCGCGCGCCAGCGGGAGGAGCGAGTTCCCTCCGGCGTCGGTCGTCTCGATGCCGTGCGTGATGACGGTGACGCCCGTGGCGGGCTCGAGCTGGAGGGCGAGCGCGGCCAGGAACGGGTCGTCGGCCGAGAGCAGGAGCCGGGGCTCGAGCGGTTCGAGGCGGAAGGCGTGTGGCCGCGGCCGGGATCGATGCCGGGGACGACGGACGCTGGGGCGCCGGGGGTGCTTCGCGTAGAACCAGCCCGCCAGCGTCATTTGATTACCATCGGTTCCTCAGGGAACGAACGCCTTTTCGACGGTGAGGGGCGCGTGGAATCCGGAAACTTTCTCTTATACTTAGCGACGCTCGGCCTCCGAGACGCGGACACACTCTCGGCCAGCGTCTGACGAATGTCAATCAGAAAAATAGGTGCTCTGGGGGATGCTGACTCTAGGACGTCTGCGATCGCGCGGCGGCGACTCCCTCCGGGCAGCCGACGCCGGTGCCGCCGAGGCCGCAGTACCCGCCGGGGTTCTTCGCGAGGTACTGCTGGTGATAGTGCTCCGCGTAGTACAACTCGGGCGCCTCGCGGATCTCGGTCGTGATCGCGCCGTGGCCCGCCCGGCGGAGCGCCGCCTGATACGCGTCGCGCGAGGCGAGGGCCGCGCGCAGCTGCTCCTCGCCGTGGCAGTAGATCGCCGACCGGTACTGGGTGCCCACGTCGTTGCCCTGCCGCATGCCCTGCGTCGGGTCGTGGCCCTCCCAGAAGAGGCGCAGCAAGGCGCCGTAGCTCACGACGCGCGGGTCGAAGACGACGAGCACCACCTCCGCGTGGCCCGTGCGGCGGCTGCAGACCTCCTCGTACGTCGGGTTCGGCGTGTGCCCGCCGGCATAGCCCGCGGCCGTCGTGAAGACGCCCTTCGTGTGCCAGAAGCGCCGCTCCGCGCCCCAGAAGCAGCCCATGCCGAAGACGGCGCGCTCCAGGCCCTCGGGAAACGGCGGCACGAGCGGTGTCCGGTGAACGTAGTGGGCGGCCGGGACGGGCATGGCGCTCACCTCCTCGATCGGGATCGGCGCGTACTGGCCACGCCATAAGACACGGTCCGGCGCCGGGGGGATTCCGATCAGGGGCTTGCATTCCGGCGCACGAGCGTGGAGGCTTGGGGGCCAAAGGGGGACCCGCGCGATGAAGCTCTCGAGCGACAGTTTCAAGGACGGCGACTACCTGGGGCCGGACCACATCCTCTCGGCGGACTACGGCTTCGGCTGCGGCGGCGGGAACAAGTCGCCGCACCTCAAGTGGGAGGGCGCACCCGCCGGAACCAAGAGCTTCGCGGTCCTGTGCTTCGATCCCGATGCGCCGACCGGCAGCGGCTTCTGGCACTGGGTCGTCGTGAACATCCCGCCGAGCGTGACCGAGCTGCCGCTCGGCGCCGGCAACCCCGCGAGCGGCAAGCTCCCCGCCGGCGCGCTCCAGGTGCGGACCGACTTCGGCAAGCCCGGCTACGGCGGCCCGTGCCCGCCCGAGGGCGACCATCCGCACCGCTACCTCTTCACCGTGCACGCGGTCTCCATGGAGACGCTTCCGGTGACGGCCGACACCGCCGCGGCGGTGGTCGGTTTCTACCTGAACTTCAACACGGTCGCCAAGGCCGCACTGATGGGCCTCTACAAGCGCTGACGCCGCCGCGCCGTCGCGCTCGGAGACGACGATGATCGATGTGACGGCGCTCGACGCGGTCGCGCAGGCCGAGCTCGTCCGGACGAAGGAGGTCACCCCGGCGGAGCTGGTGGAGGCCGCGATCGAGCGGATCGAGCGCGTGAATCCACAGCT
>Ga0156194_1234_pt3 | contig 10858 bp, 8 predicted proteins | sample RifCSPlowO2_12_FD_107847 | JGI IMG/M metagenome (GOLD analysis project Ga0156194, IMG submission 107847) | Candidatus Rokubacteria bacterium RIFCSPLOWO2_12_FULL_71_22 | reverse complement strand
GACGAGGTGCGCTACGGATTCGTGATCGACCAGCACCGGTGCATCGGTTGCCACGCGTGCACGGTGGCGTGCAAGGAGGAGCACCGGGTCCCGCTCGGCGTCTTCCGCACCTGGGTGAAGTACGTGGAGCGCGGGACGTTCCCGCACACGCGGCGCTACTTCTCCGTGTTGCGCTGCAATCACTGCGACGCCGCGCCGTGCGTCACGATCTGCCCGACCGTCGCCCTCTACCGGCGCCCGGACGGCATCGTCGACTTCGACGGCGACCGGTGCATCGGCTGCAAGTCGTGCATGCAGGCCTGCCCGTACGATGCGCTCTACATCGACCCGGAGACGCGGACGGCGGCCAAGTGCAACTACTGCGCGCACCGGGTGGAGGTGGGGCTCGAGCCCGCCTGCGTGATCGTCTGCCCGGAGCAGGCGATCGTCGCCGGCGACCTGGACGACCCGGGCTCCCGCATCGCGCGCATCGTCGGGCGCGAGCAGGTCCAGGTGCGGAAGGTGGAGCAGGGCACGCGCCCCAAACTCTACTACCTCGGCGCCGACGCCTCGTCGCTCGCCCCGCAGCTCCAGGCCCCGGCCGAGCGCTACCTCTGGGCCGAGCGGCCGGCGGCGGAGGTCGATCTCGTGCGCATGGTCGCCGAGGCGGAGGCGGGGGGGCGCCACGCCGACGGCGGCCTCTCCCGGCCCGTGTACGACGCCCCGCACGCGCCGCGGCCGTGGGGGTGGAAGGTCGCCGCCTACCTCTGGACCAAGTCGGTGGCCGCCGGCGCGCTGGCGGTCGCCGCCCTCGGGTTCGGCGCCGGCGCTCCCGGGGCCGCATTCCTCGGCGGCGTCGCCGCGCCGGCGCTCGCGCTGCTGTTCCTGCTGGCGACCGCGGCGCTGCTCGTCTGGGATCTCAAGCGGCCCGACCGCTTCCTCTATATCGTCCTCAAGCCGAACCGGCGGTCCTGGCTCGTGTGGGGCGCGTGGATCCTGATGGCCTACGGCGGGGTGGGCGCCCTCTGGCTCCTCTCGGGCCTCGCCGGCCACGACGGTCTCCTGCGCGCGCTCGGCCTGCCGACACTCGCGCTCGCCGCGGGGACCGCCGGCTACAGCGCCTTCCTCTTCGGTCAGGCCGAAGGGCGCGACTTCTGGCAGAGCCCGCTGCTGCTGCCCCAGCTCCTCGTCGGCGCGGTCGTCGCGGGCGCGGCGTCGCTGCTCCTGGTCGGCGTGCTGGCCGCCGTGGATCCCGAGGCGCTCTGGGAGCTGGGGGCGCTGCTCGCGATCGCCCTCATGGTCCACGCCGTCATCCTGGCGGCCGAGCTGTTCGGAGCCCATACGAACCTCGACGTGGCGCGTGCCGCGAGGCTCGTCACCCGCGGGCCGTGGCGCGGGCGCTTCTGGTGGGGCGTCGTCCTCGGCGGCACCGTGCTCCCGATTCTCCTGATCTGGCCCGGCCCGGGCCCGGCGGCGCTCGGGGCGCTGCTGGCCCTCGGCGGCCTCTGGCTCTACGAGGACCTCTGGATCCGGGCCGGCCAATCCATTCCCCTGAGCTGAGGCGCCATGAACACGACGCGTGAGCCGCTGCACCCGGTCGCGAAGGAGCTGGCACCGACCTCCCGCCCGCTCGCGAGCTACCCGCCCGTCGAGCGCTGGGACGACTGGGAAGAGCTCGACCCCGCCGCCTGGCCGCGGCACGTCCGGCGGCGCTACGCGCTGATCCCGACGATCTGCTTCAACTGCGAGGCCGGGTGCGGCCTGCTCGCGTACGTGGACCGGGAGACCCTCCGGATCCAGAAGTTCGAGGGCAACCCGACCCACCCGGGCAGCCGCGGCCGCAACTGCGCCAAGGGGCCGGCGACGCTCAACCAGGTCGAGGATCCGGAGCGGATCCGCCACCCGCTGCGCCGCGTCGGGCCGCGGGGGGGAGGCCGGTGGGAGCGGGTCACGTGGGACGAAGTGCTCGACGACATCGCCGGCCGCATCCGGCAGGCGCTCGTCGAGGGGCGGCAGCGCGAGGTCATGTACCACCTCGGACGCCCGGGGCACGAGCTGGTGTACCTGCAGCGCGTGTTCCACGCGTGGGGGATCGACGGGCACAACAGCCACACCAACGTGTGCTCGGCCAGCGCGCGCGCGGGCTACGCGTTCTGGCACGGCATGGACCGTCCCTCACCCGATCACGCGAACGCCCGCGTCATCCTGCTCCTGTCCGCGCACCTCGAGACCGGCCACTACTTCAATCCGCACGCCCAGCGGATCATGGAGGCCCGGGCGCGCGGGGCGAAGATCTGCGTGATCGACACGCGCCTGTCCAACACCGCGTCGATGGCGGACTGGTGGCTCGCGCCGTGGCCGGGCTCCGAGTCGGCGCTGCTCCTGGCGATCGCCCACGTGCTCCTCGCCGAGCGTGCCTGGGACCGGGAGTTCGTCCGCCGGTGGGTCAACTGGGAGGAATACCTGCGCGAGGAGCGCCCCGATCTGCCGTGCACGTTCGAGGCCTTCGCGCAGGCGCTCGACGAGCTGTACGCGCCCTTCACGCCCGAGTTCGCGGAGGCGGAGAGCGGCGTCAGCGCCGCGACGATCGTCGAGGTCGCGCACGCGATCGCCCGCGCGGGCTCGGCGCTCGCGACGCACGTGTGGCGCAACACGGCCGCGGGCAACCTCGGCGGCTGGCAGGCCGCGCGGGCGCTCGAGCTGCTCGTCGTCCTGATGGGCGCCGTGGGCACGCCGGGCGGCACGGCGCCGAGCGCGTGGAACAAGGTGGTGCCCGCGCCGCCGATGATGCCGCCGCCCGGGCGGGTGTGGAGCGAGCTCCTGATGCCGCGGGAGTACCCGCTCGCGTTCTTCGAGATGAGCTTCCTCCTGCCGCACTTCCTGCGCGAGGGCCGCGGCAAGCTCGCGATGTACTTCACCCGCGTGTACAACCCGGTGTGGACCAACCCGGACGGCATGTCGTGGGTCGAGATGCTGACGGACGAGGCGAAGGTCGAGCGGCACGCCTGCCTGACGCCCGTCTGGAGCGAGACCGCCTGGTTCGCCGACTACGTGCTGCCGATGGGGCACGCCTCCGAGCGGCACGACCTCATGTCGCAGGAGACGCACGCGGCGCGCTGGATCGGCTTCCGCCAGCCCGTGCTGCGGGTCATGCTCGAGCGCCAGGGCCGGACCTTCGACCTCACGTGGCAGGCGCACGAGGCCGCGGGGCTCGGCCAGGTCTGGGAGGAGGATGAGTTCTGGATCGAGCTGTCGTGGCGCATCGATCCCGACGGCAGCCTCGGCATCCGCAAGTACTTCGAGGCCCCCTACCGCCCGGGAGAGAAGCTCCGCATCGAGGAGTTCTACCGCTGGATCTTCGAGCACAGCGTCCCGGGGCTTCCCGCGGCGGCGGCGCGCGAGGGGCTCACCCCGCTCGCCTACATGCGCCGCTACGGCGCGTTCCTCGTCGAGGACGGCGTCTACCGCACCCACGAGCAGCCGGTTCCCGCAAAGGACCTCGCGGGCGCCGCGGCGGATCCGGTCACGAAGCTCGTCCTGAGGGACGGCCAGGCGGTCGGCGTCGAGGTGGACGGCCAGGCGCGTCTCGGCTTTCCCACGCCCTCGCGCAAGCTCGAGTTCTTCTCCAGGACGCTCAAGGACTGGCGCTGGCCCGAGCAGGCCGTGCCGGGTTACATCCGGAGCCACGTGCACTGGTCGAACCTCGACCGGGCGCGGGGCGAGATGGCGCTGATCCCGACGTTCCGCCTGCCGACGCTCATCCACACGCGCTCCGGGAACGCGAAGTGGCTCTACGAGCTCTCGCACACCAATCCGCTCTGGATCCACCCCGAGGACGCCGCGCGCCTGGGCGTCGCCACGGGGGATCTCCTCAAGGTCGCGACGCGCATCGGTCACTTCGTGGACCGCGCCTGGGTCACGGAGGCGATCCGCCCCGGCGTGCTCGCCTGCTCGCACCACCTCGGACGGTGGCGGCTCCAGGCCGACGGCGGGGGCGAGCGCTGGTCCACCTCGCTCGTCGACCTGCAGCAGGTGGACCCCCATCGCTGGCGCCTGCGTCACCTCGCCGGGCCACGGCCCTTCGCGAGCGAGGACCCGGACTCGGCACGCATCTGGTGGGAGGAGGGCGGCGTCCACCAGAACCTCACGTTCGCGGTGCAGCCCGATCCGGTGAGCGGCCAGCACTGCTGGCACCAGAAGGTGACCGTGACCCGACCCGGGCCGGACGACCGCTACGGCGACGTCTTCGTGGACACGGAGAAGTCGTTCGAGGTGTACCGCGAGTGGCTCGCGCTGGCGCGGCCCGCGCCGGGCCCGGGCGGGCTCAGGCGGCCGCTCTGGCTGCCGCGGGCCTTCAAGCCCGACGCCTCGGCCTACCGGCTCGAGGGCCCGTGACCCACGTGGGGAAGGGAGCGCGCGCCGCGATGACGCGGAGCGATAACGCGCAGCGCAAGTAGTGTCGTTTCGCTGTTGACGTAGGGCGAACGCACGAGTAGTGTTCCGGTTCAAAGTTTCGCAATTCAGAAACTCCGAACCCGGTCGTGCAGGAGTGGGGCGGCGATGACTTCCTGGAGATACCTCGCCGACGACGGCGTCACCGCGTCCTTCGGCCTCGCCGCCGACGAAGCGCTCGCGGCCCGCCAGACCGCCGGCGCCTCACCGCCCACCGTGCGCCTCTACACGTATCGCTCGCACTGCGCGCTCGTCGGGCGCTTCCAGCGCGTCGCCAGCGAGGTCCGCCTCGACGCCTGCCGCGCGCGCGGGATCGCCGTGAACCGGCGCCCGACGGGGGGCGGGGCGATCCTCATGGGCGGGGACCAGCTCGGCGTCGCGATCGCCGTGCCGGGGAGGGGCCGCGACCGGTCCTGGGACCGCGTGCGCGAGCTCTTCCTGCGATTCGCCGCGGGGCTCGTGGACGCCCTCGCGCGACTCGGCATCGCCGCCGAGTACCGGCGGAAGAACGACCTGGAGGTCGGCGGGCGCAAGATCGCCGGCCTCGGGCTCTGCTTCGACCGGGCCGGCGGGCTGCTGTTCCACGCGAGCCTGCTCGTGGACCTCGACGTCCCGCTGATGCTCTCCGTGCTCCGGACGCCGTTCGCGAAGATCTCCGACAAGGAGATCGCGACCGTCGCCGAGCGCGTCACCACGGTGCGGCGGGAGCGCGGGCGCGCGCTGGCGCTCGACGAGGTGCGGGACCTCGTCCGCGAGGGCTACGCACGCACGCTCGGCGTCCGCCTCGAGCCCGGGGCGTTCACCGACGACGAACACGCGGAGATCGCGCGGCTCGAGCGCGAACGGTACGCGACCGCGGCCTGGGTCGAGCGCGAGCCCGCGATCGCGGACGCGGCCGGGTCGGCCAGCGTGAAGACGGCCGGCGGGCTCGTCTCGGCGCACCTCACGCTCGCGGGCGACGTGATCAAGGCCGTCTACCTCACCGGCGACTTCTTCTGCGACGAGCGCGTGCTGCCGGGCATCGAGCGCGCGCTGCGCTGGCACGCGGCCGACCCCGGGCGGGTGGCCACGACGCTCGAGGGCCTCGCCGCCGAGGGGCTGGGACTGCCCGGAGTGACCCCGCAGGAGGTCGCCCACGTCGTGGACCTGGCGACCGCGGCCGCGCGACGCGACGAGCACGCGGCCGCGGCGAAAGGGTGCTTTGTCAACCCGTAGCCTCGCGCTGGCCCTGGCGCTCCTCGCCGCGCCGGGCACGGCCGCGGCCGCGGCGACGCTGCCGGTCGAGGTGCGGGCGGTCGAGTTCCGGAGCGAGGACGTCGAGGTGCCCGCGGTCCTGGCCGCGCCCCGCGGCGCCGGGTCGTACCCGGGCGTGCTCTTCGTCCACGGACGCGGCGGATGGAACGACCGGCTCCAGGCCCACGCGGTGCGCCTCGCCGAGCGCGGGTTCGTCGTCTTGGCACCCGACTACCACCTCGGGCGGTTCATCCCCGAGAACCCCGTCGCGCACGACCCGGAGACCGAGGCCGACGTGGCGCGCGGCCTCGACTACCTCAAGACCGTGCGCGCCGTGCGGCCGGGGCCGCTCGGCGTGGTGGGGATCTCGCGAGGCGGTTACCACGCCGCACTGCTCGGCGTGCGCCGTCCGGAGGTGGGAGCGGTCGTCGGGTATTACCCCCATCTGCAGAACCCGAACGCGCCCGAGCCCGATCAGGTCTATCGCTACATGCCCGAGGTCGAGCAGTGGCGCGTGCCCGCGCTCCTGATGGTCGGCGACCGGGACCACCAGCTCCGGCGCGAGCTCGTGGAACGGGTCGCCGCGCGGCTCCGCCAGCGCGGCGTGGACGTCGAGCTGGTCGTCTATCCGGGCGCCCAGCGTGCCTTCGACTTCCGGCGCGCCGGCCGGACGCTCGGCGACGACCTGGCCCGGGACGACGCGCTCATGCGCACCGCGCGCTTCCTCGCCCGGGCTCTGGGGGGAGCGCGCTGAGGGGACCCCCGCCCGATCCCGGCAGCAACCCGGGGGAACAGGACAAGGAGGACGAGCTCATGAGAGAGGACGCGCAGATCACCCGTCGCGCGCTGCTCGGAGGCCTCTCCGCGGTCGGCGTCGCCGTGGCCGTGGGCGGCCTCACCGTCGCCGCGCCGGCGCCCGCGGAGGCCCAGCAGTTCGGGCTGCAGGAGACGGTCGACGCCGCTCTGAAGCGCATCTTCGGCGGCCGGGCCATGAAGGACGGCGGCGGCAAGATCAAGCTCGAGATCCCGCTGATCGCGGAGAACGGCGCCGTCGTGCCGGTCGCGGTGAGCGTGGACTCGCCGATGACGCCGGCGGACTACGTCAAGCACATCTACATCGTCGCGGACAAAAACCGCATCCCCGTGGTCGCGCGCGTGGCGCTGGCGCCCGAGGGGGGCCGCGCGTTCATGGGCGCGAACATCCGGCTCGGCGAGACGGGCGACGTGCGCGCGATCGCGGAGCAGAGCGACGGCACGCTCTGGCAGGTCAAGCGCGAGGTGAAGGTCACCGTCGGCGGCTGCGGAGGATAGACGATGGCGGACATCGGCAAGGTGCGGATCCGCGTCCCGTCGAGCATCAAGGCGGGCGACGTCGTGCAGGTGCGAACGCTCGTGATCCATCCCATGGAGCGGATCGAGCGCGACAAGCAGGGCAAGATCATCCAACGCAACTACAACTACATCAACAAGGTCGTCGTGACGTACCTCGGCAAGACCGTGGCGACGTTCGACACGACGCAGAGCGTGAGCGAGAACCCGTTCTTCTCGTTCACGTTCCGGGCGACCGACCCCGGGCAGCTCCGGATCCAGTTCTTCGACACGACGGGCGGCCGGTACGAGGGCACGACCGAGATCAGGTTTTCCTGAAATCACGCCGAGGCGAAGGGGGACCGGATGAGGCTCGCACGACTATCGTCGATGCTCCCGTCGATCGCGCTGGTGGCGCTGGCGCTCGGCTGCGCCGGCTCGGTGCCGGAGCCGCCGGACTACGCGGGGGTCCCGCAGTGGACGTCGCGCGCGACGGCGGAGGCCCGTGGCGAGATCAAGACCCTGCCCGATACCAAGCGGCAGGCCGTGCGCTACAAGGGCTGGACGACGCGCGACTTCGGGAAGTTCCGCACGTATGGCTACGGCGACACGCGTCCGGAGCCCGCGGTCGTGAAGGCCGCCATGCCGGCGGGCGTGAAGGGCGATCCGAAGAAGGGCCGCGCGCTGTTCCGCGCGCGCGCCAAGGGGCCGTGCACCGGCTGCCACCTGATCCCGGGCGACGACGTGTGGCCGGCCGGCAGCGTCGGCCCGGACCTCTCGATGCTCGGCGACCGCAAGCTCCCCGACGCGTATCTCTACCAGCAGATCTACGACCCGCGCGTGGTCTTCCCCAACACCTCGATGCCGCCCTGGGGCGCCGCGGGCGTCTTCACACCCGATGAGATCGTCCACCTGGTCGCCTACCTCCAGACGCTCAAGGGCCCCCTTCCGCCCGAGAAGGACGCGAGCCGCAACCCGTTCACGCGCGCCAAGCCCGTGGGCTTCGGCGACAACCTCGATCCCACGAACAACCCCGCGGTCCTCCTGGCCGAGGGTGCCGAGGCCCTCTGGGCGGCGAAGGGGCCGGCTGGCCGCGCGTGCGCCGACTGCCACGCGGGCGGGCCGGGGCGCGCGATGAAGGGCGTCGCCACGCGCTACCCGAAGTTCGTCACGGCCTACGGCCGCGTGATGAGCATCGAGGACCTCCTGACCGTCCACGGACCGGAGACGACCGGGCGCCAGTTCCACGCGCAGTCCGCCGACAACCTGAACCTGACGATGCTCGTCAAGATGGCGTCGAACGGGATGCCGGTGAACGTGGACACCGCCGGCCCCGAGGCGCGCGCGGCGCTCGCGCGCGGCCGGGCCACGTTCTACCGCCGCGTCGGCGAGCGCAACCACGCCTGCGCCGATTGCCACACGCCCGACAAAGGCGCGGACAAGTTCCTCGGCGGGCGTCTCCTCGGCGACGTCGGCGGCGGCCTCACCAAGCATTTCCCGACCTGGCGCACGAGCCAGACCCAGGTCTGGGACATGCGCAAGCGCTTCCAGTGGTGCATGACGCCGCTCGGGATGAACATGCTGCCGGCGGACTCGATCGAGTACGCGGAGCTGGAGCTCTACCTGACGCGGTTCGACAACGGCAAACCCCTGAGCGTTCCCGGCATCCGCCACTAGCCCATGCAGGTCACGCGTCGCGACCTCCTGAAGCTCCTCGCGGTCGCCGCGGGCGCCGGCATCGACCCGCGGCGGCTCGAGGCCGCGGCCGACGCGCCCGAGCGCCTGCTCGACTTCCCGGAGCTGGGCAACGTGACGCTGCTGCACGTCACGGACACGCACGCCACGCTCCTGCCGGTCTACTTCCGCGAGCCCGACACGCTGCTCGGTGTCGGTGCCGAGCGCGGGCGCCCGCCCTACCTCACCGGCGCCGAGTTCCTCCGCGCCTATCGTCTCGCTCCCGGCACGGCGGCGGCCTACGCCTACACGCACGTCGACTTCGCGGCGCTGGCGGCGCGCTACGGACGCATGGGCGGCTACGCCCACCTCGCGACGCTCGTCAAGCGGGTTCGCGCCGAGCGCGCGGGCCGGACGCTCCTCTGCGACGGGGGCGACACGCTCCAGGGCTCGGCGACCGCGCTCTGGAGCCGCGGCGAGGACATGCTGCGCGCGACCAACGAGCTCGGCGTGGACGTGTTCACAGCGCACTGGGAGTTCGTCTACGGCATCGAGCGCGTCAAGGAGCTGTTCGGGGACCGGGAGCGGCGGGGTCTGTTCCGCGGCGACTTCGTCGCGCAGAACGTCGCGGAGGCCGGCTGGGACGAGGCGGTCTTCCGGCCCTACACGGTCCGCGAGGTCGGGGGCGTCCGCGTCGGGGTGATCGGCCAGGCGTTCCCGTACACCCCGATCGCCCATCCGCGCCGCTTCGTGCCCGACCTGACGTTCGGCATCAAGGACGACCGGATCCAGGCCCTGGTCCGGGAGCTGCGCGACGAGCGGAAGGCGGACCTCGTCGTGCTGCTCTCGCACAACGGCGTCGCGGTCGACCTCAAGCTCGCCTCGCGGGTGTCGGGGCTCGACGTGATCCTGGGTGGGCACACCCACGATGGGCTGCCCGAGCCCATCGCCGTCGACCGGACGCTCGTCGTGAACTCGGGCTCGCACGGCAAGTTCCTCTCCCGCCTGGACCTCGACGTCCGCGGCGGTCGCGTGGCGGCCTGGCGGTACCGGCTCCTCCCGGTGCTCGCGCGGTCGATCCCCGAGGATCCCGCGATGGCCGCGCTGATCCGCGAGATCCGCGTCCCGCACCAGGCGAGGCTGGGCGAGCGCCTGGCCGTGTCCGAGACGCTCCTGTACCGCCGCGGCAACTTCAACGGGACGTTCGACGAGTTGCTCCTCGACGCGCTCTTGAAGCGGCACGACGCCGAGGTCGCCTTCTCGCCCGGGTTCCGCTGGGGCATCACGATCGTGCCCGGTCAGGCGATCACGCTCGAGGACGTGTACACGCACACCGCGCTGACCTACGCGAACACCTGGGCGCGCGAGCTCAGCGGCGCCGAGATCCGGCACGTCATGGAGGACGTCGCCGACAACCTCTTCCACCCCGATCCCTACTACCGCCAGGGCGGGGACATGGTGCGGCTGGGCGGGCTCACCTATGCGATCGCCCCCGCCGCGCCGATGGGCCGGCGGATCAGCGACGTACGGATCGGCGGCCGGCCGCTCGAGCCCGGGCGGCGCTACAAGGCGACGGGCTGGGCGTCGGTCGGCGAGGCCGACGGGCCGCCCGCGTGGGACGTGGTGGCCGACCACTTGCGCGCGCTCCGGCGCGTCAGGCTGGATCCGCGGCCCCGCGTGCGGGTGATCTAGTGTTCCATCACGTGGTCCTCGGCGCCCTGGCGCTCGTGTTTTTCGGCGCCGCGCTCGCCGGGGCGGACGCGGACCGCCGGGTGCGCCGGACCGAGGAGCTCCTGATCCTGACGGTCCCGGGGCCGTTCGAGGACGTGCTCCACGCGCTCCGCACGGCGATCCAGCGCCGCAACTACACGCTCGGCACGACGAGCGCCCTCGACGACGCGCTCCGGCGTCGGGCGGCGGATCTCGGCGAAGGGGTGGACTTCGCGCACTACAAGGTCCTCTCGTTCTGCAACCTCACCTTCGCGGCCGCCGCGCTGCGCGCCGACCCGCACGTGGGCGCCCTGCTGCCGTGTCGTATGGCGGTCTGGGCGCGGGTGGGCAGCCAGGAGGTGGTCCTGGCGACCGTGCGCCCGACGTTCCTCGCGCGGGCCTTCCGCTCGCCCGCGTTCGAGCGGCTCGCGGCCGAGGTGGAGGCGGACATCGTCGCGATCCTCGGAACGGTCGCGGGCGACTGACGACCAGAAAGGAGCAC
>Ga0156194_1262_pt1 | contig 10887 bp, 12 predicted proteins | sample RifCSPlowO2_12_FD_107847 | JGI IMG/M metagenome (GOLD analysis project Ga0156194, IMG submission 107847) | Candidatus Rokubacteria bacterium RIFCSPLOWO2_12_FULL_71_22 | reverse complement strand
GCCCTGCCCCGGAGCGCGACCGGCAAGATCCTCAAGGCGCAACTCGCAGGAGGCGACCGCTGATGGACGATCTGCTCGCGCGCGCGTTCAGGCACCTGCCCGGCGGCTCCTCCTGGATGTGGACGCTGCCGCCCGATCTGGCCTTCGTCGTCGCGCGCGGCGAGGGCAGCCGCGTCTGGGACACGCGCGGGCGTGCGTACATCGATTACGTGCTCGGCTCGGGCCCCCTCCTCCTCGGCCATGCCCCGGCGGCTGTCGTCGCCGCCGTCCAGGCCCAGGCCGCGAGGGGCTCGACTTACCAGTGGCTCAGCGAGCCGATGATCCGCCTGGCCGAGCGTCTCTGCGAGGCCGTGCCGTGCGCCCGGAAAGTCCGGTTCGTTTCGACCGGCACCGAAGCCACGATGTTCGCGATCCGCATGGCGCGCGTCTTCACCGGGCGCGAGAAGATCGTGAAGTTCGAGGGCGGCTGGCACGGCCTGCACGACTACGCGATGACCGGGAACTGGGCCGGGAGCGAGGCGCCCTTCCCGACCGCGCGCCCCGACGTGGGCGGCATCCCCAAGGGCGCGCTCGAGAGCGTGCTCGTGGCGCCGTTCAACGATCTCCGGACGACCGAGGAGATCCTCGCCGTCCACGGCCGCGACGTCGCCGCGATCATCGTCGAGCCGCTCCAGCGCGCGCTCGCCCCCGTGCCGGGCTTCCTCCAGGGCCTGCGCGCGCTCGCCGACCGCCACGGCTGCCTGCTGATCTTCGACGAGGTCGTGACGGGCTTCCGCCTCGCGTGGGGCGGCGCGCAGGAGTTCTACGGCGTGACGCCCGACCTCGCCACCTACGGCAAGGCCCTCACCTGCGGCTACTCGCTCGCCGCCGTCTGCGGACGCGCGGACGTCATGGACACCGCCGACCCGGCGCGCAAGGGGACGCTCGACTACGCGCTCCTGTCCGGCACGCTCTCGGGCAATCCCCTCGCCTGCGCGGCCGGCCTCGCCGCGCTCGACGAGCTGGCGAAACCCGGCGTCTACCCGCGGCTGGCGGCGCTCGGCCGCGTGCTGCGCGAAGGCATGGCGCGCGTGGCGGCGCGCCGCGGCGTCGGGCTCCAGGCGCTCGGCGAAGGACCGATCGCCCAGCCGGTGTTCCTCGATCCGTCCGCGCGGATCGTCACGGAGCGAGACCTTCGCCGCGCCGACGGCAAGCGTGCGGCCCACCTCGGCCTCGAGCTGATCCGCCGCGGCGTCTTCGTGATCCCGGGCGCCAAGATGTACCTCTCGCTGGCCCACTCCGACGCGGACATCGCCGAGACGCTCGACGCCTTCGACGGGGCGCTCGCAGCGAGCGCGTGAGCGTGTAGCCCGGCCCCGCCGCCTCTCGCCGGACGCCCGCGGGAGTCAGCAGTCCGACAGGTGTTGACAGAGTGGCCGCGGCTCCCGCGCGTCAAGTTCGCAATTCCAGTGACGTGGGCGCCTGGCACTCGCAATGCTGGATCTGCTCTGCGGCATACCGGGCCATCACCCCGGACGGGTCTGCCGCACGTTCCCTGCGGAGGTCGGGCGATGATAGGAATCCGTCGAGTCGGGGCGCCCCGCTTCGAGCAGCGCGACGGCCGGTTGCTCATTCACTTCACGCTCAACCGCCCGCCCGATCCGACGTGGATCCACCACTTCAAGGCCGACGGACTCTCCGCGCCCCTCCACCGCGCGAAGGCGACCATCGATGGTCGCGAGCTGAGCGTCGAGGTCCCGTCGGGCAGCAATCTCTGGGACCTCGTGACCGCGCTCGACTGCTTCATCGAGTGCGCGAACATCCTGTCGCCCGCGGCGCGCCGCCCCCGGGCCGCCGGCGACGTCCGGGCCGGCACTTCCTTCTAGTCCTCAGCGCCCGAGCAGGTACGGGACGTCGGCGACGACCGTGTTCTTGCGGAACAGCAGCGCGCCCTTGACGAGCAGCGCCGTCTGGTTGTGCAGGAGGTGCTGCCACCAGCGCCGCGGGAGGAACTCCGGCAGGACGATCGTGACCATGTGATCGTCGCCGCGGCTCTGGATCTGGTCGAGGTGCTCGAGGAGCGGACGCAGGAGCGAGCGGTAGGGCGACGTCAGGACGACCAGAGGGACCTCGAGCCCCCACCGGCCCCACTTCTCCTCGAGTTTCCGCGTGTTCGCCGGATCGGTCTCGACGTAGACGGCGCGGACGGCCGCCGTCGGTGCGAGCGTCCTGGCGTACTGCACCGCCCGCACGACGCCGCGGTGGACGTCGCCGATCAGCACGAGCACGGTGTGCTGGAACACCGGGGGCGGCGCAAACCCCTCGAGCGAGAGCTCGACGGCGACCATCTCGTAGTGCCGGTGCATGGCGACGAAGATCGCGACGAGCATCGGGATCACGACGACCACGATCCAGGCGCCTTCGGTGAACTTCGTCACCGCGAGCGTGAGCATGACGACGCCGGTCGCGACGGCGCCCGCGCCGTTGACGCACATGCGCCAGCGCCAGCCCTTCGTGCGGAGCCGGAGCCACCGCCGCACCATGCCGCTCTGCGAGAGCGTGAACGAGATGAAGACACCGATGGCGTACAGGGGAAGCAGCGCGTGGGTGTCGCCCGCGAACACCACGATCAATGCGATCGCGAACCCGCTCAGGATCAGGATGCCGTTCGAGAAGACGAGGCGGTCGCCCTGGTTCGCGAACTGCCGCGGCACGAAGCGATCGCGGGCCAGGATCGACGAGAGCCGCGGGAAGTCGGCATACGAGGTGTTGGCGGCGAGGAGCAGAATGAGCATGGTCGCCGCCTGCACCGCGAAGTAGAAGACCCCGGTGCCGAACAGCCGGCGCGCGAGCTTCGACACGAGCGTCTCATCCCCCCCGGGAACGATGCCGAAGTCGTACGCGAGGTAGGTGATGCCGAGAAACATCATGATCGAGATGACACCGAGCCAGGTCATGAGCGTCGCGGCGTTGCGCCCCTCGGGCGGCTTGAGGGCCTGCACGCCGTTGGAGACCGCCTCGACACCTGTCAGCGCGGTGCAGCCGGCGGCGTACGACCTCAGGATCAGGAAGAGCCCGATGCCCTCGAGCCCCGGGTGATGGGGCTCGTAGGGTGCCGCGGGCAGCAGGTCGAAGATCGCGGCGATCAACCCGTAGCCGACCATCCCCAGGATGCTGACGATGAAGAAGTAGGTCGGCGCGGCGAACAGCCGGCCGGATTCCCGGACCCCGCGCAGGTTGCCCAGCGCGACCCCGGCGACCGCGAGGACGCCGAGGATCACCCGGTAGGGAAAGAGCGCCGGCACCGCCGAGGTCAGTGCGGCGATTCCTGCGACGACCGAGACGGACACCGTCAGGACGTAGTCGGTCAGCAGAGCGGCCGCCGCGATCAGCGCGGGGAGCTGCCCGATGTTGTCCTTGGCCACCAGGTAGGCGCCGCCTCCCTGCGGGTAGGCCTGCACCGTCTGCCGGTACGAGATGACGACGATCGCCAGCAGCGTGGAGATGCCGAGGGCGATGGGCAGGGAGTAGCTCAGCGCGGCGCCGCCGGCGAGCGTGAGTACGAGCAGGATCTCCTCGGTCGCGTACGCGTTGGACGACAGCGGGTCGGAGGCGAAGACGGCGAGGGCGACCGTCTTGCTCAGCCGCTCGTGCCGCGCCTGGGCGAGCGGCATCGGCTTGCCGACCAGCACGCGCTTGAGCAGCGTGAGGCGCATACGGCCCACGACTGTACGCCGCCCGGCTCGCCGTCGCACCGCCCGCGCGAGTTTTTACGGTCCTTTTACGACTCCCCGGCCCTTCTTGACACGCGCTTGAGGGCTGCACGTGTCAGGCTTGCCGTCGAGGGGCTCGGAAACTGTGTGTGACGCGAACGCAAGACGCGACCGGACGATCCCGCGGCCGCGGTGGGGTGTGCTCGCTGCCGCCGAGATGCTGCCGCTGTCGGTGCTGGTGGCGGTCGAGGCCGTCCCCGCGCCCGGTGCCGTGCGGACCGCGCTCCGGCTGCTGCTCACGCTCGTATTGTTCGGCGCGATGGCCCTCTGGGTGCGGTCGAACCGCGTCGCGCTCGACTACCGCGACTGGCCCGAGTCCGCCGAGTGCACCGTCACCGCACGTGTGGTCGCGTCACCGCCAGACGCGTCTTCGGCTCCCTCGCGCGAGCCCGCGCCGGTCCACGTTGGGCAGCGCGTGACAGTGGGCCCACGAGCGCTACACTGAGGCCGTGACCGAGGAGCCGTCGCGCCAGAAGCGTCGTATTCCCGCACGGTGGCGCGCGGGATACATCCAGGCGATCGCCGCCGTCGCGGGCGCCACCGTCGTCTCCAGGGTGCTGTTCGCCCTGGTCGCGCCGGCGAATCTCACCATGACCTATCTCCTCGCGATCGTGGTCATCGCGGCCAGGTACGGTCGTGGGCCCTCCATCGTCGCCGTGCTCGCCAGCGTCGCCGCCTTCGATTTCTTCTTCGTGCCGCCCTACCTCACGTTCGTCGTGACCGACACGCAGTACCTGCTGACGTTCGCCGTCATGCTGACCGTCGGGCTCGTCATCGGCAGCCTGACCGCACGCATCCGCCGCCAGGCCGAGGCGGCGGAGCAGCGCGAGCGACGCACCGCGGCACTCTACGCCATGAGTCGAGAGCTCGCGCAGGCGGGCGCCACGGACCAGCTCGTCGCGATCGCGGGAAGACACATCGCCGAGGTCTTCGGTGCGGACGTCACCATCCACCTGGGCGAAGACGTCGGCGACGACGAGGTCGAAGCGGTGTGCCTACCACTGCTCGGCCACGGCGGCGGTCTCGGCGTTGTGCGCGTGCGCCCACGACGTCGCCACACTCTCGTCGGGCTCGAGCCACGGCGCCAGCTCGAGACCTTCGTGAACCAGACCGCGCTCGCCCTCGAGCGCGCCCGCCTGGCCGACGAAGCGCGTGAAGCGCGCGTGGGGGCCGAGACCGAGCGCCTCCGCAGCTCGCTGCTCAGCTCGGTGTCGCACGACCTCCGCACGCCGCTCGCCACGATCACGGGCGCGGTCAGCACGATCCTCGAGGGCGGCGACCGGCTCGACACCAGGACCCGCACCGAGCTGCTGGAGTCCGTGCGGGACGAGGCCGAGCGGCTGAACCGCCTCGTCCAGAACCTGCTCCAGATGACGCGCCTGGCGTCCAGGGCGCTGCAGGTCCGCCGGGAGTGGCATCCGCTCGAGGAGGTGATCGGTGCCGCGCTCAGGAGGCTGGCGACGGCGCTGGCGGGGCACAAGGTCATCGTGAACGTGCCGCCGGATCTCCCCCTCGTCGCGCTCGACGACGTGCTCATCGAGCAGGTGCTCGTGAACCTGCTCGACAACGCCGCGAAGTACACGCCGGCAGGCAGCCTCATCCGCGTCATCGCCACGGCGACCGACCACAAGCTCACGGTCGAGGTCTCGGACCATGGCCCCGGCCTCCCCCCTGGCGAGGAGGAGCGGGTCTTCGACAAGTTCTACCGGGCGACGCCGCAGGCGCGTCGCGGCGCCGGACTCGGGCTCGCGATTTGCCGCGGCATCGTCGAGGCGCACGGGGGACGCATCTGGGCCCAGAACCTGCCGGAGGGGGGCGTCGCGTTCCTGTTCACGCTGCCGGTCAGCGGGACACAACCGGCCGCCGTGCCCGCCGATGCCTGAGCCTTCCGTCGTCCTGATCGAGGACGAGCCGCAGATTCGGCGCTTCCTGCGCGCCACGCTGACGGGCCAGGGGTACCGGCTCTTCGAGGCGACGACGGGCGCCGACGGGATCGTCGAGGTGGGCTCGCGCCAGCCCGACGTCGTCGTCGTGGACCTCGGGCTGCCGGACATGGACGGCCTCGAGGTGATCCGGCAGCTCCGCGAGTGGACGGACGTCCCGGTCATCGTGCTCTCCGCGCGTGGCGAGGAGCGCGACAAGGTGACGGCGCTCGACGCCGGCGCGGACGATTACGTGAGCAAGCCGTTCAGCGCCGGCGAGCTGCTCGCCCGGATCCGCGTGGCACTCCGGCACACCGCCGGCGCCTCCCACGAAGCGGACGCGGCGACGTTCGAGGTCGGCGAGCTGCAGGTCGATCTCCTCCACCGCCGGGTGTTCGTGGGCGAGCAGGAAGTACGCTTGACGCCGATCGAGTACAAGCTCCTGACGACGCTCGTCCGGCACGCCGGGAAAGTCGTCACGCACCAGCAGCTGCTCCGGGAGGTGTGGGGACCGGTGCACACGGACCAGGCCCACTACGTCCGCGTCTACATGGCCCACCTGCGGCACAAGCTCGAGGCCGAGCCCGCGCGCCCGCGGTATCTCCTCACGGAGCCGGGCGTCGGTTACCGGCTGGCGGCCGACTGATTCAACGTCGGGGGGAGCGACCGCCGCTCAGCGGTCGAGCTCGAGGAGGTACTCCTTGATGCGCCTGCCGTCGGGCGCGTCGGGCTTGAGCGCGAGGTACTTCTTGAACGCGTCGCGCGCGCGCTCGTTTTCCTTCTGCTGGTAGTACAGGAAGCCGAGCTGGCGGAAGGGGTCCGGGAACTTCGGGTCGAGCTCGGCGGCGCGCTCGTAGCTCACCAGCGCCTTCTTCGCCAGCGCCTCGCGGTCGGCGGCGTCGCGCGCGCGCTGCGACCGCAGCCGGTAGAGGTCGCCGTAGTAGAGGTGCGCCAGGGGGTCGCGCGGCGTGATCGCGAGCACGCGATCGAGCTGCTCCTGGGCGAGCGTGAACCGGCCCGCCCGGGTGTCGAGCGCGGCGTTGTCGCGCACGACCGTGCGCATCCGGAGGCCGAAGTCCTCGGTGTTCTTCACGGTGGTCGGCGCGGTGGCGGCGGCGGCGTACGTGGTGCGCAGCAGCTCGTTCGTCGTCTCGATGCGCTCGGTGAGCTTCGGGTGGCTGCCGAAGAAGAACGTCTCGAGGGTCCCACGGTCCTTGCCCTCGCTCCTGAGCAGCTCGAAGACCTTCGCCGCCTCCTTCGGGTCGTAGCCCGCACGGACGAGCCGCTTCATGCCTTCGGCGTCCGCCTCGCGCTCGAGGTCCCGGCCGTACCCGTTGATCGCGGCGAGCGCGGCGAGCTGCAGCCCGATGCCGAGGATCGCGTTGGCCGTCTGGCTCAGCACCGCCGCGCCCACGTAGTCGCCGGAGCGCGCGCGTGAGCCCGCGGCGACCGCGACGCCGATCGAGGCCGCGACCGAGAGGATCGTGTAGAGGATCTGCTTGTTGGTCGCGTCGCGGTTGAACTTGAGGGCGTGTCGGTGGGTGACGTGTGTCATCTCGTGGCCCAGGATCATCGCGAGCTGGGCCTCGTCGTCGAGCCGCGCCAGGAGCCCGGTGTGCACGTACACGTGGCCGTTGGGCATCGCGAACGCGTTGAGCGTGGGATCGCTCATGACGCCGAACCTGAAGCCGGGCCCGCCGGCGGCCTTCACCTCGTCCGGCAGCAGGCGGTCGCCCACGCGCGCCAGGTACTCCTCGAGCAGGGGATCGTCGTAGGCCTTGGCGCGCTTGAGGAGCTTTTCCTCCTCCTTCTCGGCCTGCGCCCAGAGCTGCCGCTCGTCGGCCTCCGGCTTGAAGGGCTGGCCGCCCGCGCCGATCGGCGGCACGTTGCGCGACGCGCATGCGCTGGTGAGAAACGAGAGGAGGACGAGCCAGGCGACGGCACGGAACACGGGGTGCCGCGGCATCATGCCGACTAGTCTACTCCCTGGGGGGCGCCCGGAGCCCCCCATGTGCTCAGTTCCGCTCCCCCAGGACCTGGCGGACGCGGCGCAGCTCTTCCCGCACCTGCTCGCCGTCCGACGCGCCCGGCGCCGTGCGGAGGTAGCGCGCCCACTCGGCGGCGCCCGCGTGGAGCCGGCCCAGATTGACGAGCGCCGTCCCGCGATCGCGCAGGTGCGCCGCAGCCGCGCCGTCGACGATCAGGAGCCGGTCCACGACGGCCAGCGTCTTGTCCCACGCCCGGCGCTTGGCGTACGCGCCCTGGAGGTTGCGCAGCATCCGCGCGACGATCTGCCTTCCGGAAACAGGCGCGAAGTGCTCGTCGCGGAGACGGACGCTCCGTCCGACGGCCCGCGCCACCAGCGCCTCGGCCCCGTCGCGGTCGACGAGCGCACCGCCCCCGAAGGGGTCGAGCAGCACGACCTCCGGGCCGACTCGGGCACCAACCACGAAGTGCCCCGGCAGCCCGATCCCGTCGAGCGTGACCCGGACGCGCCGGCCCACTTCGAGCACGACCAGCGACAGCGTGATCGGGATGCCGAGCCGCCTCTCGAGGACGTCGTTGAGACAGCTGTTGCGCGGATCGTAGTAGTCCTCGGTATTGCCGCGGAAGCCCTCCTCCTCGAACAGGAACGCCCGCAACCGGTCGAACCGTGCGCGTCCGGTCCGCGCCGCGCCGGCACCCGATCGGACGGCGAGCTCGTCGAGCCGCGCGAGATGGTCCGTCGGGCGGAGATCGGGATATTCGACCTCGGCGATCGCGAGCGCCGCACGCGCGAGATCCACATCCGAGGCCGCGACCAGATCGCGGAAGGTGCGGAGGGTCGTGTCCATGCGTCGCGGTGCGCCCTCAGCAGCCCGGCGCGTGGTGGATACCGGCAGCGCCGAGCGCCGCGCGCTGCAGCTCCTCGGCCAGCTCGAGCGTGCGGCGCGCCGCGCGCCGCGCGGCGTCCTGCGTCGCCCGGGTCGTCGCCAGGCGCAGCAGCAGGCGCCGGCCCAGCTCGTGGTGGTGGCGCTCGTCGGGCTCGATCACGTCGCGGTACAGCGTCGCGGTCTCGCGGTCGCCCGCCGCCTCGCAGAACTCGATGAACTGCCGGTTCTTCACCACCGCGATCGCCTCGCGGGTGAACTGCCCGGCGGCGACCCTCTCGGCGGCGGTCCCGAGGGTGTCGAGGTAGGTGAACAGCGGCCCATAGCCCCTGGCGAGCGGGTCGAAGGTCGTGGCGGCGAACCCGAGGGCGCGCAGCCGGTCGGCGATCATCCGATAGTGCTTCGCCTCGTCGCCCACCTGCCGCGCCAGCGCGAGCTTCACCTCGAGGTCGTCGGTCGTCACGAGCCAGCGGGCCGCGATCTCGGTCGCCTCGATCTCGTTCTTCAAGGCGACCTTGAGGAGGTTCACCACGGTCAGCTCGCCCTCGACCTCCGGCCTGAGCGTGTCGTCCGGGGCCAGACGGCCGAGCAGGCTCGCGTTCTCCTCGTCGAGCGCGCGGACGAACTCCTCGGCGTTCATGCGGTGATCCCCTCCCGGAGCAGGCGCGGCAGCTCCTGCGTGAGCGTCTCTTTCGTCACGACGCGCGCGCAGCGCGCGTGCCACGGCTGCGTCTGGCGCGCGAGGGCGTGCGTGGTGAAGCCGAGCACGGGCACCCCGCCGAGCGCCCGGAGCAGGCGCTCGTGGTCCCAGCTGGCCGTCAGGTCCAGGAGCGCGAACCTCGGAGCGCAGGCGACCGCGGCTTGCACTTGCTCGGGCGTCCGCGCGAACTCGACGGGCACGCCCGCGAGGCGGGCCGTCTCACGGATGCGCGCGACGAAGAACAGGTCCGAAACGACTGCCAGGACGCTCTCAGTCGGCCTGTTCACGGATGCCGAGCCAGTGCTTGTTCCACTCGGCGATGTGCGCCAGCGTCGAGAGGTTGCGCATCCGGTCCAGGTACACGATGCCGGCGAGGTGGTCGGTCTCGTGCTGGACGACGCGCGCGAAGAAGTCCTTCGCGATCACGTCCACCCGGCGCGCCTCACGGTCCCAGCACTCGAGCCGGACGGCCGTCACGCGCGGCACCATGCCCCGCATGTCCGGGACCGAGAGGCAGCCCTCCCAGCCTTCCTCCATCTCCTCGGTGAGCGGCGTGACGATCGGGTTGACCACGACCGCCAGCGGGATGTGCGGCGCGTCGGGGTAGCGCGGGTTGCCGAGCACCTCGATGACGCAGATCTGCTGGAGCGTGTGGACCTGGTTCGCCGCGAGGCCCGCGCCGTCGTACTCGCGCATGGTCTCGATCATGTCGTCGATGAGCCGCTGCGTCTCGGGCGCCCGGATCGCGTCGAGCGGGACCGGCCGGGCCGGCTGCCGGAGCACCGGGTGACCGAGGCGCGCGACTTTGAGGATCGCCATGCCGTCAATTCTACTTCTTGATTTCGATCTTGCCCACTTTCCGTACGCCCTCGGCCAGGCGCCGGGCGTCGGCGTCGAAGAACCGCTGGAACTCCTCGCCCTGCTTGAACGCGACCGGCGTCTGGAGCTTGTCCATCGCGCCCTTGAACTCGGGGTCCTCGACGGCCTGGCGGAGCGCCTGCCGGAGTTTCGCCAGTGCGGCTTCCGGGGTCCCCTTCGGGGCGAAGACGCCGGCCCAGATGTAGAACTCCGCATCCGCGTAGCCGAGCTCCTTGAAGGTCGGCACCTCCGGCAGCGCGGCCACGCGCCTGTCGCCCCAGCCGGCCAGCGGGCGGAGCTTGCCCGACTTGATGTGGGGCAGCACCACCGCCGGCCCCGACGCGAGCGCGTCCACGTGACCGCCGAGGATGGCGGTGAGCGCCGGACCGGCGCCGGCGTACGGCACGTGGCGGAGCTTGATCCCGGCCGCGTGCGAGAGGAGCTCCATCGCCATGTGGAGCGTGCCGTAGACGCCCGACGAGCTGAACGAGATCTGGCCCGGGCGCTTCTTCGCGTCCTCGATGAAGTCCTTCGCCGTCTTCCACGGCTTGTCCGCGGGCACGACCAGGATCGTCGGGTCCGCCGAGATCAGGGCGAGCGGCGCGAACTGGTCCACGGTGAACGCCGGCTGCCGGCCGAAGAGCTTGTCCGCCTCGGGGATGATCGAGATCGAGGAGAGCGCGAGCAGGAGCGTGTAGCCGTCCGGCTTGCTGGTGGCGACGTACTGCATGCCCACCGCGCCGGCCGCGCCCGTCTTGTTGACCACGCCCACCGGGTTCTTCAGC
>Ga0156194_1313_pt1 | contig 11022 bp, 7 predicted proteins | sample RifCSPlowO2_12_FD_107847 | JGI IMG/M metagenome (GOLD analysis project Ga0156194, IMG submission 107847) | Candidatus Rokubacteria bacterium RIFCSPLOWO2_12_FULL_71_22 | reverse complement strand
CGCGGCGTCCAGGCGCATCGAGCCCCCGGCGAAGTCGTCCGGGTTCAGGTAGCCGAGCACGAGGTTCGCGTCGGTGACCGTGGGCTCGGCGCCGCCCCGCCCGTAGCAGACGGGTCCGGGCGTGGACGACGCGCTCTCCGGGCCGACCGCGATCACGCCGAGCGCCGCGCGCGCGATCGAGCCGCCGCCCGCGCCGATCTCCACGAGATCGATCGCCTGGATGTTCATCGGCAGCCCGCTGCCCGGCGCGTTCCCGACGCGGTGGAGCTCGAACGCGGTCGTCGTGTACGGTCGTCCCTTCTCGACGAGCGCGAGCTTCGCGGTGGTACCGCCCATGTCGAACGCGATCAGGTCGCGATGGCCCGTGAGCTCGCCGTACGCCGCCGCCATCAGCGCGCCCGCGGCGGGGCCCGACTCGATCATCCGCACCGGGTAGCGCTGCATCGCCTCGGCCGTCGCGATGCCGCCCGAGGACTGCATGACGAAGAGGCGTCCGCGGTAGCCGCGCGCGGCGAGCGCCGCGCCGAGCCCCGCCAGGTACTCGCGCACCGCGGTCATCACGTACGCGTTGATCACCGTCGTCGACGTGCGCTCGTACTCGCGGAACGTCGGCGAAACCTCGTGCGAGAGCGTCACCGTCACGTGCGGCGCCTCCTCGGCCACGAGCGCCGCCAGGCGCTTCTCGTGCGCCGGGTGCAGGTAGGCGTGCAGGAGGCAGATCGCGAGCGTCGTGACGCCGCGCGCGCAGAGCTCGCGCACGGCCCGGCGCGCGTCGGCCTCGTCGAGCGGCGTGCGCACCGAGCCGTCCGCCAGGATCCGCTCGGTCACCTCGCCGATCAGCCGGCGCGGCACCAGCGGAGGGGGCTTCTCGATCTGCAGATCGTAGACCTGGTAGCGCTTCTCGCGCCCGACGATCAGCACGTCGCGGAAGCCGCGCGTGGTCAGGAGTCCGACGCCGCGCGCCTTGCGCTCGATGACGACGTTCGAGCCGAGCGTCGTGCCGTGCACGACCTGGGCCGCGTCGCCCCAGGCCACGCCGCTCCCCGCGATCAGCGCGTCGAGGCCCGCCAGGCACGCCTCGGACGGGTCCGGGTACGTCGTTAGCCGCTTCGCCGTCGCGAGCTCGCCCGAGGGCGACTGCAGCACGAAGTCGGTGAAGGTGCCGCCGACGTCGAAGCCGATGCGGTACGCCACGAGACGATCAGCCCCGGCGGTCGGCGCGCGAGAAGACGACGCGGTACGGGTAGCGCTTGCCCACCTGGTACGTGATCGCGTGCTCGACGGGCTCGCCGCTGGCCGCGAAATAGGTGCGCTCGAAGAGCAGGAGCGGCGAGCGCGCCCGGATCTGGAGCAGCTCGGCGACCTGCCGTGGTGCGAGTGCGGCATCCACCACTTGCTCCATCAGCTTGATCTGGACGCCGGTGAGGCGCTCGATGGCGCCGATGAGCGACGTCTTGGACAGGTCCTCGTCGGAGAGCGCCGTGCCGATCGTGAGCGGCACGTACGCGGTGACGTGCTGAAACGGGCCGGCCTCGCCCAGACGCACGCCGACGATGCAGTACGCGGACGAGCGCGGCGGAAGCCGGAGCGCCTGCGCGATGTTCGCCGGCAGCGTCACGATGTCCCGCGAGACCAGCTTGAACCAGGTCTCGTCGCCGAGCGCCATCATGTCCCCGACCGAGCCGATCACGCGGAGCTTGCTGTCCACGCCGGCCGCGGGCGTCGAGAACGTGCCGCGCCCGGCGTGGCGGTAGAGGAGCCCCTCCTGGACCAGGACGTCGAGCGCCTGGCGGATCGTGGGGCGGCTCACCTTGAACTTCGCGCAGAGCGCGTGCTCGGAGGGAATGCGCTCGCCTTCGCCCCGGAGGTCGTGGCGGATCGCGTCGGCGATCTGCAGATACCGCGGAATCCCGGGTCGGTAGTTCACTGCCGCCTCCTGCTGTCAGAATGTCCGGACATTTAGCACCGTCCGGCGCCGCCGTCAAGCCGCGCCTCAATCCCCGGGGGCCAGGTACGGGTAGCGGAAGTCCGTCGGCGGGGCGAGCGTTTCCTTGATGGCGCGCGGGCTCACCCAGCGCTGCAGGTTCAGGGGGCTGCCGGCCTTGTCGTCGGTGCCCGACAGACGCGCGCCGCCGAAGGGCTGCTGGCCGACCACCGCGCCGGTCGGCTTGTCGTTGACGTAGAAGTTGCCGGCCGCGTACACGAGCGCCTCGGTCAGCCGCCCGATCGCCGCGCGGTCGCGCGCGAAGATCGCGCCGGTGAGCGCGTAGGGCGTGCCGCGGTCGCAGAGCGCGACCGCCTCGTCGAGCGCGTCGTCGGCGTACACCCAGACGGTGAGCACCGGCCCGAAGATCTCCTCGCGCAGGAGCGGCAGCTCGGGCGAGCGGGCGCGCACCACGGTCGGCTCGACGAACCAGCCCGTACGGTCGTCCGCGCCGCCCCCGGCCAGGATCTCGGCGTCCGGCGAGCGCCGCGCGAGGTCGAGGTAGCCCCGCACCTTCGCGAAGGCGGCCCGATCGATCACCGCGCCCATGAAGTTCGTGAAGTCCCGCACGTCGCCGACCCGGAGCGCGGCGATGTCGGCGAGGAGCCGCCGCTCCACCTCGGGCCAGAGCGAGGCCGGGACGAACGCGCGCGAGGCCGCCGAGCACTTCTGTCCCTGGTATTCGAAGGCGCCGCGCGTGAGCGCCGTGGCGACCGCGGCCGGGTCCGCCGTCGGGTGCGCGAGCACGAAGTCCTTGCCGCCGGTCTCGCCGACGAGCCGCGGATAGTTCCGGTAGCGCGTGATGTCGCGCCCGACCGCCTCCCAGATCGTCCGGAACGTCGCCGTCGAGCCCGTGAAGTGCACGCCCGCCAGCTCCGGCGAGGCGAGGGCCGCGCCGCCGACCTCGGCGGCGGCACCCGGGACCAGGTTCACGACGCCCGGCGGCAGCCCGGCCGCCTCGAGCAGGTCCATGAGGACGTGCGCCGCGTACACGGCCGACGAGGCGGGCTTCCACACGACGGTGTTGCCCATCAGCGCGGGCGCCGTCGGCAGGTTGCCCGCGATCGAGGTGAAGTTGAACGGCGTGACCGCGAGCACGAAGCCCTCGAGCGGCCGGTGCTCGAGCCGGTTCCAGCAGCCGGGCGCGGACTCGGGCTGCTGGCGATAGATCTCCTCGGCCCAGGCGACGTTGAACCGCCAGAAGTCGATCAGCTCGCACGCCGAGTCGACCTCGGCCTGGTGCGCCGTCTTCGACTGGCCGAGCATCGTCGCCGCGTTGAGCGTCATCCGCCACGGGCCCGCCAGGAGCTCGGCCGCGCGGAGGAACACGGCGGCGCGTTGCTCCCACGGCAGCCGCGACCACGCGCCGTGGGCCGCGAGCGCGGCGTCGATCGCGCGCCCCACCTCGGCGGCGCCCGCCTGGTGCCAGACCGCCAGCACGTGGTGGTGATCGTGAGGCATGACGGCCTGCGCGGTGCGGCCGGTGGCGACGCGCGCGCCGCCGATGCGCGGCGTGATCTCGACGACCTCGCCCGCGAGCCGCTCGAGCTCGGCGCGAAGCGCCCGCCGCTCGGGGCTGCCCGGCGCGTAGCCGAGCACGGGCTCGTTCCGGGGACGCGGAGCGGTGAAGATCCCGTTCGTCATGGCACGCCTCCTCGTCAACGGCCGGCGACGGTCAGGACGGGGCAGCGCGCGAGCGTGACGACGCGGGCCGCGACGCTGCCGAGGAAGAACCGCCGGAGCGTGCTCCAACCATGGGTGCCGACGACGATGAGGTCGGCGCGGCGGCGCCGCGCTTCGGCGACGATCTCGTCAGCGGGCAGGCCCTCTCGCACGACCGCGGCCGCGCGGACCCCCCGGCGTCGCGCCCGCGCGAGCAGCGGCGCCAGCCGGTCCTCGGCGCCGCGCCGCGCCTGCTCCCGCATCTCGCGCAGGGTGCGGGCCGAGAGCGCGCTGTCCTCGAGAAACATCGCCGGCGGCATCAGCACGTGCACGAGCGCGAGCCGCGCGCGGTCTTTTCGCGCGACCTCGAGCGCCCGCGCGAAGGCCGGCGTCGAGGCCTTCGAAAAGTCGGTGGCGTAGAGGACTCGACGGAACGCTGTCATCGGTTGACTCCTCTCTCGGGCGCCGGGGCGGCGCGCGCGGGCCGCGCCCACCGGACCACCCCTTTGCGCGCCTCCTCGAGCAGGAACATCAGCGGCGGGAACAGGAGCAGGACGCCCCACTCGGCGAACGCGAGCGGCGCCAGACCGAAGATCCGGGCGAGCGGCGGGAGCAGGATCAGCAGGAGGAGCGTCCCCACCTCGACGGCGACGCCGACGAGCACGAGCCGGTTCGAGCCGATCCCCACGCGGAACACCGATTCGCGGTCGGTCCGGCAGGCGAAGACGTTGCCGACCTGTGCTGCGACGATCCCGGCGAGCGTCATCGTGGTCGCCCGCCGGTAGAGCTCGCCCGTCGCGGCGAGCGGCATGCCCGGTCGCCAGCCCGCCACCCGGTACGTCCAGAAGAAGGCGCCGAGCCCCAGCACGGCCTCGACGATCCCGAGGAACCCGTACGCGCGCAGCAGGCGGCCGGCGCCGAGCAGCCGCTCGGCCCGCGGGCGCGGTGGGCGGTCCATGATGCCCGGCTCGGGGGGCTCGGCGCCGAGCGCGAGCGCCGGCACCATGTCCGTGCCGAGGTCCACCGCGAGGATCTGCATCAGCGTGAGGGGCAGCGGGATGCCCAGCAGGACGAAGGCGAGGAACGGCACCAGCTCGGGGACGTTCGACGCGAAGATGTAGGTGACGAACTTCCCGATGTTCGCGTAGATCGCCCGCCCCTGGCGGATCGCGCTCACGATCGACGCGAAGTTGTCGTCCGTGATCACGATTTCGGCCGCCTCCTTCGCCACCTCGGTGCCGCGCCGGCCCATCGCGCAGCCGACGGCAGCGGCCTTCAGCGCGGGCGCGTCGTTGACGCCGTCGCCCGTCACCGCCACGACCTCGCCGGCCGCCGTGAGCGCGGTGACGATCGCGAGCTTGTGCGCGGGCGACGTCCGCGCGAACAGGACGCCCGGCCCACGGGCGACCCCGCGGAGCGCCTCGGGCGACATGCGGGCGATCTCGTCGCCGGTGATGACCTTCTCGACGGGCAGGCCGATCCGGCGGGCGATCGCCGCGCCGGTGAGGCCGTAGTCGCCCGTGACCACGATCACGCGGATGCCGGCCCGCCGGCAGAGCGCGACCGCGCCCTCGACCTCCGGGCGCGGCGGGTCCCAGAGGGCGACCAGCCCGAGGAATTCGAGGTCGCGCTCGACCGCAGTCTGGCCGGCGCCGACGAGGCTCGCGTCGAGCGGGCGCGTGGCGACCGCGAGCAGACGCAGCCCGTCCCCGGCGAGCCGGTCGTGGGCGGCGAGCACCGACTCCGATGTCTCGTCGGTGAGCGCGACGCTCACGCCGTCCCGGCGCCAGCCCGCGCACAGGGCGAGCGTCTCCTTCGGCGCTCCCTTGACCCAGGCGACCGCGCCCTCGCCGTCCGCGCGCACGAGCGTCATCCGCTTGCGGAACGAGTCGAACGGGTAGGTGGCCCGCAGCGCGTGAGCGCCACGGAGGGCGTCGACGTCGATCCCCGCGGCGTGGGCGGCGACGACGAGCGCGACCTCGGTCGGGTCGCCGTGCTCGCGGGTCGCCTGCGAGGCGAGCACGGCCGCCTCGAGCAGCGCGCGGACGTCCCCGTCGGCGGGCCCCGCCAGGTCGTGGAGGCGCCCGCCGGCCCACAGCGCGCGCGCCGCCATGTGGCCCTCGGTGAGCGTGCCGGTCTTGTCCGTGCAGATCACCGTCGTGGCGCCGAGCGCCTCGACGGCCGAGAGCCGCTTGACGAGCATCCCGAGGCGGGCCATGCGCTGGACGCCGAGAGCCAGCGCGAGCGTGAGCGTCGGCAGGAGGCCTTCGGGGACGTTGGCGACGACGATCCCGAGGGCGAAGAGGAAGCCGTCGGCGAGCGAGAGCACGCCCGTCGCGACGCCGAGCACGAAGAACCCGCCGCCCAGCACGACGGCGAGCACGGTGACCACGCGGGTCATCCGCCGCATCTCGCGCTGCAGGGGGCTCGCCTCCTGCGACACCGCCTGCGTCAAGCGCGCGACGTCGCCGATCTCGGTCCCCATGCCGGTCGACGTCACGAGACACGTGCCGCGGCCGGCCACGACGGCCGTGCCGGCGAAGACCAGCTCGTGGCGCTCGAGGCGCGGCACGCGCTCGCGCGCGTCGCCCGCCGCGGGGAGCTTCAGGACCGGGTGCGGCTCGCCCGTCAAGGCACTCTGGTCCACGCGCAGCCCCTCGGCGGCGACGACCTGACCGTCGGCCGGCACCTGATCGCCCTCCTCCAGCTCGACGATGTCGCCGGGAACAAGCTCGGCGACCGGCACGCGCGAGCCGGCGCCGGCGCGCACCACGGTGACCTGGTGGGGGAGCAACTCCTCGAGGGCCTCGACGGCTCGCTCGGCGCGGTGCTCCTGGAAGAAGCCGAAGACGCCGTTGATCGCGATGACCGCGAAGATCGCCCAGCCGAGCTCGGGCATGCCGGCCAGGAACGCGAGCGCGCCGCCGACCCAGAGGAGCGCGGCGAAGAAGCTCACGAACTGCTCGGCGAGCCGCGCGAGCAACGGGCGCCGGCGCACGTGCTCGAGGCGGTTCGGGCCCGCCAGCCCGTGCCGGCGCAGCGCCGCGGCGCGCGCGAGCCCGGCGGGCCCCGAGCCGAGCAGGGCGAAGAGATCGTCGGCGGCGAGCGGACTCTCGCCCGCGTCGTCGTCGAGCGGTGCCAGGGCGCGCACGAGCTCTTCCCGGCTCGTCGCGCTCCGCGCCCGGTCGAGGTGGGCGGGGTCGGCGAGCCCCGCGCGCAGGCGCGCCACCAGACGGAGGGCGCGGCCGCTCTGCGCGAGCGGCGCCGTGAGCACGACCACGGCGTCCACCGGGCCGGCGCCCGGCACGAGCGCCGTGGCACGGCCGAGGCGCGCCCACCGGAGGGCGGGCGCCCCGGCGGCGCCGAGCGCGACCACGAGCGCGAGGCCCGGCGCGAGCGCCCACGCCGCGGGCATCTTCGGGCCGTCGAGCCCGAGGCGCTCGAGCAGACCGCCAGGGCTCCCGACCTCGGCTTCCACCTGAACGGGGTCCCCGGCGATCAGCGGCGTGAGCGCGAGCCGTGGCGCCATGGCCCTCGTTCCGGGCGCAAACCCGATGCCAGGGGTTCGTGCGGGAGGGCGTGCAAGTTCCGCACGTTGGCGGGCGCGGCGCAGGGCCATGTGGGGTGGCAGTGTCCCACTGAGGCGGCCCGCCCCTCCCCCGTCCGGGGTCTCGACCGTGAATTCGCCCACTTGCCGGACTGGCTCGTAGGCACCAGATTTGCCTCAGCAAATACACGAGGAGGAAGGCGATGAAAAAGGTGGCCGACGTGATGACCCATGACGTGATCACCGTCAAGCCCGGCGCATCCATCCACGATGCCGCCCGCCTGCTCGTGGACCACGGCGTGAGCGGCCTCCCGGTGGTCGACGACGACGGCGCGGTGGTCGGCGTGCTGAGCGAGGGGGATCTGATCGTCCGCCAGAAGCCGCGCCGGCAGCCGCCCTGGTGGGAGCTCTTCTTCCGTGACGGCGAGCGCCTGGCGCGTGACTACCAGAAGGCCGTGGGCACGACGGTCGCCGAGGTGATGTCGCGGAAGATCCTCTACGTGAGCCCGGAGGCGCCGATCGCGTGGGCGGCGGCGCTGCTCGACCGCCACCGGATCCGGCGCCTTCCCGTGCTCGACAAGGGCCGGCTCGTCGGCATCGTGAGCCGTGGCGATCTCGTCAAGGCGCTCGCAGCGGCGCCGGGCGCCCGCACGGCGCTCTCCGACGCGGAGCTGGTCGCCGAGATGAAGGACCGCATGGACCGCGAAGCCTGGATCTCGAACCGGGGTATCCTCGTCGAGGCGCGGAGGGGAACCCTGACGTTGTGGGGAATGGTCGAGAGCGACGCCGAGCGCGCCGCGCTGGAGACGATGGCGCGCGCGCTCCCGGGGTGCCGGGCGGTTGACAACCAGACCATCGTCAGATCTCGAGTCGTCGCGAGGTACGGCTCAGCCTGAGGCCGCGCGGGTCGCGCCCGCGGACAGCCGCGCCGCCGAGGCCCGGGTGCTCGAGATCGTGCAGGGCCTCGTCGATGAGCTGCAGGGGGCGCAGGCACCGCGCGCAGTCGCGCTCGACCAGGCGCTCGAGCGCGAGCTCGGCGTCGGCAGCCTCGAGCGCGTGGAGCTGTCGTTGCGCCTCGAGCAGGCCTTCGGCGTCCGCCTGCCCGACCGGGAGGTCATGGAGGCGGAGAGCGCGCGGGACCTCGTGTACGCTCTCGCCCGGGCCGCCCCGGCGGCGCTCGAGCGCCTGGCGGAGCCGGCGCCGCTCGTCGGTGCGGGCGCGGTCGCGCCCGCCTCCGCCGCCACCCTCGTGGACGTGCTGCGCTGGCACGCCGAGCGCGAGCCCGACCGCCCGCACGTCATCCTGCGCGACGCGGACGAGCGCGAGCGCACGATCACGTACGGGGAGCTCTGGGCCCGCGCACGCGCCGTCGCCGCCGGGTTGCGCCAGCGCAAGCTCGGGCCGGGCGAGACCGTCGCGCTCATGCTCCGCACGGAGGAGGCCTTCTTCACCGCGTTCTTCGGCACGCTGCTCGCGGGCGCCGTGCCCGTGCCGATCTACCCGCCGTTCCGTCCCGATCGCATCGAGGAGTACGCCAGACGCCAGGTCGGCATCCTCCGGAACGCCGGAGCGCGCCTGCTCGTGACGTTCGCCGAGGCCGGGCGCGTGGCGACGCTGCTCCGGCCGCGCGTCGCCTCGCTCGCCGAGGTCACGACGGTCGACCGGCTCGCCGCGCCGGTGCCCGAGCGGCCGCCGCTGCGGCTCGGAGCGGGTGACCCGGTGCTCATCCAGTACACGTCGGGCAGCACCGGCGACCCCAAGGGCGTCCTGCTCACCCACGCCAACGTCCTCGCGAACATCCGCGCGATCGGTGAGGCCATCGAGATCCGGCCCGACGATGTGGCTGTGAGCTGGCTGCCGCTCTATCACGACATGGGGCTGATCGGCGCCTGGCTCGGCGCGCTCTACTTCGGCGTGCCGGTCGTGATCCTGTCGCCCCTCGCCTTCCTCGCGCGGCCGGCCCGCTGGCTCCGCGCGCTCCACGCCCATCGCGCCACGCTCTCGCCGGCGCCGAACTTCGCCTTCGACCTCTGCGTGCGCGGCGTCTCCGATGCGGAGATCGCGGGCCTCGACCTCTCGACGTGGCGCCTCGCGCTCAACGGCTCCGAGCCCGTGAGCGCCGCGACCCTCGACCGCTTCGCGCGCCGCTTCGCGCCGTACGGCTTCCGGCCCGAAGCGATGTGCCCGGTGTACGGGCTCGCCGAGGCGTCGGTGGGGCTGACCATCTCGCCGCCGGGCCGCGGGCCGCGCCGCGACGGTCGCGTCGTCTCGTGCGGACGGCCTCTGCCGGGACACGAGATCCGCATCGTCGACGCCCAGGACCGGCCGGTCGCCGACCGCGTCGAGGGGCGGATCGAGTTCCGCGGCCCGTCGGTGACGAGCGGCTACTGGAAGAACCCCGCGGCGACGCGCGCGACGTTCCGTGGCGGCTGGTGCGACTCCGGTGACCTCGGCTACCTGGCCGAGGGCGAGCTCTACGTCACGGGCCGCGTCAAGGACCTCATCATCAAGGCGGGGCGGAATCTGCACCCGCAGGAGATCGAGGAGGTGGTCGGCGACGTGCCCGGCGTCCGCAAGGGCTGCGTCGCGGCCTTCGGCGTCTCCGACCCCGCGGTCGGGACCGAGCGCCTCGTCGTCGCCGCCGAGAGCCGCGAGACCGGGCCCGAGGCGCGCGAGCGGCTGCGCGGGCGCATCGTCGAGCGCGTGCTCGCGGCCGTCGGGGTGCCGCCCGACAGCGTGGTCGTGTGCGCGCCGCACTCGGTCCTCAAGACGCCGAGCGGCAAGGTCCGCCGCGCGGCCACGCGCCAGGTCTGGGCGGCCGGCCGGCTCGAGTCCCGGCCGCCTGTGTGGCGCCAGTGGACGCGGCTCCTCGCCGAGGGCGCGGCTGCGCGCGCCGGGCGCCTGCCCGTCCGCGCACGCGAGCTCGCGTACGGCGCCTGGGTCTGGGGCTTCCTCGGGACCGCGTTCGCCCTGCTGTGGGCGCTGGTCCTGGTGCTCCCCGGCGGCCGGCCGGTGGACCGCGCGGTCCGGCGATGGTGCCGACTGGTGCTGGCGATCGTCCGGTGCCCGCTGCGCGTCGAGGGCCTCGAGCATCTGCGCGGGCTCGGGCCCGCCATCCTCGCCGCCAACCACTCGAGCTACCTCGACACGCTCGCGTTGCTCGCGGCCCTCCCGCCCGGCCTCCGCTGCGTCTTCGTCGCCAAGCGCGAGCTCGCGGCGACACCGCTCGTCGGCATGGTCATCCGCAAGGTCGGCCATCTCACGGTGGATCGCGTGGACCTCTCGCGCGGCGTGGCCGACGCCGAGCGCGTGACGGAGGCACTGCGGGCGGGCACGTCGCTCCTCTTCTTCCCGGAAGGCACGTTCCTCCGGTCGCAGGGGCTACTCCCGTTCAAGCTCGGGGCGTTCAAGGCGGCCGTGGACGTCGGCTGCCCGGTGGTCCCGATCACCCTGTCCGGGACCCGCGCGATCCTGCCCGCCTACTCGTGGCTGCCCCGGCGCGGGCCCATTGTGGTCACGATCGGCGCACCGATCGTGCCCGCCGGCCGCGCGTGGCGTGAGATGGTGCGGCTGCGCGACACCGTGCGCGACGCGATCGCGCGAACCTCGGGCGAAGGCCGCGTCGAGGAGCGGTCTAGCGCTTCTTGACCCGGGGCGACTCGGCCCCCCACACTGTGCGCGGCGGCCGGTCGGCCTGGAGCAGGACCGCGCCCTTCTTGAGCGTCACGCTCGCGCGCCGCCGGCGCCGACGCACCTGGGCGGCGGCGACGCCCTTGCGCGGCGGGCGCCCGGCCTTCTTCGACCGTGGCGCTCGCTGCGCCGACTTCCG
>Ga0156194_1116_pt1 | contig 11024 bp, 16 predicted proteins | sample RifCSPlowO2_12_FD_107847 | JGI IMG/M metagenome (GOLD analysis project Ga0156194, IMG submission 107847) | Candidatus Rokubacteria bacterium RIFCSPLOWO2_12_FULL_71_22 | reverse complement strand
AACCAGCTCGACCGATTCCTCGCCGGACATCGTCCGAAATAGACGCCACGCCGGGAAGCGACGGACGAGAGCCTGCGCGTCCCACCGCTGACGGAGAGAGACAGCAAGCTCCCCCTCGTCGCGCTGACACCCGCATGCCCCAGGTTCCCTACGATGCCGGCTCCGAGGAAGCTGACCACCTCGAGGCCTGGAAGTGAATCCTCGAGGAAGAGCTTCTCTCGCTTGTTAATCGTGTCGATGTACGGGCTCGCCATGGCCACTCGTCGGACACCCAACTCCCGGAATGGAGTTGAACCGGTGTTTGAGTCGCGCCGCGCTTTCGCCGAGATTCTCGGCACAAGACGCGCTGAGCCAAGGGCGAAGAGGCCGCCGGGCTCGAACGAGAAGCGTCGGTGCGCTGCGACGTCAACGGTCTCCAGCTCGCCACACTGAAACAGCGGTCCGCGACCAGTGCCCGATGTCAACCCCACTCGCTCTCTGCTTGAGCGCACCGGACACGAGGCCGCGAACGATGTAGCGCTGCACCAGAAGCGCGAAAATGAGGACGGGAAGCATCACGAGGGTTCCGGCCGCATGGAGCTGGCCCCACTGGAACGCGACGAAGAGCGGGATCAAGATTGCGATCTGAGGAAAGATGCGGCTCCCCAAGAACAGCTGCGTCATCAGCCCCTTGCCGCGAAACTGATAGCGGGTGAGCGCATAGGCCGCCGGAAGTCCCACCAGGATCGCAACTCCGACGGATCCGAAGCTGATGACCAGACTGTTCCAGTAGGTGTCGACGAACCGGGATTCGCTGAACACCTTGGCATAGTGTTCCGTCGGCGGCGAGAAGATCCATTTCGGGGGCATGGCGAACGCGTCCCGGCCAAGCTTGAAAGATGTCGTGACGATCAGGTAGAGCGGCAGGAGCGCGCACACGAGGGCCACAACGAGGGCGACGCCACGGGCGACGCGTCCCAGCGCACGCACTACGTCAGACCACACCGGCGCGCGCGCGCCGGAAGAGGAGCATGAGCGCCATCACGGTCGCGAAGGACATTAGCGCGGTGATGACCGCGAGCGCTGCGCCTTCACCTAGTCGGAAGTACTGCAAAGATGAGTGTCGTTCGCAGCGAGCCCCAGAAGTATGAGTTCTCGCCGAACAGCAAGAGGCAGTTGCGGAGACCGATCCAAATGCTCTGGCCCTTCTCGAGCGACCATTCGGTGAAGCCCAGGTACAGCAGGTAGGCGAGCGGTCCGGCCGCGACGAGTACGAGCGTGATGACCGCGGGGAGGAGGAGGAGGAGCAGGTAGGATCGTCGGCTCGTGCTACGCGTTCTTCGGGCTCGGGCTGGCCCTCTACTTCGCCTCGCAGGGCGCCGGGCGCCTGCTGTGGCCGCTCGTGGCCGGCACGCTGCGTCGTAACTCCTCGCGGTTCCCCGTCTGGTCGATGACCCCCCGAGTGGGGCATCGTTGCGCCATCACGAGGAGGTGCGACGATGAACGAGGCGATCCGCCAGCTCCGGTCTGAAGCACGCCAGCTCACCCGCGGGAAAGTCCCCAAGGCCATCCGGTACCCGATCGCCTTTCGCGCGGCGGTCGCCGCGCTCACGCGGACGCAGCTGGACCAGGGAGCCTCCATGAATCGCGTGGCCACCGCGCTGGGGCTGCCGGCCCGGAGCCTGCTCCGCTGGCTCGAGCAGAGTGCCCCGCCCGTGCTCCGGCCCGTCACGGTGCGGCCCGAGCCGGCGCCGCCAGTCCCGCCAGCGGCTGGCCCCGTGCTGGTCACGCCCCAGGGCGTCCGGGTCGAGGGGCTCGAGCGTGACACCCTCATCGCCGTGCTCCGGATGCTCGGGTGATCGGCTCCACCCGGCAGGTCGCCGTCTGGGCATACGGCGCCGCCGCCGATCTCCGCAAGGGCTTCGACGGCCTGAGCGCGTTGGTGAGCCAGGGCCTCGGACGCGATCCGCTCTCCGGGGACTGCTACCTGTTCGTCAATGCCACCCGCAAGCGCGCCAAGGTCCTGCTCTGGGATGGGACCGGGCTCTGCATCTATGCCAAGCGCCTGGAGCGCGGGCGCTTCGCGTCCCTGTGGCGCGACGCCGCCGCGCGCAGCGTGCGGCTGACGATGAGCGAGCTGCAGCTCTTCCTCGAGGGCAGCACGCTGGTGGGACGCTTCGCGCTCTCGCCGGCCCCGTTTGTCGTCGGCGAAACGCGAAAAGATCTTGCGGCGCGCGCAGCGAGATGATGTAGTGCGTGTGTGCTTCGCCTCGATACGATCCGCGATGCTGACATGCTCCGTCAAATCGCGGTACTCCTCGAGCGCGAGAACGAGAAACTCCACGCGAAAGTCCAGGCCCTCACCCACGAACTCGTTCGCCTCCGCGGCGACGACGCCTCTGCGGCCGAGCGCCAACTGGCGTTCCTGAAGGAGCTGCTCGCGCAGCGAGAGCAGGCCCTTTTCGGGCCGTCCTCGGAGCAGCGCCCGCGTCCGGTGGAGTCGACCCTTCCCACGGCAGCGGCGCCCCGGCGCGGGCACGGCCCGAAGGCCCAGCCCGAGCTGCCCCGCGTCGAGATGGTGCACGTGCTCGACGACGCGGATCACACGTGCCCCCAGTGCGGCGGCACGCTCCGGCCCATGGCCGGGCAGACGGAGGACGCCGAGGAGATCACGGTCGTCGAGCGGCGGTTCGTGCTCGTCACCCACAAGCGCCAGAAGTATCGGTGTGCGTGCAACGGGTGCGTGGACACCGCGCCAGGGCCGCTGCGCCTAGCGGCCCGCCCCGACGTCCGCGGCCAGCGGTACTCGCCCGAGTTCGCGGTGGAGGTCGCGATCGGCAAGTACGGCGATCATCTGCCGCTGGAGCGCCAGGCCCGGATCATGCGGCGCGAGGGGCTGGACGTCGCGTCCCAGACGCTCTGGGACCAGATCGAGGCCCTCGCTACGGCGTTGCAGCCGACCTACGAGGCCCTGCACCGGCAGGTGCTGGCCGCTCCGGTCATCGGAGCCGACGAGACGTGGTGGCGCTTCATGCGGGGGCACGAGAGCAAACGGTGGTGGGCCTGGAGCGTGACGAGCCCGGACGCCGTCGCCTACACCATTCTCGAGTCCCGCTCGCAGGAGGCGGCCCGGCAGGTGCTCAACGGCTACGGGGGCATCGTGCTCGCCGACGGGTACGGGGCCTACGACGCCCTGGCCCGCGCCGGGCCCCGGTTCACCCTGGCGCACTGCTGGGCGCATGTCCGACGGAAGTTCGTGGAGGCGGAGCCGCATTACCCGGCCCCGTGCGCGGAGGCGCTTGCTCTCCTCGGGCAACTCTACGCCGTGGAGCGGGCGTGTCCCCGGCTGGACGGCGCCCTCGACGACGCGAGCCGCGCGCAGGTGCTGCGGCTGCGGGCGGCCCGCCGGGCCGAGCAGTCGGTGCCGATCATCGCAGAGCTCCGCGCCTGGGCGCATCGGCAGCGGGCGCTGCCCGAGAGCAGCCTCGGCAAGGCGATCAGCTATATGCTAGGGCTGTGGCCGGGGCTGACGCGGTTCCTCGACGATCCGCGGATCCCGCTCGACAACAACGCCACCGAGCGTGGCCTGCGCGGCATGGTCGTCGGCAGAAAGAACCACTACGGCTCTCGCTCCAAGCGCGGCACCGAAGTCGCTGCCCTCTTCTATAGCCTCATCGAGTCGGCCAAGCTCTGCGGGGTGGAGCCCAAGGCGTACCTGCTCCAGGCGGTGCGCGCCGCGCTCGCCACCCCCGGCACCGTCACCCTCCCTCACGCCCTGCTGACGAACTGACGCTCGCCCTCCGCCGGCTTCGCGGCCAGCGGTCACCGTGGGGAACCGCGAGGACTTACGCAACAAGCTCCCTCCCCGAGTTCGCCCTCTGACCCAGATCCCTCGTCGCTGCCGGATGATCGCCTGCTCCCAAGCTATTGCTACATTTATGCTCAGCGATTGCGGGAGGGCACACAGTAGAGCAGGACAGGCGCGGCGAGCGATTCCCGAGAGGCGCACCGGGACACCTCTGCATCTGCGGTCGGGACGCGGAACGACCCTGCGCCCGACGGAAACCCTCGTCAAGAACGAAACGTGATTCCGGAAAGCTCCCGTGAACGAACGCCTCAGGTCGATAGCGAGGACGCATGATCCTGTTGTGCTTGACGCGCTCTTTCCAGATGGCCTCCGGCGTCCTGGCGTCCGTGGAGCCCTCGTAGGGGCTCGGTCATGTCCCACGTCAAGCCCACGCTCCAAACAGCGCCACAAGGCGCGCACTGTGCGCTTCTGGTGGCGTTTCGGCTACGATGCTGTGGGCCTCTCGCGGGGCTCGCTGAGCCTGGCGGAGCCGGACGCGGGAGGAGGAGCCGTGAGCTACCTCGGCGTTCTTACCGCCATTGGCCTTGCCCTGCTTCTGTTCGCGCGTCACGTCCTTGCCGGTCGCGCCGCCGTCCTTGTCGAAGCCCTCGCTTTCATTGTTGTCGTTGTCGCGGGAGCCCAGTTTCTCTTTCACGGAGCGACACTCGTATCCGCTGCCTTGGAGGGGCAACGCAGGAAGTGGTTTCAGATAGCCGTCGCACTCGCTGCGCCCGTGATGTTTGCCCTAATTCTGGTGAGCCGCGCCGATGCAATCCCGCTACGAACGTTGTGGGACATCTTGACGCCGTACCTCCTCTTCCCCCTCGGCGTCATCGCCTGGGTCTGCTGGTACAGCGGCGGTCAACTGAACCGCGAGCATCCCTTCCGCGGATTCCTTATCGCAGCGGCCATCCTGGGCGTTCTGTGCCTCGCCTGGTCGGCAGGAATGACAAGCGAATACGACGATTACGAGAAAGGCTCGAGCGAGTATTTTGACCCTGAGAAGGCCAGACGAGGAAGGGAAACCGGCGTGTACGTGTGGCGGGTTGCCTTCTATGTGACGACAGCGTACCTCGTGCTGTTTCTGCGGCTGAGGCAACGCACGTTGCCGCAAAGATGATCCCCACGCAGATTGCTGAGGCGCAGCGCGCGCCAGGGTGGAAGCTCACGCTGAACTGCGCGGTGCCATACGGCTGACCTGTGGCAAGTCTTCCAGGAGCTGAAACGATCGCTGCCACCAGGTGGACAGTTGCCGCGCCGCTGGACCAAGAAGCGCGTGAAGCTTGCGAGTCCAAAGTCGTCCGCCGATTGGCATCGGTGGCTCAATGAGCAGGAGGAAGGATAAGACCCTCGGGAGGGCTAGCAGTGAAGCAGGAGCATCAGATCGAACGCTATCTTCGGGATTCTTGCGACGTCAGGGACGACGAGAAATTCAGACGTCTCGGAATCTTTTTGCTGGCGCATACGGTAGTGGACACCCATTTGATCTCCGTGCTCGTGGCCGATCAGATCAAAGATGGCGTCGGCCTGGTGTCGCTCGAGGAGATACAGCACATTAGCGACCGGGAGACGTCCCACTCGACTTTCAAGATGCATCTGGAAAGAGCCCGAGCATTGATTCCGTCCCGAGCGGGAGAGATCGCCGAAAAGGTGAATCAGGGACGCGACGCGTTCGTTCATTTCAAGAGAGGGCGATTCGAGCTGCCTCGATACGACGGGCAAGACATCACGACCGCGGAGGGCTTTCGGGTATGCATGGATGCCGTCAATGAGTTCTTGTTGCTGGTCCCTTTTCAGGCTATCGCGTGGCAGGCCAACCCATGATCGCTACGATCTGCACGCGTAAGCAAGAAGCGCGCGTCGCGTATCGCGGCCGCTAGCGCTGACAAGGTGTCCCGTACAGATCCGCGCGCTGCGGGAGACATTCGCATGAAGCGAACGAGACTACCGTGACCATCCTCATTGTGGACGACGAGCCCGAGGTCGCGGAGCTGCTGGCGGGGATCCTGACCGACGATGGCCACTAGGTCGACACGGCCGACAACGGCCGGCGGGCCGTCGAGTAGCTCGAGACTCGGACCTACGACGTGATCCTCAGGGACCTCTCGACGCCCGAGCTCGGCGGGCCGGCGCTCTATCGCGAGCTGGAACGCCGTGACCCGCAGCTCTGCCGCCGCGTCGCCTTCCTCACGGGCGACACGATGGACCCGCAGGTGAGGGAGTTCCTGGATGGCGCCGGCCGGCTGTGCCTGCACAAGCCCTTCGACCTCGACGAGGTCCGGCGGGTGGTCCGCCAGGCGTCCGGCACGTGAGGTTTGACTCTGACCCTGCACGGTCCTAGAGTCTCGGTGGCGTTAAACTACTGGCCGCAGCCCGGAGGATGCCCGTGCGGCTCGCCCAGGACGACCTCGATCGGATTGAGAACGCCCTGGCCGCAGCGTCCACTCCCCTCGGCGCGTTGTCGGTCCTCCTCACCGAGGCCCGTCAGCTGACCCGGGCCCAGGCCGGGACGGTCTATCTGCGGCGAGGTGACGAGCTCCACTTCGCCGTCGTCCAGAACGAGGTGCTCGTCGACCGCCTCGGCGCCGAGGAGCTCGCGCGGCGGCTGGCCGCCCCGCCGCTGAAGCTCGACGGGCCCAGCATTGCCGGCTACGTGGCCCTGACACGCGCGCCGGTCAACGTTCCGGACGTCTACGAGATCCCGCTGGAGCGCCCCTACGAGTTCGACCGCCAGCGGGACGTCGAGACGGGCTACCGGACGTGCTCGATGCTGGCGCTCCCACTGCGGGAGCCACGCGGCCGCGTGTTCGGCGTCCTGCAGCTGATCAACGCGATCGACGACCGCGGCGAGATCGTCCCGTTCGACCAGGCCAGCGAGGAGCTCGCCGCGGAGCTCCTGGAGCGCCTGGCGCGCTCGATGCTCGCCACCCAGGCGAGGCCCGGGGGCGCGGCATCGGAGACGACGGCGGCGCCGGGATCATGACGGACGATCTCCAGTACAAGGGCTTTCTCATCGAGCCGGAGTCCCAGCCCACGCCGGAGGGTTGCTGGATCCCGCCCGTCGTTGTCACGCTCGATCGAGGGAATCAGGTGCGCACGACCCCGCTCTCCTCAGGTACGGGGATCGACTTCGCGAATGAGGCCGAGGCGGACGCCTATGCCGTGAAGCTGGCGCATGCGTGGATCGATCGCAGCGGGTGAAACAGCACCCATAGCGCTACGAAGGAGATCCTCATGGCCAAACGAAAGACGGCGAAGCCACGGAAGAGCGCTACTCGCGGCAAGAAAGCTCGCAGTGAGAAAGCCAGCCCGCGCCGCCGACCGAAGTCGACACCTGCCAGGAAGCCGGCCGAGAAACAGGGCTCGAGCGCAATATCGCCCACCCTGGACCAGTCAGAGAAGCCAATCGCTGGAGCATCCCTCGGCGATCAACAGTCTGTATACATCGGGACGGTGTCGCTCCCGCCGAGCTGATGGCGACGCTCCGCATCGGGAGCGACGGCCGTGGGTACCACGAGCACCGAGGTTGGACGATCCGCGTGGGGCCCGATCCAGTCGGTGACCGTCGTGGTCGCAGCCCCGGGCCGGTTCCGCAAGATCAGCGCCGTGGGCATGCTGGCCATCAGCAACGACGCCTTCTTCGGCGTCCGGGGCGCGCGCGTGCCGCCCCACGGCGCGAGCGTGTACGCCGCCGGGGCCTACGACGCCGGGAGTGAGGCGAACTCCGAGTCCTGCGCGTTCATTCCGGGGCCGCCGTGCGGCAGTGCGCTCATGCGCGACACGGCGGGCGCGGAGGGCTACGTGCACCTGCATGCCGGGATCCACGGCATCGGCGACCTCGTGCCGTCCTCGCACGACTGGCGGAATCCCGTCGCCGAGGTCCACATCCGGCGCCTGCGCTGACGCGCACCGACCCGGTCAGGCCCGGGCTCGACGCGCCGTGCAGGCGCGGCGACCCCCGGACCTGACCGGATCACCCGAACGGCGCCGCCGACCAGGTGGCCGTCACGAGGAGAGACGAGAGGCGGTCGAAGAAGACGGCGGGGTCGCCCTTCTTCGGCCGAGCACGCCGAGCGCGATGACGCCCACGCCGAGGAAGACAAGGGAGACAGGCTCGGGCACTGTCGCTGCGTTGTAGTGAGCCAGGACTCGACTTGCCGTCAGCGCCGAGCCGTATACGGCCACCTCGTCGATCAACCCGTCCACAAAGCGACCCCCTCCGCCCCAGCTACCGATCCTCCCGAGCGACTGTGTGGTCACCAATCCCGAAAGGACGAACAGGTGCTCCTGGAATTGGCCGTTGACGTACAGACTGGCTACCCCAGTACCTTGCTCGTAGGTGGTCACGATGTGGTACCAAGAGCCGCCGCCGAACACGAAGCCGTTGCTCCAGTCCGAGCCGGCCAGCGCCCATTCGAACCGTGGGACGTCCAAATTCACGAATTGCCAGTGAGCACAAGGGAATGCGCAGCCATCGGTGTTATACAAGGATGACCAGCCGCCCGGGAAATTGTCGATATACGCCCAAGCTTCGATGCTGAGGTCAGCAAACACCCCCAGCGCGGGCACCGACACGTCGGCGCTCGTCCCATTGAAGCCTGCCGCTGTACCCAGCGCGGGCGCGGCGCTTGCCTGTCCCAGCGCGACGTTGTTGTACGTGCCGTGATTCGATCCGGCGGAATCCGTCGCAGTCGAACCGCTGGTGTCCTCGAACCGCCAGTACGCAACCGGATTGTCGCTCAGCACCTCTGTCGCGTACGGCGAGGCATAGGCGCGCCGTGCATCCTGAATTCCCAAGAAGAGCAGCGACAAGAGGATCCAGTACAGAGCGTTTTTCATGACCACCTCCAGTGGCCCGAACGATGGCCCGGGAATGCGACTGAGCGCAGAAGACTCCGCCTTGCAACCACCGGGCCACCCACGAAACAACGAGCACTTGCGAAATAGCGGAAAGACCCGGTGCGCCGAAGACGTTAGTTCCGCTGACGTTGAACACTAATTGTGCCGCTTCAGTAGGTTTTTTTACCTCTATGGCGAGAGGCATCTTGCTTACCTAAGATCACCCACTGTCGGCTCTTCTTACGGAACCAGGCCTCTTTAGCGGAACCAGGCCTCCTATTGGTGGTGAGAGGCGGCGCGTCTTTGATGGGTGACCCGTGAAGGTGAGGTTCGTGTATCGTAAGTGCTGATCGGCTGTGACCACGGAGGGCTAGCCTCAACTGGTAAGGCAGTGGACTTGAAATCCACCGGGCTGCGAGGCCCTTGGGGGTTCGAATCCCTCGCCCTCCGCCAATCTCTCGCACAGTTAGCCGACAGTGACTCATGCGCTCGCGACTCCTGAGGCGGCTTGCTTTGCCCGTGCTTTGCCCGTTCTCGATCCGAGGGCCACGACACGGCGGGCCGAGCGTCCCTGACCGTGCACGGCGTCCTCGGCGTGGAGCGCGGCGAGCTTCGCCACGCCCGCCGACAGGTCCGCCTCGCTGACGATCGCGTACCGCCGGTAGACGCTCTCCGTCAGATGCCCGGTGAGCTTCATCGCGACCGACCGGGGCACGCCTGCGCGTTCGAGGTTCCTCACGGCCGTCCGGCGGAAGTCGTGCGGGATGCGCCCGACGAGCCCGGCCGCGTCGGTCGCCTTCGTCCACGCCGCGCGGAGACTCTTGATCGGCGCGCCGTCGCGGTGGAACACCGACGGGATGATCCGCTCCTGCGCCCGCTCGACGGCGTCAGTGTGCTCGCGTTGCCGTGCGAGCAAGGCGCCGAGCGGCGGGAGCACGGTGAAGGGGAACGTCCGGCCTTCCCCGTTCTTCGTCGTGCCAGGTTCGAGCCGCACGACGCCGGCCGTGAAATCGACCTGACGCCATGCGAGCGGCAGGACTTCGCCGATCCGCCAGCCGGTGAGGGACAGGAACTCGACGACGGGCCGGACGTCGGCCGGCAGATGCGCGAGGAGATCACGGATCTCGTCCGGCTCGAAGAAGCCCGTCCGCGTGTTGTGGATCTCCAACGATTCGATGTAGGGCCGGTGGGCGGGCGTGAGCTTCCCGCTCCGGATCGCGAGCGTGAACATCCTCTTAAGCGCCGCCGTCTCCTTCTGGATCGTAGCCGGCTTGGCGCCGTGGGCCAGACGGCCTTTGATGAAGTTCGTCACGGCGTCCCCCGTGATGTCCACGGCGCGCAGGAGACCGAAGGCCCCGTGAAGGTGCTGGACCGAAATCTTGGCGCGCTTGAGCGACCGCCGGCCGTTGACCGTGTAGTCGTCGAGGAGCAAGGTCTTCAAGTCCGCGAACGTGACGCGCTCGGCGTCGGGGCCGACCAAGTGCCCCTGGCCCATCTCGCCGAGGCGCCGCTTGAGTAGCTTCACGGCGTCGCGGTGATTGGCCGACTGTGAGGATTCGCGCTTCTTCTCTCCGCGGAAACTGTACTGCACCCACCACGTGGGCGACGTCCGCCATTCGCCCGTGTGCCGTTCCCGATACCTCGGTTGGAAGATCCGCCCGAGTCCTCGCCCCTGTGCACGCTTCGTCCCCGGTGTCTTCGTGGTCTTCGGCGTCGGCGGCGCCACCGCGCGCGGCTCGATCGTGAAGCTCTTGACGTCGTCCGGGACCGGAAAGCCCGCTGCTACCCGGCGCCCAACCTGGCCTTCCTTGCCGAGCCGTGCGAGGGATCTTGCGTAGTCGACTTGTGCCCGCTCTTGCTCTGGCGTCTTCGGCATCACGTATCCTCCCTCCATCGTCGTCACGCCGGCAGGAGATCACGGAGCCGGACGCCGAGCGCCCGGGCGATCCGCGCCAGCGTGGTCAAGGTCGGGTCCTGCGTCCCGGCTTCGATCCGGACCAGCGTGACGCGGCCGATCGTCGCCTGCCGGGCGAGCGCGACTTGCGAGAGGCCCCGCGCTTCCCGGAGCCGGCGGATCGTGGCCCCGACCCGTTTCGTCACCACGGAGGGATTGTATCGTGCTCGATACATGGTCGTCAAGGCCGGCGTGCCGCCTGCCAGCGTCGAAGTCCGGCCTCGCTGAATCGGAGCACCTTGCGGCTCAAGCGCCGCGCGTACGGCAACATCTTCGCGTGGCGATAAAGCCATGTTCGCGTCACGCCGAGGAGCGCCGCGGCGTCGTCGGCCGTGAGCAAGCGATCATCATTCGGGACAGGCTCCGGACGCGCGCCGTTCGTCGCCACGGCCGGCGCCGAGAGCG
>Ga0156194_1276_pt2 | contig 11209 bp, 11 predicted proteins | sample RifCSPlowO2_12_FD_107847 | JGI IMG/M metagenome (GOLD analysis project Ga0156194, IMG submission 107847) | Candidatus Rokubacteria bacterium RIFCSPLOWO2_12_FULL_71_22 | reverse complement strand
GAGCGCCGTCACGTCTGCCATGTGGGCCTCCTCACTCGAGGACGGCGACGACGTCGCCCTCCTGCACCGTCTGCCCCTCCCGGACGCGGATCTCCTTCACCGCGCCGTCCCGCGGCGCCTCGACCGGGATCTCCATCTTCATGGACTCGAGCACGATGACCGCGTCGCCCTCGGCCACCCGGTCGCCGGCCTTGGCCGCGATCTGGAAGACCACTCCGGTGATGTGCGCCTTGATCTCGTCAGGCATTGAACGCTCCTTGTTCGATCATCTGCGTGTGCACCCGGCCCTCGTGGAGCTCGGGGCTCGCGAGCACGCGGCGCAGCAGCGGCAGCGTCGTGTGCACGCCTTCCACGACGCACCGCTCGAGCGCCGCGGCCAGCCGCCCGACCGCCTCGGCGCGCGTCGCGCCCGCGGCGACCAGCTTGAAGAGCAACGGATCGTAGTGGACGGAGACGACGCTGCCGGTCTCCACGCCGGACTCGACACGGATGCCCTCGCCCGAGGGCAGCTCGAGCCGCTCGATCGTCCCCGGCGACGGCAGGAAGCCCCTCGCCGGATCCTCGGCATACACGCGGCACTCGATCGCCGCCCGGCACGGGACGACGTCCACCTGACGCCAGGCGAGGCGCTCGCCGGCCGCGACGCGGAGCTGTTCCACCACGAGGTCGAGTCCCGTCACCTCCTCGGTGACCGCGTGCTCGACCTGCAGCCGCGTGTTCATCTCGAGGAAGTAGAAGGCACCGCCCTCATCCAGGAGGAACTCGAACGTGCCGGCGTTGACGTAGCCGATCGCCCGCGCCCCCGCGAGCGCCGCAGCCACGAGCCCCTGCCGCGTGGCCGGCGGGAGGTGAGGCGCCGGCGATTCCTCGACGAGCTTCTGGTGGCGCCGCTGAAGCGAGCACTCGCGCTCACCGAGGTGCAGGAGCGTGCCGGCGGCGTCGCCGAAGACCTGGACCTCCACGTGCCGCGGCCGCTCGAGAAAGCGCTCGACGTACAGATCGCCGCGGCCGAACGCGGCCTGGGCACGACGGGCGGCTGTGGCGAAGGCGCCCCTCAGCTCGCGCGCCGTCGTCACGCGCGCCATCCCGATGCCCCCGCCGCCCGCGGCCGCCTTCAGGATGATCGGATAGCCGATGTCGCCCGCGACCATCTCGGCCTCGCCGACGTCGACCACCGTCTCCGGGCTCCCCGGCACGACCGGCACCCCGGCCCGGGCCATGAGGCGTCGCGCCTCGGTCTTGTCGCCCATCGTGCGGATCGCGTCAGCCGAGGGCCCCACGAACACCAGGCCGGCGCGGCGACACGCCTCGGCAAACCGCCAGTTCTCCGAGAGGAAACCGTAGCCGGGGTGGACCGCGTCCGCGCCCACCCGGCGCGCCGCCTCGATGATGCGCTCGATATCGAGATAGCTCTCCCGAGCCGGCGCCGGTCCGATCGCGACCGCCTGGTCGGCGTCACGCACGTGCAGGGCGTCGGCGTCGGCCTCGGAGTGGACAGCGACCGCGCGGAGGTTCAGCCGTCGGCACGCACGAAACACCCGTCGTGCGATCTCTCCCCGGTTGGCGACCAGAACAGTGCGGATCAACGCCCCGACGGTGAGGCGCGTTCGCGCCGTACGACCTCGACGGCGACGGCCCGCCAGCCGCCGTCCCCGGCCACCCAGCGGCTCTGGACGACGGCCGTGCCACCGGGGCCGTCGAGCCGCTGCTTGACCAGGCGGTGAGCGCCGACGCGCGCGAGCGCGACGACCCGGTGCGCGCCGAACGAGGCGCTCTCCAGCGCGGTGGCCGCCGCGTCCCATGCGCAATCGGGCGCGAGCCACCGCCGCACGCCGTCCGTCTCGCGGCGAGCGAGCGCGTCGCCGAACGAGCGCAGTGTCGCCTCGAGACCTGGCGGGAACGGCCAGGCCGCGACCGCGCGCTCGAGCCGGATCAGCTCGTGGCCCTCCTCCGCGCCTTCCGGCACCGCCGGCTCCGGCGCGGGCGGCACGGGTAACCCCTCGCCACCGACGCCGCCCGCGGCAGCGAGCAGGCCCGCGAGCGCGCGACGACGATCGACGGCGCGCTCGGCGAGCTCGGGCGTCACCGTGAGATGGCGCAAGATCACGGCGCCCGCGGCGACGTGGCGCGCTTCGTCCTCGATGCAACGTGCGAGAATCAGACGCGTCGGGGGCTCGTAGACGGCGTTGGCGCGCGCCAGGTGGTCGCGGTAGACGGCGACCAAGTGGGGCTTGAGGACTTCGTAGACACCGACGAGGCGCTCGATCGTCTCGCCCGGCGCCTCGGGAACCTCGAGCGCGTCCATGAGCGCCACGACGTCCGCGTTCGCGGGCTCGGAGACCTGGGCCGGCGCGCGCAGTTCGGGCAGGCGCCTGCCGAAGGCGTCGCAGTGCTGGGCGAGATCCCAGACGTGTCTGCCGAGGAGGAGCTTGGCCGAGAGCTCGGGCGTGAGCGCGATCCAGCCGCCGAGGGCGCGCATCGTCCGCTCCACGACGTAGCGGTAGGCGCGCAGCCGCCGCGCGGAAGCCTCCACCGCGAACTGCCCAGCGAGCGGGTGCGCCACGAGCGTTCAGTAGACCTGCGACCGCTGCGTGGTCCTGATCAGCCGCTCGATCTCTTGCTCGGTGAAGCCGGCCAGGCGTCGCACGTCGGTCGCGATCGAAACGGGCACCGCTTCGTGGTCGCCTTCGCGCCGCATCCCGCCCAAGTTGAACCGCTCGTCGATCGTCTCCTGGAACTCGATCGCGCGGCGGCGGCGGTCCGGGTCACCCTCCGTGAGCCGCGCGAGCCATTTCGAGCCCATGCGGACGTGCGTGATCTCGTCGGCCAGCACGAACTCGACGGCCCGTTCGAGGATCGGGTCGCCCATGCGGCGCGCGATGTGCACGAGCTGGTTGAACACGTCGCAGGCGAGGCCCTCGAGCCCGCGGTTCACGCCCGCCACCCGGGCCGCGGCGTCCTCGGCGCACGCGCAACGCCAGAGGATCGTGGTCTCGGGGAACTCCCCCGCGTAGCCCTCGAGGTGCTCGAGCAGCCGCAGGTAGATCTCGACGTGACGCGACTCGTCCCAGACCTGACGCGCCATGTCGAGCGTGAACTCCCACGGCGCATCCGGAAAGTCGCAGACCGTACGCCCCGCACCCTCCATGGCCTGGAGCTCTCCCACCAGGATGCCGTGGGCGCGTTCCTTGATGGACTCGCGGTTCGCCAGGTCGGGGAACGGCGGCAGCCCCTGTTCGAGTTTGAGCTGGGCGACGTCCCGCGCCCGCATCCGCACGAACCGGTCTTCCCGGGCCAGCTTGTCGTAGGCGATCGGCCGTTCCATCAGCGCTCCCTCACCGCGACTGAACCGCTGTTCGGCGAGTGTAGCAGACTACACGCGCTCCTTGAACTCCTTGCCGAGCAGCCCCTCCGGTCGGACCAGGAGAACCACGATGATGATCAGGAACGCGAGCGTGTTCTTGAACTGGATCGTCAGGTAGGCACCGGCGAGGCTCTCGGCGACGCCGAGAATCAGCGCGCCGACGACCGCGCCGGGCAGGCTGTTGAGTCCACCGAGCACCGCCGCCGCGAAGCCCTTCAGGAACGGATCGAGCATGAAGAACGGGTCGAGCAGCAACGCGGGCGCGAGGAAGATCCCCGCGACGACACCGAGCGCGGAGGCCACCCCCCAGGACAGGCCCAGCACGAGGCGCGTCGGGATGCCGAGTGTCTGCGCCGCCATCACGTTCTCGGAGGTTGCCCGCATGGCGAGCCCGAGGCGCGTGCGCTGGACGAGCAGGTACAACAGCACGCTGCCGACCAGGCCGGCCGCCATCGTGGCGAGGGAGAGCTGGCTCACCACGACGCCGCCGAAGCGGTACGTCGTGGTGTCCGAGATCGGGAACGGCAGCGAGACCGGCTCGGCGCCCCACCACCAGACAACGACGCCCTGGATGATGAGCGCCAGCCCGAGCGTCAGGATGACCATCCCGAGCAGGTTCGCCCCCTCGCGCTGCGCCTTCACCAGCACGCAGAAATAGAAGGCGATGCCGACGGCCCCACCCACCAGCAGGCTCGCCAGGAACGCGACCAGGAACGAGTAGTGATTCGACAGGAGGGAGAAGGACACGAATGTCGCCAGCGTCGCGATGTCGCCGTGGGCGAAGTTCAACACCCGCGTCGAGCGGTAGATCAGGACGAGCCCGAGCGCGACGAGCGCGTAGAGGCTCCCGGCCGAGAGTCCCGTCAACCCGTACTGGAGGAACCTGTCCATCATCGGAAGGGCCAGAGCTGGAAGTACAGGCGCGTCTTGAGCCAGCGGCCGAAGAGCCCGAGCGGTTCGAAGATCAGCACCAGGAGGATCGTGACGCCGTAAACCACCGGAACCATCTCGCGGAAATTCGCGAACACCTTGGGCACCAGCGTAACGAACACGGCACCCAGGATGGAGCCCTCGATCGACGCGACCCCGCCGATGATGACTGCGACGAAGAGCGTGATGGACTCGAGGACGTTGAAGATTTGTGGCTCGATGTGCCCCAGGATCTGGGCGTAGAGCGCCCCATGAACCCCCGTGTAGAAGGAGGAGATCGCAAACGCCAGGAGCTTGTACCGCGTGAGGCTCACGCCGTTGACTTCGGCGGCTATGTCCGAATCGCGGATCGCGACGAACGCCCGCCCGATGAACGAGGATACGATGTTGTATGCCGCGAGCGTGAAGCCCGTGAGCAGGAGCACGTAGACGTAGTACGTCCAGCGGGTCCCCGAGAGCCCGAACATCGGCTGGAGCGACGCGATCGCGAGTCCCGAACGCCCGCCCGACAGCACCTCCCAGTTCACGAAGACCTGGTAGACGGCCACGCCGAAGCCGAGTGTCGCGATCGACAGATACGGCCCCTTGAGCCGAAGCGACGGGAAGCCGACGAAGACGCCGGCCACCGCCGCGAGCGCGCCCGCGCCGAGGAGCGCCAGCGCGAATGGCGCGCCCCAGATCCGCAGATGGCCGAACGCGAACGCTCCGATCGCGAGAAATCCAGCCTGGCCGAAGGAGATCTGGCCCGTGTACCCGATCAGGAGATTCTGGCCAATCACGCCGATCGAATAGAGGGCGATCAGGGTGGCGAGGAAGACCAGGTGCTCGGCGGCGACCCACGGGAACACCGCGAGCGCCGCGAGGAGCAGGCCGAGCAGCACGCGCGCCGCCGGGCGACGAGCGAAGCGCAGATCCTCGGCGTAGGACTCGACGAGATCCACTCAGGCCTCGTAGAGGTCCCGGATCACGTCGGCGTAGCGGGTCTCGAGCGCCCGCCGCTTGACCTTCATCGTCGGCGTCACGTCGCCTTCCTCCGCGTAGAAGCGGCGGGGCAGCAGCGCGACCTTCTTGACCGCCTCGACCTGCGAGAGCGTCTTGTTGACCTTCTCGACCTCGTCCTCGATCAGGCGCACGATCTGCGGGTTCTGTGTGAGGTCCTGGAACGTCGTGAACGGGATGCGATGGTCCTGGGCGAACTTCGTGACGTTGTCCTCGTCGATCAGGATCAACGCGACCAGGTAGCGCCGCCGCTCACCGATGACGACGGCGTCCTGGATGTACGGGCTGAACTTGAGCTTGTTCTCGATGTACGCGGGCGTGATGTTCTTGCCGCCCGCCGTGATGATGATGTCCTTCTTGCGGTCCATGATCTTGAGGTAACCGTCCTCCCACGCGCCGACGTCGCCCGTGTGGAGCCAGCCGTCGCGGTCGATCGTCTGGGCCGTCAGCTCCGGGTCCTTGAAGTAGCCCTTGAAGACGTGGCGCCCGCGCGTGAGGATCTCGCCGTCGTCGGAGAGCGCGACCTCGATCCCCGGGATCGGCTCGCCCACGGTGCCCACGCGCGGCCGCTCGACGCGATTCACCGAGATCACGCCCGTCGACTCCGTCTGACCGTACCCCTCGACGAGCGGGATGCCGAGCGCGTGGTAGTACTCGAACAGCTCGGGCGAGGCCGGGGCGGCCCCGCAGACCGCGATCCGCGTCCGCTCGAAGCCGAGCCGCCGCTTGAGCGGCGCCAGGACCGCCCACGACGCCAGCCGGTAGGCGAGGCGCGACCCGAGCGGAATCGGGCGGCCGGCCAGCTTGGCGCGCGCGTATCTGCGCCCGATCGCGACGGCCGCCCGGTACAGCCGCCGCTTGAGCCAGGTCGAGTCGTCCATGCGCAGCTCGACGGTGGACGCGAGCTTCTCCCAGATGCGGGGGACGCTCGCGAAGTACGTCGGCGAAACCTCGCGGAGGTTCTGGAAGAGCGTGTCGAGGCTCTCCACGAAGTTCACGACGTAGCCGACCCGGAGGGGGCCGAAGACGGAGATCAGGTTCTCGTAGATGTGAGCGAACGGCAGGTACGAGACCACCTCGTCGTCCGGCCGGGTGGGGTTGACGCTGAGGAACGCCTCGGTGACCCAGAGGATCGAGCCGTGCGTGAGCATCGCGCCCTTGGGCGGTCCGGTCGTGCCCGACGTGTAGATGATCATCGCGGTGTCGGCCGGCTCCAGGGACTCGCACCGCTCGGCGACGGCGTGCGGGTGCGCCTCGGCGAACGCCTGGCCCTGCTTCACGAAGTCGGCGAAGAACGTCACGCGCTCGTCTGTGAAGCCCCAGAGCCCCTTGGCATCCCACACGACGATGCGCTCGACGCGCGTCTCGCCGGCGATCGCGAGGACCTTGTCGAGCTGCTCCTCGTTCTCGACGAAGATCAGCCGCGCCTCGGAGTGGTTCAGGAGGTACGTGATCTGCTCGGGCGCCGACGTCGGGTAGATCCCGCACGTCACGCCCCCCGCGGTCATGATCCCGAGGTGGCCGTAGAGCCACTCGGGGCGATTCTCGGCGAGCACCGCGATGTTCTCCTGGGGGCGAAGCCCGAACGCGAGCAGCGCGGCCGCGACCTTCTCCACTTCCTCCCTGTACTCGCGCCACGTGACCCGGTGCCAGATTCCGTACTCCTTGAAGCGGATCGCGAGCCGCTCGCCCTGTCTCGCCACCTGCGCGCGGAACGCCGCCGGCAGGCTCCGCGCCATCGCGTCGCCCATCACCATCGCCTCCTCTTGCGGTAGAGCCGCCAGCCCTTGACCGCCGCCTCCTCGGTTCCGAGTCCGAGGTAGACCTCACGTACGTTCTCGTTCGCCTGGATCTCCGCGGACGTCCCCTCCAGCACCACCCGCCCGGCCTCCAGGATGGCGCCGCGCCGGGCCACGCCCAGGGCGAGCCGCGCGTTCTGCTCGACGAGCAGGATCGTCGTGCCCGTGCGACTGATGGTGCCGAGCGCGTCGTACACGCTCCGAGCGATCCGCGGCGCGAGGCCGAGCGAGGGCTCGTCGAGCATGAGGAGGCGCGGCCGGCGGAGCATCGCGCGCCCGAGCGCCAGCATCTGCTGCTCGCCTCCGGAGAGCGTCTCGGCCTCCTGACGCGCCCGCTCCTTGAGGATCGGGAACATCCCGTACACGAAGTCGAGGTCCTTCCGGACGCCGTCGTCGCGCCGGCCCCAGAGGCCGAGCTCGAGATTCTCCGCGACCGTCAGCTCGCGGAAGAGGCCCCGATCTTCCGGCACGTAGACGATGCCGAGGCGGGCCACCGCCTCGGGCTGCCAGCCGTCGATGCGCCGGCCGCGGAACAGGATCTCCCCTTTTTTCGGCTGGTCCTTGAGGAGCCCAGCGATGGTCCGGAGCAGGGTGGTCTTGCCCGCGCCGTTCGGGCCGAGCACCGTGAAGATCTCGCCCTCCTCGATCTCGAGCGAGACGCCGAAAAGCGCGTAGATCCGGTCGAAGTAGAGCGTCTCGACGGAGGCGACTTTTAACAGCGGGTGGGGCGAGGCGCCCCCCCCGCGCCCCCCCGGCTCGCGTGGCGTGCTCCTCACAGGATCCCCCCGCGCCCCCCCGGCTCGCGTGGCGTGCTACTCACCGAGGTACGCCTTGATCACGTCCGGGTGGCGCTGGACCGCCGCCGGCGTTCCCTCCGCGATCTTCACGCCGTGGTCGAGCGCGACCATGCGGCCCGCCAGGCGCGACGCCACGCGGAGGTCGTGCTCGACGAGAAGAATCGTGATGCCGAAGCGCCCCCGGATCTCGTGGATCCAGTAGGCGAACTCCTCCTTCTCCTCCTGCGTGAGTCCGGAGACCGGCTCGTCCAACAGCAGAAGGCGGGGCTCGGTCGCCAGCGCCCGCCCCAGCTCGACCCGCTTCTGCACCCCGTAGGGGCAGTCCCCGGCCCGCGTCTTGCGGACCGGCTCGAGGTTCAGGAACTCTACGATTTCCTCACAGCGGCGGCGGTGCCGGGTCTCCTCGCCGCGCAACCGCAGCACCGCGGCCAGGAGGTTCTTCCTGAAGTGCAGGTGCCGCCCGACCATCAGGTTGTCGAGCACCGACATGTTGTGGAAGAGGCGGAGGTTCTGGAACGTCCGGGCGATGCCGAGCCGTGTCACCTCGTCCGGGGAATGGCGCGTGAGCGGCTCGCCGCGGAAGCTGATGGCGCCGGACGTCGGCCGATAGATCGACGTGATGCAGTTGAACAGCGACGTCTTGCCGGAGCCGTTCGGGCCGATGACCGCAAGCGTCTCGCCCTCGGCGACCGCGAGGCCGATCTGGCTGAGCGCCGTGATCCCGCCGAACCTGAGCGAGAGCTCGCGGACCTCGAGCAAGGCCTCCATCCTAGACGACGGGGGGAGGGCCAGGCCGGGCCCTCCCCCCGCGGCGCTGACGTGTCACGCCGTTAGAAATGCGGCTGGAAGAACTGCGTCGGGGCGGCCTCGACGTAGGAGAAGTCGGCCGCCTTGTTGGCCCTGAGCAGGCGGACGGCGTTCAGGCCGTGGCGCCGGTTCGGCCCGAAGGTGACCCCCGGCAGGATGCCCTCCGCGGTGAAGCCCTTCACGGATTCCATCGCTTCCACGTAGCTCTCGCGCGTCAGGTTGCGCCCGGCCTTCCTGATCCCCTCGAGCGCGATCGCCATCGAGGTGAAGCCGGTGAGCGCCGTGTTCTCCTTGCCCACGAGCTTGGGCTGGACCTTGGTCAGGATGTCCACGAGCACCTTGCCGGGAGGATCGTTCGCCACCGCGGCGCCGGAGAGGATCGCGAAGTGCGCCCCCTCCCACAACTCGCCGAGCAGGCGGAACATGATCAGGTAGTCGCCGAGCGGGAACGAGGCGACGGGCTTGGGCCGGAAGCCGACCTTGGCCATCTCCTTGATCACGTTCGCGCCGTGGGTGATCGTCGAGTAGAAGACGACCGCGTCGGCGCCCGAGTCCTTCAGCTTGAGGGCGTGGGTGCCCATCTCGCGGTCGGACAGCTCGTAGGAGACGGCCGCGGCGAGCGTGGCCTTGCCCCCGAGCCCCTTGAGCGCGCGGTTGACGCCTTCGAGGCCGCCCTTGCCGTAGTCGTCGTTCTGGTAGAAGACGGCGACCTTCTTGGCGCCGAGCTTGTCCACGGAGAACTTCGTCAGGAACTCCGCCTCGTCGGCGTAGTCCGGGTAGTTCACGAACACGTAGCGGATCTTCGCGCGCGGCTGCTTGGCCCAGATCGCCGGGTTGCCGTACGGGTTGATCACCGGCAGCTTGTACTCGGCCACGTCGTCCTTGGCGGCGTTGAGGATCGCCGAGCCGAGCAGCCCGACGTTCAGGAACACCTGGTCCTTCATCTCCTTGAGGTTGGCCACGGCACGGCCCGGGTTGTAGCCGTCGTCCTTCATGAGAACCCGCAACTTGCGCCCGTTGATGCCGCCCTGCGTGTTGACGTGGTTCGCCCACGCCTCGGCGGCGAGCGCGGTGTTGCCCCACGCGGCGGCCGGCCCCGACAGCGGCGTCGTCAGACCGATGACGATTTCGGAGTCCGTCACGCCCGGCGTCTGGGCCGCGGCGGGTATCGCCAGGAGCAGCAGCGCCAATAGCAGTCCTGTGAAGCGCATCCTCATGGACGTATCCTCCCTACCCAGTGCGAACACCCCAACGCCAGCACCTCGCTCCAGCGCGCAAAATTATACGCGAACCGCCCCGGCCCCCGCACACCTCCCGCGCCGCCCCGGCCTACCCGCGCCGGTTTCGCCGGGACAACAGCGTCGCCGGCACGACGGTTCCGGCGCCGAACCGCGCCGTCAGGCGGTCGATGGCGGCGGCGAGCCGCTCCCGACGCACCGCGTCGGGCTCGAAGAGCCCGAGCTGGCTCCGGCCGGGCGGGCCGAGGTGCGAGGCCGAGAACCCGATCAGGCGCACCGGCCGGCTCGGCCGGAGGCGCGCGAGCAGCGCGAGCGCGCGGCGATACAGCTCGAGGCCGTCTTGCGTCGGCTCGGCACTCACGCTGCGCGTGTGGGTCTCGAAGTCGCCATAGCGGAGCTTCGGCGTCACCCGGGCGGCCGCGAAGCCGCCGTCGCGGAGCTCGGCGGCCACGCGCTCGGCCTGCGCGCGCAGCGTCGTCCGAAGCCGCTCGAGGTCGCCACAGTCGGCGCCGAACGTCTCCTCGGCGCCCATCGATTTCGGGTCCTCGAAGGGGACGACCGGCCGCTCGTCGCGGCCGAACGCGAGCGCATGCAGGTCCTCGCCGTGGCGGCCGAGGCGCCGCGCGAGCACGGCGCGCGGCACCCGCTGGAGCTGGCCGACGGTCGTGACGCCCATCTCGCGGAGCTCCTCGGCCATGACTTTCCCGACGCCCCAGATCCGCTCCACCGGCAGCGGCGCCAGAAACGACGCCTCCTCCCCGGCCGGCACGACGACGAGACCGTCGGGCTTCTCGAGGTCGGAGGCGACCTTTGCCAGGAACTTGTTCGGCGCCAGGCCCGCCGAGGCCGTCAGGCGCGCCTCGGCGCGGATGCGGGCTTTGATGCGTCGCACGGCCGCCTCGGGGCGGCCGAAGAGGGGCTCCGTCCCGGTGAGGTCGACGAACGCCTCGTCCACCGAGACGGGCTCGACCAGCGGCGAGAAGTCCGCGAGGATCCCCATGATCTGGACCGACACCGCGCGGTACTTCGCCATGTCCACCGGGAGGAACGCGGCGTGGGGGCAGAGGCGAGCGGCGCGGCCGATGGGCATGGCCGAGCGCACCCCGAAGACACGCGCTTCGTACGAGGCGGCGGAGACGACCCCGCGGCCTCCGGGGTCGGCGCCGACGATCACGGGACGGCCCGCGAGCTCGGGCCGGTCGCGCTGCTCGACGGACGCGTAGAACGCATCCATGTCCACGTGCGCGATCGCCCGCGTCACGGTGACCGTGCCGG
>Ga0156194_1251_pt1 | contig 11219 bp, 11 predicted proteins | sample RifCSPlowO2_12_FD_107847 | JGI IMG/M metagenome (GOLD analysis project Ga0156194, IMG submission 107847) | Candidatus Rokubacteria bacterium RIFCSPLOWO2_12_FULL_71_22 | reverse complement strand
TACCCGAACCAGGAGCGTCCGCCGACGTCGGCGTCGCAGCGCGCGTCCCCGTCGGTGAGGAGGTCGAGGCCCGCCCGGGTCTGGTCGGCGAGGTAGGCGGCCACCGCATCGGTGTACTGCTCGCGGAAGGCGAGGTCGGTCATCGCCAGGGAGAAGGGCCGGCCGCCCAGGTTGCCGGTGAACCAGCCGGGGCGGGGCAGCGAGCCCGTGATGGTCGTGAGCAGCGGACGGTCGCGGGAGACGGTCAGCACGGGCATCCTCCGGGTTCAGGGTCTGGGTTCGAGCGGTTCGGCTCCATGATACCGGGCGTGGCCCGGACCCGTCAGTGTCAGCCCGGGAACACCCGAGGGAACAGTCGGGTGTCGGAGGGCTGTCAGGCCCGAGCGCCCAGGCATCCGGCGCGTCGCGGAGGCGTCGGAGAAACAGCGAAAACCATTACACCGAAGAGACGGAAAGGACGCGTCACGGGCGACGGATCGCGTTTGGGACGCGTCTTGCACACGATCGACGAGGCGCCCTGACCGCGATCAGGGTTGACACGAGGGTTCAATTGAGAAGAGGGTGTCCGTGGAGCACCCCATGAAGGAGGATAGTGCCATGAGCCTGATGATGACCAGACGTGCGTCGTTGATCACTCTTGCCGGCCTGGTGGGCGGCTTCGTCGCGGGCGGGAGCCTCGGCGCCGGCTCCGTGTCTGCACAGAGCCCCACCCAGACCGAGATCAAGGCGAAGGGCCGGGCGGCGGTGGAGAAGGGCCAGGTGAAGTGGGAGTCCCTGACGCCCGAGCAGCAGGAGGCGATGAAGACGCGAGCCAAGGGCGACATGCAGAAGGCCCAGGCGCAGTGGCAATCGATGACCCCCGAGCAGCAGCAGGAGATGCTCTCGGCGGGCAAGGCCGCGGCGCAGCGGGGCCGGAAGAAGTGGCAGGCGCTCCCAAAGTAGCCTTGATCGAGGGCTGGCGGGCACCGCGTCCGGTGCCCGCCTAATCAGCGCTCCTTGACGAGGAAGCGGACGCGGCGGTTCTTCGCCCGGCAGGCCTCGGTCTTCTCCGCGCAGACCGCGCCGTCCGGGCCACGGGACGTGGTGGTGATGCGGTCCGCCTGGATGCCCCTGGTCACCAGGGACTTCATCGCCGATGCGGCCCGCTTCTCGCCGAGCCTGACGTTCAGCTTTCTGGCGCCGAGATCGTTCAGGCCCCCACCGTCACGGCGACCCTCCGGAGGAGCGCGAGGTCGTCGAGCATCTGCCCCGCGCCTCGGGCCACGCAGCCCAGGGGGTCGGGAACGACCGCGACCGGGAGCGCCGTCTCCTCGCGCAGGAGCTCGTCGAGTCCACGGACGAGCGCGCCACCGCCTGTCAGCAGAAGGCCGGCGTCGACGATGTCGGCGGCGAGCTCGGGCGGTATGCGCTCGAGGCACGCGCGGACGGTCTCGACGATCGTCGCGAGCGGCTCGCGAATCGCCTCGCGCACCTCGCCGTCGCCGAGCACGATGGTCTTCGGGATGCCGTCGACCAGGTCGCGCCCCTTGACTGGCATCGTGCGCGGCGCGCCGGCCCCGGGCGTGGCCGACGCGAGCGCGATCTTGATCGCTTCGGCTTGACGCTCGCCGATGAGCAGGTTGTAGTGCCGCTTGACCCACTGCACGATCGCCTCGTCCATCTCGTCGCCCGCGATCCGGACCGATTCGCAGTGGACCGTGCCCGACAACGAGATGACCGCGACTTCCGTCGTCCCGCCGCCGATGTCGGCGATCAGATTGCCGCCCGGCTCGTGGACCGGAAGTCCCGCGCCGAGCGCCGCGGCCGCGGCGTGCTCCACCAGGAACACCTCCCGCCCGATCGCCTGCCGTGCGGAGTCGCGGACGGCGCGTCGCTCCACCTCGGTCGTTCCAGACGGAACCCCGACGACGACGTGCGGGCGGACGAACGCTCGGCGGCGCCCCGGCGCCCGGGCGATGAAGCGCTGGAGCATCTGCACGGTGAGGTCGAAATCGGCGATCACCCCGTCGCGCACCGGACGAATCGTGGCCAGGTGCTCGGGGGTACGACCGAGCATCGCCTTGGCCTCGCGGCCCGCGGCGATGATGGTGTGGTCGTCCGTCCGGACGGCAACGATCGTCGGCTCGTTGACCACGATGTCGTGGTCCCGGGCGAACACGACCGTGTTTGCCGTGCCGAGGTCGATCGCGAGGTCGGTCGAGAACATCGCTCCGTCCGTTGCCGTGGGTCCGACACGATCGAAGCAAGATCGAGGCCAGCCGGAGGTTCCCGAAGCCCTCGTTTCCACGGACGGCCGGCCGGAGCCGACGCGGGAGGCGCCCGCAGGGTGACGTCCGGCGTCCGGTGGCGAACGCGGGGTCCGTGCCTTGCGGGCTCTCCACGACCTAGGTATGCTGCAATGGCCGTAGCTCCCAGCCGCCATCCCCGCGAGAGTGGCGAAACTGGCAGACGCGCTGGACTTAGGATCCAGTGGGCCGACCGGCCCTTGGGGGTTCGACTCCCCCCTCTCGCACCAATATGGAGCGCCGATGACCAGCACGGAGCGTCAATGAAGGTGGACGTCGAGGCGATCGAGGGGTGCAAGCGGCGGCTCGCCGTCGAGGCGCCGGTGGACGTGGTGCAGCAGGAATGGGAGCGCGCCTACGGGCGCGTCCAGCGGCAGGCGCGCCTGCCCGGGTTCCGCAAGGGCCACGTGCCGCGCTCGCTCATGAAGGTGCACTTCGCCGACGACGTGCGCCGCGAGGTCGCCGAGCACCTGATTCCCGACGTCTACCGCCGGGCGCTCGCCGAGGCGCGGCTCGAGCCCGTCAACGAGCCGGACCTCCAGGACGTCAAGCTGGAGGAGGGCGCACCGCTCAGCTTCGTGGCCGTCGTCGAGGTCAAGCCCCAGATCACGCTGGGCGACTACAGGGGCGTCGAGGTCCAGCACACGCCCCGGGCGGTCACCGGCGACGAGGTGGACGAGGCGCTCGCGCACATGCGCGAGCAGCACGCCCAGTTCGTCGCGGTCGAGCGCGCGGCGGCGCCGGACGATCTGCTCGTCGTCGACTGGACGCTGACGGTGGAGGGGCGCGAGCCCACCAGCCAGCAGGGCTACGAGTTCATCGTCGGCGACAAGTCGGTGCTGCCCGAGATCGACGCCGTGGTGGTGGGGATGCGCGCGGGCGAGACGCGAGAGGTCGGCGTTCGCTTCGCCGACGACCACCGGCGCGAGGAGCTGCGCGGCCGGAGCGGCGGGGCGACCGTCAAGGTGGTCGAGGTCAAGGAGAAGGTGCTGCCGGCGCTCGATGCCGAGCTCGCCAAGTCGGTCGGTGAGCTCGACTCGCTCGAAGCGCTGCGCGCCGAGGTGCTCCGCCAGCTCGAGGCGCGCCGTGCTCACGAGGAGAAGCGCGAGCTCCAGGAGAAGGTGGTGGATGCGGTGCTGGCGGCGCACGACTTCGCGGTCCCGGAGGCGCTGGTGATGCGTCAGGTCGCGCACCAGATCGAGCACGCCCGCGAGAACGTGCGCCGGCAGGGGCTCGACCCCGACCGCCTGCCGTGGGACTATCCGAAGCTGCTCGGCGAGCTGCGTCCCGCGGCCGAGAAGTCGGTCCGCCGCGCGCTGCTGCTCGACGCGATCGCCGAACGGGAGGGGATCGCGCCGACCGACGCCCAGGTCGAGGCGGAGCTCCAGGAGCTCGCCGAAGCGAGCCAGCGCCCCCTGCCGGCGATCCGGCGTATGATGGAGAAGAGCGGCGATCTCGAGGGGCTGCGACGGGGGTTGCGGGACCGGATGACGCTGGAGATGCTCGTCGGGGGCGCCAGGGTCACGGGTTGACATCCCCGGACGTCGGGCGTGGCAGCGCGCCGACGGCGAATACAAGGAGACGTCTGATGGCTCTGGTGCCGATGGTCGTTGAGCAGACGCCGCGCGGTGAGCGGGCGTTCGACATCTTCTCGCGCCTCCTGAAGGAGCGGATCATCTTTTTGCCCACCTTCATCGAGGACGAGCTGGCGAACCTCGTCATCGCCCAGATGCTCTTCCTCGAGGCGGAGGACCCGGACAAGGACATGTACCTGTACATCAACTCGCCGGGGGGCTCGGTCACGGCGGGGATGGCGATCTACGACACGATGCAGTACGTCAAGCCCGCGATCTCGACCATCTGCATGGGGCAGGCGGCATCGATGGGCGCGCTGCTCCTGGCGGCCGGCGCGAAAGGCAAGCGGTTCGCGCTGCCCCACGCGCGCATCATGATCCACCAGCCGCTCGGCGGGGTGCAGGGGCAGGCGACGGACATCGACATCCAGGCCAGGGAGATCCTCCGGATGCGGGAGGAGCTGAACCGCATCCTCGTGCACCACACGGGCCAGTCGATGGAGAAGATCGAGCGGGACACCGACCGGGACTTTTTCATGACCGCCGAGCAGGCGAAGGACTATAGAATCATCGACGAAGTGATCTCGTCGAAGCCGACGACCCGGGCGGTGAGCGAGGCGGCCGCGCTCGCCGCGCAGGCCAACAAGTAGGGAGCCTATGGCAGGTCGGACGCGCGAGGGCAACGGCACGCTGAAGTGCTCGTTCTGCGGCAAGAGCCAGAACGACGTCCGCAAGCTCATCGCCGGCCCGACCGTCTACATCTGCGACGAGTGCATCGAGCTCTGCAACGACATCATCGCCGAGGAGTGGGAGGAGGAGAAGTCGCGGGAGATCCGCAGCCTCCCCAAGCCGGCCGAGATCAAGACCATCCTCGACCAGTACGTGATCGGGCAGGAGCGCGCCAAGAAGATCCTCGCGGTCGCGGTCCACAACCACTACAAGCGGATCGAGTCCGGCGGCGAGGCCGGCGACGTCGAGCTCCAGAAGTCGAACATCCTCCTGATCGGCCCGACGGGCTCGGGCAAGACGCTGCTCGCCCAGACGCTGGCCAAGATGCTCCGGGTGCCGTTCACGATCGCGGACGCGACGACGCTGACCGAGGCCGGGTACGTCGGGGAGGACGTCGAGAACATCATCCTGCGCCTGCTCCAGGCCGCGGACTACGATGTCGAGCGCGCGGAGCGGGGCATCGTCTACATCGACGAGATCGACAAGATCGCGCGCAAGTCGGAGAACCCCTCCATCACGCGGGACGTGTCCGGGGAGGGCGTGCAGCAGGCGCTGCTGAAGATCCTCGAGGGCACGGTCGCGAACGTCCCGCCGCAAGGGGGGCGCAAGCACCCGCACCAGGAGTTCATCCAGGTCGACACGTCGAACGTGCTGTTCATCTGCGGTGGCGCGTTCGTGGGCCTCGACAAGATCATCGAGTCGCGCGTCGGCCGGTCGGGGATGGGGTTCGGTGCGGAGATCAAGGGCCGCGAGGAGCGCCGGATCGGCGATCTCCTGGCGATGATCCAGCCCGAGGACCTCCTCAAGTACGGGCTGATCCCGGAGTTCGTCGGCCGGCTCCCCGTGATCGCGACGCTGCACGACCTGGACGACACGGCGCTCGTGCGGATCCTCCGGGAGCCGAAGAACGCGATCATCAAGCAGTACCAGAAGTACTTCGACCTCGAGAAGGTGCGCCTCCGGTTCACCGACGATGCGGTGGCGGCGATCGCCCGCGAGGCGCTCAAGCGCGGCACCGGGGCGCGCGGGCTCCGCGCCATCCTGGAGGAGGTCATGCTCGAGATCATGTACGAGCTGCCGTCCATCCAGGGACTCAAGGAGTGCGTGATCACGCGCGAGGTCATCGTGAACCACGAGCGGCCTCTCCTCGTGTCGGAAGCGCAAGAGCAGTCGGCGTAGCCTGAGCGGCACTCTCTTCGTCGTCACGACCCCGATCGGCAACCTCGAGGACATCACCCTGCGTGCGCTCCGCGTGCTCCGCGAGGTCGACCTGGTCGCGTGCGAGGACACCCGACGGACCCGGGCGCTGCTCTCGCACTTCGACATCCACAAGCCGACGGTCAGCTACTACGAGCACAACCGGCTGGCGCGCGGCGCCGAGCTGTTGGGGGCGCTCGAGACGGGGCGCTCGGTCGCGCTGGTGACCGACGCGGGCACCCCCGGCATCTCGGATCCCGGGTTTCTGCTCGTCCGGGACGCGCGCGCGCGCGGGATCGCGGTCGTGCCGATTCCGGGCCCGTCCGCGCTCGTCGCGGCGCTGTCGGCTGCGGGCGTGCCGGCCGACCGCTTCGTCTTCGACGGATTCCTGCCGATCAAGCCCGGCCGCCGGCGGCGCCGGCTCGAGGCGCTGCGCGACATCGGGATGACCGTCGTGGCGTACGAGTCCCCGCACCGGCTCGCGGCGACGCTCGAGGCCGTCCGCGAGGTCTTCGGCGACGTCGACGTCGTCGTGGCGCGTGAGCTGACCAAGCGCTTCGAGGAGGTCGTGCGCGCCACGCCCTCGGTCCACCTCGAGCGGCTCGGCCGCGTCGGCGTCCGCGGCGAGTTCACCCTCGTCATCCCGCGCGGGACGTGAGGCGCCTGCGGATCGCCCGCCGCGCGCCGTCAAGGTATACTGCCTGGGTCTATGGACGTACCCAAGGCGCTGACCATCGCCGGGTCGGACTCCGGCGGCGGCGCTGGCATCCAGGCGGACCTCAAGACCTTCTCGGCCTTCCGGGTCTTCGGCATGTCGGTGCTGACCGCGGTGACGGCCCAGAACTCCCTCGGCGTTCAGGGGGTCTTCGACCTGCCGCCGGAGTTCGTGGGGCGGCAGATGGACTCGGTTCTCGGGGACTTCGGCGCCGACGCGGTGAAGATCGGCATGCTCTCCACGGCGCCGATCGTGGGCGTGGTCGCCGAGCGCCTGCGGGCCCGGCGCGAGGGCCGGATCGTCCTCGACCCGGTCATGATCGCGAAGTCCGGCGCCGCGCTGCTCCAGCCGGACGCGCGCGCCGCGCTGATCCGCGAGGTGCTCCCGCTGGCGGACGTGGTCACGCCGAACCTCCACGAGGCCGGCGCGCTCGCGGACATGCCGGTGGCGACCGAAACGGACATGGAGGAGGCCGCGCGGCGCATCCTGGCGCTCGGGCCGAAGAACGTCCTCGTCAAGGGCGGTCACCTCGCCGGCGCGGCGACGGACATCCTGTGGAACGGCCGCGAGCTCACGCGCTTCACGACCCCGCGGATCGACTCGACGAGCACGCACGGCACCGGCTGCACGTTCTCGTCGGCGATCGCGGCGGGCCTCGCGCGGCGCGGCGCGCTCGGCGACGCGGTCCGCGAGGCCAAGGCCTACGTGACCGCCGCGATCCGCGAGGGCTTCCGGCCGGGGCACGGCGTGGGCGCGCTCCGTCACTTCGTGGCGAGCTGGTAGAGGCCGATGGCGGACGCCGACGACCAGAAGATGTCGTTCATGGAGCACCTGGGCGAGCTGCGCGTGCGCATCGTGCGGAGCCTCTACGCGTTGCTCGTCGGCATGGCGATCGCGCTGCCCTTCAGCCAGCGGATCGTCGATTGGCTGGCGCGGCCGGTGACGAACCTGAAATACTCGCTGGTGTTCACGGCGCCGGCCGAGGCGTTCTGGGTGCAGATGAAGGTGGGCCTGATGGTCGGCATCTTCATCGCCTCGCCCTGGATCCTCTGGCAGGTCTGGGCTTTCATCGCGCCCGGGCTGCACCGGTCCGAGCGCAAGTACGCGCTGCCGTTCGTCGTCATCGGCTCGCTCTTGTTCGTCGGCGGCGGCGCGTTCTCGCTCTTCGTCGTGACGCCCTACGCGATCCAGTTCCTGCTGAGCTACGCGCGCCCCGGGCTCCAGCCGATGATCACGCTCCAGAACCACATCGACTTCCTGCTGAAGTTCACCGTGGCGTTCGGCGCCGTCTTCGAGCTGCCGCTGGCCCTGACCATCCTCGCGCGCGTCGGCGTCGTGAACGCCAGGATGCTGGCGAAGAACCGGAAGTACGCGATCCTCGGGGCGTTCATCACCGCCGCGATCCTCACGCCGACGCCCGACGCCTTCAACCAGGCGCTCATGGCAGGACCCCTCGTGCTCCTCTACGAGGTGGGCATCGTGTGCGCGCGGCTCTTCGGGAAGCGCCCGGCCGCGCCTGTCGGCGCGAGCGTGACATGACGCGCCTCGCTCGGGCCACCCACGCGGGTCGCGGCCCCGCGCTCCGATAAATGGACTTCGCCTCCCTCGACCTGCCCGAGCCCGTGATGCAGGGGATCCGCGAGGCGGGCTTCCTCATCGCCACGCCGATCCAGGAGGCGGCCTTGCCGCTGGCCCTCAAGGGCAAGGACGTCGCCGGCCAGTCCCAAACGGGCACGGGGAAGACCGCGGCCTTCCTGATCTCCGCGTTCACGCGCTTGCTGCGGGCGCCGGCGGCGGCGGGGACGGCCGCGCCGCGGGTGCTGATCATCGCGCCGACACGCGAGCTGGTCGTCCAGATCGAGTCCGACGCGCGGCTGCTCGGACGGTTCACGCCGTTCCGGATCCTCGCCGTCTACGGCGGCATCGACTACGCCAAGCAGCGCGAGGCGCTCGCCGCGGGGTGCGACGTGCTCGTCGGCACGCCCGGCCGGCTGATCGACTACCTCAAGCAGCGCGTGTGGTCGCCGCGCCAGGTCGAGGTGCTCGTCATCGACGAGGCCGACCGGATGTTCGACATGGGTTTCATCGCGGACCTCCGGTTCATCCTCCGTCGGCTGCCGTCGCCGGAGCGGCGCCAATCCTTCCTGTTCTCCGCGACGCTCTCGTTCCGCGTCCTCGAGCTGACGTGGGAGTTCATGAACAACCCCGCGCAGATCACGATCATGCCCCAGCAGAAGACGGCCGAGCGGGTGGAGCAGGTTCTCTACCACGTCGGGCGCGAGGAGAAGTTCTCGCTGCTGCTCGGCCTCCTCCGGCGGGAGGGCGGGGACCGCATCCTGATCTTCTCGAACACGCGGGAGGAGGCGCGGCGGCTCGAGGACCGCCTCGTGCGCAACGGCTGGGAGACGCGCGCGCTCACCGGGGACGTCGACCAGAAGAAGCGGCTCAAGATCCTGAACGACTTCAAGGAGGGCCGGTTGCCCATCCTCGTCGCGACCGACGTGGCCTCGCGAGGCCTCCACATCGAGGCGGTGAGCCACGTCGTCAACTGGGACCTGCCGCAGGACGCCGAGGACTACGTCCACCGCATCGGCCGCACGGCGCGCGCCGGCGCCGGCGGCAAGGCGATCGCCCTCGTGGACGAGGCGAGCGCCTTGAACCTCGAGGCGATCGAGAAGTTCATCGGGCAGAAGATCCCGGTCGCGTGGGCGGACGACGACCTGTTCCTGGCCGAGATCAAGCCGAGCGCCGAGGAGCGCCGCCGTTACGCCGAGGAGCGCCGCGCGCGGCTCGCCGCACGCGACCGCTTCGGCGACCGCGGCCGGCGCCACGGCAGCGCGCGCGAGGGCGCGTCCCACGGTGGCGAGCGGGCACGCGAGGGCCACCCGCCGTCCGGCGGGCGCGCGCCGGGGCCGCCTCCGGCCGGGGGTGAGCCCGGCGGCCGGCGCCGGCGCCGCCGGCGCGGCCCCCGAGGCGGTGGAGCGCCGCGCGCCGAGGGGCCGTCAGGGTCCTGACGATGGCCCGACGCGTCCTGATCCTCGGCGCGGCGGGACGCGACTTCCACAACTTCAACGTCGTCTACCGCGACGACCCGGACACGGAGGTCGTCGCCTTCACCGCCACGCAGATCCCCGGCATCGCCGGCCGCCGCTACCCGCCGGCGCTCGCGGGCGCGCGCTATCCCCACGGGATCCCGATCGAGCCGGAGGAGCGCCTCGAGGCGCTGGTCGGCGCGCATCGCGTGGACCAGGTGGTCTTCGCGTACAGCGACGTGAGCCACGAGCACGTCATGCATCTGGCCAGCCGCGCGCTCGCGTGCGGCGCCGACTTCGTCCTGCTCGGTCCCCGCCGCACGATGCTCGGTGCGCGCCGGCCCGTCGTCGCCGTCTGCGCGGTCCGCACCGGCTGCGGCAAGGGCGCGGTGAGCCGCCGGATCGTGGAGCTCCTGCGGGCGCGCGGCCGCCGCGTGGCCGTCGTACGCCACCCGATGCCGTACGGCGATCTCACCGCGGCGCGGGTCCAGCGGTTCGCGACGCTCGCCGACCTCGATGCCGCGGGCGCGACGCTCGAGGAGCGCGAGGAGTACGAGCCCCACCTCGAGGCCGGCTCGGTCGTCTTCGCCGGCGTGGACTATGCCGCGATCCTCGCCCGCGCGGAGGCCGAAGCCGACGTGCTCGTGTGGGACGGCGGCAACAACGACCTGCCGTTCTACGTGCCCACGCTCCACCTCTGCCTGGTGGACCCGCACCGCGCCGGGCACGAGACGCGCTATCACCCGGGCGAGGCGAATTTACGGATGGCCGACGTCGCCGTGATCGTCAAGGAGGACACGGCGTCGCCCGCGCAGGTGGAGGAGGTCCGCGGCGCGATCCGGGCGCTGAACCCGCGGGCGCGTGTCGTGGACGCCCGACTCCCGATCAGCGTGGACGACGCGGCCGCGGTGCGCGGTCGGCGCGTGCTGGCCGTCGAGGACGGACCCACGCTGACCCACGGGGGCATGCCCTCCGGCGCCGCCGAGCTCGCGGCCCGCGCCCTCGGCGCGACGCTCGTGGACCCGCGGCCCCATGCGCGCGGAAGCCTGCGCGAGGTGTTCGCGCAGTACCCCGGGCTCGGGCCCGTCCTGCCGGCGATGGGGTACAGCGCCGGCCAGATGGCCGATCTCCAGGCGACCATCGACGCCGTGCCGTGTGACGCGGTGCTGCTCGGCACGCCGATCGATCTCCGGAGGAGTCTGACCGTGCGCCACCCGGTGACGCGCGTGCGCTACCGGGCGGAGGCGATCGGGCGACCCGACTTCGAGGAGCTGCTCGCCGGCCTGTGAGCTAGGGCTGCGCGCGGACTCCCGGTCCCTGCGGGAGCGCGAGTTCGTCGAGGCCGCCCGCATCGTGCAGGCGCCGTGGACCCTTCCCGGGCCTGATGATCTTCGTCACGGTGCTCAGCATCAATCACATCGGCGACGCCGCGCGGGATGCGCTGGACGCGCGCCAGGCTCGACGCTAGTCGAGGCTAGGGCTGCGCGGCGAACCAGATGTTGCGGGCCATGTGGCCCGTCGCGTCGCCCGGCTTCTTGTCGCTCTTCCAGTAGTAGAGCGGCTTGCCCTTCCACGTGTATTGCCGGCTGCCGTCGCCCCGCGTGGTCACGCCGAGCGGCGCCTTGGCCGCCGGCGCGCCCGCCTCGGGTTTGAACGGCGGCCAGTTTTCGGCGCACGGGCCGTTGCA
>Ga0156194_1310_pt2 | contig 11279 bp, 9 predicted proteins | sample RifCSPlowO2_12_FD_107847 | JGI IMG/M metagenome (GOLD analysis project Ga0156194, IMG submission 107847) | Candidatus Rokubacteria bacterium RIFCSPLOWO2_12_FULL_71_22 | reverse complement strand
GTCGCGCCCGGCGGCCGGCACCGTGACCACGCCCGGATCACCGTCGCTCACGAAGCGATCCTCGGGGTGCCGGGCGAAATGCTCGAGCCAGGCGGTGAGCTCGCGCTGGACCGCCTGGATACGGGGCAGGCGCACGGGATCGAACCGGCGCGAGAACGGCGAGGGCGCCGCGCCCCCGGCGACCATCAGGATCGCGTCGTGGCGGTAGGTCTCCCCCTTGGCCGTACCCTCGAGCGCCCAGCGCACGTCGTGTGGGTACACGCCGTGCGGGAGCGAGAGGGTGCGCATGCGGTAGTCGGGCACGTGGCGGCGGACCCACTGCTGCGCCTCGGCGAGCTGCGCCCGCACGACCGCCTCGCCGTACTTGCCGAGGTTGGCGTGCCAGAGGGTGTGGTTGCCGATCTCGTAGCCGCGCGACACGAGATAGCGGAGCTTGCGACCCTCGTGGGCGGGCTGGTCGAAGAGGCGATTGGGGGACGCGGCGCCGGGCAGCACGAAGAACGTCGCGGCCCGGCCGAAGTCCGGGTGCTCGCGCGCGAAGGCCTCGAGGATCCCGACCGCCGACTTCGGGTCGAGCTCGGGCGTGCCGTTCCGGTCGAGATAGCGGAACTGGCCCGGCGACGAGTCGTCGAAGGTGAGAACGACGGGCGTCGTGCCGGCCGGCAAAGCGATGCGCCGGTCGAGCAGGTCGTTGAGCCCGATCAGCCGGTAGCCGCGCGCGTAGAGCGTCTCGAGGTCGCGCCGGAAGTTTTCCGGGGTGCGCGTCCAGCGCTCCTCCGGGTGGTCGATCTTGTGGTACTCGAGGATCATCACGCGACCGAGCTCGTTGGGCGAGAGGGGCTCCGCCCAGGCGAACGACGCCATGAGCAACGCCGCGGTCAGCAGGAGCACGAGGACGAGGACGAGCCTCACTTCGCGGCGAGCGCCTCCTTCGGACGCAGTGCGGTGCCGGTGTACTCGTTGCGCGGGTTCCAGAGCATCCAGCCGATCGCGCCCGCGTCGAGCGCGCCCTGGATCTGGGCGCGGACCTCGGCGACGCCGAACGGCCGGCGGTCGAACGCATAGTCGCGGAAGTCCTGCAGCCACGGCCTGACGCGCACGCTCGCGTGCGCGGAGCGCTGGCGGGTGAGCCGCACGCTCTCGTAGACGACCTCGTAGGGGTGCTCGACGGGATTGCGGTAGCCCGGGATCCCGCGGTGGTAGCCGGACGGGTAGACCATCGGCGAGAGGTAATCGAGGTGCGGCGCCAGCTCCTCGATCCGCTGGCCGATGTCGGTGTCGTTCTCGTTGAAGGCGGTGTAGCCGAAGACGTCGGCAGCGACGAAGGCGCCCATCGCGCCCAGCTCGCGCCGGGCGCGGGCGAGGAACCCGGCGATCGCCGGCACGCGCGTCTCCTTGTTGTTGGGCCGGGCGTAGCGCGCGGCGCCGAGGCGCCCGTCGGTCGGGAAGCGCACGTAGTCGAACTGGATCTCGTCGAAGCCGCGCCGCACGGCCTCGCGCGCGATGGCCAGGTTGTACTCCCAGACCTCCTCGCGGAAGGGGTCGACCCACGCGAGCTTCTCGTTGTCGATCCAGGGGGCGCCCGTGCGGGTGTCGATGACGGCCCACTCGGGGCGGTGGCGGGCGAGGATGTTGTCCTTGAACACGACGATGCGCGCGATCGTGTAGATGCCCCGCGCCTTGAGATCGGCCATCAGGGCGTCGAAGTCGCGCCGCGTGGCGGGGCCCTGCGCCCCGGCAGCGAGCGCCTCCGGAATCTCCGTCCGGTAGACGATCCAGCCACGGTCGCCCTTGACGTCGATCACGACGGCGTTCAATTCGGTCCGCGCCGCCAGGTCGAGCACGCGGTCGCGGATCCGCCGATCGCCCACGCCGAAGTAGGTCAGGTAGGCGGCGCGATTGACGCGCGGCCGGAGGAGGACCTCGACCGGGCCCGGGCCGGGCTGAATCGTCGTCTTGTCGAACCCCGGCATCTTGACCAGGAGGGCGGCGTCGGCCGGCGGACCGTCGAGCGCGAACCGTCCCTCGGCGCCGGTGCGGTGCTCGCGGCCGCCGACGACCACCGAGGCGCCCACGAGCGGCTGGCGCTGGGCGTCCAGAACCTGACCGGTGACCGTCTTTGACCAGGTCGGCGGCGGCGGTGACGGCGCCGGCACGGCGATCGGCGCGGCGCGGGGTGGCAATCCGATGACGACGGCGGCCGGCCTGGGCGCCGGGTGGGGGCGGGCGAGCGTCGTGGCGAGCAGATCGTCCGGGTGCAGCAGGCCGTAGCCGCCGACCATCGCCACCGTCAGGAGCGCCAGCACAAACCCGCCGTCCAGGAGATGACGTCCTCTCGTAGCCGGCATCGGCGCCGCGTCCATTGGTACGTTCGACAATACTGCGCGGATCAGGGCGCACCAAGAAAATCTTTTTGCGGATACAATCGCTCGCATGTCCACGCTCGCGCCCGGCTGCGAGACGGCGCGGCGCCGCACGCTCGACGTCGGCGGGCTCCGCCTGGCCTTCCTCGAGTGGGGCGCGCCGGGACGTCCCGGGCTCTGCTTCCTGCACGGCGGCGCCGCGCACGCCCACTGGTTCGACCTGGTCGCGCCCGCGTTCGCCGATCGCTTCCACGTCGTGTCGCTCGACCAGCGCGGCCACGGCGAGAGCGCGTGGGCGGCGCCGCCCGCGTACGCGACGGAGGACTTCGCCGCCGATCTGCTCGGCCTCTTCGACCGGCTCCAGTGGGCGCGCGTCGCGCTCGTCGGGCACTCGATGGGCGGGCACAACACGATGGGATTCGCGGCGTGGTATCCCGGACGGGTCGGTGCCGCCGTCATCGTGGACTCCCGCCCTGCGCTGCCGGCCGATCGCGTCGATCGCATGCGCCAGCGCGGGCGCCGCCCGCCGCGCCTGCACGCGAGCGTCGAGGACGCGGTGCGGACGTTCCGGCTGCTGCCGTCGGACACCACGGCCGACCCCGCCCTGCTCGCGCACCTGGCGCGCGCGGGGCTCGCGGCGCGCGACGGCGGCTTCGCATACCGCTTCGATCCGGCCTGCTACGCGGCGCGGAAGCCCGTGGACGCCTGGCCGCTCCTGCCGCGCATCACGGCGCCCACGCTCGTCGTGCGCGGCGAGCGCTCGCCGATCCTGCCGCGCGAGATGGCCGAGCAGATGGCGGCGGCGCTCCCGAAGGCCACGCTGGCCGAGATCCCGGGGGCGTATCACCACCTGGTGCTCGACGCGCCGGTGGCGTTCGCGCGGGCGCTCGACGCCTTCCTGGCGGCCGCGGCGCTCTAGACTATAGACTAGCTCAGCTCGCGAGCTCGTCGAGGAAGGCGCGGAGCGCCGGTCCCCACTGCGCCGCCTCGGGGCCGCTCGCCAGGTGGCCGAGCTCGCTGTCGATCTGGACGTAGCGCGCCTCGACGCCGGCCTTCGCGAGCCCGTCCATCACGCCGGGCGCGAGCGAGGGCGGGAAGAGCCGGTCGGTGCGCGAGAGCACGTAGAGGACTTTCGCGCGGATCTTTCCGAAGTCCCGCTCGGCGTCGAAGCGCACCGAGGCCCGGCGCAGGACGACCATCGAGTTCGGGTCGAACCGGCGCGCCCACGCCCGGGCGAGCCTGTCGATGCGCGCGGCCCGGTCCTGCCGGCGCGTCAGCGTCCGGGCGAGCAGCTCGTCGGCGCCGTAACGGCGGAGCGTCTCCACGCGCAGCGCGCGCATCGTCCTCGGGATCCCGCCGGCGTCGTAGTGCCAGCCGCCGTTCCAGGCGGGGTCGGCGGCGAGGCGCCGCGCGAGCGCCTCCACCGCGGCGTCGCCGCCCGAGCCCTTCGGCGCGGTCACGACGGGCACGATCCCGCCCATGAAGTCCGGGTAGGTGACCGCCCACTGGAAGGCCTGGTACCCACCGAACGACGGCCCGGCCACCACGACGAGGTGCCGGACGCCGAGCGCGTCGAGGAGGAGCTTCTGGGCGCCGACGATGTCGCGCAGCGTGATCTCGGGAAAGTCGGGGCCGTAGCGCTTGCCCGTCGCGGGATTCACGCTCGCCGGCGCCGTCGAGCCGAACGAGGAACCGAGCATGTTGGAGGACACGACGAAGAAGCGGTCGGTGTCGATCGCCTTGCCGGGGCCGATCAGCCCGTCCCACCAGCCGGCCAGGGGATCCGTGGGCCGGTACGTGCCGGCGGCGTGGTGGCTCGACGTGAAGCCGTGAGTGATCAGGATCGCGTTGCGTCCATCCGGCCGGAGGCGTCCGTAGACCTCGAACGCCAGCGTCAGCTCGGGCAGCAGCCGGCCGCTCTCCAGCGTGAAGCCGTAGGCCGTGAACTGGCGCTTCACGACGGTCCGGAGGGTGTCGCGCTCGGCCAGCGGGAGCGCGAGCGGCGGGGAGGGCGGGGCCTCGGCGCAGCCGGCAACGGCGAGCGCGAGCATGCAGGCGAGGGCACGGAGCCCGCGAGCCATGGGTGACCTCCTCCGGAGCGCATATCGACAGCGCAAGCGTAGGGGATGGCCGGCGTGTGCGCAACGCCGCGTGTCACCGGCCGGATACGTCTTGAGCGGGCGCCGGGGCGCGTGCTAGAGATGGTCGCGATGGACCCCGAGCTCCGCGCGTTCTTGACCGAGCGCTTCGACGCCATTGACCGGCGCCTGGACCGCATCGAGGACCGGCTGGACCGCGTCGAGGAACGTCTGGACCGCATCGAGGCGCGCCTGGATCACGTCGAACAGCGACTGGATGTCGTCGAGGCGCGGCTCGACAGGATGGACCGGCGCTTCGACGCGGTCGACGAGCGGCTCGACGGGATGGACCGGCGCTTCGACGGAGTCGATCGGAAGATCGACGATCGCTTCGAGGCGGCCAAGCGGTACTTCGGCGTGCTGGCCGAGAGGCTCGGAGGGGACATCCGCGGACTCGCCGAGGGCCACATGATGCTCGACGCCAAGCTCGAGCGGTTCCGCGTCGAGCACGACGTCGCGCACCGGGAGATCGTCGCCCTCATCCGGACGGCGTACGCGGCGCTCGACCGCCGGGTGACGCGGCTCGAGACGCGCGGCGAGCGCGGGGAGGCGGCGGAGCCCTAAGCGCGCTCGGGGACGATGCCGACGTGCAGCGCGATCGTGCCGAGCCCGTGGCTCCGGCGGCTGACGTCCCGCAGGCCCACCTTCTCCAACAGCGTCCCCAGCTGCGCCGGGGTCACGAACCGCTCCACCGACTGCGGCAGGTAGGTGTAGGCGTGCCGGTCGCCCGCGACCAGCGCGCCGATCGCCGGGACCACGCGGTGGAAGTAGAGCCCGAAGAGCGCGCCCCAGACCGGCACGGCCGGGCGCACGATGTCGAGCGTGACGACGCGCCCGCCGGGCCGGGTCACGCGGCGCATCTCGGCGAGGCCGCGCTCGAGGTCCTCGAGGTTGCGGAGCAGGAACGCCGACATCACGCACGCGAACGCGCCGTCGCGGAACGGGAGCGCGAGCGCGTCGGCCGCGAGGAGCGCCACGCGGCCCTCGCCGCGCGCGGCGAGCTTCGCGCGCCCCTCGCGCAGCATCCCCTCGGAGAAGTCGGCGCCGACGACGAGCCGCTCGGGCGCCGCGGCCCGCAGGGCGAGCGCGAGGTCGGCCGTGCCGGTGGCGAGGTCGAGCACGGGGCCCGCGGGCGCCGTAGCCGCGGCGCGCGCGACGGCGGCGCGCCAGGCGTGGTGGCGGCCGCCGGTCATCAGGGAGTTCATGAGATCGTAGCGGCGCGCGATCCGCGTGAACATCGCGCGCACGGCCTCGGCCTTCGTCGTCATCTGCGCGTGCGGGGGGCCGGGGGCAGGCGCGCCCCCTGCGGCCCGCGCGCGCTAAACGCGCGGCGTCGGGTCGTCCGCGTGCCGATCGTGGCCACCGTGCCTACACGGGCCGCCGCGGGCGCCCCTGCCCCCGGCCCCCCGCACGCGCGCCGCGCGAGGGCCGAGGCGCCGGTGCACGCGGCCACCGGCGTCATCGCCAGAGGGCGGCGACGGTGGAGGCGAGCACGATCAGCGCGATGTAGCCGTTGACGTTGAAGAACGCCGTGTCCAGACGCGAGAGGTCGCGGGGGCTCACGAGCGTGTGCTCCCAGAGGAGCAGCGCGACGACCGCGCCCCAGCCGAGCCAGTAGGGCCACCCGAGCGCCAGCAGCCAGCCGAGCAGCGCGAGCGCCGCGGCAGTGAGCGCGTGGTTCACCCGCGCGGTCGCGAGCGCGGCGGCGACGCCGAAGCGCGCCGGCACGGAGTAGAGCCCCTGGGCGCGATCCACCTCCACGTCCTGGCAGGCGTAGAGCAGGTCGAAGCCCGCGATCCACACGGTGAGCGCGAACCAGAGCACGAGCGCGGGGGCCTCGAGCGCCGGGCGCACGGCGATCCAGCCGCCGGCGGCCGCGATGCCGTCCGTGAAGCCGAGGACCCAGTGGGAGGCCCAGGTGAAGCGCTTCGTGTAGGAGTAGCCGACGAGGAAGACGAGCGCCGCCGGCGCGAGCGCCAGGCAGAGCGGGTTCAGCATGCCGGCGGCGACGAGCATCAGCGCCGCGCCCGTGACCGCGAGCGCCCGGAGCCCGCCGACGCCCAGCGTGCCGGCCGGCAGGTGCCGGCCGGCGGTGCGTGGGTTCCGGGCGTCGATCCAGCGGTCGACGACGCGGTTGGTCGCCATCGCGCACGTGCGCGCGCCCACCATCGCCGCCGTCACCCAGCCGGCGGCCCACCAGCCGGGCCAGCCGCCCGCGGCGAGGACCATGGCGATGTAGGCGAAGGGGAGCGCGAAGACCGTGTGCTCGAACTTGATCGCGTCGAGGACGCGGCCGAGCCGGCTCAGAGCCCGTAGTCCTTCCAGCGCCGCGTGACGCGCTCGCGGATCTCGTCCGACATGACGATCTCGTCGGGCCAGGGCTGCCCGACCTCGTCGAGCGGTCCTTTCTCGGTCGCGTCCACGCCGAGCTTGCCGCCGAACCGGTGGCGGAGCGCGGCGTGGTCGAGGTCGTCCGCCGGCCCCTCGAAGAGCACGAGGTCCCTGCGGGGATCGATGTTGCCGGTCGCGCGCCAGGCCACCTCGGAGAGGTCGTGCACGTTCACGTGGTCGCTCACGACGACGATGGTCTTCGCGAGCATCATGAGCCCCATGCCCCAGAGCGCCGACATCACCTTGCGCGCGTGCCCCGGGTAGCGCTTCCTGATGGAGACGATCACGAGGTTGTGGAAGACGCCCTCGGCGGGCATGTTCATGTCCACCACCTCGGGCAGCATCATGCGGATGACGGGCAGGAAGAGCCGCTCGGTCGCCTTGCCGAGCCAGAAATCCTCCTGCGGCGGGCGGCCCACGATCGTGGTCGGGTAGATCGGGCGCGCGCGGCGCGTGACCGCGGTGAGATGGAACACCGGGTACTCGCGGGCGAGCGAGTAGTAGCCCGTGTGGTCGCCGAACGGCCCCTCGAGCCGGCGCTCGCGCGGATCCACCCAGCCCTCCAGCACGATCTCGGCCTGCGCCGGGACCTCGAGGTCGCACGTCACGCAGCGGACCAGCTCGACGCCGCGGCCCCGGAGCCAGCCGGCGAAGATGACCTCGTCGACGCCGGGCGGCAGCGGGGCCGACGCCGCGTAGATCATCGCCGGGTCGCCGCCGAGCGCGATCGCCACCGGCATGCGCTCGCCGGCTCCGGTCTCGAGCGCGACGCGCTCGTGCTCGGCGCCGCCCTTGTGGGTCTGCCAGTGCATGCCGAGCGTCGTTTCGTCGAACACCTGCAGGCGGTACATGCCGACATTGCGCGCCCCGGTGCGCGGCTCCCGCGTGAAGACGCCGGGGAGCGTGATGTAGCGGCCGCCGTCGCCGGGCCAGCAGCGCAGGACCGGCAGCCCGGCGAGCGACGGGTGCGCCGTCTCGACCACCTCCTGGCAGGGCGCCTGGCTCACGCGCCGCGGCCCGGCCTTGACGAGGTCGACGAGCGTGCCGAGCTTCGCGAGCCGCTCGGCGAAGGTGCCGGGCATCCGGACGTCGAGGAGCTTCGCGACGCGCGCGCCCAGCTCGTCGAGCTGCCCGACGCCGAGCGCCGCGGCCATCCGGTCCGCGCTCCCGAAGGCGTTGACGAGCACCGGCATCGCCGAGCCCTCGACGCGCTCGAAGAGCAGCGCGACGTTGTCCGCCGGCGCGCCCTTCGACACCCGGTCCGCGATCTCGGTGATCTCCAGATCTCGCGAGACGGGCACCGTCACGCGGCGCAGGCGGCCCCGCTTCTCGAGGTGGCCGACGAAGTCCTGGAGGTCGCTGAAACTCACTCGTTGTAGAAGACGGCGACGAGCCAACCGGCGATCACGGGGAACGCGAGGCTCGGGAGCACGCGCACGATCACGAAGCGCCAGCCCATCAACGGGGCCTCCCACGCGATGATCCGCTGCATGCCGAAGAGCGACCACGAGGTCATGTACGCGACGAGCGGCGGCATCGCCGCGCCCGAGTGCGCGAGCGCGACCATGAACGGCACGCTCACCATCGGCCCCCCGGGCGTCACGACGCCCGCAACCGTCGCGATCAGGATCGCGCGCATGCCGCCCTCGCGCCCGAAGTAGCGCGAGACGACCTGCTGCGGCACCAGCACCTGGACGAGCCCGGCGAGGAGGAGCGCCGGAATCAGGCGCGGCAGGATGAACCAGAGCATCGCGACGCCGTTCCGCGCGCCGAGGGCGGGCAGCCCGGGGTCCTTCACGTACGCGACGACGGCGAGGGCGACCGCGAGCACCGCGAGCACGAGCGTGGAAGGGTCGAGCCCGAGGCGCATGACGGCACATTATTGCACGGGCCCGGGACGCGGAGGATACTCGCCTTGTGAGCGACGCGGGCCGTGACCTGCTCGACGCGGTGGACGACGCGCTGCTGGCGGTCGACTCCGGCCTCGTGATCGTCGAATGGAACCGCGCGATGGAGCGGCTCGCCGGCGTCACGCGCGAGGCCGCGCTCGGGCAGCCGGCCGCCGCCGTCGTGCCGCTCCTGCGGGACCCCGAGCTGGCCCGGCGCCTCGACGGCGCCGCGCGGGGCGAGACGCCGGTCGCCCTCGAGCTGCCCCACGCCGCGGACGGCGACCGCCTGATCTGGCTCGAGACGCGGTGCGTGCCCAGGCGCGCGCCTGACGGCCGACCGGCGGGCGCGCTCGCGATCTTCACCGACGTGACCGAGCGCCATCGCCGCGCCCTGTTCCTGCACGCGATCGAGGCGATCGGCCAGTCGCTCAGCTCCTCGCTCGATCTCGACCATGTGCTCGACACGATCGGCAGCAAGGCGCTCGAGGTCATGGGCGCGGACGCCGCGCTGGTCGTCTCCTGGGACGGCGCGGCGCCCGAGTTCCGCATCCTGCGCGCGGCGGGCCGGCTGGCGCAAGACTACCAGGCGATGCGGACGCTCCCGGGGGGCCGCGGACCGATCGCGCGCGCGGTGCTCGAGCGCCGCCCGATCACGACCCGCAACATCCTGACCGACCCGGCGCTGTGGCTTCCGCCGGAGCGCCGGACGGCGATCGAGCGCGAGGGCTACCGCGCCGTGGCGAGCGCGCCGCTCCAGGCCAGGGGGCGCGTCCACGGCGCGCTCGTCGTCCACTACTGGAGCGAGCGCACGTTCGGCGCCGAGGAGATCGAGGCGCTCCAGCTCCTCGCGGAGCAGGCCGCGCTCGCGATCGACAACGCGATGCTCTACGCCGACGCCACGCGCCGCGCCGACCGGCTGCGCGAGCTGGCCGCGGTCGACCAGCTCGTCACGGGCTCGCTCGATCTCGACGACGTGCTCCGGCGGATCGCGCAGGCCGCGGCCGGGCTGCTCGCGGTCCCGGTGGTGCAGGTGTGGGTGACCGACGCCACGGGCCGCGCGATCCGGCGCCGCGCCGCCAGCATCCAGGCGGGCGTCGCCGACACGGCGCGGATGCCCGAGACGCTCGCCTTCGGCGAGGGAGCCGCCGGACGCGCCGCCGTCGCGCGCGCCCCGCTCTTCGTGGCTGACGTGCGCGAGGATCAGCGCGTCGTGTCGAAGGCCTGGGCGGTCAAGGCCGGGCTCACCACCCTGCTCGCGGTGCCGATTCTCGCGGGCGAGACGACGCTCGGCGTCTTCACCGTGCACGCGCCGGGGGGCACCGCGTGGTCCGCCGAGGATCGCGCGCTCCTGGCCTCGCTCGCGGGCCTGGCCGCGACGGCGATGCAGAACGCCGCCAAGTACGCCGAGGTCGTCGCGCGCGCCGCGCGCCTGCGCCACCTGGCGGCGGTGAGCGAGTCGATCAGCTCGCTCGACACGACCGACGTCATGCAGCGCATCACCGACGCCGCCGCGACGCTCGCGCCGGGCGCGCTCGCCGCCGTCCACGTGCTCGAGCCCTCGAGCGGCCTGCTGCGCCACGCCGTGGACTCCGGTCCCGAGTGGGAGCACCTGCCGGCGACGCCGCCGGCGGAGGCCGGGCTGCCGGGGCTCGTCGTCGAGGAGCGGCGCCCCGTCCTCGTCGAAACGCCCGTCGAGCACCCGCGGACGCGCGCTCCGCAGTGGTGGGCCGCGCGGCCCGGCGCCAGCTACTTCGGCGTGCCGATCGTCACGGGCGACACCCTCGTCGGCGTCCTCACGTACATCTCCCGGCAGGGCGCGCCGACGGTCGAGGTGCAGGAGGTGCTCGGCCTCCTCGCCGCGCAGGCCGCCGTCGCCACCCAGAACGCCCGGCTCTACCAGGAAGCCGGGCGGCGGCGGGACGTGGCCGAGGTGCTCGCGCGCCTCGGGCGCGAGCTCACCGCGACGCTCGACATCGAGCGCATCGCCGCGCTGCTCGCCGCGGGCATCGCCGAGCTGGTGGACGCGCGCGTGACCGTCGTCTTCCGCCGTGACCCCGAGACGGAGCGGCTCCGCGCCCTCGCCTGGACCGGCGCCGCCGCCGCGGTCGTCCAAGGGCTCGAGCTCGCGCCGGGCGAGGGCATGGCCGGGCGCGCCGTCGCCGAACGCCGCATCGTCGTCACGCGGGACCTCCTGGACGACCCCGCCGTCCACTTCACGCCGCCCGTGCGGGCGCGCATCGAGAGCGGCGGGTACCGCGCGACCATCGGCGTGCCGCTCCTCGCGCACGAGCGCGTCATCGGCGCGCTCGCCGTCGGCGTGGCGCCGGGGAGCGAGCCCAGGGCGGCGGAGCTGCAGGCGCTCGAGGCGCTCGCCGACCAGGCCGCGCTCGCCTTCGAGAACGCCCGCCTGTACGCGAACGCGCGCGACAGCCTGGCGCGCCTGCACGAGGCCCAGGCCCAGCTCGTGCAGGCGGCGAAGATGTCCGCGCTCGGCCAGC
>Ga0156194_1311_pt1 | contig 11284 bp, 13 predicted proteins | sample RifCSPlowO2_12_FD_107847 | JGI IMG/M metagenome (GOLD analysis project Ga0156194, IMG submission 107847) | Candidatus Rokubacteria bacterium RIFCSPLOWO2_12_FULL_71_22 | reverse complement strand
CGTGGTGCCCGACGTGTAGATGATGAGGCACGGGTGGTCGGCCGGCACAGGCACCGCCGGGCACTGCTCGCTCTCCCCGCCCGCCAGCTCGTGCCACCAGAGGTCGCGCCCCGCGCTCCACGGGATCTCGCGGCCAAGCCGCCGGTAGACGACGACGTGCTTCACGCTCGGGCACGTGCCCACCGCCTCGTCCGCGGTCTCCTTCATCTTCACGACCTGGCCGCGCCGATAGAAGCCGTCGGCCGTGATCAGCGCCTTCGCTTCGCAGTCCTGCAGGCGCGAGGCCACGGCGCCCGCGCCGTAGCCCGAGAAGCACGGCGTGTAGATCGCGCCGATCCGCGCGACCGCGAGCGTCGCGATCGCGGCCTCGGGCGACATCGGCAGGAACACGCCGACCCGGTCGCCCTCGCCGACCCCGAGGCGCCGGAGCGCGTTGGCGAGCTTGCTCACCTCGCGCAGAAGCTCGGCGTAGCTGAGCGTGCGCGACTGGCCGTCGTCCCCCTCCCAGACGATCGCCGCCTTGGCGCCGCGCCCGGCGTCCACGTGGCGGTCCACGCAGTTGTCGGCGAAGTTCAGGAGTCCGCCCGGGAACCACCGGGGCCACTGGATGCCGCGCGAAGCGTCGAGCACGCGCGTGTAGGGCTTCGTCCAGCGGATGCCGAGGTCCTTGACGACGGCGTCCCAGTACCACTCGGGCTCCGCGACCGAGCGCCGCAGGAGCGTCGCCAGGTCCGGGACGCCCTGCGTCTTCATGAAGCACGCGATGCGCGAGCGCTCGAGGTACTCCTTGCTGGGCCGCCAGACGATCTCGCTCTTGCCGGTCTCGCTCATGGGCTCCCTCCCGCCAGGGGGAGTGTACTCGGAGCCGGCCGCGAGGCCAACGCCGGGGATCGTCGGAGGAGGATTACGGGGCAGGAACTTGCCGACCCGGGCGCCGACCCCTATAGTACCCGTCGGAGAGGGAGGGACGATGCCTGATATCCCCGGTCTCGCGAACGCGGAACCGCGCGAGTCGACATGAGCGGGAACCGGCCGTCGTTCAGCGCAATTCTTCAAGCGCACGACGGCACGGCCCGCGTTTCGCCAGACTCCGCTCGCAGTGTCCCCCGCGTTGGCGAGTTCCATAGACATTGATCAAGTCACCGTTCTCTTCGCCGACCTGAAGGGCTCGATGGAGCTGCTCGCCGACCGGGAACCCGAGGAGGCGCGCAAGCTCCTCGATCCCGTGCTCCAACTCATGATGGAGGCCGTCCACCGTTACGAGGGCACGGTGAACCAGGTCATGGGAGACGGGATCATGGCGTTGTTATCGTGCATGTTAGCGAGACGACGACCGCAGAATTGAGAATTGACTGCGAATCTCGCGCTGTGTATTCATTGTGTAGCCGGGAGGTCCTATGCAGACGAGGATTCAGAAGTGGGGAAACAGTCTTGGATTGCGGATCCCGCGGTCGTTCGCCGCTGAGGCTCAGGTGGAGGAGGGGGCTACCGTAGATCTGTCGGTGGAGAACGGGCGGCTCTTGGTCCGCCCGCTTCGGGTTCGCAAGTATTCCCTGAATGTGCTTCTCCGGAGAGTCAGCCGGCGGAACCTGCACGGCGAGGTCTCGACAGGTCGAGCGGTCGGCCGCGAGGCATGGTAGTGCCGGCCTATGTGCCCGCGCGCGGGGACCTGATCTGGCTCCAGTTCAACCCCCACGCGGGCCACGAGCAGGCGGGCCATCGCCCCGCCGTGGTCATCTCTCCGAGTTCATACAACCGCCGCGTGGGGTTGGCCCTCTGCTGCCCCGTCACCTCTCAAGTGAAGGGATATCCCTTCGAGGTGCTGCTCCCGCAGGGGCTTGGTGTCGAGGGAGCGATACTCTCAGATCAGATCAAGAGCCTTGATTGGCGCGTGCGAAAGGCGCGGCGCATCGGAAATCTGCCGGCTGATGTGCTCCAGGAGACAGTCGGCAAGATCCTCGCTCTCGTCGACCCAGACGGGGCTCGCTAACATCACGATGAACTACGTGGCTGTCCGCGTGATCCCGCTGCTCGCCTTCGCCCTCGGCTCCGCCGGGATCGTCGCGGTCTCCTGGACGTCGCTTCGGCATCCCCGCTCTCACGGCTTCTTCCGCTTCTTCGCGTTCGAGTCCCTCCTGGGGCTGATCGTGCTGAACGCGCGGCACTGGTTCAGCGATCCCTTCGCGCCGAGGCAGCTCGTCTCCTGGGCGTCGCTGCTCGGCTCGGCGGCGCTGGCGGCGCACGGCTTCCACCTGCTCCGCGCGGTCGGCAAGCCCGAGGGGCGGATCGAGGCCACCACCCGCCTGGTCAGCGTCGGGGCATACCGCTACATCCGCCATCCCCTGTACGGCTCGCTCGTGCTGCTGGGGCTCGGCGCGCTCCTCAAGCGCGCCTCGCTCGTCACGGGAGGGCTCGCGCTCGTGACCCTCTGGGCCCTGATCGCCACCGCGCGGGCCGAGGAAAGAGAAAACCTCGCCAGGTTCGGCGACGCCTACGCCGCGTACATGAAGGACACCCGGATGTTCGTGCCGTTCCTGCTGTAGTCCGGCTACTTCTCGCGCTCGACCAGCATGCGCCGCAGGATCTTGCCCGAGGCGCTCTTCGGGATCTGGTCGATGAACGCCACGTGGCGGACGCGCTTGTGCGGCGCGACGCGCTCGGCGACCCAGGCCATGAGCGCCTCGGCCGTCGTCGCGCGCGAGGCCTCGTCGGGCTTGAGGACGACGTAGGCCTTGGGCACCTCGCCGGCCTCCTCGTCCGCCTTGCGGATGACCGCGGCGTCGAGGATCGCCGGGTGGGTCGCCAGCAGCGCCTCGAGCTCGGCCGGCGCCACCTGCATGCCCTTGTACTTGATCAGCTCCTTGGTGCGGTCGACGATGTAGAACCAGCCCTCGTCGTCGGCGTAGCCGACGTCGCCCGAGTGGTACCAGCCCTCGGGGTCGATCGCCTGCGCGGTGTCCTCGGGCCGGCCGAGGTAGCCCTTCATGATCTGCGGGCCGCGGATCAGCAGCTCGCCCTCCTGGTTCCTCCCGAGCTCCGCGCCGGTCACGACGTCGACCAGCTTCACCTCGGTGTTCGGGACGACCATGCCGATGGAGCCCGGCTTGACGGGCGCGTTCCGCGTGGGGCTCAGGTGGGTGACGGGGCTCGCCTCGGTCATGCCGTAGCCCTGCACCACGGGACAGCGGAGCCGCTTGCTGAGCTCGCGGGCGATCTCCTCGCCGAGCGGCGCCGCGCCGGAGAAGATCAGGCGCAGGCTCGAGAGGTCGAACTGGCTCACCGCCGGGTGCTTGACCATCCCGAGCACGATCGGCGGCACGATTGGCGCGATCGTCACCCGGTACTTCTGGATGATGCCGAGGAATTCCCGCATGTCGAAGCGCGGCATGCTGACCACGGTGGCTCCCTGACACAGGCCGAACATCATGATGACGACCATGCCGTAGATGTGGAAGTACGGCAGCACGGCCATGATCGTGTCCTGCTCGGTGAAGCCGTCGAAGTTCTGCATCCCGAGGCACTGACAGAGGTTCGCGACGAGGTTCTCGTGCGTGAGCATGACGCCCTTGGGCAGGCCCGTCGTGCCGCTCGAGTAGGGCAGCACGACCACGTCGCGCCGCGCGTCGATGGCGACCCGAGGCGGATCCGGCGGCGCCGCGAGCAGCTCGGCGAACGGACGCGCGCCCTCGGCCGGCCCGAAGACGAAGACCTCCTGGACGCCCGCCCTGGCGGCCGCCTCTCGCGCCTTGTCGAGGAACGGCGCCACCGTCACCAGGTAGCGCGCCTTGGAATCCGTGAGCTGCTTGGCCAGCTCGTCGGCCGTGTAGAGCGGGTTGACGGTCGTGTTGATGCCGCCGACGGAGGCGACCGCGTTGAACACGACCGCATACTCCGGCAGGTTCGGGCTGTAGATCGCGAAAACGTCGCCCTTCCCGAAGCCGCGGCGGGCGAGACCTGTCGCCGCGCGCCGGATGCCGTCGGCGAGCTGGCGATAGGTCAGCGTGCGGCCACTCGGCCCGTCCACCATCGCGGGCTTGTCGCCGAGCCGGTCGGCGTGACGGAGCACGAACTCGGTGATGGAGACCGCGGGGATCGTGACATCCGGACTGGTGCTCTTGAAGATCATGGGCGCTCCCCGTTCACTGGCCGAACACGTCCCTGAGCAGATCAGTCACGCGCGCGGCGGGATTGGTGCGGATCTTCTTCTCCTCCTCGGCGACGACGTGGAACAGGCCGTCGAGCGCCTTGCCGACGACATAGCGATCCAGGTCGAACGCCTCGAGGCTCACGAACGGGATCGCCTGAGCGCGACCGACCAGGTCCTTGTACTGGCGCGCCACGCCCACCTCACCCATCGCGCGCTCGACGACGGGGCGGAAAGCGGCGGTCAGCCGGTCGGTCGTCCTGCCCTTGAAGTAGTCCGTGGCCGCGGTGTCGCCGCCACCGAGGATCCGTCGAGCGTCGTCGATGGTCATGTCGCCGATCGCGTCCCAGAAGATCTGCCTGGCGTGCGGGGCCGCGCGCTCCGCTGCCCGGTTCATGCTCAGCACGAGATCGTCCACCTGGGGTCCGTAGCCGACCAGACGGAGCCCGCTCTCGAGGCTCCGCAGACGCTCGGGCATCAGGATCTTGATGGCCTGGTCGAGGAAGTAGCCGTCGGTGCGCCCGGTGAGGCTCACGGCGTTCTCCGTGCCGACCTGCAGCGCCTCCTTCAGCGCCGCGCCGATCTTGACGTCGCCCAGTTCCTGCGCCGGCGGGAGTTGCGGGAAGCCCTTGAGGAATCGGTCGAGTTGGGCCACGGCGGGCGCGGCGGTGAGCGTCACGAAGCAGGCCGTCAGCGCGAGCGTTCGCGCGAGCGCGTGTCGCGGCACCATCATCCCCTTCCCTTATCACAGATGCATGACTCTTGCGCGGGCGGATCGGCCTTGCGGGCCGTCCCGGCGCCACCTACGATGGGGCGCCATGGCCCGCGTCCCCGACGTCGAGCCCGACGGCGCGCCCGAGGATGTCGCGCGCGTGTTCGCCAGCGTGCGCCAGCGCGCGGGCCGCGTCCTCAATTTCTTCAAGGGGCTCGCCCACTTCCCCGCCGGACTCGCCGCCGCCGAGTCGCTTCTGGGTGCGCTCCGGACCACGACGCTCGAGCCGAAGCTCCGCGAGCTGGCGTACCTCAAGGCCTCGCAGCTCAACGGCTGCGCCTACTGACTGGGGCACCACGCGGCCCTCGGGCTGAGGGCCGGGCTCACGCGGGAGCAGATCGGCGCGCTCGGCGGCGAGGCGACCAGCGGCGCGTTCGGCACGCTCGAGCAGCTCGTGCTCCGCTACGCGGAGCAGCTCACCAGGAGCGCCGCCGTCGACGACGCGCTCCACGCCGAGATCCGCGGACACCTCTCGGACCGGGAGATCGTCGAGCTGGCCGCGACGGTCGCGACGGCGAACTACACGAACCGCATCAACGGCGCGCTCGCGATCGAGCCCGAGCGCTGACGGCACGACGCGGGAGGAATCGGCGCCGACGTCGGGATTCCGCCCGACGTCGCTCAGACCGCGTCGAGCTGGCGGGCGAGCGCCGCGCGGTCCGTGACGGGCAGCTCGCAGGCGTAGTTCCGGCAGACGTACGCCGTGGCGGCACCGCCGAGCGGCTGGCGTCCATCGAGCAGCGGCACGCCTCGGGCGGCCGCCGTGTCGCCGGCCACCATCCCCGTCACCACGCGGTTCGGAAGCCAGCGCCCGAAGACCTCGGCCACGAGCGCCTCGAGCCCGTCACCCTCGCGCGGCGCCACCAGCGCGACCTCGACGACGGGCCCCAGGTGGAAGTCCAGCGCGCAGAGGAAGCGGCCGAAGCCGGTCGCGTGGCGCGTCATGAGATCCGCCATCGGCCGGAGCGCCCGGACCGCGAGCGCCTCGTATGTCCGCTCGCCCGTGAGCACCGCGAGGCGCAGGAGCGTCTCGATCGCCACCGAGCTGCCGCACGGCACGGCGTTGTCGAAGAGGTTCCGCGGCCTGACGATGAGCGCCTCGTGGTCGCTCCCCGTGTCCCAGAAGCCGTCGATCGTGTCGTCCCAGAAGAGGCGCACCAGCTCGTCCGCGAGCGCGCGCGCCGCATCGAGCCAGCGGCGCTCGAACGTGGCCTCGTACACCTCGAGGAGCGCCGCGGCCACCATCGCGTGATCCTCGAGATAGCCCTTGAGCTTCGCGTGCCCCGCCTTCCATGTCCTGAGGAGGCGCCCGTCGTGGCGCATCTCGCGCAGCAGGAATTCCGCGTTCCGGACCGCGGCGGCGACGTAGTCGGCGCGGCCGAGCGCGCGGCCGGCCTCGGCCAGGGCGTGGCACGCGAGGCCGTTCCAGGCGGCGAGCACCTTGTCGTCGAGCCCGGGCGGCACGCGCCGCCGGCGGGCCTCGTAGAGCTTCGCGCGCAGCGGCGCGATCCGTTCTGCGTCGGGCTGACCGGGCACCCAGAGGATGCTCTTGCCCTCGAAGTTCGCCCCCCGGTCCACGCCCCAGGAGCGGGCGGCATACTCGGCGTCCGCGGCGCCCAGCGCCTCGCGCAGCTCCTCCGGCGACCAGACGAAGAACTTCCCCTCGTGGCCCTCGCTGTCGGCGTCGGTCGCCGAGTAGAAACCGCCCGCGGGATCGGCCATCTCGCGCAGGAGGTAGTCGAGCGTCTCCTCGCAGACGCGGCGGCACTCGGCGTCGCCGAAGGCGAGCCAGCCGTGCAGGAAGAGCGCGGCGAGCTGCGCGTTGTCGTAGAGCATCTTCTCGAAGTGGGGCACGAGCCACTGGGCGTCCACCGAGTACCGGTGGAAGCCGCCGCCGACCTGGTCGTAGATCCCGCCCCGCGCCATCATGGTGAGAGTCGTGTGCGCCATCTGACGGGCGCGCGCGTTGCCGCTGCGCCGGGCGAAGCGCAGGACGAACTCCCACAGCATCGGCTGCGGGAATTTCGGCGCGCCACCGAGCCCGCCGTCGCGCTCGTCGAACTGCGCGGAGACCGCCTGGAAAGCGCCGAACAGGATCTCGTCCGTCAGGAGCGTCGACGCCGCGCGCAGGCGCTCGCCCTGCGCGAGCGCCTCCCGGATCTGGCGCGAGGACTCGAGCACCTGGCCGCGCCGATTCGCCCACGCGTCCGCGATGGCCTCGAGCAGGCGCGGGAACGCGGGGAGCCCGTGTCGGTCGGTCGGCGGGAAGTAGGTCCCGCCGTAGAAGGGCACGCCCTCGGGCGTCAGGAAGCACGTCATGGGCCAGCCGCCGTGGCCCGTCATCGACTGCACGGCCTGCATGTAGATCTGGTCCACGTCGGGCCGCTCCTCGCGGTCCACCTTGACGCAGACGAAGTGCCGGTTCATCAGCGCCGCGATGTCGGGGTCCTCGAACGACTCGTGCTCCATGACGTGGCACCAATGACACGCCGAATAGCCGACCGAGAGGAGCACCGGCCGGTCCTCGGCCCGCGCTCGGGCGAACGCCTCGTCGCCCCACGGATACCAGTCGACGGGGTTGTCCCTGTGCTGCAGCAGATAGGGGCTCGTCTCGTGCGCCAGGCGGTTCGTCACGCGGGGCTCGGGGCTCAGCGGGTGAACGGCAGGGCGGCGACCCGCGCCGGGACCGTGGTTTCGCCGATGCGCACCCCCACCGCGGTCCCCGGCTCGGCGTGCGGGCGGCGCACGAAGGCGAGCGCGATCGGCCGCCCGAGCCCGAGCGAGCGCGTCGCGCTCGTCACGCGGCCCACGGCGGCGCCGTCAGCGACCAGCTCGGCACCCGGCGCCGGCACGGCGTCGCCGTCGACCACCAGGCCCATCAGGTGGCGGTTCACGTGCCCGCGGTCGCGGATCCGGACGACGACCTCCTGGCCCGGATAGCAGCCCTTCGTGTGGGAGACGAGGCTCGCCGACGGAATCTCGGGGAGCAGCACGGTGTCGTCCACGTCGCGACCGAGCACCGGTGTCCCGGCCTCGATGCGGAGCGACTCGAGCGCGGTCGAGCCGACGGGCCGCGCGCCCGCGGCGACGAGCGCGTCCTTCGCCCGCTCGCCCTCGGCCGCCGGCGCCAGCACCCACACCTCGGCCTCGCCCGTCTCGCCGGCACCGCGCACGAGCCGGACGGCGACCCCGTCCAGCGCTCCGGCGACGTGCGACCAACCGGCCGCCGGCGGGCGCGCGCGCGCCGCCCGCTCGACGACCGCCGGCGCCTCGGGCCCGGCCACGAGCAGCAGCCGCGTCTCGGCGGAGAGATCGGTGAACACGACCTTCTCCGAGAAGAGATAGTGGTCGAGCGCCTCGAGCATCCTCCGCGTCGTCTCGGGCGGGAGCAGGAGCAACAGACGATCCTCGAGCGCGAGCAGGTCGAGCATGACCTGCACCCTGCCGTGCACGTCGAGCAGCGTCGCCGCGCACCCCTGCCCCGGCGCGAGCGATTTCACGTCGTTGGAGACGAGCGCGTGCAGGAACGTCACGCGGTCGCGCCCGGTCAGCTCGACGACGCCCCAGTCTCCGCGGTCCACGAGCCCCGCGCGCGTGCGCACCGCGGCGTACTCCGCCGCCGGATCACCGAAGTCGAGAGGACGGTCGGCCATCGGGGTCATTCTACACACCCCGTGCTAGACTGCGCGCCATCATGCGCCCGCCCGCCGCGCGCGCGGTCCGGAACTTCCAGCGGCGGCTCCTCGCCTGGTACGCGCGCCACGGGCGCGATCTGCCCTGGCGGCGGACCCGCGACGCCTACCGCATCCTCGTGTCCGAGGTCATGCTCCAGCAGACGCAGGTGGACCGCGTCCTGCCCAAGTACCGCGAGTTCCTCCAACGCTACCCGACCGTGCGCCACCTCGCCGCCGCCGACGTGGACGAGGTCCGGCGGCTCTGGTATCCGCTCGGCTACAACGTCCGCCCGCTGCGCCTGCACGCGATCGCGCGAGAAACGCTCGCCCGCTACCGCGGGCGCCTGCCCGAGGACGAGCCGGCGCTTCGCCGCCTGCCCGGCATCGGCCGCTACACCGCCGGCGCGATCCGCGCGTTCGCGTACGGCCACGACGCCGCGGTCCTCGACACGAACGTGCGCCGCGTGCTGGGCCGCGTCTTCCTCGGGCCGCGCCGCGCCGGCCGCGTGCGCGGCGAGAAGACGTGGTGGGACCTCGCCGAGGCGCTCGTGCCCCGCGGGCGCGCCTACGACTTCAACCAGGCGCTGATGGACTTCGGCGCCACGTGGTGCACCCCGCGCCGGCCGCGCTGCGGCCCCTGCCCGATGCGGGACGATTGCCGGAGCTATCCGTTTCTCGCCGCGGACGCCAACGGCGCCGGGCCGGCGCGCTAGCCATGCCGCTCGTCGTCGAGGTCACCGCGGCCCTCGTCCAGGACGAGGCCGGCCGCTATCTCATCACGCAGCGGCGCCGCGGCTCGCACCTGGAGGGGCTCTGGGAGTTCCCCGGCGGCAAGCGCGAGGCCGGCGAGTCGCACGAGACGGCGCTCGCGCGCGAGCTGACGGAGGAGCTGTCGGCGACGTTCAGCGTCGGCGAGCAAGTGGAGACGGTACGCTGGGAGTACCCGGACCGCGTCGTCGTGCTCCACTTCTACCGCTGCCGCCACGCGTCGGGGACGATCGCGCCGTGCGAGGGGCAGGCGATGGCGTGGGTCGCGCCGGAGCGCCTGGACGCGTTCGAGTTCCCTCCCGCCGACCGCGAGCTGATCCGCCGTCTCCGCACCGCCCCCGAGCGCTGAGCGGCCCGGGGCGAGGCTCACGCCTCCGGCGTGAACTGCGGCAGCGCGACCTCCCCGCGCTGCTCGAAGACGAGCCGCACGCGATCGCCGATCGCCACGCGCGCGGGGTCGGCGCCGACGATGTTCGCCATCATCCTGAAGCCCTCGTCGAGATCCACGAGCGCGATCGCGTACGGCACGTCCGCCCTGAAGGCGGGTGACGGCGCGCGGTGGACGACGCTGACGGCGTGCACGACGCCGCGGCCAGCGGAGCGGCGCCAGTCGAGCGCGCGTCCCCCGCAGCGCGCGCAGGCCACCCGCGGGTAGAACTGCGCCCGGCGGCACGCGGCGCACCACTGGTAGCGCAGCTCGCCCGCCGCGCAGGCCTCCCAGTAGGGGCGCGTCTCGGCGGTGATCCGCGGCAAGGGCTTGACGCTCATCCGTGCCTCCTCACGTTCGGGCCAGGACCAGCGAGCAGTGCGCCGAGAGGATCCCGCCGTCGCCGTGGACGAACGCCAGCTCGGCGCCGTCCACCTGGCGCGGCCCGCACTCGCCCCGGAGCTGGCGCACCGCCTCGACGACGTGCGCGAGGCCGCCGGCGGCGCCCGAGTGGCCGAAGGACAGGAGCCCCCCGTGCGTGTTCGTCGGCAGCCTGCCGCCGAGCGCGAGGGCCCCCGCGGCGGCGGCGGGGCCGGCCGCGCCGCGCTCGAAGAAACCCATGGACTCGAGCTCGACCAGCAGCGTGATCGTGAACGAGTCGTAGATCTCGGCCACGTCCACGTCGGCCGGCCGCGCGCCCGCCTCGCCGAACGCCCGGCCGGCCGCGTCGTGGCAGCCGAACTCCGTGAGGCTCGGCGCCTGGCTCAGGTGCTCGTGGGTGTGGCCCTGCCCGCTGCCGAGCAGCGCCACGCCGCGCCCTCGGGCGTCGCGCGCGGCGTCGGGAGCGCTCACCACGACGGCGCACGCGCCGTCGGAGACGAGGCAGCAGTCGAGCAGGTGCAGCGGCGCCGCGATGATCCGCGAGGCGAGCACGTCGGCCGCGGTGATGGGCGCGCGCATGTGGGCGCCCGGGTGGAGCGCGGCGTGCCGTCGCATCGTGACGGCGATGTGGGCCAGGTGCTCCGGCGTCGCCCCGTACTCGTGCATGTAGCGGCTGGCGACGAGCGCGTACAGGGCCGGGATCGTCGGCCCGTACGGCACCTCGAACTGGGCGTGCCCGACCGCCGAGAGCAGCGCGACCGTGTCGTCGCGCGACATGCCGGTCAGCCGGTTGTCGCCCATGACCACGAGCACGTGGCGGCAGCGCCCGGCCTCGACCAGCATCGCCGCGTGCATGACGGCGCCGCAGCCGGTCGCGCCGCCGAGCTGGAGCGCGGTGGTGTAGGCGGGGCGGACGCCCAGGTACTCGGCGACGACCGAGCTCAGCATCATGTGGGGCTCCACGAACGAGTACGCGCAGAGGAGCCCGTCCACGTCGCGCAGCCCGACGCCGGCGTCGCCGAGCGCGGCGTGGGCCGCCTCGGCGTGCAGGCCGAGCGCGCTCGACCCCGGCAGCTCGCCGAAGGCCGTCGCGGACACCCCCGTGAGCCGCGCCCGCC
>Ga0156194_1318_pt1 | contig 11292 bp, 9 predicted proteins | sample RifCSPlowO2_12_FD_107847 | JGI IMG/M metagenome (GOLD analysis project Ga0156194, IMG submission 107847) | Candidatus Rokubacteria bacterium RIFCSPLOWO2_12_FULL_71_22 | reverse complement strand
CGTGATCTCGGTGCCGACCTTCGTCGCGAAGTACGCCAGCTCGTTCCAGGGCAGCAGGTAGCCGGTGAAGCCGAAGCCGAGCGCGAGCCCGAGGAGCCCGACGCCCGAGAACCACGTCACCTCGCGCGGGGGCCGGTACGCCTTGAGGAGCAGCACGCTGAACATGTGGACGAACAGCGTGAACACCATCAGGTTGGCCGACCAGGCGTGGATCGACCGGATCAGCCAGCCGAACTGGACCTCGGCCATCAGGAACTGGATCGACTCGTACGCCTCCTCGGCGCTCGGGCGGTAGTAGAGCAGCAGCAGGATACCCGTCAGCACCTGGACGATGAAGAGAAAGAGCGTCATGCCGCCGAAGTAGTACCAGACCGAGTGGCGGTGGACCGGGATCTGTTTCTTGTGCGCGAGCCTCTCGAGGTCGGCGAGCCCGATGCGCTCGTCGAGCCAGGTCCAGAGCCGGCCGTGCTGGCTGTCGGGACCGGGCATGCTCAGGCGCCCTTGCTCACCACGATCTGGGCGCCGCGGACGTTCACGACGTAGGCGTCGAGCGGACGGGGCGGCGGCCCCGCGATGTTCTGGCCGTTCAGGTCGAAGTGCCCATTGTGGCACGCGCACCAGACGTGGGAGAGGTCGGGGCGGTACTGGACCGTGCAGTTCAGGTGCGTGCAGACCGCCGAGAACGCGCGCAGCTCGCCCGCCGGCGTGCGGACCAGGATCGCCGGCCGGTTGCCGAACTTGAAGATCTGGCCGCTGTTGGGCTTCACGTCAGCGGGCTTGATCGGGAGCGTCACCGACGCCGCCTGCGACTCGCCGATCTTCGGGGGGATCAGATAGCGCGTCAGCGGATAGAGCACGGAGGCTGCGAAGGCCACCGCGCTCGTCCCCAGCAACCAGTTGACGAACCCCCGCCGCGTCGCGTCGGGTCCTCCGAGCGTCTGCTCCATCGTGTCTGCCTCCGGTGCGGCGTCAGCCCCGGACGGGTGACCCCGTGCGGCGCTCGATCTGGCGGATCTTCAAGACGAGGCCGGCGATGAGAACGACGATGATGACCAGCGAGACGACGAGCCCGGTGCGGCGGAAGCGCAACTCCTCGAGGGCCCGCACCCCGCGCTCGTACACCTTCTGCGCGATGCCGAGCCCCGCGTCCGCCTCCTTCTTCACGACCGCGACCTTGAAGGCATGGACGGCGGTGCGCGCCTTGACGAGCTGGTCGGTGACGCCGTTCAGGTCGAAGCGGGCCTGGCTCACCTCCATGCCCGCGTGCTCGGCACGCTCGATGATCTCCGAGGCGCGGTCGCGCTCCTTCCGCAGGCCGTCGATGAACCCGCGCATCTCGACGGCGGCCCGGCCGCCCTTGTCGTCGGCGCCGTGACACGTCGAGCAGACCGTCTTGTCGCCGATCCCGAGCATCTCGGTGCTCGCCGGCTCGATGTCGTGGTTCGCGTGGCACGCGGCGCACCCCGGCGCGCCCATCTCGCGGAACGCGCGCGCGTGGACGCTCTTGGCGAAGAGATCCGCCATCACGGTGTGGCATTGCCCGCAGACGTTTCCCACCCAGGAGACCCCGGGGGGCGCCGCGCCGTGGTTGCCGTGACAGTCGTTGCACGTCGGCGCCGAGAGATCGCCCTTCACCGACATCGTCTTCCAGTGGACGCTCTGCGTGTACTTCGCGAGCTGGTCGGTGGGAATCTGGTAGCCCGCCATGTACGTGGCGTCCGCATGGCAGTGCCCGCACGTCTGGGCCACGCGCAGCGGGTGGACACTCGAGGCGGGGTCCGACGGCGGCTTGATCGAGTGGGCGGGATGACAGGCGACGCACGTCGCCACTTTCGGGTCGTTGAGCTCGCGCAGGCGCCGCCCGTGCACCGACGTCGCGTACTCGGCCACCTGGTCGACGCGGAGCGCCGGGTTGTACTGCTTCATGAACCTGGCGTCCGAGTGGCAGCGGCCGCACACCTGGGCGACCTGCTGATGGCCGGGCTTGCCGATGTACCCCTTCGCCGGATCCATCGCGTCCATGTCGGCGCTCTTGCCGTCGCCGCCGTGGCAGGCGACGCAGCCGAAGCCCTTGGCCTTGTGGATGTCGCCGTCGAACAGCTTCGCCGGCTGGGCGAGCCGCTCGTCGCCCGTGTCGAGGTGGCAGGTGACGCAGCCTTCGGGCGCCGGAGGCTTGGGGGCCTGCGCCGCGGCCGACCCCGCGCGTACGGCGAGCCCCACCAGCAGGAGCGACGCGAAGAGGACGAGCCGCTGCACGCGGCTCATGGCTCGCGGCGCAGCGACTGGAGGAAGGCCACGAGGTCGGCCATCTCGTCGGCCCCGATCTCCGCCCAGGGCGCCTTCGCCCGCGCGGGCCGCGGGTCCTGGATGAAGGAGTGGTCCCACAGCGCCGCGAGGATGGCGGCCGGCGACTCGAGGTTCTTCGCCGCGGCGAGATCGCCCGCGGGCTTGCCCCGCTCGCCCCGGAGCGCGTGGCAGGAGAGGCAGCCCTTGGCGTTCGCGACCGCGACGCCCTTCTTCGGGTCGCCGCCCGCGGCGAAGTAGCGGACGGAGTAGAGGTAGGCGACGATGTCCGCCATCTCGTCGGGCTGGAGCTGGGGTACCGGGATCGCGCGGCTCCGCATCGCGTCGAGCATCGCCGGGGTCTTGTTCCACATCGCGCTCGCGAACTGCATCTGGCTCAGGTTGATGCTCCGCTCGGCGAGGTCGGGCCCGACCTCGCCGCCCTGTCCCGCGGCGCTGTGGCACTCGATGCAGCGCTTCTGGGCGAACACCGTGCGTCCGCGGCCCGCGACGCCGGGGAGGACGTAGAGCGGCCCCTGCGCGATCACGGGCGAGGCCGAGCCGACGTAGGTGATCAGGTCGCGCAGCTCGCTGTCCTTGAAGGTCGGACGCGGGATGTTCTTGCTCTTCATCACCGTGGCCATCCGCGGGCCGTGGTTCCACATCTGCGCGGCGAGATAGATCGGCGACGCGTACTGGCGGAGCGCGTCGAGATTGGGCCCCACGACGCCCCCGGTGCCGCCGACCTGGTGGCAGACGATGCAGCGCTTCTCGCCGAAGAGCCGCCGTCCGGCGTCCACGTCGCCGCGGGGATCGAAGTAGTCGAGCGTGAACAGAAACGCGACGAGGTCGCCCGCCTCGCGCGCGTCGAGCGTCGGGCGCTGGATGCCGAGCGACCGCATGCGGTCCGCCATCCGCGGCGCGTGGTTCCAGAGCGCCGCCGCGAGATCGTAGAAGGAGCGCGGCCGCTGCAGCTTGCCGAGGTCAGGGCCGATCTTGCCGCCGACGCCGTTGACCGCGTGGCACTTCACGCAGCCCCGCGCGCCGAAGACGCGCGAGCCCGCCAGGGGATCCTGAGTCGGGCTGAACAGCGTCTGCGCGAGCGCGGCGCTCGCGAGAGCGCCGACGAGGCAGAGGGCGAGGAGGACGGCCCGCATGGGCCGCTATCCTACTCGCGTGCCCGCGAGGTTGGCAATCGCCGGAAGGAGCTAGTCCTGCCGGGGATCGCCCCCTGATGCATCTGAGCTATTTCGGCTTCGGGGTCGGGCGCGCCGCGAGCGAGCCGAGGTAGCGCGTGAGGTCGGCGAGCTCGGCGCCGGTGAGCACCGGCAGCTTCACGTTCTGCTTGAGCGCCTTCTCTTCCATCGAGCGGCTGTGGTTCCACATCGCGGCGATCACGCTCGCCGCCGAGCCCGTGACCCTGGACGTCGCGAAGTCGGCGGAGACCGTACCGCCCTTGCCGCGGACCGAGTGGCAGGCGAGACAGCCCTTGCTCTGGACGAGCTGGCGGCCGCGCGTCGTGCTGCCGGCGGCGCGGTCGAAGTAGTGCGCCGTGTACAGGTAGGCGACGATGTCGGCCGTGTCCTGGCCGCTGAGTTGTGGCACCGCGATCCCACGCTCCTTCATCTTGACCCACATCGCAGGTCCGTGGTTCCACATCCGTCCCGCGAACTCCGTCAGGCTCACGTGGTGCGCGCGGCCGAGCGCCGGGCCGGCCGTCCCGCCCTTGCCCCCGACCCGGTGGCAGGCCACGCACTGCCGCTGCGCGAAGATGGCCTCGCCCCTGTCCGGCGAGCCCGGGACGACCTGTACGGTCACCGAGGCCTCCGGGCGCGGCGCGGACTGCACGAGGTAGGCGATGAGGTCGACCAGTTCCTTGTTCTTGAACGTCGGCCGGGGGATGCCGCGCGCCTGCATCGCCTCGGCCATCCTGGGCGCGTGGTTCCACATCGCCGTAGCGACGAGCACGGGCGAGTTGGCCCGCCGCAGGGTGGTGAGCGCCGGACCGCCGTTGCCGCCCTGACCGCCCGGTCCGTGACACTGCACGCACCCCTTCTCGGTGAACAACCGCTCGCCGGCCGCGACGTCTCCGGACTCGTCCGCGTACTGAGCGGTGAAGAGGAAAGCGAGCAGGTTCGCCACGTCGGCCGCCGTCAGCGTGGGCCGTTCGCGGCCCTCCTGGCGCATCCGCTGGCCCATCCTCGGCAGATGGTTCCAGAGCGCCGCGCCGAGATCGTAGAAGCCCGCCTCGACAGGGACGCGGGCGAGGTCGGGTCCGACCTTGCCGCCCACGCCGCGGATGGAGTGGCACTGTCCGCAGCCTTTCTTCACGAACACGTCGTAGCCCGCGAACATCGCCCAGTCCGGGCCGAACGGCTGCCGCGGCGCCTGCTCCTGCGCCGGCGCCGGCCGGGCCGCGGCGAGGAGGACCACACAGCACAGGGCACCCAGCAAGCGCGCGCACCGCATCGATCGCCTCATCGCGGGAGTCTCCTTGGAGTCGTCTCGCCAACAATCGGCGATTCCCGCCGATCCGTCAAGCCGAGCCGCGGGGGCGGGCTAGAAGCGGCGGCGCCCGGAGAGCTGGCGCTTGCGCAGGCGGAGCGACTTCGGTGTCACCTCGAGCAGCTCGTCCTCGCGGATCCACTCCAGGCACTGCTCGAGGTTCATGAGGCGGGGCGGGGTGAGCTTGGTCGCCTCGTCCGCGGTGGACGCGCGCATGTTGGTGAGCTTCTTCTCCTTGGTGATGTTGACGTCCATGTCGTTGTCGCGCGAGTTCTCGCCGACGATCATGCCCTCGTACACCTGCTCACCGGGGTTCACGAACATCACGCCGCGGGCCTGGAGGTTGTCGATCGCGTAGGCGGTCGTGCGGCCGGCACGGTCGGCCACCAGCGCGCCGTTCTGCCGGTGCGCGATGTCGCCCTGCCAGCCGTCCCATCCGTCGAACAGGTGATTCAGCAGTCCCGTGCCCCGCGTGTCCGTCAGGAATTCCGTTCGATACCCGATCAGCCCGCGCGCCGGGATCCGGTACTCGAGGCGCACGCGCCCCGTGCCGTGGTTGACCAGCTTCGCCATCACGCCGCGGCGCGGCCCGATCTTCTGGGTCACCGCTCCGATGTACTCCTCCGGAATGTCCACGACCAGGTGCTCCATGGGCTCGAGGGTCTGCCCGTCCTCCTGGCGGGTGATGATCTCGGGCTTGCCCACCTCCATCTCGAACCCCTCGCGTCGCATCATCTCGATCAGGATGGCGAGCTGCAGCTCGCCCCGGCCCGAGACGCGAAAGGTGTCGGGCGACTCGGTCTCCTCGACGCGGATGCCCACGTTGACCCGCTTCTCCTTCATGAGGCGGTCGCGGAGCTGCGGGGAGGTCACGAAGCGTCCCTCGCGGCCCGCGAAGGGCGAGACGTTGGCGGAGAAGAGCATGGCGACGGTCGGCTCGTCGATGCGGATCGCCGGGAGCGCGCGAGGGTTCTCGGCGTCCGCGACCGTCTCGCCGATCTCGACGGCCTCGATGCCCGCGATGGCGACGAGGTCCCCCGCGCTGGCTTCCGGCACCTCGACCCGCTTGAGCCCCTCGTAGCCGTAGAGGACCGTCACCTTGGCCGGCTCGACCGCGCCGTCGCGGTGCACGACCGTCACGCGATCCGCCTGCCCCACCCGGCCGTTGACGACGCGCCCGATGATCAGGCGGCCGACGTAGTCGTCCCAGTCGAGCATGGCGACGCGGAACTGGAGGCCGGCGTCGGGGTCGAAGCTCGGTGCCGGGACCGTCGCGAGGATCGTCTCGAACAGCGGCGCGAGGGTCCGCCCCTCCTCCTTCAGGTCGGCGGTCGCGGTGCCCGCCCGGGCGTCGGTGTAGAGGACGGGGAAGTCGAGCTGGTCCTCGGCGGCGTCGAGGTCGATGAACAGGTCGTAGATCTCGTCGAGGACCTCGGCGGGCCGGGCGTCGCCCCGGTCGATCTTGTTGACCACGACGATCGGCGGCAGCCCGGCTTCGAGCGCCTTCTTCAGCACGAAGCGCGTCTGCGGCAGCGGCCCCTCGGCCGCATCGACGAGCAGCAGGACGCCATCCACCAGCGTCAGCGTCCGCTCGACCTCCGAGCCGAAGTCGGCGTGGCCGGGCGTGTCCACGATGTTGATGTGCACGCCCTTGTACGTGATGGCCGTGTTCTTCGCCATGATCGTGATGCCCTTCTCGCGCTCGAGGTCGATCGAGTCCATGATGCGCTCGGGCACCGACTCGTTCTGGCGGAAGAGCCCCGACTGCCAGAGCATGGCGTCGACGAGGGTGGTCTTGCCGTGATCGACGTGGGCGATGATGGCGATGTTACGGATCGATTCACGCTGCTGCATCACATCTCACTGTAGCACGGTATATAATGTCGTCCACGCTCACGCCCTGGAGGTCGCCGATGTCCCGTCGCCTGGCCGTGCTCCTGGCCGCCCTGCTCGCCGCCGCGACCCCGGTCGCCGCGCAGCCCACCAAGGCGCCGACCGCCGTGATCACGCTGGAGGGCGGCGCTCGCATCGTCCTCGAGCTCTTCACGCGCGAGGCGCCCCGGCACGCCGAGAACTTCGTGACGCTCGCGACGAAGGGCTTCTACGACGGCCAGCGGTTCCACCGGGTCGAGCCGGGGTTCGTCGTCCAGCTCGGCGATCCCCAGTCGAAGACGCTGCCCATGGACCACCCCGCCATGGGCACCGGAGGACCGGGCTACACCATCAAGGCGGAGTTCAACAAGGTCCCGTTCGACCGGGGGGTCCTCGGCATGGCCCGCACCCAGGACCCGGACTCGGCGGGGAGCCAGTTCTACATCATGCTGGGCCCCGCGCACTTCCTGAACGGGCAGTACACCGCCTTCGGCAGGGTCACGAGCGGCATGGCAGCGGTCGACCGGATCAAGGTCGGCGACCGGGTGAAGTCGATCGCGATCGTCACCAAGTGAGGAGGCGCCGGTGAAGCAGACAGCGGTCATCGCCCTCGCGAAGGGCGGCGAGATCCGGATGGAGTTCTTCCCGGGGGACGCGCCCAAGACCGTCGAGAACTTCGTGACGCTCGCGAAGAAGGGCTTCTACGACGGGCTCACCTTCCACCGCGTCGTTCCCGACTTCGTCGTCCAGGGCGGCTGCCCCAAGGGCGATGGCACGGGCGGCCCCGGCCACACGATCAAGGCGGAGTTCAACGCGCAGAAGCACGCGCGCGGCACCGTGGCGATGGCGCGCGCGCAGCACCCGGATTCGGCCGGCAGCCAGTTCTACATCTGCTACGGGCCGACGCCCCACCTGGACGGCAACTATACGGTCTTCGGCCGGGTCGTCGCCGGCCTGGAGCACGTGGATCGCATCACGCAGGGCGACCGCATGACGAGCGTGACGATCGTCGAGGTGTAGGGGTGGCCTGGTCGCTGCTCGTCCAGGGCGGCGCGCTCGTCGACGGCACGGGCGCCCCCGCCGGACCCGCCGACGTCGCCGTCGAGGGCGATCGCATCGCCGCGGTGGGGCGGGGGCTCCGCGGGGAGGCCGCCCGCGTGATCGACGCGTCGGGGCTCGTGGTCGCGCCGGGCTTCATCGACGCCCACGCACACTCCGATCTCTTCTACTTCGGCTGCCCGTCCGCCGAGTCGAAGGTGCGCCAGGGGGTGACCACCGAGGTCGTCGGCATGTGCTCCTTCTCCCAGGCGCCGGTCCATCCCGCGCGGCGCGACGCCGTGCGCTCGTGGGCGGGCGGGGTCGGGGCCGCGCTCGAGTTGCGCTGGGAGACGTTCGGGCAGTACCTGGACGCCCTCCGCGCCGTGCGCCCCTCCGTGAACGTCGTGCACTTCGTCGGCCACGGCGCGCTGCGGCTCGCCGTGGTCGGGCCCGACGACCGCGCGGCCACGCCCGACGACCTCCGCGCGATGGAGCGGCTCCTCGGCGAGGCGCTCGACGCCGGAGCCTTCGGCTTCTCGACGGGACTCGTGTACCCGCCGAGCGCCTACGCGGACACCGGCGAGCTCATCGCGCTCGCGCGGGCGATGGCGCCGCGGCAGGGCCTCTACTTCTCCCACATCCGCGGCGAGTCCTCGATGCTCGAGGCCTCGATCGCCGAGGCGATCCGCATCGGCGAGGAAGGGGGCGTCGGCGCCCAGATCGCCCACGTGAAGGCCGCGGGCCGCGAGAACTGGGCGAAGATGGACGCCGCGCTCGGGCTCATCGACGCCGCGCGCGCGCGCGGCGTGGACGTGAGCGGGGACGTCTACCCGTACCACGCGGGCTCGACGAAGATGGACAACCTGCTGCCCGCGTGGGTCCACGACGGCGGCATCGAGCGGCTGCTCGAGCGGCTCGCCGACCGCGCGACCCGGCGCCGGATCGTCGAGGAGTGCCTGGTGGACGGCGAGCGCTGGCGGAACGTGTCGCTGGGCGCGGTCGGCTTCGACGAGATCCAGATCGCGACGTGCGCGCGGCGGGAGCTGGAAGGACTGAACCTCGCGGCGCTCGCGCGCCAGACCGGCGCGGCGCCGGCCGAGGCGATGATGACCCTGCTCCTCGACGAGCGCGCGACGGTCGCGATGGTGGTCTTCTCGCAGAGCCCCGACAACGTGGCCCGCGTCCTCGCGCACCCGGCCATCATGGTGGGCTCGGACTCGATCGGCCTCTTCGCGGGCGAGGGCCCCAGACCGGGCAAGCCGCACCCGCGCGCGTACGGCACGTTCCCGCGCGTGCTGGGCGAGTACGCGCGCGAGCAGCGGCTGTTCCCGCTCGAGACCGCGGTCCACAAGATGACCGGCATGCCGGCCGCACGGCTCAGGCTCACGGACCGCGGTCTCGTGCGCCCGGGCTTCGCCGCCGACCTCACGATCTTCGATCCGGCGACCGTGAAGGACGAGGCGACGTTCGCCGAGCCGCACCGATACCCGACGGGGATCCCCTGGGTGATCGTGAACGGCGCCGTCGCCGTCGACGGCGGGCGATTCCACGCGGCCGGCACCGGCCGCGTGCTGGCGCCGTGAGCCGGGCGGCCGCCCGGCGCTTCCTGCTGGTCTTCGCCGCCTCCGCGCTCCTGGTCGCGACCGACCTGGGCGGGCGGATTCTCTCCAACAACGACGAGGCGCGCTTCGCGGTGCTCGCGCAGGACATGCTGGCGCGCGGCGACTGGCTCTACCCGCGGCTCAACGGCGACCTGTACCTGAACAAGCCCGTGCTGCTCGCCTGGCTGATCGCGCTGGTCTCGTGGCCCCTCGGGCACGTCACGCAGCTCACCGCGGCGCTCCCGTCCGCCGCCGCCGGGCTCGCGACCGCCTGCGCACTCTACGGGCTCGGCCGCGAGCTCTTCGGCGCCCATGCCGGCACGCTCGCTGCGCTGATCGCCGTGACGACGCAAGGGCTCTTCCTGCACGCCCGGCTGCCGATGCCCGACATGCTGATGACCGCCTGCATCGGCGCGGCCGTCTGGATGCTCTGGCGCGCGCTCCGCCGCCCGGCGGGCCGCGACTGGCTCGGGTTCTACGCCTTCACGGCCGCCGCCTTCTGGGCGAAGGGGCCCGCCGGCTTCCTGCCCCTGGGCGTCGCCCTCGCGTGGGCCGCGGCGCACGCGCGCACGGACGTCTGGCGACGCCTGCGCCTCGCCCCCGGGCTCGCGCTCGTCGCCGTGCTGGTGGCGCCCTGGTGGTTGCTCGGGCTCGCGGCCGACTCGGAGGCGGTCCGCCGGGTCGTCGTCACGGACCACCTCGGGTGGTACGCGCCGCGCGCGCCCACGCTCGCGTCGCTCGTGGCGCCGCTGCAGAACGCGGTCGTCGTCCTGGTGCCGTGGGTGGTGTTCCTGCCGCCCGCGCTGACCCTGGCCTGGCGCTTCCTGCGCGGGCAGGGCGAGGAGCGCGACGGCGTGCTCTTCGTCCTCGTGTGGGCGGCGGTCGTCTTCGCGCTCGTCGCGGTCGCGCGCGAGCAGCGGCTCCGCTACTACCTGCCGCTGGTCGCGCCGGCGAGCCTCCTGGTGGGCTGGTGGTGGAGCGGGGCGATCGTCAGGCAGCGGCGGACGGGCCCGGTGCCCTGGCGCCTCTACGCAGCGGGCGGCCTCGCGCTGCTCGCGGCGACGGCCGCCGTCGTCGCGTTCCGGGTGCGATGGCTCCGCGATGCGCGGCTCGCGCTGCCGGCCTCGGTGACCGAGGCGCTGCTGCTGGCCGCGGGGCTCGTGCTGTTCCTCGGCGCGCTCGCGTACAGCGCGCGGCGCCCGGAGCGGCGCCGCGCGTTCGTCGCCGCCTGGGCGGGCGCGGCGGTGCTGCTCGCGGGCGGCTACCACTGGAAGCTGCCCCGGCGCAACAGCGTGTACGACTACCCGCGAGTCACGACCGGGCCCGTCCTGGCGCAGGCGCCGGCCGTCGTGACGCTCGGGCTCCACGAGCTGCCGCTGTCGTTCTATCTCGGCCGGCCCGTCGCGCTCGTGCAGACCGAGGACGACCTCCGGCAGGCACTGGCCCGGACGGCGGGCGCGGTGGCCGTCGTCCCCGACGCGGCGCTCGCCCGCCTGCAGCGCGAGGATGACCTCGTGGTCGTGGCGCGCGACCGACTCGCGTTCCGCCCGGTCTCGGTGGTGACGCGCCCGGCCCCGCCGGGTGGGGGAGGCGGCCGGTGACGGGCGGCGTCCGGGCCGTCGTGCTGGGCTGCGGCGACTTCTTCTTCCGGTGGCGGAGCTATCTGCCACTGATTCTCGCCCCGCTTCTCGCGGCGGCCGTCGCGCGCTCCCAGCTCGTCCTCGCCTGGCGCGACGACCTCGCCTGGGAGATCGGCTGCGTCCTGCTCGCGCTCGGCGGGCTGGGGCTCCGCGTGTGGACCGTGGGCGTCGCAGCACCGGGGACCTCCGGGCGCAACACGCGACGGCAGAAGGCGGCGTCGCTCAACACGAGCGGCCCGTACTCGCTCGTGCGCCACCCGCTTTACCTCGCGAACGCGATCATCGCCCTCGGGCTCGCGCTGTTCCCGCACGCGTGGATCGCGCCGCCGCTCGTCGCGACACTCGCGGCGGCC
>Ga0156194_1261_pt1 | contig 11439 bp, 14 predicted proteins | sample RifCSPlowO2_12_FD_107847 | JGI IMG/M metagenome (GOLD analysis project Ga0156194, IMG submission 107847) | Candidatus Rokubacteria bacterium RIFCSPLOWO2_12_FULL_71_22 | reverse complement strand
GTTGCCGGTGCCGCGGATCACGCTGCCGAGCGTGTTGAAGAGCCAGTAGGCGAGCGCGCCGCCAAAGAGCACGCGCGAGTAGAGCACGGCCGAATCGAGGACCGCGTCCCTCCCGCCCATGGCGTGATAGAGCGCGGGGCCGCCCAGCTCCAGCAGCAGTGTGAAGCATGCCGCCATGACGAGCGCGACCACGCAGGCGTGCCCGACCAGCGCGTCGGCGTCGGCGCGGCGGCCTCCGCCGAGCGCGCGCGCCACCGCGGATGCGACGCCCCCGCCCATGCCGCCCGCGGACATGGTCTGCATCAGCATGATGAGCGGGAAGACCAGCGAGACGCCCGCAAGGGCGTCCGAGCCGAGCCAGCCGACGAAGACGGCGTCCAGCGTGCTCACCGTGGCCTGCAGCACCATGACCAGCACGTTGGGCGCGGCCAGGCGGAGCAGGGTCCCGGCCACCGGCCCCTCGAGCAGGAGCCGGGTGCGCGGAGAGAGGGTGGCCGTCCCCGGGGCAGCCACGGCGGCGGCGCCGGCCGACCGGCTCACCTAGCGTCCCGCCGCCTGGTCGCCCCGGAGGATCATGCAGGTACTGGACGCGCGCGCGACCAGGCGTTCCTTGTCGTCCAGCACGTCGCACTCGACCAGGCCGACCGTCCGACCGCCCTGGACGATGCGGCCCGTCGCCACGAGCCGGCCGGTGCGGACCGGCTTGAGGAAGTTGATCTTCAGCTCGAGGGTCGTGAACGTCTCGTTCTCGTCGAGCGTGGCCGCGTAGGCCATGCCCATGGCCGCGTCCGCGATGTCGCACAGGACGCCGCCGTGGAGCGTGCCCATCGGATTGGCGTGGCGGCCGTCCACGTCGAAGACGATGACCGCGCGACCGGGCTCGACCTCGGTGAGTGTGAACCCTATGAGCCGGGCCACGGGCGGTGGCGGGGCTTCCCCGCGCTGGACCATCCGGATGAAGTCGATCGCCTTCGGCATCGGACCCTCCTCGGGGCGCTGTCGCTAGTGACTTGTAAAATAGTAGTCACTTGCTTCGATGTCAAGCGGAAGCCTATACTGCGCCCATGCCGAAGCGATACAACCAGTCCTGCCCGGTGGCGAAGACGCTCGAGGTGATCGGCGACCGGTGGACGCTCCTGGTGGTGCGCGACCTCTTGTCCGGCGCCAAGCGCTTCCAGGATCTCCTGGCCACACTGCCCGGCATCGCCCCGAACATCCTGTCTGCGCGGCTCAAGCTGATGGAGGAGCACGGGCTGATCGCGCGGCGTTTCTATTCGGATCACCCCCCGCGGGCCGAGTACGCGCTCACCGACAAAGGGCGGGAGCTCGGCATGGTGGTGGGCGCCCTCGCGGCGTGGGGCGGCCGCCACGTGTACACGCGAGCCACGCTGGTGCACGCGGGGTGCGGGCACCCCGTGTCGGTCGGCTACTACTGCCCGGACTGCGGGGAAGCGGTCCGGGGGGCCGACGTCACCGTCACGCGGGGTCGGGCTCGTCCAGGAAGTTCAGCGCGGCGCGGCTGAAGGCTTCCAGCGTCAGCACCTCCTGGCGCGCGAGGAGCGGCCGTGCAGCGAGGCCGCGCCGAAGAGCGCGAGGCTCGCGAGGACGATCGCTCCCCCCGCGGCGAGCCCGAGATAGTAGGCCGCCACGAGTCCCGCGACGACGGACACGAGCGCCGCCCCGATGGCCGCCTGGAGGGCCCCGCGGAAGCTCCGCGCGAGGGCGAACCCCGTGAGGGCCGGAATGACGATCATCGCGCTCACGAGGAGCACGCCGACGATCCGCATCGCGACGACCGTCGTGAGCGCGGTGAGCAGGGTGAGCCCGAGATTCAGGGCGGAGACGCGGATCCCGCTCGTGCGGGCCAGCTCCTCGTTCAGGGTGATCGCCAGGAGCTGGGGATAGAGGCCGCCGATGACCAGGACCACGACGAGGCCGAGGGCGAGAATCAGCCAGACGTCCGCCGGGCTCACGGTCAGGATGCTCCCGAAGAGCAGCGCGAAGAGATCGGCGTTGAAGCCCCGGCCCAGGCTGATGAGCACCACGGCCACGGCGAAGCCGCCCGAGAGGAACACCGCGAGGGCCGCGTCGCCCTGGAGGCGGCCCCGGGCACGGAGCCGCTCGATCCCCACGGCGCCGGCGACCGTTACGCCGAGCGCGCCCAGGATCGGCGAGATGCCCAGCACCAGGGCCAGCGCGACGCCGGCCAGGGCCACGTGGGCGAGCGAATCCGCGATCAGCGACAGGCGCCGCGGGACCAGGAAGACCCCGATCGCCGGGCAGATCAGGGCGGTGATCGCCCCCACGAGGAGCGCGCGCTGCATGAAGCCGTACTGGAGGAACTCCGGCATCTCAGTGCAGGTGGGACACGACGCGGGCCGAAGGCCCGTAGAGCGTCGCGAGCCGCGCGTCGGTCAGGGCTTCGGCGGGGCCGCCGTGGAAGACCAGGCGCCGGTTGAGGCAGGCGACCTTGGTGACCGCCCTCGCCACCACGGCCAGCTCGTGGGAGACGAGGACCAGCGTCACGCCGCGCTCGCGGTTCAGGGTGTGGAGCAGGGCGTAGAAATTCGCCTGGGCGTCGGGGTCCACGCCGCCGGTGGGTTCGTCGAGGACGAGAATCTCCGGGGCCGTGACGAGCGCGCGAGCAATCAGGACGCGCTGTTGCTGGCCCACCGACAGGCGCCCGATGCGTGCCGCGGAGTGCCGCTCCATCCCTGCCAGGGCCAAGGCCTCCCCAACGCGCTCCCGTTCGGCCGGGCTGGGCCGGCGGAAGAGCCGTCCACGCGCGGCCAACGCTGTGATCACCACCTCTTCCACGGTCGCGGGGAGGGTGGGATCGAAGACGACCTTCTGAGGCACGTAGCCGAGCCGGTGCCACGCATCGAAGCGCTCGATCGGCTCGCCGAAGAGTCGCACCTCGCCGCGGTCGGGGGCGAGGAGTCCCAGCATGACTTTGAGGAGCGTGGTCTTGCCCCCACCGTTGGGGCCGATCATGCCGAGGAAGTCTCCGCGCTCGACCGCCAGCGTGATGTCCTCCAGCGCGGGGACGGTCTCGTAGGTGAAGCACACGCCGCGGAGCTCGACGAGCGGCGTCATCGGCACTCGAGCCCCGAACGGAGGCTCTGGAGATTCTCGCGCATGAGGCTCAGGTAGCCCTTCCCTGCCGCGGCTTCTTCCCTCGTGAGTCCCTCGATCGGATTGAGCACGAGCGTCCGCGCACCGATCTCCCGCGAGAGGGTCTCGGCGAGCTTGGGGCTCACGAGGGTCTCGAAGAAGACGGCGGGGACCTGACGCCGGCGGGCGAACCGGACGATGCGGGCCAGCTCGGCCGGACTCGGCTCGGCCTCCGGCGCCAGGCCCATGATCGGGACCACCGTGAGCCGGTAGCGGGCGGCGAGGTAGCCGAACGCCGCGTGGGAGGTGATGACGTCCCGGCGGGTGCAGGTCGCGAGCCCCTGCTCGAATTCCCGGTGGAGATTCGCGAGCTGTTCGGAGAACGTGCGGGCGTTGGTCTCGAAGGCCGAGGCGGAGGCCGGGTCGGCCTTCGCGAGACCGGCCCGGATGGCCTCGACCTGGGCCTGGGCGAACACCGGATCGAGCCAGACGTGCGGGTCGGGCGCCTGCCTGCCCCTTGGCGACTCCGAGCTGCGGTCGTCCTGACCCGGGAAGTCCGCGCTGCGGAGCGGGATCTTCTCCGTCGTGTCCACGCCCACCAGGGCCGGCGCCCGAGCCGCCCCGAGGAGCTTGCCGACCCATGGCTCCAGACCCGCGCCGTTGTAGAGGAAGGCCCTGGCCCGCTCGAGACGCGTGACGTCCTGAGGAGCAGGCTCCCAGTCGTGGGGCTCCACGCCGGTCGGAACGAGCGCGGTCACCTCGACCCGTTCGCCGCCCACCCGGCGGGCGAACTCGTAGACAGGATAGAAACTCGCGACCACGGCGAGACGCTCGGTCCTCGGAGGCCGGCTCGGCCAGAACCAGACGGCGGTCAGCACCGCCACCAGGACGAGAGCGGCGACTCCCACGGCGCGCCTCACGGTCGGCGCCTCGCGCGGGTGCGCGGGCCGGCCCGGTCACAATCGGCGCAGGCGCCGATGAGCCGGAGCTCGTGCTGGACGATCCGGAACCGCCGGGACCGGCGCACTCGCCGGTTCACGGCACGCAGGGCCCGCTCCTCGAGGGGGCATCCCTCCAGGTCCTCGATCCGGCCGCAGTCCTGACAGATCAGATGGTGGTGATGGGCGGTGAGCGAGTCGGTAAGCTCGAACCGCTTCTCGCCGCCGATGGCGTCGATCACGCGCAGCACCTCGAGGCGCAGGAGTACATGGATGGTCCGGTAGACGGACGCGAGATTGATCCGGCGGTTCTCCAGCCCGCGGTGGATCGCGGCGGCGGAGAGGGGGGTGCCGCTCGCCGCGAGCACGTCGAGGACCTGACGCCGGGGTGCCGTCGTGCGGTAGCCGCGGTCGGCAAGGAGTGCGGTCACGGCGGCGCGAAAATCACGCTGATCCATATTGCAAACGCTTTGCAGCGTAAGGGACCCGAGCCGGCCTGTCAACGAGACGGCACCGCGGCTTCCGATGTTCGCTGCGCAGCGGCCAATTCCTGGAAACTCCCCGGCTGACAAAGCTGACTCTTTCCTCTGCGAGTGCCCTGTGGAGGCGGAGCCAGAACCTTCTTGCCGCACTGCGGCATCGTAAGTTCTGGAGGGAACATGACAAAGCGCATTCTCGTACCGCTCGGCACGCGCGAGGCCGCCCAGGCCATCCTGCCGCTGGTGGCCACGGTCGCCCGGGACAGCGGCGCCACGGTCCGCCTGCTCAGGGTGTCTCCGATCCCCGATCGCATCGTCGGATCGCACGGGCGCACCGTCGCGTACGTCGACCAGGAAATGGACCGCCTGAGCCGCCAGGGCGTGATGGACCTCGAGGCGATCGCTGACACGATGCTGGACGGCGTGCCCGTGGAGACGGTGGTCCGCTTCGGCGACCCCGCCGAGGAGATCCTCATCGAGGCGGAGGCGTTCGGCGCCGACCTGATCGCGCTCACGACGGCCGAGCGGAGCCGGCTCCGCCGCGCGCTCATGGGGGGCACCGTCGACGACATCACCCGCAAGGCCCCGGTGCCCACGCTCATCCTGAGAATCTGAGGGGGACGATGGCACCGCCCGGATACCCGGCCGACCTCGAGCGCCGCGCCGTCCTCGACGACGGCGCCGAGGTGCGCCTGCGTCCGATCCGTCCGGACGACGCCGCGCGGCTCGGTGAGCTGTACGACCGTCTGAGCCTCACCACCACCTACCAGCGGTTCTTCACCGTCATGAGGCGGTTGCCGGCCGACTGGGCGCACGAGTTCGCGACCGTCGACTACGAACGGCGGCTCGCGCTCGTCGCCGAGCGGCCGACCGACCACGGCCCCGAGCTGATCGGCGTCGCGCGCTACGAGCCGTCGGAGGAGTCCGACGCCGCGGAGATCGCGCTCGTGGTGGAGGATGCGTGGCAGGGCCGCGGGCTCGGCGTGACGCTCCTCGGCGACCTCCTCGCCGCGGCCGAGGCGCGCGGGATTCGCCGCTTCGTCGCCTACGTCCTCGGCGACAACCGCCGGATGCTCGGCGTCCTCACGCGCCACACGGACGTCCGCGAGCGCAGCGTCGAGTCCGGCGTCGTCACGCTGATCCTCGGTCGCAAGGCGGCCTGAGCACCTCCGTCTTACTCTTCGCGCCCCAGCACCTCCTGGACGACGCGCTGCAGGTCGGCCTGGTTGAAGGGCTCGCAGGGATCTCCAGCCAGTCCCGGAACGAGAAATCCTGCCCCACGGTGGCGGCATGCGGGATCCGGACCCGGATCACACCCCGGACATCCTGGATGAAGACATAATCGAACTGCGGGAAGTGCCGGAGGAAGTTGTCCAGGACCCCCGCGGCTTCGGGCCAGTTACCCGGGCTTACTCCTTCCCCTCCCCGGTCGGCTCGAGTTGACCCCGGACGACGCCCCCAGGACTGGCCACCGAGTGCACGTTGACGTACACGTTCCCGAGCCGGGCCTGCTCGAAGATCTCGGCAAGCGTCGTTCCGCAAGCGGCGTTGACGACGTTGGCGTCGGTGATCGTCGCGTTGCTGACCCACTTGCCGTCCACATCCCACCCGTTGGCGTGGAAGCCGGCGAGGAACACGATGACGGGTCCGTTGATCCCGAGGGGCCCGCAGTGGAAATGGGACTGGGTGACCCTGGCCCCGCTGCTGACGCGGAGGGTGTATTCGCCGGCCGTCCTCTCCGTGTTCACGAGGATTTCGAAGCGTCCCGCCGTGTCTGTCTCGACGGGAGGCACCTCCTGATCACCGGTCATGCGCGCTTTGAACAACTCTTCGGCCCCGGGCGCTCCCGCGGAGCCGAGAAGGGCGAGCAAGGCACCGATCGCAACGAGGCGTGTGGTCATAGGTGTCTCCCTGTTCGTGCCGACAGTGAGCTGCGCGCCCGGCATCGGGTAGCCCGGTGTGCAGTAAACCTCGACCGGGCGCTCTCGGTTCCTTCTCATGTTGACGTGTGCTTCCCCTACCACCAGCCCTCGAGCCACCACCAGTGCTTGGCGCGGACCGTGACGAGCCCGGTGATCAGGCCGAGCCCGAACGCCCGTCGATCGACGAGAGCGCGACGGCACAGCAGGAAGAGCGCGATCGCGGCTGCCCCCGCGGCGCCGACGCCCAGCACCGAGCCTGCCCACGAGCGGGCGACGACGAAGACGAGGATGAGCACGGGAACCACCACGCGGGCGTTGAGCGTGAGCCGAACCGTGTTCTGACTCCAGAAGCGGAACAGCTCGTGATCGGGCCACGATCCCGAGACGAAGGAGCCGCACCGGTGGAGCGGCAGCCCGTGCAGCGACAACCACGGCGTCATCCGAGGCGCCTCCACGACAGGACCGAGGAGGCCGACATAAGGAAGACCGAGAAGATCGAGAAACCCCTCGTGCCGTGAGCAGACGGTGACACGCCGCTGGCGCATCAACGTCCAGATGGACACGCGGCCAGCCCAGAGAGCGAGCCAGTCCGCGCTCGACATCCTCACCGTCACGAACGGGCCGCCCGCTCCGGCGCGACCGACCCGGCAGCGCCTGTCATCAGCCTCGACGTCCCACGTTCCGCCGCCGGCTCCGGAGATGTCGAATCGGAGCAGCAGCGGGCTCGGGACCTCGGGCGGGTCACCGCTTCCGGTACGGACATCTCCGCCGAGGCCACGAAACCGCTCGGGAAGGCGCGCGAACACTTCCTCGACGGTCTGCATGGAACGTGGGGTCTTGTGGGTTGCAACGAAACGGGCACGCCGTCGGTTTCCATGGGGCAAATGCCCGGGGCCTGCTGAAATGCCCACAGCGCCGGGCAGTTCCCGTCGGGGGCGCCGTGGATCTCCGAGAGCAATAGGGCTTCGGGAGGATTGACGCTCTCGGCACGGCGCTTGTATCGTTCGCTCGGAGCGAGAAGCGATCTGTGCTTGGAGGGACTCATGACAACGAGATCGAGCAAGAGGGGGCTGGTCGCGGCGGCGGCCCTGCTCGGGCTGCTGTCCCCGGTGGCCACGAGCCCGGTGCCCGCGAGCGCGGCCGAACCCGCCACGTACGCCGTCGACTTCGTGTCGAGCCCGGCGAGCGGGATCGCCATGAACGACGTGGGCATGGTCGCGGGGGTGCGGTTCACGCTGCCCCCGGGATGCACCCCGGCGACATGCGCTCCCGTCTCTGAAGCGGTGGTGTGGTCGGGCGATGCAGTCATCCCGCTGCCGGGCCTGCCGGGGTTCTCGAGCGTCACCGTTCGTGGCATCAACGCCAGCGGCTGGGTGGTCGGATTCGCCGGCGATCCCACCACCGGCGGCGCACGGGCCCTGGTGTGGAAGCCGGGGGGCGGAGGTTACGCGGTGGTCGACCTCGGCGTCCTCCCTGGGACCACGAGCTCCTCGGCGACGGGGATCGATGACCTGGGCCGCGTGGTCGGCTACTCGACGACCCTGAACTTCCCGCCGTCCGGGGCGCCCTTCGTGTGGACCGAGGCCACCGGCCTCCTCGATCTCGCGGCTCAGGGGTTCCCGAACGAATCGCCGCTCGCGATCAGCCGGGGTGGCACGGTCGCCACCTCCGGCTACTGGTACCGCCTCGGCGACCCGAGCAGCGTGGCCGCCCTGGCCCCTCCGCCCCCGGGCTTCTCCGGGCCCGGCGGCTACCCGGCGGCCATCAACGACGCGGGTGACCAGGTGCGCTTCCAGGTCTCGACCAGCGCGGAGTTCTTCCCCTACCTCTTCCGCTACGACCACGCGGGGACGTGGCAGCAGCTCTGGTTCCTGCCCGCCGGCCACCTGGCGCCCTATGGCATCGGCTCGATCACGAGCGCCGGAGACATCACGGCGACGGTGGGCGGCGTCGGTCTTATCGCCTACGGCCCCGACGGGCTGGCCCAGCCGCTCGCGGACAAGCTCTCGCCGGCCTACGGCGGAGGCGACGTCACGGTCGGCGGACCGATCAACGGCACGGGACAGATCCTGGCGCAGGTGATCATCGGGCGGGCGCAGCGCCTGGCGCGGTTGGTGGCGGCGGAGGCGTGCGCGAGCGGCTGCATCCGCGTCGCCTCGATCGAGATGATCGGGAAGATGATCGGACGGCCTCCGGGCCAGTGCACCGACACCGCGTCCAATCTCGTCGTCGCGACGCTGAGCGCGACGGACGACGCGGGCAGCGCGCTCCCGGGCGCCGCCCTCACCGGCCGTTTCCTCGACGACTACTATCTGAACGAACCGGTCACGGGCACGACGAGCCGCGCAGGGACGGTCCGGTTCGTCCACAAGGGCCCGGCCTGCGTGGGTGCGATCGCCATCCTCGTCGAGGATGTCACCGCGGCCGGCAGCGTGCTCGACCGGACGACGGGCCAGCTGACGAACTCCGTGGTCCCGATGCCCTGAGGAGCGAACGACATGAGAAGACCGACGGCCACCCTTCTCGTTCTCCTCTGTAGCGTTGCGATCGCTCTGGCGGCCGGCGACGTGCACTCGATGAACACGGCGTCCGCCCCGTCGATCACGTCCCTGTCCGCCTCCACCCTGGCGCGCAGTGGGCGGCTGGTGATTCACGGCATCGGCTTCGGCCGCCGGGACTCGGGGACGGTCCGGATCGGTGGCGCGACGGCTCCCGTCACGCGGTGGTCCGACACGTCCATCACCGCCTACGTGCCGGAGGCTGCCCCGCTCGGGCCCGTGCGCGTTCACGTCGCTGCGGAGACGGGGTCGAGCAACGCGATGCCTCTCGTGGTGACCCTGCGGCCGGATGGCCAGCTCGCGTGGCGGTTCCAGGCCGACGCCCTGTACATCCTCCAGCGGCCCGCGGTCGGCCCCGACGGGACGATCGTCGCGCACGACTCGAGCGGGTTCGTCTACGCGCTCCAGCCCGACGGAGGCCTCAAGTGGATCTTCCAGACGCCAGCGTTCGCCTACGGTCCGCCGAGCGTGGGCCCGGACGGGACGGTCTACGTGGCGTCGATCAACACGGTGTATGCGCTCGGCCCGGGCGGCACCCTCAAGTGGCGATTCACCGACGCGACCTCGCAGGGGGTGATGGCGGGGCCGACCGTCGGACCGGACGGGAACGTCTACGTGGCGATGGACGCCGCCGGGCGGGGAGTCGTCGCGCTGTCCCCGACCGGTCAGCTCCTGTGGAACAACCCGGGCACGCCGAGCATCTCCGAGTACGGCGGCATCGGGGCGGAGATCGTCTTCGGGCCGTCGACGGCCGGCGCGCCGGCCGACCAGCTGTACGTCGCCTTCGATCGCCAGACGGATCCGCGGCTGTGGGCCTTCGATCTGACCGGCGTCCAGCGATGGGTCGTCGCGACGGGCGGACAGACCGACCCGTTCATGCAGTTCCAGGCGCAGCCCGCCGTCGGGCCCGACGGCACCGTCTACATGACGAGCCTCGCCGGCGACACGGGCTGGGGGCTCTTCGCCTACCATCCGCGACGCGGTGCGCTCGCGTGGACGTTGTTCCCCGATCCCGCCAACGGGATGTCCGCGCCCGACGTGGGCCCGGACGGGGTGATCTACCTCGCGCGGAGTCTCGCCTACCTGCAGGCGGTGGATCCGAGCGGCACGGCACGCTGGCAGGTCTCGGACGGCACGATCGTCGACTATCCCGTCGTCAGTCCGACCAACGCTATCGTGTTCGCGGGCGGGCGGCCCGATTTCGGCCTGCCGGGATTCGTCCGTGCCTACCGGGTCAGCGGCCGGCTTCTCTGGCAGATCGACCTCGGCCAGGAAAACGGCGGCAGCCAGATCATGTACTCGAGGCCCCGGTTCGCCCCGGACGGCTCGACCGTCTACTTCGGCACGACGATCCTCGGGGGAGATCCCGACGATCCGTACTGCTACCTCTACGCGGTCGACACGTCCCGGAGGCCGAGGGAGCGCCTCGCGCCTGACTGACGCCCCTCTCGAGACCCTCCTCTTCTCAGGCGAGCGCCGGCCTGGCCGCAGCCTGAGTCGGAGGTGACGGGTGATCCGAGGAACCGAGCGCGAGCGCGACCAGATGATCGAGGCGGAGAAGATCGACGGGCTTCGGGACGTACGCGAACACTCCGCCTCTGAGCGCGTCGGCTGCAGCCTTGGAGTCCTGATTGCCCGTGATCATGAGGACGGGTGCGCGCACCCCGAGACTGTACATCTGCTTCAGCAGATCGAGGCCGCTCACTCCCGGCATGTACATGTCCAGCAGAACGAGATCGAACTGGTGACACATGAGGACCATCAGCGCGCCGGCACCATCGCGGGCCGTCTCGACCGCGTACCGGTGCCCGTGCTGGAAGCACTCGAAGAGGTTCTTCAGCACGGACAAGACCATCGGGTCGTCGTCGACGATGAGCACTCGCCTGATCATGCCGAGACGTAAAGGCAATACGCGTACCAAGTCACTGTCTCCAGAAAACAGCCCAGGCTTCCGGTATTTGCGACACAGGACGGCCCGATCGTACGCCCTGATAACCGGACGCTTTCTTGCCAGCCGGTCAGGGTCATGCCAACGAGTCCGGCGGAAGCGTTGAGAATCAGACCGCTTTCATGCGCCGACGATGCGTGGCGGAAAGATGACGGCCCAAATTCATCGGAAGAGCGAAGCGGCGCGAGCACTTCGGGCAGGTCAGCATCTTCCTGAGCGACGGCCGGCGCGGCACATTGCGCTCGACTTGTGCAAGAACGCGTGCCATTTCGGCGAAGAGTTGACGCTCTTGTCTGATGAGCGAGCGCCACCCGGCCATCAGCCGACGGATCTTTCTCGGACGCCTGGGCACGATGCGATCTCCATGCACGGGTGAGAGTGAACAGCAGACCTCCTAGACGTCGAGTGTCACCTCGACCACCGACGGATCGCCGGGGAGCCGCGCCGCGCGGAAGCCGAACTTCGTGGCGACCTTGATCA
>Ga0156194_1135_pt1 | contig 11473 bp, 13 predicted proteins | sample RifCSPlowO2_12_FD_107847 | JGI IMG/M metagenome (GOLD analysis project Ga0156194, IMG submission 107847) | Candidatus Rokubacteria bacterium RIFCSPLOWO2_12_FULL_71_22 | reverse complement strand
CGCGGAGTCCGCCGGCCGGGAGGCGGACCCGCGCGAGGTCGTCAAGGCTGCGGACCGCGCGCTCTACCGCGCGAAACACGCGGGCCGTAACCGCGTCGAGGTCGAGGCCTGACCGCGCCGAGCGGATCCGGAACCCGTCACGCGTTCCTCGCGACGCCGCGGGGCAGCCACGGTTCCGCGGCGGCCCGCAGCGCCACCCGGTCGTCCGCGCTGATTCCCGCCGGGTCGAACCGGTAGCGATAGTGCAGGCGCACGAGCGGGCGCAGCCCGTCCTGCCGAATGCGCTCGATCCAGGCCGCCGCCGGCTCGGACGGGTGTCGGCCGAGCCCCTTCGCGGCGAACGCCTGCTCGACGAGATAGAACTCCGAGTCGGCGCCGCGACGGAGCGCGGCGGTCTCGGTCGCGGGCGTCGAGCCGCCGCCCCGGCCGACGCGCTTGCGTGCCCAGAGGCGCCACGCGAGGATCAGGATCAGCGGGATCAGCAGCCAGCCGAGGTACGGTCCCAGCCAGTCACCGCCCTCGCTCCACCGCCACCGGACGAAGAGGAACTGCGCCCACGCCCACAGGTCGGCCACCGGCGCGAGCAGCGAGCCCCGGGCCTCCGCGTCCACCCACACCGACGGCGTCGTGTCCACGTCACGCCAGGCGCCGCCGACCCACGCCAGCGTCCACGCGTGCGCGTGACGCTGCCGGACGACGTACCGCCGCTCGAGCCAGCTCCACTCCTGCACCGAGTACCCGACGGCGTAGCGCGCCGGGATCCCGGCGGCGCGCAGCAGCAGCACGGTCGCGGTCGCGAAATACTCGCAGTGCCCCGCACGGGTCTCGAGGAGGAAGCGCGTCAGCGGTGGGGCGTCGTGCCCGCGGGCGGGGACATAGAGCGCATAGCGGAAATCCCGCCCGAAGAACTCCTCGACCGCGCGGACCGCGTCGCGAGGCGCCAGCGAGCCGAGACGGAGTCGCGCGGCCACGGACGTGACGAGCGCGGCATCGCGCGCGGGCACGGTCACGTCGGCCTCGGTGGGCGGCGTGTCGCGCGTGGCGGCGGGGTCGACGTGGACCCCGTACGTGATCAGGCCGAGGCCCTCGTCGACCCTCACCGCGCCGAGACGGTTGCGACTCATCGAGACGGCGGCGAGGCGCTCGAGGCGGTACGCGCCGGGCGGCAGCGTCAGGATCCCACGGCCGCGCGGGAGATACGCGGAGATCGTGACCGAGGGCGCGCCGTTCCCCGGTCCGAGGGTCCACGTCTCGCCGTCGACCTCGGGCTGGACCGGCGTGAAGTCGGCGGCCGAGGCGAGCCACACGGCCGAGCTGTACAGATCGTAGCTCGCCTCGCGCAGCAGCAGCGGGAGTCGAGCGTCGTGGCCGGGCTCGACGCGGAGCACGATGCGATCGGAGAGCTTCAGCTCGCCGAGCGAGCCGATCGCCGTCGTGCTCCGGAACGGGTCCACGTCCCGGTGGATGAAGCTGAAGATGTAGTCGAAGACCCGCTCCTCGACGACGGACTGCAAGGCGTGGAGCGCCGCCTGGCCGCCCCAGCCGAGCGCGGCCGCGACGACGAGGAGCGCACCCCACCACGCGGTGGGGAAGCGCCGCGAGCGCTCGAACCAGAGCGCCCAGCCGATGAGCGCGCACAGGCCGACGTAGAAGACGGGTGTGCGGACGTTCGCGGCGCTCGTCGCGAGCACGACGAGCGCCAGGTACGGGTAGGCGAGGTCCACCGCGTCGGCGGGCGCCGACGGCTCCCGCGCGGCCCGGCGCCGGAGCGCCCAGAAGAACGCGGTCAGCGGCACGCGCCCCTCCACGCTGTACGCCTGACACGCGACCAGGGGCGCGAGGAGCAGCGGCAGCCACTCGAAGAGGATCGTGATCGCCCGTGGCCCGGCCACGGCCGTCCGGCCGGCGCCTGTCGTGGCCACGAGGTAGACGGTCCCGCCGAGGAAGAGGACGGCGCACAGGTCGGCGACGCGGTTGAAGTCGCTCCGCGACAGCTCGAGCCGCCAGGCGACGACCCGCGCCCCTTCGAGCACGGTCGCGACGGCCACGCCGAAGAGCAGGAGGCCGGTCTGCCAGCCCCAGAAGACGAGCGCGGCGCCCAGCAGCAGCGGCGGCGTGCTCACGCGCGCGCGAGCCCCTCGCGGATCCGCCCCGCGACGAGGAGCCGGACGTCCGCCGGCAGCCCGGTCACCGGCACGTCGGGCGCGGTCACCACGAAGACACGGGTGGGCGGGCCGACGGCTTGCAGGCGCCGGATGAACTCGCGGCGCGGCTCATCCCACGCGAGCAGCACACAGACGCAGCCGCTCAGCGCGTCCAGGCGCCCGAGGACCGCGTCCTGGAGGGCGCGGAAGGGCCTGTCGTGGCACACGCCGACGCTCGCCAGCACCTCGAGCATGCGATCCGTGTGCCCGAGTCCACGGCCCGCGGTGAAGCAGTACGCCTGGGCGCCCACGAACATGAGGTCGAGCAGGGACTCCTGCGTGTCGACCGACACGGCGATCGACGCAGCGACGGACACCGCCTCCTCGAACGCCAGGTCGCCGGCGGCGGCGCCGAACGTGTCGAGCACCAGTGCGTGACGCACGAAGAACTCGTCGAGGTATTCCTTCACGACGGGCTCGCCCGTCCGCGCCCAGCTCTTCCAGTGGATGCGTCGCAGCGGGTCGCCGGGCCGGTAATCGCGCAGGGCGAAGAACTCCTCCGAGTCCCCGACCGACGACGCGAGCGCGACGCCGCCGGGCTGGTACTTGCGGGCGCCCGGCAGGCCGATGTCGGGCACCGCGTAGCGCCGCGGCAGCACGACGAGCGACTGTGGCAGCGGCAGGCGCCTGACGGCCTGGACGAGGCCGAGCGGGTCGGGCCGCGCGATCGTGACCGAGGCGAACCGGAGCCGCCCGCGGCGCGTCGGCGTGATCTCGAGCCCGAGCTCCACTTCGTCCCCCGGCGACACCGGCGGCACCTGACGCCGCGGGGTCACGGCACCCCGGTTGCGCGCGACGAGCCACATCCAGCGGGGGTACCCCACGCTGCGATCGAACCAGTTGCGCCGCTCCTCTCCGGGCTCCCGCGCGCTCGCGAACTCGTCGAAGGACGGCCGGGGGTCGGCCAGATCGTCGAGGAGCACGAGGCCGTCCTGGCGCGCGTCGGTCTCGTTGCGGAGGACCACGCGGTACGTGACCGGGCAGCCGACCGTCGCGAACCGCGGCAGGATCCTGCGCGCCGTGAGCCGCACCCGGAAGCGCGCGCTCGCCAGGGCGGAGAGCACGATGAGCGAGCCGAGGAGCGCGAAGACCTGGGCGCCGAGCGTGCGGTTGGTGTCGAGTCCGACGACCGCGGCCGCCCCGAGCGTCGCGAGCACGAGCCGGCCGGCGGGCGTCAGCCGCCGGTCCAGACGGTGCTGGAGGGAGGACACCCAGCGGAACCAGCGGTACCAGAGTCGCCGCATCGCGCGCCGGGCTAGACCGGCACCGGCACCCTCTTGAGGATCTCCTCGACGACCGACGCGGCGGTCACGCCCGAGAAGCGGGCCTGGGGGTCGACGACCATCCGGTGGGCGATGACGGAAACGGCGATCTCCTGGACGTCCTCCGGGATCACGAACTCGCGGCCCTCCAGCAGCGCGAGCGCCTGCGCGGCCTTCATGAGCGCGAGCGAGGCGCGCGGGCTCGCCGCGAGCTGGACGCCCTCCGCCACCCGCGTGGCGCCGACGACGTCCACGACGTAGCGCTTGAGCTCGTCGCTCACCCGCACCGCGGCCACGCTCTCCCGCACCGCGAGCATTTCCTCCAGGGAGACGCACGCCGTCAGGTCGTCGATCGGATGCCGGCGGGCCTGGGCCGAGAGGATGGCCACTTCGTCCTCGGGCACCACGTACCCGAGACTGAATTGCAGCGCGAAGCGGTCCATCTGCGCTTCGGGCAGCGGATACGTGCCGCGGAACTCCACCGGGTTCTGCGTCGCGATGACGAAGAACAACTGTTCGAGGCGGTAGGACTCGCCTTCGATCGAGACCTGCCCCTCGGCCATCGCCTCCAGCAGCGCCGACTGCGTCCGCGGCGAGGCGCGGTTGATCTCGTCCGCGAGCAGGATGTTCGTGAAGATCGGACCCTGGTGGAAGTGGAACGCGTGGTCGCGCTGGTCGTACACGGAGACGCCGAGGATGTCCGAGGGCAGCAGGTCGGGCGTGAATTGCACGCGCGTGAACCGGGCGCCGATCGAGCGGGCGAGCGCCTTGGCGAGCGTGGTCTTGCCGGTGCCGGGGTAGTCCTCGAGCAGGACGTGCCCCCCGCTGGCAAAGGCGGCCAGGAGCTTTCGGACCGCCGCCGACTGCCCCCGCATGACGGTCTCGATGCTCGCCGCGAGCTGCCGGCAGACCTCCCGGGGCTGGCGGATCATGTGCCCATGCCCCTACCCCTTCGCGCGCAGGGCGGCGAGCACGTCCAGGACGCGGAGGATCTCGCTCCCGTCGCGCACCATCTGCCGATCGCCGGCCTGGCCCCAGCGCAGCGTGCCGGCGCGGTCGACGACGAAGGTCGACCGGTACGCGACGTTGCGCTCCTCGTCGAGCACGTGGAACGCGCGGATCGCCGTGCGGTGCACGTCGGCGAGCAGCGGAAACGGCAACGCCCGCGCCACCGCGAACGCCCTGTGGCAGAACGGACTGTCTCCGCTGATCGCGAGCAAGGCCGCCCCCCGCCGCTCGATCTCGCCTGCGACCCGCCCGAGGTCGCCGAGCTCAGGCGTTCAGATCCCGCCCCAGTCGTAGCAGTAGAAGACCAGGACCACGTCGGCGCGCCCGCGGAAGTCGGCGAGCCCGATCTCCTCCCCGGCCGTCGACGGCAGACGGAAGTCGGGAGCGGACGCTCCGTAGCGCAGTCCGATCACGCCGGCGGGTCCTCGAACCGCGGCGCCCGCCGCGCGAGGTTCGCGCGCACGGCCTCCGTCTGGTTCGCGCCGCCGAGCAGCGAACGCTGTGTCGCTTCCTCCAGGCGCAGACCCTCCGCCAGCCCCACACCGACCGCACGCCGGAGCAGGCGCTTGCCGGCTCGGATGGCGTCGGGCGACTTCGCCGCCATCTCCCGCGCGAGCTCGAGGGCCGTCGCGCGCGGCGTCGCGCTGAGCCGCGTCGCCAGCCCGAGCGCGACGGCTTCCGGGCCCGTGACGATCCGCCCGGTCAGGACCAGCTCCTCCAGTACGTCGAGGCGGACGAGGTGGCGCAGCGTCTGGGTTCCCGTCATGTCCGGTACGAGTCCCCACCGGACTTCCATGACCGAGAGCTGCGCGTCCGGCGCGACGATGCGGATGTCCGCCGCGAGGGCGATCTGGAGACCTCCGCCGAAGCACGGGCCGTGCACGGCCGCGATCACGGGCACCGGCAGCTCGGCCCAGACCCACGCTGCCTGCTGGGCGAAGTTGGCGAGCTCATCGGGCTCCCGCGCGAGCAGGTCGCGCGCCCCCCGGCCCTCCGCGCGCGCCCCCAGGACGCTCGCGAAGTCGAGGCCCGCGGAGAACGCGCGCCCCTCGCCGGAGAGCACGACGGCCCGCAGCGCGCGCTCGCCGGCGAGCGCGCGTCCCGTCGTGACCAGGGCCTCGAACATCGCCGGGTCCAGGCCGTTCAGCTTGTCCGGTCGGTTGAGCCGGACGTCCGCGATGCCGTCCTGGCGGACGACCGTGACGCGCCCGCTCACGGCGTCTTCCACTCGATCTCGACGAAGGCGAACTCGAAGGGGTTCGGGTTGCGCACGTCGTGCTCGACGCCCGCCGGGCGGAAGTACGCGCGACCCGTGACGAGGTCCGCGCCGCTCGCGCCCTCGGGACCCTCGAGCTCGAGCCGGCCCGTCGAGAGGGGCACCACGACGTAGGGATGCTCGTGTCGGTGCCGGCCGGTTGCGGCGCCCGGAGCGAAGCGCCACTCCGTGACGCGGACACTCGCGTTGTCGATCTGGACGGTGGCCACGGCGTGCATGGCGCGCTGTGGGTACGGTATCACGCCGCCCCGCCGGGACACCACGCGCAGGCGACCGGACCCTACTTCGCCGTCAACCCGTTGAGGAGGCCGCTGGCCGTGCCGACGACGCCGAGCGCGCCCGCGGTGACCCCTCCGGCCGCCGCGGTGGTCCCGCCGCTCGCCGCGCTCACGCTCGACGCTCCGAGCGCGCCGATTCCGGCGGGCGTGGCGGACGCGCCCCCCCTGCCCGAGGCGCCCTCGACGGCGAGGGCTCCGTCCGCGATGGCCCGCTCGACGTCGCGCGTCGAGTTCTCGACGACGGCTCTGACCAACGGCTCCATGCTCCGAGCCGGCGCCTGACTCGGAACCACCGAGAACCGGCTCGAGATCCGTCTGGCGTCGTCGCGCGTGATCCGCTGCACGGGCGACACCGAGCCCGCCACGGTGACCCGCTCGAGCGCGCCGACGTCGACCGCTCCGCCGACGGACTGTCCCTGGCTGTCGAGCCGGGTGACGTCGACGACGCCACGCAGGACCGTGAGCGTCGACTGGTAGCCCGCCGGGCCCTTGGCCACCTCGGCGACGACGATCGTGCCGCGGATCGCCGTGATGGCGTTCGGGGTGCGGATCTCCACGACCTCGCCCGGCTTCATGCGATCCTTTGCGACGGCGACGGCGATGGCGCCCGACGTCAGGTGCACGACCGACGTGCCGGCGCCTTCCGTGATGACGAGCATGGAGTGCTCCCGCGCCGTCACCGTCGCCTTGCCGCGGAGCAAGATCCGCACGATGGCCCGCTCGCCCGTCGTGATCCGATCGCGCACGAAGACATCGTCCTTGAACCGGAGCGGCGCGGGCTGCGGCGTCGACGCGCGCGCGACGGTGGCCGGGCCCTCCAGCGAGGCGACGACGCCGACCGGCCTCGACTCGGCGGAAACGTGCCACGGGTGAGCGACGCCGAGCAGCGTTGCGAGCCCGATCATTCCGCTGATCCGCTTGAGCCTCCGCATGGGTTCCTCCGTGCTGCCGTAGTGACGCCCCAGGGGCGCCTAGCTCAAACGACCCAGCAAGGGAGGTGCCATGAGAAGCCGATCGCGTTGTCAACCAGTTACGCCACGGGCGTGCTCGGGCCGGATCGTTCTTGGCCGGCCGGCAGCGCTACTTCTTGCCGTTGCCCTTGCCGGGGTTGCCGTTCGCCGGGCCGCCGTTGACCGCGCCGAAGGCGTTGCCGCCACCGGGCACGCCCGATGACCCGCTCGACACCGTCGGACCGGGCGTGTTCGCGTTGCCGTTGCCCCGCCCGCCGCCCACCAGGCCGAAGGCGTTGCCGCCGCCCGGCACGCTGACCGCCGCGCTCGACACGGGCGCTCGAGCGCCACTCGAGTTGCCGTTCCCGGGGTTCCCACCACTCACGCCGTAGGCGTTGCCGCCACCCGGCACGGCCGACGTCCCGCTCGACCCCGCCCCGCTGCTCGTGCTCCCGCTGCCGTTGCCACCGCCCGGATTGCCGCTCACGCCGTACGCGTTGCCATTGCCCGGCACGCTCGACGACCCGCCGGCCACCGCACTGGATGTGCTCCCGCCGCCGCTCCCGGTGCCACCGTCGGTGCCGCCCGCCGCCACACCGGACGCGCTCGCGCTGGCGCCGCCCACCCCGGAAGAGCTGGAGGCGCCGGCCGTGCCGCTCGTCGTGCCCCCCTCGCGCTCGACGTCTTCACCGCCGCGCGCCGCGTTGACGACGACCGCCTCGACGGGCGCCACGAGCTGCTCGAGCTCCCGCGCCGTGTTCTCCACCGCCGCCTTCACGAGCGGCTCCATGCTCGCGCTCGGCGCGTGCTTCGGGATCACCGAGAAGCCACGGGAGAGCTGCTTGGCGTCGTCGGGCGTGATCGTCTGGATGGGCGAGAGCGTGCGGGTCACCGTGATCTGCTGGAGCGCTCCGACGTCGACCGCCCGGCCAACGGCCCACCCCGACGCATCCAGCCGTGCCACGTCGATCAGGCCCCGCAGGACCGTGATCGTCGATCGAGAACCTCCGAGATCCGGCGTCACCTCCGCCACGACGACCGTGCCTCGGATGGCCGCGACGGCGTTCGGCGTGCGGATCTCGACGATCTCACCGGGCTTCACCCGGGTCTTGTCGACGGCGACGGCGATCCTGCCGGTGGTCAGGTTCACGGTCGACGCGCCCGGGCGCTCGGTGATGACGAGCACCGAGTGCTCGCGGGCGGTCACGGTGGCCTTGCCCCCGAACAGGATGCGCACGACCGAGCGCTCGCCGGTCGTGATGCGGTCGCGCACGAAGACGTCGTCCTTGAAGCGGAGCGGCGCCGGGTGGGGCGTCGAGGCGCGCTGGACCGTGGCGGTTCCCTGGAGCGAGGCGACGACGCCCACCGCCTTGGTCTCTGCCGAGGCCCAGGCCGCCAGCAGGATCGTCGCGCCGGTCGTGACGGCCGTCGTCCGAGCGATTCGTCCCAGGATCGTCATGGTTCCCTCCGCCGGGGCGTCGACCCCGCGCCAGATCGGACACGATTCCTCGACCCGGAGGCTAGCAAGGCCGGTGCCAGCGGAGCTTCCGGAATCTGTCGATATTTTTCGGATACTTGCAGGTCGTTCTCGGCCGCGAACCGGCTCATTCCCGACCGCGCCAGGAACAGCGCTGGTCGAATCCGGTTCGATGAGCGTGGATTCCAGGAACACCGCATGGGACGACGTGACATCGAGGCCTGCCAGCGCGGCACCGATCCTGCCCCGGCCGCGCGGGCGCGCGCCCCGCCTCAGCGAAAGAGGGCCCGGAAAGGACACGGGCATCCGCGCGCTACCGTGTCGTCGCGCTCGAGAGCGTCAGGACCGTGTCGCCGGCGCGCAGCGTGGCGTCCCAGCCGATCGCGATCGCGTCCTTCACGCTTTCGTGCGCGGGGCAGCCCTGCGGGTGCACGGCGAGCGCGCGCTCGGCGGCCTCGCGCGCCTCCGCCGGCACGCCGAGGTCGTAGTGGACCTGGATCGACGCGATGCGGATCGTCGTGCCCGTGCCGACGATGCGCCCGTCCACCGTCGCCGTGTACGCGCTCCGGTCGAACTTGATCTTGCGCCCTGCCAGGGCGCCGGCGAGCGTGCCGTACATTCAGCCGGCCACCGCCGCCACGATGTGATCGAGCGTCGAGGCGACGGGCGGGCCCTCCTTCACCCCGTAGTAGGTGCGGAGCGCGCCCTGCACGCCGTAGACGACCGGCTCCGCGACCTCGCCCAGCCACGCGGTGCGGAAGCCGCCGCGGTACTCGAGGCGCGCGCGCGAGATGTATTCGAACTCCTGGTTCATGGGCGTCCTCCTCTCGGTGTCCGATCTCCCCGGCGTTCGACGGGCGCGCCGCGGCGTCGCGGGCCCGAATCTAGGGAGGATCGGCCACGGAGTCAACCTCCGCCCGACGCGGCTGAGGCCTCTGGTCACCCGACACCTCCGAGCGCGGCTCACGCGGCCTTGACCGTGAGCACCGGGCACGGCGCCATGCGGATCACGCGGTCGGCGACGCTGCCGACGAGCAGCCGGTGGATCTCGCCGCGACCATGCGTGGCGAGAAGCACGAGGTCGGCCTGCTCCTCCTTCGCCGCGGCGACGACCTCGCGGTAGGGCACGCCGACCCGCAGGAGCGTCCGGACCTTGCAGCCGGCCGCGCGCCCGAGGTCCGCCCACTCCTCGAGCATGCGCGCCCACTCGCGCCCCGCGGTGGAGAACTCCCGCACGCGCTCGCCCACGAGCGGCCCCTCGAAGACGCGCCCCGGCGGCAGCGCCTCGCCCTCTTCGTCGGCGCGCGGGATGCCGAGCTGGTGCGTCGCCTGGAGCGCGCGCAGCTCCGCACGGCGCTCCTCGGTCTGAAGCCTGAGCTCGGTATCGATCGGCGTCGCCGGCAGCACGTGCAGAAGAACCAGCTCGGCGCCCACGCTGGGCGCGAGCCGCTGAGCCAGGCTCCAGGCCCGCTCCGATCCGGAGGAGAAGTCCGTGGGAACCAGGATCCTGGTGATGCCTGAGCCCGTTGTCATGGCCGCGCCCTCCCTTGGCCAAGAGCGCCAGTAGCATGAAGCCTGCCGCCCCGGGCGACGGGGCGCCGCCCGGGAAATGCTTGAACCCCCAGGTCGTCCGGGGGCCAGGGCGTGAGGGCTCTCGCGGCGGCCTGGGGCAGGATGGGGCAGCGGCGCCACAGGGCGGGTCCGGAATGCTCGTTGTCAGTCGCGCGGCGCGTCGAACTGACCCGAGATGCGGACGACCTCGTTCACCGGCCACGCCCCGCGGCTGATCGTGACGACGAGGAGGTCGCCGGCGATCCCCGCGCGCCGGGTCTCGGGCGTGACCGGCACGAAACCCAGGCTCCGTGGGGCATCGCCCTCGGTGAACCGCGCGAACTCGGTCGCGCGCCCCTCATCGTCGACCACCAGGATCCGCTCGGCGTGGCGGTCGGCGACGAACAGCCGCCCGCCCGGGCTGAGGGCGATCCCGGCCGGCATCGGACCGCGCAGCACCCGGCGCGCGGCGCCGTCCGCGTCGACCCGCCAGATCTCCCCGTCCCCGCGCTGCCACGGCGCGTCGGCGGTGCCGTCGCTTCCGACCCAGAGCCGGTCGGCGTCGTCCATCGCGAGCACGCGCGGGCGGGTGATGCTCGCCCAGCGCGTGTCGACCACGCGCCCGGACGGGTCGAACCGGACGATGGCGCCGCGCTCGCGGTCGGCGACGTACACCCGGCCGCCCCGGTCGACGGCCACGCCCTCGGGCTGCACCAGGAGCGGCACGCCGCCCCTGGGCGGCGTGCCGCCCGCGAACAACTCGGCGCGCCCGTCGAGGAGCCGGTAAACGGCACCGACCCGGCGGTCACGCTCGAACGTCGTCACGAAGAGCGCGCGCCCCCCGTGCCCTGCGGACACCTGCGGATTCCAGAGCGGCGGCCCCCAGGCGTACCGCGCTTCCCCGCTGCGGGAGACACGCGCCCCGCCGGGCGGGATCCGGTAGAGCCGCAACAGGTCCACCTCGTCGCCGAAGTACCGACGCCCCGTGCGGGCGAGGAAGAGCTCGCCTCCGTGGCTCACCGCCAGGGTCGACGTGGACGGCAGTCCGCGCGCCTCGCGCGAGGGCGCCGGGTCGAAGCCCTCGCCGGTGACGTAGACCTCCGCGGTGAATCCCGTGGGGAGCCTGAGCTCGGCGCCGGTGGGGGAGGCGACGGCGACGAGCATGACGACGAGAGCTGCCGCCCGCACCGTGGGGGCGCCTCTCACCCGCTGGTGACAGCGGCGAGGATCTCGCCGAGCTCCTCGTGCGTTGCCGGGTCGAGGCCGGGCGCCGGCGGCCGCACGCGCGCCGAGCGGAGCCAGCCGCGCCGCCGCAGGATCTCCTTGCGGATCGCGAGCGAGGTGCCGGGCACCGCGCCGGGCTGACTCTCGTACCGGATCAGCGGGAGCCAGCGGTAGAAGAGCGCGCGCGCCTCGGCGCGCCGGCCCGCCACGAAGCGCTCGCGGATGGCGCGGAGCGCCTCGGGG
>Ga0156194_1033_pt1 | contig 11522 bp, 14 predicted proteins | sample RifCSPlowO2_12_FD_107847 | JGI IMG/M metagenome (GOLD analysis project Ga0156194, IMG submission 107847) | Candidatus Rokubacteria bacterium RIFCSPLOWO2_12_FULL_71_22 | reverse complement strand
TAGGGATTGGTCGTCCCTGTCAGCAGGCTCACGACCAGCAGGACCAGGAGCGTGATGGCGACGATCAGGGCGATCGCCGCTCCCGCCGCGCTGAGCAAGTTGTAGGCGAGTCTGGGTAGTCTCACGGACTCAGAGCGGCGTCGAGCACCTCGATGGCCTCGCGCGGGCCGCCGACCGCTGGCATGACCCGGCCCGCGCTCCGGCGTACCATTGGCCGGATCAACCTCCCTCCTTATGCAAAGGACGAAGGGTCGCGCTGGAATTCACCTTAAGTGTCACGCACATCCCCACCGATCCTCAGACATCACGCGAAACGACACTGAGAGTGGTGCCCCCGGGGTGACTCGAACCCCGGCACGCAGTCTAGGAATCCCCGGGATGCTTTCTGTCTCCGTGTCGCTCGGTATCATTCACTCTCGCTCTAGCGCAATGCTGCCGAGGGCGATTGCCTGGCACCGCGGCTCAGGCTATCTTCAGGTTCGCTTCTACGCGCTGTATGGGCATTGGACGGGACGAAAGTGAGGGGTGGTCGGTGGACGAGCAAACAGGTGGACCCTATCTGCATTTCGCTGTCTTCTGCGAGAACGTCATCGAGGACAAACAGGGCGTCCTCAGCCTTATCCGAATCATCGATCGGACGGTCTTGACCGCCGCGGGCCCGGATGCGCCGGAGAAAATGCCACCGTTCCCCTTCAGCGCTACCATCGCCCTCGGATTCAAGTCGGGTTTCGCAAAAGGATCTTGGCAGGTCAGGATTCGACCGACTAACCCCGACGGCCAGCCTCTTCCTGAAGTCAGCCTACCAATGCAACTCGAAGGCGATGACCGTGGACAGAACATTGTCCTCCCCGTCCAGCTCACGCTCGAGCAGGAAGGCCTTTACTGGTTCGACGTTTTCGTCGCCGACGCTCTTGTTACGCGGATGCCGTTTCGGGTCGTTTACCAGCGTGTGTCCATTCGACGGTAAAACCGGGCCGTTTGAGCGTGATGGGAATTGGTCGGGTTGACGTCGAGGATAGTGATCCGTACGCCACCTCGATTAGCTCAGGAGTTCCGACAACACCAACTAATCCGCACAGGCGACCCCTTAGTTCAGCTTCTGACCAACTCTCGGCCGCGAATTCCTCAAGAAGAAGCTGGGCGCCTCGCGCCATATCTGCTACTTCGCGGGGCGCGCGATGTTCAACTTCCCATGTCTCTTGAACGAGCCAATCATGGAGCGACCGCACATCAATGGCCCCGCTCAAATACCGGGCGATTTGCCCGCGAAGCTGGGGCTTAAGATCGTCCATGCCAGCCCTCCGTTCTGTCGAAGTGAGTCCCGCAGAGCTGCGCGCCATGTTCGATGCTGACCGAATCGAAAACCGTCATGCGATCGGAGAACTCTCCATCATCGTGCTGAAGAGCCACGACGCGCGCCCAGAACTCCACATGCCCCCTGGAACTCTAAGCCAGCTCGTCGCATATGTCGATGGGGCCGGAAACCACCTCGCCGTCGCTCATAGATATCTTAAACCCGACGGGACGTTGGCCGCCAGCGGGCGCCCTGATCCGAAGGTCTTGCGCCGAGGGGACACCCTGTACAAGCCTTGGTGGGGTGGACGTCCTACGATCACTACCAGCAGCGACTAGAGCCGTGCCCCCGGAGTCTCGAGCGCACGCGCCCTCGGGGGAGCGCCCGCCGGACGATCCGCACGCCCGATGCGGCGACCACTCACGGCCCGCCTCCGGCTTGTGCAGAGGTCTGCACGCCGTCCGCCTTGCCGATCGTCACGAAGAGCCGCCACGCCCGGGCGCGCAGCTCGTCGAGCGCCAGGAGCGCCGCTGCGGCTGCGGCCTCGTCGCACCGTCCAGCCCGGGTGCGGCGGACGACGCCGGCGAGACGCTTGGCGAGCCCGTCAAGCTCGGCCGGCAGCGCGCGGAGCTGCTGATCGGCACCACGTCGAGGGGCTCGCCGACGCGATCGAGGCGGCGCGGGTCGCGCTCGAGGAAGGCGCCGGCGGCGCGGTGGAACTATCCCGAAACTTCACCGGGGCCGGTCAGGCGCGAGCGCGGCGAGGGCGACGATGCGGCGTAAGTGCGCGAGATGAAATGGTGCCCCCGGGGTGACTCGAACACCCGGCACGCAGTTTAGGAAACTGCTGCTCTATCCACCTGAGCTACGGGGGCACGAGGGATCCACGAGACCCTTCGCGACGAAGTGTAGCATCGCGGGCGGTGTTTCGACGTGTACCGTGCAACGTGCGGCCCCTTGAGCCACCTCTACAGCACGTCGGAGGCGTCGATGCCGCGGGCGGCCAGGAGCGCCCGGGTCTTGCGGAGACCGGCGGCCTCGATCTGGCGCACACGCTCGCGCGTCAGGCCCAGTCGCCGCCCCACGGCCTCGAGCGTCTCGGGGTCCTCGCCGTCGAGTCCGAAGCGGCGGCGGAGCACCGTGCGCTCCTTGACCGCGAGATCGTCGAGCACCGAGACGAGATCGGCGCGCTCGCGGAACAGCGAGCGCAGCGCCGCCGCGGGATCGGCCGAGGGGTCGCGGACCGTGTCACCGAGCCGTCCCTCACCGGCGCCCGCGGGCCCGTCGAGCGAGGCCGGCTGCCGGCGGAGCTCCTCGAGCTCTTCGAGCTGATCCACCCTGATCCCGAGCGCCGCGGCGAGCTCGTCCGTCCTCGGCGCCCGTCCGAGCGCCTGTGTGAGCCGCTGCTGCTCCTTGGCGCACCGCCCGAGGAGGAGCTCGACGTGCACGGGGAGGCGGATCGTGCGCGCCTGATTGGCGAGCGCCCGCACGATCGCATGGCGGATCCACCACACCGCGTACGTCGAGAAGCGCGCGCCGCGGTCGGGCTCGAACTTGTCGACGGCACGGAGCAGGCCGAGATTGCCCTCCTCGATCAGGTCCGGCAGCGGCAGTCCACGGTTCAGGTATCGCCGCGCGACCAGCACCACCAGCCGAAGATTCGCCTCGGTCAGGCGGGCCTTGGCCTCCACATCGCCCCCGCCCCCCCGCTGCGCGAGTTCGATCTCTTCCTCGCGCGAGAGGCGCGGGATGCGGGCGATCTCGTCGAGGTACGTGCGCAGATTGGTGCGACTGGTCGCGCGGGTCTCCTCGCGAACATCCGCGTCGACCGCGTCCACCAGCGAGTCGAGCGGCTCGTCGGGGATCGTATCCTCGACGTCACTCATCCGTCGGGTTCTCGTTGGTCAGGTCGACCTGCGCGATCCGCGGCGGCAGCGGCAGCAGGTAGAGCGGATTGTACGCGTGGCCCTCCCGCCAGATCTCGAAGTGCAGGTGGTCCGTTGTCGCGCGCCCGGTGCGGCCCACCGTGGCGATCGTCTCGCCCGCGCCCACACGATCCCCCGGGACGACCAGATTCCGATCGTTGTGCGCGTAGACGCTGACGAAGCCGTCGCCGTGCTCCACCCTCACGACGCGCCCGTAGCGCGGCGCCACCTCGCTCGTCACGACCACCCCCGCCGCCGCGGCGAGTACGGGGGTGCCGGGCGCGGCCTTGATGTCGATGCCGTGATGCCAGCCTGTAGGCCGCCGGCCGAAGGTCGAGGTCACCGGCCCTTCGACGGGCCACGCGAACGCGGGCGGGTCCGGGGTCCAGTCGGGCACCGCGAGAACGAGGCTCTCCGGGGCGCGAGCGGCGGCGGGCCGTCGAGCCGTCCGCTGGGCGGCCCTCGCCGCCGCCGGGGTGGGTCGCCATCGACCAGTGCCCGTCGCCGGCGGAATGATCAGGCGCTGGCCCGGGCGCAACACGACGCGCGCGCTCGGCAGACGATTCACCGTGACGATCGCGTCGACCCGCACGCCAAAGCGGCGCGCGAGCGCCCAGAGGGTGTCGCCGGACACGACTGCGTGGGTGCGTTCCGCGGACCTCGCTGGCGGCGACGCGGTCGGCTCCCTGGCTCCGGCGCCCGGCGCCACGTACGCCACCGTCAGCCCGAGGACCACCGCGCCGACCTCGCGCGTCCCCCAGCTCGGTCGCCCGGACCTCACGGTTCGAACTCCGCGTATCGGATGCCGAACGAGGCGAAGCGCCCGGTCGGGGGAAGCCACCGCACGCGCACCTCGTCGACCCGTGACAGCGGTGGGCCCTTTCCGAGCTCGCGGACGAACTCCTCGATGATCGCGCGCGGACCTTCGGCCCGCGCGCGCACGCGGCCGTCCTTGAGATTCATGACGAAGCCGGCGAGGCCCAGGCGCTGCGCTCGGCGCTGGGCGTAATTGCGATAGCCGACGCCCTGCACGTCGCCGGCGATGACGATCTCCGCGGCCGATCTCGGTTCACTCACGCCTTGCGGCTTGGACTCAGGAGGACCACCCCGCCGGCCGAAGGGCGCCGGCCGGCGGGGTGGCCTGGGAAATGGTCGGGGCGAGAGGATTTGAACCTCCGACTTCACGGTCCCGAACCGTGCGCGCTACCAGGCTGCGCTACGCCCCGATGTGCCCGCCCTATTGTACACGTCACGCCTCCCAGGCGTACTTGCCGACGAGCTTCACGAACTTGCACTCGCCGTGCGTCCGGGTTCGCATCTCGCCCCGAACCTTCTCGACGACCGTGAGCGCCTGGTTCGTCTCGTCGCCCAGCGGGATCACCATCCGCCCGTCCTCGGCAAGCTGCTGAAACAGGGGCGGCGGCACGGCCGGGCTGCCCGCCGTGACGAGGATCCTATCGAACGGCGCCTCGTCGGGCCAGCCCAACGTGCCGCTTCCCACGCGGATCCAGACGTTCCTGTACCCGAGCTCCTCGAGGAGCGCCCGGGCGCGCTCGGCCAGCCGCGGCAGCCGCTCGATCGAGCACACTCGCCGGGCCAGTTCCCCGAGGACGGCCGCCTGATACCCCGAGCCGGTGCCGATCTCGAGCACCTTCTCCCGCCCGCTGAGCTCGAGGAGCGCGCTCATCAGACCGACGATGTACGGTTGCGAGATCGTCTGCTCCTCGCCGATCGGCAGCGGATGGTCGCCGTACGCGCGATCGCGCAGCGCCTCCTCGACGAACCGGTGGCGGGGCACCCGGCGCATCGCCGCGAGCACGCGCTCGTCCACGATGCCACGGCGCACGAGCTGCTCGTCGACCATCCGCGCGCGCGTGAACTCCCAGGGGTCGCGCGCCCGCTCCACTACCCTCTCGGCGGACGCGCGCGGGCGGGGTCGCGCGCGGGCGGGCCCAGGCGCGCCGGCCAGTCCGCGAGCTGCGCGAGAGCCCGATGGTTGGTGAGATCGAGGTGGAGGGGGGTGACCGACACGTACCCCTCGTGCAGGGCGCCCATGTCGGTGCCCTCGAGGTCTTCCCACTCCGCTTCGCCGGCGCCGATCCAGTAGTGCGTCCGGCCCCGCGGATCGGTTTGCTCGACGATTTTCTCGGTGTAGACGCGATGCCCGAGGCGCGTCACGCGGATCCCGCGCGCCGGCCCCGCCGGCACGTTGACGTTGAGCAGCGTCTTCCGCGGCAGCCCCTCGACGAGGACGCGCATCGCGACCTGGCGCGCGACGCGCGCCGCGGCCGCGAAGTCGCCGCCGTCGGCGAGCGAGAACGCGATCGACGGCACCCCGAGCAGGGTCCCCTCCATCGCGGCGGACACGGTGCCGGAATACGTGACGTCGTCCCCGAGGTTCGAGCCGTGGTTGACCCCGGAGGCGACCAGTACGGGGCGCTCCGGCAGGAAACCGAGCACGCCGAGGTTCACGCAGTCCGAGGGCGTGCCGTTGACGGCAACCCGCCGCTGGCCGAGGCGTTCCACCCTGAGCGGCCGGTGGAGTGTCAGCGCGTGACCGCAGGCGCTCTGCTCCCGCTCCGGCGCGACGATCCACGCGTCACCGAGGTCCTCCAGCGCCTCGGCGAGCGCCTGGAGCCCGGGCGCGTGCACACCGTCATCGTTGGTGACGAGAAGGATGGACATGGAAGAGAAAATTGGTCGGGGCGACTGGATTTGAACCAGCGACCCCATGACCCCCAGTCATGTGCGCTACCGGGCTGCGCCACGCCCCGACCCGGACTTGAATTGTCCCAGAAACCGGCAGGACCTTCAAGAACTCAGGCGCGACCGCAGCGCCAGGAGCCGCTGACGGATCCGCCTGAGCGCCTCCGCGTACGTCGCCTCCCGCATGCCGAGCTCGAGCTGCTCGGTCGGCCGACGGGATTCGGCCAGGAGGCGCTTCTTGGCGCCTTCGAGGGTGAGCCGCTCGTCGTAGAGGAGTGTCTTGATGCGCTGGACGAGCTCGAGGTCACGCCGGCGGTACAACCGCTGCCCGGCGGGATTCTTCTTCGGCCGGAGCAGCTTGAACTCCGACTCCCAGTATCGCAGGACGTACGACGGCACACCGGTGAGCGATTCGACCTCGCCGATCCGGTAGTAGAGCTTCTCGGCGACGTCCCCCGTCGTGCCTACCGCGCGTTGATTCGTTGCTTGAGCCCCTTGCTCGGCTTGAAGGTCAGCACCTTCCGGGCGGTGATCTCGATCGAGTCGCCCGTCTGCGGGTTGCGCCCGCGCCGCGACGCCTTGCGGCGGATCCGGAAGTGACCGAAGCCCACGATCTTCACGTCCTCGCCCTTCTCGAAGCACCGAAAGATGATGTCGAAGACCGACTCCACCACGGAAGCGGACTGCCGCTTCGACAGGCCGTGCGCGGCGACGGCGTTCACGAGGTCGTTCTTCGTCACGGTGGGGATTCACCTCCTCGAGGAGTGGTGTACGGCGCTCATCGGCCTTCTCGCGCGATGTATGGCTTGAACCCGGCTGCTTCGAGCTCGCGCAGGGCGCCCGTCGCCGCTGCGCGATCGGCGTACGGGCCGACGCGGACACGGTGCAAGCCCTCGGCGCTCGGGGCCGGTGCCGGTGTCGGCGCACCGCCCGTCGACGGTGCCGCGCTCCCCGACCGCTTGACCTGCACCTTCAACCCCTCGGCGGCGAGGTCCTTGGAGAGCGCCACCGCGTCGCGCAGGGGCAGGCTCGGCTTGACGACGGCGCCGTCCCCCATCGGCTCCGCGGCGAGCCCCTTGCCTCCGAGCTTCGCGCTGAGGGCTGCGGGTGAGCCGCCCGAGACGAAGACGTCGTAGAGGTCGCTGCCGGGAGACCGCGGGCTCGTGCTCGGCTTCGGGCTCGACGCCTCGGCCGCGCGCGCTCCGCCGCTCATCGACTGCTCGACCGTGTACTTCTGCGCCCGGAGCCGCTCGGCCACGCGCTCCGCGGTCGCCGCATCGCGAAACGCGCCGACTTGCACCCAGTACGTGCCGCTCCCCGCAGGCACCTTCGTCGCGGCGCTCTTCGTCGCCTTCGCGGCGCGGCGGCTCGGCTCGGTTCTCGTGGGCGGCGCCTTCGTCGCCTTTTCTCCGGGCTCGGCCGGCGCCGGCACCGCGGTGGTCGGCGGTTGGGCCGGAGCAGCCTTCCCGGGCGCGGCCGGTGCGGGTCTGGCGGTCATGGCCTTCGCGGCCCCCGCGGGTGCGGACTCGACGGCCGCCGGAGGGGTCGGCGGCGCAGCGGGTGGCGTCATGGACGTGGGCGGAGCTGGCGGCGCCGGCGTCACAAGCGTGGTGCTGGACGGCGCCTTCCCCGGTGTCGGACTCACCCAGTCGAGCACATAGGGGACCGCGACCGCGGTCACCACGCCGAGCACGACGACCACGACGATCACGCGGAACCAGATCGCCGAGAAGATCGACCGGGGAGCTTCGTCTTCGTACGCTTCGGTTTCGGGCTCGTCGCCTGGACGATCCTCGTCGACCATGCGCGTCATCTTAGCATAGACGTTGGGCTTTCCATGCGTTCTCGGGCCGCCGAGAAGGCCAGCCCTCCAAAGAACGCTTCGGCTTCCCCCCGGGTGTCGTCGCTGTCGATCATCAGCGCGACCTGTCCGACGCGTGGCGGGGGCCGCCCGAAGAGGGCGAGGTAGTCGGCAGCCACGTTCCGCTGCTGCTCTTGCCACGCGTCGAGGGCCGTCCGTCCGGACTCGATGACGATGATCCGGATGTTGCCGGCGACCGGGCTCACGAGCTGCGTGCCGACGGGGGCGCGCGTGTCCCAGACGTACCCGATCACGTCGCTGGCCGTGAGCGGAGAGGGCCACCGGGGAAAGATCACGTAGACCTGCGCCGCCTCGTCGTCGCTGGCGCGCTGGCGGACATCGCCGCCCGCAGGCAGGCGCACGACCTTCCACGACCACGTGAGCAAGGGGTGCTCGCGCAGATCCACGATCACGTCGCGGTACAGGGCGAACGAGGAGTGGACGCTCCGGAGCCGCACGGCGACGCCCGCCTCCGACCGGACCAGCTCGACCGTTGCGCGTCCGGCGAACTCCCGGAGCGCCCACCCCGCAGGCACGCCGTCCGCGGGCAGGCGGGTGGGCAGGCGATCCGCCACCGGGACGCGGATCCGACCCGACGCATCCGCGACGGGCACCCGGTGTCCCGGGGCGATCGCGGCGGTCGGCGCGATCGCCGGCGCGCTCGGTCCGCCGCCGAAGCCCGGTGGCGTCCTGAGCCGGAACCTGCGTGAGTCCACCGGACCCGCGGCCCCCCCGCCCGGTGCCCGGCCCGCGCGCGTCAGGAGCTCGAGATAGAACGTGCGGTGGCGCGGGTTCGAGAGCACGACCACCGCCCCGACGAGAAAGACGAGCGCGAGCCCGAGAACGACGGCCGCGGCGCCGAGGCCCCCCTGCCGGCTCCTCATCGCCGGACCCCGCGTGCCCGCGCGCGCGGCGTCGTCCCCTTGCGGAACGAGAGCCGGATCGGCGAGCCGGAGAGGCCGAACGCGTGACGGAGCGATTTCGCCAGGTAGCGCGCGTACGAGAAGTGGATCCCGTCCGGACGGTTCACGCGGAGGGCGAACGTCGGGGGTCCGACGGAGACCTGGGAGGCCGACACGAGCGTCAGCGGCGCGCCGCGAATCGAGATCGGACGCCGCAGGAGTGCCGCCCGCAGCACCTCGGTCACGGTGGCCGCGGGGAGGCGGCGGCGCGCCTCGCCGGCGACCTGCTCCACGGTCGTGAACAGATCGCGGATGCCGTCGCCGCGCACGGCGCTCGTGAAGCAGACGGGGGCGTAGTCGAGGAAGGGCAACCGCTCGCGGATCTGCTCGACCACCTCCGCCCGGCGCACCATCCCGCGCGGCACGAGGTCCCACTTGTTGACGATGATCACGCTCGCGCGCCCCGCCTCGTGGGCATACCCGGCGATGTGCGCGTCCTGCGCCGTGACGCCCTCCGCGGCGTCGAGGACGACGAGCGCGACCTGGCATCGCTCGAGACTCTGCAGCGCCATGACGACGGCGAGCTTTTCCAGCGGCTCGTGCACGCGGCCCTTGCGGCGGATGCCCGCCGTGTCCACGAGCACGTACGTGCGCCCCTCGTAGACGAGCGTCGTGTCCACGGCGTCGCGTGTCGTGCCCGGAGCCTCGTGGACGAGTACGCGCTCGGCGCCGAGCATCGCGTTCACCAGGGACGACTTGCCGACGTTCGGCCGCCCGATGACGGCGACGTGCACGGGCGTCGCGGCCTCGCCCGCGGCCGGCGCGACGGCGCCCGTGCGGGCGCGCAGCGTCTCCAGCAGCTCGGCGACGCCGCGGCCGTGCTCGGCGGACACGGACACGGGCTCACCGAAGCCGAGGCGCCACAGCTCGGCCAGCGCGCCGGCGGCGGGGGGGGCATCCACCTTGTTCGCGGCGAGGACCACCGGGCGGCCGGAGCGCCTGAGGGTCCGCGCGATCTCCTCGTCGATCGCGGTGACGCCCTCGCGCGCGTCGACCACGAACACGACGACGTCGGCCTCCGCCAGCGCGGCGAGCACCTGGCGCGCGACGCCCTCGGTCAGCGGCTCCGCCGAGGACGGATCGAAACCTCCCGTGTCGATGACCGTCGCCTGCCAGCGCTCGAAGGTCACGTGCCCGTAGAGCCGGTCGCGCGTCACGCCGGGGACGTCGCGCACGATCGCCCGGCGCCGCCCCACCAGGCGGTTGAAGAGCGTGGACTTGCCGACGTTCGGTCGGCCGACGATCGCGATGACGGGTCCGGCCTCGGGGCGGGCCATCGGCCGCGTTCCCGTCAACCGGCGTGGATCGCCCGAAGCAGCGGGCCCGGCGCCGGCGCCACGACTTCGACCGGGATCCCCAGGTCACGGGCGAGGTCAGCCGGTGTGACGTCGTCCAGGAAGACGCCCCCGACATCGCGCAGGGCGACGGCCGGCAGCAGGACGGCCTCGCCGAGCTCCGGCTGCGCTGCGAGCCAGCGCTGGATGTCCCGGCCGGTCAGGAGCCCGGCCACTCCGATGGCCCTGCCGAAGAAGTCGTTCGGCACGGTGCCGACCCGCACGCGGCAGGGGTCGAACCCCGCCGCCGCGAAGAGTCGCGCCATGCGCGCGGCGAACAGTTGCCCCGTCACGACGGTGACCGCGCGCGGGCGGGTGTCGCGGCGGCCCCGTCGCAGCGCGCGGACAAAGCCGTCCTCGAAGCGGCGTACCAGGCCCACACCGTCCTCCACGACGGGGAATCCCTCGTAGGCGTCCGCCGACGGAAGTGGCCGCGCCGCGAGCAGGTAGATCTCGTCGGCGAGGAACACGAACCGGCTGCCGAGCGTCGCGAGAAAGCGACGGTGCCAGTCCTCGGCGCTCAGCACGAGGTCTCGCGCTTCGTCCGCCGTCAGGCTCCGGAGGGCGGGCAGTCGTTCGCGGTGGCGGGTGAGGCCGACGGGCACGATCGCGGTGGTCGCCAGGTGCGGGTGCAGCGGCGCGAGGTCCGTGAGCGTCCGCTCGAGGTGCGCGCCGTCGTTCCATTCGGGGCACAGCACGATCTGCGCGTGCATCCGGATGCCGGCCTTCGCGAGCCGCTCGAGCCGCGGGAGGATGTCGGCCGAGCCGCGCGGCCCGCCGAGCAGCCGGTGGCGGAGCGCCGGATCCGTGGCGTGAACGGACACGTAGAGCGGCGACAGGCGCTGCTCGACGATCCGCGCGAGGTCCGGCTCGGCGAGATCCGTGAGCGTGATGTAGTTGCCGTGCAGAAACGAGAGGCGGAAGTCGTCGTCTTTCACGTAGAGGCTCCGCCGCATCCCCTTCGGCAGCTGATGGATGAAGCAGAACACGCACTTGTTCGCGCACGTCGCGATGTCGCCCGGTCGGGGCGCCGCCAGTTCGAGGCCGAGGTCCGGCCCGCGGCGCGCGAGCGGGAGCCGCACGAGCGTCCGCGGTCCCTCGCCTGCGCGCTCGACGGTGAGCTCCAGGGTCGAGTCGCCCGCGTGGAAGTCGAAGTCGATCGCGTCGCGTACGGAATGGCCGTTCACGGCCACGATCCGGTCGCCCGGGATGAGCCCCGCGCGTGCAGCCGGTCTCCCGGCGCGGACCACGGCGACCACGACGCCCTCAGCGGACGTAGGTGGTGTCACGCTCGGCTTCCCGGTCCACGCCGTGCGCCGCGTTGAGGACGCGCATGCCTTGGACGATGTACTGCAATCCCGACAGCACCGTGAAGACGGCGGCGAGCCAGAGGATCGAGCGCGGCGCCAGTGGGAGCCGGAAGTAGCGCGCGAGCAAACC
>Ga0156194_1104_pt1 | contig 11569 bp, 12 predicted proteins | sample RifCSPlowO2_12_FD_107847 | JGI IMG/M metagenome (GOLD analysis project Ga0156194, IMG submission 107847) | Candidatus Rokubacteria bacterium RIFCSPLOWO2_12_FULL_71_22 | reverse complement strand
CGGCAGGACGTCCTCGAGCGTGACCGTCACGTGGTCCACGACCTCGGCGACACTCCACTCGCCCGGCGCGGGCCGGCGGTGCGCGCGCGCGTCGTCGACGCCCGAGACGGCGGCGAAGAACTCCTGCGCCGCTTCGTCGAGCCGCTGCCGGATCTCCGCGGCCGGGAGCTTCGCCGACTGGGCCGCGAGGTAGCCCCGGAGCTTCTCCTGCCCCTCCGTGTCGGCCATGGGCCCTAGGGTGCCTCGGAGCCGCCGAAGGCGAACTGGAAGCCGCTGACGTAGACACGGTAGCGCGTGACGCCGCGCACCGTGGGCACGCGCACCGTGTAGGCCTCGCTCCCCCGGGCCCGGATCGAGCCCACCCAGGCGATGCCCTGGGCGAGACGCTTGCCGGCGGGATCGAGCGCCTCCGCGGTCACGTAGACCTCGAGCGCCCCGGCCGCCGCGTCGTTGAACACCTCGCCCACGACGACCGCGTGGGTGGCGGTCGTTCTCTCGACTTTCTGGGTGACGCGGAAGCTCGCCTGGCCCTGCGCGGCCGCCGGACTGGCGGCGAGGAGGAGCAGCAGGAGGACGGCGGCCGTCGCGGCGGTGCGCACGGCCACGTATCTTAGCAGAGCGCCGGGCGCTCACCTATCCGAGCGTAATAGGCCTTTCGCGATGATCGAGCGCTGGATCTCGCTCGTGCCCTCGTAGATCCGCGCGATGCGCGCGTCACGGTAGAACTTCTCCACCGGAAGCTCGGCCACGTAGCCGTAGCCGCCGTGCACCTGCACCGCGCGGTCGGCGACGCGGCCGAGCGCTTCCGAGGCGAACAGCTTCACCTTCGCCGCCTGCAGGCGCACGTCCGCGCCCTGGTCGAGGTGCCACGCGGCCTCGCTCACGAGCAGCCGCGCGGCGTCGCGGTCCACGGCCATGTCCGCGAGCATGTGCTGCACGGCCTGGAACTCGGCGATCGGTCGCCCGAACTGCACGCGCTGGCGCGCGTGGCCGAGCGACAGCTCGCAGAGCCGGTCCATCGCGCCGAGGCACCGCGCCGCGATGCCGACGCGCCCCTCGGCGAGGGTCGCCAGAGCCCCCGCGAGGCCGTGCCCCTCCCGGCCGAGCAGGTTCTCGGCCGGCACCTCGCAGTCCTCGAACACGAGCTCGGCGATGTGCGAGCCCCGCAACCCCATCGTGTCCTGGACACGAGCGACGCGGAAGCCGGGGAAGGACGGCTCCACGACGAGCGCGCTCAGGTGGTCGCGCCGGGCCCCCGGGTGGCCGGTGCGCGCGATCACGGTGATGACGCCGGCGAGGTCGCCGTTGGTGATGAAGTGCTTGGTGCCGTTCAGCAGGAAGCGATCGCCACGCCGCTCGGCGCGCGTCCGCACGCCCGCCACGTCCGAGCCCGTGTCGGGCTCGGTGATCGCGTAGGCGGCGATCTTCGCTCCCGCCGCGAGCGCCGGCAGGTAGCGGCGCTGCAGCTCCACGGAGCCCGTCCGCACGATCCCGATCGTGCCGATGCCGGTGTGGGCGCCGACGATGCTGCAGAGGGAGCCGAGGCCGGCACGCGCGAGCTCCCGGTGCACGACGGAGCGCGCGAGCGCGCTGAGTCCGGTCCCCCCGTGGGCCTCGGGCACCGTGATCCCGAAGAGGCCGAGCGCCGCCGCCCGGTCGAGGAGCGCGCGCGGCACCGCGTTCTCGCGCTCGATCTGCTGCTCGAGCGGCAGCACCTCGCGGTCCACGAACTCGCGCACGAGGGCGCCGAGCCGGGCGACGTCATCGGGCAGGCGGAAGTCCACGTGAGCGGCTCCTGGGCGACGAGGGAGGCACGGCGTTGGGGGCACTCCGTCGCCGCGGTGATACCCGACCCGGCCCGGGCTGTCAAGGCGTCGCGTTTCGGGCGACATCGCGCTTGACACCCACGGGGTTCGGCCCTACGGTCGCGACATCCCGGGGCGTGAGGGTGCGCGCGAATGCGGAACCAGGACGAGGTGGAGCGGATCGTGCGGGCGCTCGCGGCGGAGCCCGACGCGCAGGGCGCGCTCCGGCTCCTCCTCGGCGAAGCGCGGCGCCTGACCCGGGCCGAGGCCGGCACGGTCTATCTCCGCGAGGGCGACCTGCTCCGCTTCGCGGCGGCCCAGAACGACGTGCTGACCGCGCGGCTCGGCGACGCCGAGACGCAGCGGCGCCTCACGGCGGAGCCGCTCGGGCTCAACGACCCGAGCATCGCGGGGTACGTCGCCCTCACCCGCGGGAGCGTCAACATCGCCGACGTGTACGAGATCCCGCTGGAGCGGCCCTACGAGTTCGACCGCCAGCTGGACACCATGAACGGCTACCGGACACGCTCGATGCTGGCGATGCCGATCCGCGACGCGCGAGGCAACGTGTTCGGCGTCCTGCAGTTGATCAACGCGCTGAGCGACGCGGGCGCGGCGGTCCCCTTCGACGCCGAGAGCGAAGCGCTCGTCGCGTCGCTCCTCGCCCACTTCGCGCGCCTGCCGCACGCGGCGCCGGCCCGGCCGGCCGACTGACCGCTCTGGACGAGTGGTGAGCCGTCCGGGATTCGAACCCGATGAGCCGGCCCTCCCCGTTTTTCGGGCACTTGCGTGTAACCGCCTGACCCGGCGGTCGTTCAGCGCAAGATAGCGCAAACACGGAGGCCGAGCACCACGCGCGTCATGCCGCGGTCTCCCGGGCGAGCGCCTGGACGAATTCACGATACGCGTCCGGGCCACGCGCTTCCCACGTCTCGAGGCACGCGGTCCCGACGATCGCGATGTCGGCGAGGCCACGGAGCGCGGAGACGTCCGCGGGAGTCCGGATGCCGAAGCCGAGCGCAAGGGGCAGCGACGTCGCCATCCTGCACCTCCCGAGGAAGTCCGCCACGCCCTGCGACAGGTCGGTCTGCTTGCCGGTGACGCCCTTCCGGCCAAGACAATAGACGAACCCCGACGCCTGCCGGCCGATTTCACGGAGCCGCTCCGTCGAGTTCGCCGGCGTCATGAGGAGGATGGGATCGAGCGCATGCGCGCGCGCCGTCGCGTTGAGGTCGGCCGCTTCCTCCGGCGGCAGGTCGGCGACGATGAACCCGCGCATCCCGGCCGCCGCCAGGCGCGCGCAGAAGCGCTCACCGCCCATGCGGAACACGCTGTTGTAGTAGCCCATGAAGAGCACCGGGAAGCGGAACCTGGATACGGCGCGCGCCGCGAAGTCGAAGTAGGTGGTCCACGACGTGCCGGCCCGGATCGCCTCCTGGTTCGCCTTCACGAACCACGGGCCGTCGGCGATCGGCTCGCTGAACGGAAGCTGCAGCTCGACCAGGTCCACTCGGGCGGCGTCCATCGCCTCGAGCATCGTCCAGTTGGCGTCGAGCGACGGATAGCCGACCACCAGGTGCGTCATGAGCAGGATCGGCTTCTTCGCGAGCCCGTCGCGCACGTCGCGCTCGAGGCCGGCGGCGTCCACCCGCGTCATCGCGCGGCTTTCTCGCGGAGAAACCGCTTCCAACGCTCGTCGCCGAGCGCTTCCGCGACGGTGAAGATGTCCTTGTCGGCGCGACCGGACTGGTTGACGAGGATCGCATCGGCGCCGGAGAGGTGCGGGGCTTCCTTCAGGGCCGTGACGAACGCGTGCGCGCTCTCGAGCGCGGGCATGAGCCCCTCGCGCCGGATCACGAGGCGCAGCGCCTCGACCACCTCCGCGTCGGTGGCGGCCTCGAAGCGCACCCGGCCCTGCGCGTGCAGGTGGGCGAGGATCGGGCCGACACCGATGTAGTCGAGGCCCGCGGCCACGGAGCACGTGTCGTGCATGAGGCCTTCGCGGTTCTGGAGGAACACGCTCTTGTAGCCCTGCGCGACGCCCGGACAGCCGCGCCCGCCGGCGAGGCGCGCCGCGTGCTGTTCCGTGTCGACCCCCTTGCCGCCGGCTTCGACGCCGACGAGCTCGACGGAGGCGTCGTCGAGGAAGCCGGCGAAGATCCCGGAGGCGTTCGAGCCCCCGCCCACGCAGGCGTAGACCCGGCGCGGAAGGGCGCCCGTGATCCGCAGCATCTGCGCCCGCGCTTCCTGACCGATGATCGACTGGAAGTACGTCACCATCCGGGGAAATGGATGCGGACCGCACACCGTCCCCAGGACGTAGTGCGTGTCGGCCATCGACTCGGCCCAGTCGCGAAGACACGCGTTGATCGCGTCCTTCAGCGTGCGCGTCCCGTCCGTCACGGCGACGACGTCCGCGCCGAGCTGCTCCATCCAGAAGACGTTCGGCCGCTGGCGCGCGATGTCGTCCTCGCCCATATAGATCGTGCAGGCCAGGCCCAGCCGCGCGGCCATGGTGGCGGTGGCGACGCCGTGCTGCCCGGCCCCGGTCTCGGCGATCACGCGCCGCTTCCCCATGCGCCTGACGAGCAGCCCCTGGCCCATGACGTTGTTCACCTTGTGGGCGCCGGTGTGGTTCAGGTCCTCCCGCTTGACGTAGATTCGGGCGCCCCCGAGGAGGCGTGTCAGGTTCTCGCAGTACGTCACCGGCGTCGGCCGGCACGAGTAGGTGACCATTACGTCGACGTACTCGCGCCAGAACGCGGGATCGTCCCGGGCGTCGTCGAAGGCGGCGCGCAGCTCGGCGAGCGTCTCGTGGAGGATCTCGGGCACGAACGCGCCGCCGAATTCCCCGTAGTAGCCTTCGCGGCCGGGCGCGAACTGGAAGAGCTCCGTGGACATGGCGATCATCCTTGATTGGTGGCCGCGCTCAGGCTCCGGGCGAGCGGGGCGTCGATGACGAGGACGTCGAGGAGGCCGCCGCGCGCGACCGCGAGGACGGCGTCGCGCTTCTGCGCGCCCGCGGCCAGGCCCACCCGCACCGGGACCCGGCGGAGCTGGTCGTGGGTGATGCCGAGCACGCGGCGGTCGAGCGCGGTCGCGCAGAGCCCGCCCCGGGCGTCGAAGAACAGGCACCCGACACTCGCGACGGCGCCCCGCGGCACGACGGCGCGCTTCCCCGTGCTCGCCGCGGCGACGATGGGATGATCCTCCGCCACGATGCCGATCCCCAGGTAGGCGCTGTCGAGCGCGCCGTACCGTTCGACGACGTTCCGCACCCGCGGCTCCGCGCGCAGGGAGCGCATGAGCGTCTCCGTACGCACCACCGCCGGCGCGCTGAGCACGTGATGCGTCCCGCCCGTGCGCCGCCGCAGCTCCTGGCAGAGGAACGAGCCGTCGTAGTCCTCGCCGGTGTCCCAGAGCGCGCCCACCAGCGGGACGATCTCGATCGGCACGGGCCGCGGCGGGGCCACCGCCTGCACGAAGGCCGAGAGCGTGGTGCCGGCCGTGAGCCCGACCACGTCGCCGCGTCGGACCGCGCGCTCGAAGAACCGCGCGCCGAGACTGCCCACTGCCTCGATCCCGCCCTCGTCCGCGACGCGCAGCTCCTTGACCCCGAGCCGCCGCTGCAGGCCGCTCCAGTCCTCGCTCCCGGTCGTCTCGCGCACGCGGATCTCGACGATCTTCGAGTCGCGCGCCCGCCGCAGGAGCCGGCTCACGCCGGGCCGGGAGATGCGGAGGAGCCGGGCGATCTCGGCCTGGCCCCGTTCCTCGAGGTAGTAGAGGCGGCTCGCGCGGACGAGGAGCTCGGCGTCGGTGGAGGTTGAACGGATGCTCATGAGGTGAATATTTGTGCACAACCAGGAGCCAAAGGCAAGAGGGTCTGCTTGACGCCGGGCAGGCAGGAGGCGCTCGGCCACCAGACGATCACCATGGCGATGCGCTACAGCCCCCTCGCCCCCGATCACCTCCGCGCGGCCGTCGCCGTGTCGGTGAAGTAACTGAAGTTGCTGGTGAGCCGTCAGGGATTCGAACCCTGGACCCCCTGATTAAAAGTCAGGTGCTCTACCTACTGAGCTAACGGCTCACGGTCGTGATTCTACGCGCCCGGCGAGGCAGAGCAACCTCGGGCTTCTCCAACGAAATGATCCGGCGTACTCCGCTCGTCGCAAGTATCCTCGCAGCATCGTGGGCGTCCATGGTGCCCCGGGGGAGGGACGGGCAATGCTCGACGTGACTGACGTCCGGGCGCTCGACAGGGTCTTCCAGACGATCATGCGGCGGGTGGTCGAGACCGGGCGGGCTCCGCACTACGCCGAGCTGGGCCCCGCGCTCGGCTGCACCCCTGAAGAGGCGCGCCGGGCGATCCACGCCATCTTCAAGCGCGGCTACCCCGGCTGGCTGCACCCCGGGACCGACCTCATCGCCTCGTTCCCGCCGTTCAACAGCCAGCCGACCCAGTACCGCATCTCGGTGGGCGGCGAACAGCGATGGTTCGGACAGTGCGGGTTCGAGGCCCTGGCGACGTGCTGGCTCTTCCCGGGCCGAACGGTCACCATCGAGGCCTCGTGCCTCGACTGCGGCGACCCGATGGCGCTGGAAATACGCGACGGCCGACTCGAGGCCGTCGAGCCCGCGACCGTCGTCGGTCACTGCAACAGCCCCTGGTCGCTGCTGGCGGATCCCAAGAACATCCCCTTCATGTGAAGCGGGATGAACCTCTTCCGTGCGGAAGAGGACGCTCGTCGCTGGAGTCTCTTCGACCCGGCCTCGGACGACGGTTTCATCGCCCTGCCGGATCTGCTGGTGCTGTTCAGCACCGAGAGTCGCCGTCACCTGCTCGACGGCGACTACCTCGAGCGCTGGGCGGGCCGCCGCTGGCCCGAGCGTCGCGATGCCCTGCAGCGGATCGGCAAGGCGATTCCGTACTGGATGCCGGCCACGCCGTAGCGCGACTACCGCGTCGATTCGTCGGGCGCGCCCTTGCGCTCGCGGGCCCTCCGATCGCGCGTGAGGCCGCTCGGCGCGCGGCGCAGGGTCAGCACACCGACGAGGGCGTAGCCACGCGTGCGAAGCTGGCGGTCGATCTCGCGCTGCGCCCGACGGTCGGCCTGGCGCCGTTCGGCCTTGCGCACACGACGACGGCGCGCCCGCCGCTCGGCGACGCGCCGGTCCAGGATGACCTGCACGGTGTCGTCGCCCTCGAAGGTGCGGCGGAGCGACTCGTAGAGCGGCCGCCGGCTCCGGCTCACGATGAACAGGTGCCGTCCGACCTTCTCGCCCGCCATCGCGGCGCCTCTTCGCTAGAAGAGGCTCGTGCGCACCGAGGGGAACCAGCGCGTGAGCGGGGAGTCCTCGATCAGGATCGTCTCCGCGCGCTGGGGGCCCGTCGAGATCAGGCAGAACGGCACGCCGATCAGCTCCTCGAGGTGGTCGAGGTAGTGGCGCGCCTTCGCGGGCAGGTCGGCCAGGGTCTGCGCGCCGGCCGTCGAGGTCTGCCAGCCCGAGATGTCCTCGTAGACGGGCTCCGCCTGGGCCACGACGGTCTCGTCCTCGGGAAACTCGGTGAGCACCTCGCCCTGGTAGCGGTAGGCGACGCACACCCGGACGGTCTCGCACTGGTCGAGGACGTCGAGCTTCGTGAGCGCCACGGCGTCGAACCCGTTGATGCGGGCGGCATAGCGCGCCACCATGCCGTCGAACCATCCGCAACGGCGCGGCCGCCCGGTGGTGGCGCCGTACTCGTTGCCGCGCGCCCGGATGGCCTCGGCGACCGCGCCCGACATCTCCGTCGGGAAGGGCCCGCCGCCGACGCGCGTCGTGTAGGCCTTCGACACGCCGACGACACCGTGGATGCGGGTGGGCGGCACGCCCGTGCCGGTCGCCGCGCCGCCGGCCGTCGTCGACGACGAGGTGATGTACGGATACGTGCCGTGGTCGATGTCGAGCATGGTCCCCTGCGCGCCCTCGAAGAGCACGTTGTAGCCGCTGTCGATCCACCGCGAGAGGAGGAGCGCGGTGTCCGTGATGTACGGCGCGAGCCAGCCCGCGAAGCGCAGATAGCGGTTCAGGATCTCCTCGACGCTGAACGTCTGCGCGTCGTAGATCTCCCGCAGCAGCCGGTTCTTCTGCGCGATGTTGAGCTCGAGCTTCTCCCGGAAGAGCCGCTCGTTCAGCAGATCCGCCATGCGGATCCCCACCCGCGCGGCCTTGTCCACGTACGCGGGCCCGACGCCCTTGCCCGTGGTGCCGATCCGGCGCTTGCCGAGCTTCGCCTCCGAGGCCAGGTCGAGCGCGGGGTGGTACGGCATGATCAGGTGCGCGTTCCGCGAGATGAAGAGGTTGCCGTCGAGCGTGACGCCGCGCTGGACGAGCGCCTCCATCTCCTCGATGAGCGAGCCCGGATCCACGACGACGCCGCAGCCGACGACACAGCGCCGGCCCGGGTGCAGGATCCCCGACGGGATCGAGTGCAGGACGTACTTCTCGCGCCCGACCACGACGGTGTGCCCCGCGTTGTTGCCGCCCTGGTAGCGGACGACCACGTCCACGTGCGGCGTGATCACGTCCACGATCTTCCCCTTGCCCTCGTCACCCCACTGCGCGCCCACGACCACGATATTAGGCATCACGCACACCTCGAAAGAATCGCGCCGGGCGCTGCAGCAGCTCGCGGAGCGCCAGGACGCGTTCGGATCCGTCCGCCAGGTCGAGTGCCAGCACCTCGTCCCCTCCGGTCCGCGGACTGCCGGCGACGAGCGCCACGCGCGCGCGCTGCGCGCGGGCGTACACGAGCGATTCCTCCAGGCCGCGCGTGACGATGTCCCGCGCGACCGAGGCGCCGAGGTCGCGCAGGCGCCGCGCGAGCTGCAGCGCCGCGGTCTTGTCCGGCGTGAAGTCGATCACGAAGAAGTCGGGGCCCGCGAGCGGCACGCTGACGCCCTGCGCCTCCATCACCGAGAGCGCGCGCCCCACGTCGAAGGCGAACCCGACCGCCGGGCAGTCGTAGCCGAAGCGGGCCAGCATGTGGTCGTACCGCCCCCCGGCCGCGACCGAGGCGCCGAAGCCCCCGACGTAGGCCTCGAAGTAGGTGCCCGAGTAGTAGTCGAAGCCGCGGACCTCGCCGAGGTCGAGCAGGACGGCGTCGGCGAGCCCGTAGATGCCGAGCAGCCGGTACACCTCCGTCAGGTTCGCGAGGGCCCTGGCCGAGCGCTCGTTGCGCGCGTGCGCCGCGGCGCGCTCGAGCACGGCCTCGTGGCCGAAGAGCGTCGGCAGGGCCAGCAGCGCCTCGGCGACGTGGGCCGCCGGGTGGAGCTCGCCGACGAGCCGCTCCAGCGTCGAGCCGTCCTTGCGGGCGAGCGCGGTCCGGAGCTCCCGCTGCCGCGCCGGCGGCGCCTTGACCTCCTCGAGGAGCCCCCGGAAGAAGTCGGGGTGGCCGAGGTCGAGCTGGAAGCGGTCGAGCCCCAGCACCTTGAGGCCCTCGACGGCCATCGCGATGATCTCGACTTCGGCCTCGGGCTTCTCGAGCCCGATCAGCTCGACGCCGGCCTGGTAGAACTCGCGGTAGTGCGAGACCCGGGGCTCGTCGTAGCGGAAGACGTTGGTCACGTACGCGAGGCGGACCGGCTTGCCCTCGTCGCGGAGCCGCGTCGCGACCACGCGCGCGATCTGCGGCGTGATGTCCGCGCGCAGCGCGAGGAGCCGCCCCGTCTCCCGGTCGACCAGCTTGAACATGTTCTCCTGCACGCCGGCGTCGGTGCCGGCCGCGAGCACGTCCGCGTACTCGAACGTGGACGTGACGATCTCGCGGTAGCCCCAGCGTCCGAAGACGCCGAGGAGGCTCGCCTCGACGTGGCGCTTGCGGGCCGCCTCGTCGGGCAGGTAGATCCGCGCGCCCTTCGGGAGCTGCGTCGGCAGCGTCACGGTCCGGCCGCCTCGAGATGGGCGAGCGTGTTCATCCGGTGCACCGTCGCCCAGCCGGGCTCGAACTCGATCTCCGTGATGCTCGCGGGCGAGGCGTCCACCGACCAGAGCCGGTCGAGCCCGAGGCCGAGCGCGTCGAGCACGAGCGCGCGCGCGATGACCGCGTGGCTCACGAGCACGAGCGTCGCGTCGGGGTGCGCGCCGGCCAGCGCCGCGAGCCCGCGCCGGACTCGCGCGGCGACCTCGGGAAGCGTCTCGGCGTCCGGCAGCGCGAGCGTGTCGGGCGCCGTGCGCCATCGCTCGTAGTCGTCGGGAAAGCGCGCGGCGACCTCCTCGCGCGTCAACCCCTCCCAGGGACCGAACGTCATCTCGCGGAAGGCGGCTTCCACGCGGACCTCGAGCCGGTGGGGCTTGGCGATGATCTCCGCCGATGTCCGTGCGCGCTCGAGCGGGCTCGCGTAGACCGCGGCCAGCGGCTGCGGGGCCAGGGCCTGCGCCACCGCGTCGCACTGCCGGAGTCCCAGCTCGGTCAGCGGGACGTCTCGCGAGCCGGTGAAGCGACGCTCCCGCGACCAGCCGGTCTCCCCGTGCCGTATGACGAAGAGGCGGAGCTTGCCCACAACCCCGTTATCTTATCAGGCTGACTCGCGGGACGGCGCGCCTTCGGGAAGGGACACCCGGGCGCACCGCAGGGCTAGGCGCGGTCGGCGAAGACCTTCTGCGCGGCGCGGACGCCCGCGCCGAAATCGACCGGCTGGCCGAGGTCGGCGAGCACCTGCTCGAGCGCCGCCAGCGCGACGATCACGTCGAACTCGGCGGCGTAGCCCATGTGGCCGAGGCGGAAGATCTTGCCCTTCATCTCGCCCTGGCCGCCGGCGATCGTGATGTTGTGCGCCTCGGAATAGACCGCGACGATCCGCTCGCTGTCCACGCCCGCCGGCGCGACCACCGCCGTGAGGGCCGGACTCGGCGTCGCCTTCGCGAACAGCGCGAGACCGAGCGCCTCGACGCCGGCGCGCGTCGCCCGCGCGAGCCGGTCGTGGCGCCGGAAGACGTTCGGGACGCCCTCGCGCGCGAGCATCCGGAGCACCTGGCGGAGTCCGACGATGATCGACACCGCCGGCGTGAAGTGCGCCTCGTTCTTCGCGACGCAGCGTTTCTCCTCGGTGAGGTTCAGGTAGTACTTCGGCAGCGTCGAGGTCTTCGTCTTCGCCCAGGCCTTCTCGCCGAGCGCGCAGAACCCGACGCCCGGCGGCAGCATGAGCCCCTTCTGCGAGCCGGCGACGACCACGTCGACCCCCCAGGCGTCCATCGGCAGGTCGGCGATCCCGAGGCTCGACACCGCGTCCACGATGAGGATCGCGTCCGTGCCGCGCGTGGCCGCCGCGTAGCCGCGCACGTCGTGGAGCACGCCGGTCGAGGACTCGCTGTGCTGGGTGAGCACGGCCCGGAGCCGGGGCTCGCTCCGGAGCGCGTCGGCCACGCGCGCCGCCGGCACCGTCTCCCCGAACGGCGCGCCGAGCTCGAGGATGTCGAGGCCGTAGGCCTTGCAGATCTCGATCCAGCGCTCGCCGAACTTGCCCGCGCGGACCACCGCCACCCGGTCCCCCGTCGAGAGCGTGTTGACGACCGCCGCCTCCATCGCCCCGGTGCCCGAGCACGCGAGCGGCAGCACCTCCTGCTCCGTCTGGAAGAGCGTCTTCAGACCCGCGCGCACCTCGGTGAAGAGCGCCTCGTACTCCGGCGTGCGGTGATGGATCATCGGCTGCGCCATCGCCAGCAGCACTTCGCTCGGCACCGGCGTCGGCCCCGGCGCCATCAGCTGATACTTCTTCATCGGG
>Ga0156194_1115_pt1 | contig 11586 bp, 9 predicted proteins | sample RifCSPlowO2_12_FD_107847 | JGI IMG/M metagenome (GOLD analysis project Ga0156194, IMG submission 107847) | Candidatus Rokubacteria bacterium RIFCSPLOWO2_12_FULL_71_22 | reverse complement strand
CACGCGCAGGCCGGCGAGTTCAAGGACGCGATCTCCGCCGCCCGTGAAGCGCTCAAGGGCGATCCGCATTCCGCGTTCCTCTGGATGCAGTACGCGCAGTGGCTCGCCCGGACCGAGGCGCACGAGGAAGCCACTGCTGCGGCGCGGCGCGCGGTCGAGCTGGCGCCGGAGCAGCCCGGACCGCACCTCACGCTGGCCGAGCTGCTGCGGCTGCAGAAGAAGTACGCCGAGGCCGAGGCGGAGCTCGAACGGGTCATCCAGCTCAAGCCGAGCGTGGACGACGCGTACCTGACGCTCGCTCGATTCCAGGTCGAGCAGAAGGCGTACGACCGCGCCCGCCGCACGCTGCTCCGGCTCGTCGAGCGCAGCCCGCGATCGGCGCAGGCGCACTTCCTCCTGGGCCGTCTCGCGATCGAGACCGAGTCCTGGGACGACGCCATCGCGAGCCTCCGCCGGGCGATCGAGCTCGATCCCGACCATGACGGCGCCTGGACCGCGCTCGGCTACGTGTACGAGACGCGCCGCCAAGGGGATCAGGCCGTCGAGCTCTACCGGCAAGCCCTGAGCGCCAACCCCGACAACGCGGCCTTCGCGGAGCGGCTCGGCGATCTCCTGATCCGGCTCGGACGTTTCAAGGAGGCGCAGCAGCAGCTCGAGGCGCTCACCGAGACCTCGCCCCGCGACCCGCGCCTGTGGATGAAGCTCGGGGCCGTGTACTACGAGGGCAAGCAGTGGGACCGGGCGACCGACGCCTTCCGACGCGTGATCACGCTCGAGCCGACGAACCTCCGTGCGCGGTACTTCCTCGCGACCGCGTACATGGACGCCGGGCGCGACGCCGAGGCGCGCACCGAGCTCGAGCGGATCCTGCGCGTCGACCCCCGCTCGATCGACGCGCGGGTCCAGCTCGGCTTCCTCCACGGGCGGGCGAAGCGCTTCGACGAAGCGATCGCGGTCCTCCGCGAGGCCGCCAACCTCGAGCCGCGGCGCCCCGAGCTCTTCCTCTATCTCGGCACCGCCTACTTCCGCGCCAAGCACTACGACCGCGCCGTCCAGACGCTCAACGAAGGCCTCTCGATCGACGACCGCTCCAAGGACCTGCACTTCCAGCTGGGCGTCGTGCTCGAGAAGCAGCAGAAGTTCGACGACGCCGTCCGCGCGTTCCGCCACGTCATCGCGCTCGACCCGAAGCATGCCGAGGCGTACAACTACGTCGGCTACATGTACGCCGAGCGCGGCCAGAACCTGGACGAGGCGATCGAGCTGATCAAGCAGGCGCTCGCGCTCGAGCCGGACAACGGCTACTTCATCGACAGCCTCGGCTGGGCCTATTACCAGCAGGGCCGCTACCCCGAGGCGCTCAGCGAGCTCAAGCGCGCGGCCGCCAAGACGAAGGAACCCGATCCGGTGATCTACGAGCACCTGGGGGACGCGTACGTCAAGAACGGCCTCGAGGACGACGCGCTCCTGGCGTGGGAGCGGGCGCTGCAGCTCGACCCGACCGCCGACGGCGTGAAGAAGAAGATGGAAGATCTGCGCGACCGCCTGCGCCGGGTCAAGGGTGCGCCCAAGGCGTCCCACTAACCTCCTCCTCGTCGCGCTGCTGCTCCTCGCCGGCGGCTGCGCGACGGTGCCCGCTGCCCAGCCCGTGGGCGCCGATGCGCGGCGCGCGCTCGCGCTGCTCGACCGGCGCTGGCAGGAGTTCAGCGACCTCCGGACGCTGGCCGAGATCGCCCTCGAGCGCGGCGGGGAGCGCCAGCGGATCACGGGCGTCCTGCTCGTCCGACACCCGGATTCCGTGCGCTTCGAGGCGCTCTCCCCCTTCGGCCAGCCCGTGAGGCTCGTCACGGTGCACGACGGGCGGCTGACCGCCTACGACGTGGCCAGGAACGAGGCGCTCGTGGGTCCCGCCAACGCCGGAACGATCGAGCGCGTGCTCGGCCTGCCGCTCGACGCCGCCGACCTCGTCGCCGTGCTCGCCGGCCGCGTGGCGCCGCCGAGAGACCTGCGGGTGGCCGAGCTCCTGCCCGCCGACGCGGTGGGCCCATCGCTCCAGCTCGTCACGCCGACGCAGCGACAGCGGGTGTGGCTCGATCCCGCCACCGGCGTCGTCCACCGCGTGGAGCTCGATGGGGGCCGGCTACCCGTGCGGATCACCTACCTGTTCGAGGGCCCGACGCCCGCCGGATTCGACGTCGACGCCGGCGACGCGTACCTGACCGGAACCGTCCGCTACCGGAACGCCACGCTCGGCGCCGGCATCGACCCGGCGCGCTTCCTGTTGCCGCTCCCCAAAGGGGCGAAAACACAGAGTATCCGTTGAAAAGTAGATGGCCCCGTGGTAGGCTGGCCCGTCTTGTCGAAGGGGTCGGGGCGTGCCCGTCGCGTCGTGCTCAGCGCTGCGGCCAAGGTGAACCTGGCCCTGGAGGTTCTGGGCAAGCGGCCTGACGGTTACCATGAGATCGCCACGGTGATGCAGGCCGTGGATCTCTCCGACCGGCTCGTGCTCGAGGACGCAGACGGCCTCGAGCTCGTGAGCCGCGCTCCCGGCGTTCCGACGGACGCGACCAATCTGGCGTGGCGCGCGGCCGTGGCGTTGCGCGACGCGGCGGGTCTGGAGCGCGGCGTGCGCATCACGCTCGACAAGCGCATCCCCGTGGCGGCGGGCCTGGGCGGCGGCTCGACGGACGCCGCGGCGGTGCTGGTCGGCCTCAATCGGCTCTGGCGCCTGCGCTGGCCGGTCGCGCGCCTCGGCGAGGTCGCCATCAGGCTCGGAATGGACGTCCCGTTCTTCCTGCGGGGTGGCGCGGCGCTCGCGACGGGACGCGGCGAGACGCTCGACCCGCTCCCCGGGGGCGGCCTCGCGCTGGTCCTGGTCAACCCGGGAATCGCCGCGAGCACGGCGGGGATGTACGCCGGCGTCACGCCGCCGATGTATTCTGACGGCGGACGCGTGCGGGTGATGGCGACGGCGCTCCGGCGCCGGGCGCTGGCGCGGGTCGCCGGGGCGCTCTGGAACACGCTCGAGCGTGTGGCGGCGCCGCGCCACCCCGAGGTGGCGCAGATGGTCGCCGCCCTGCTGGCGGCGGGCGCGCTCGGGGCCGCAATGTCCGGGAGCGGGCTCACGGTGTTCGGGGTCGCGCGCTCGTTCGACCACGCCCGGCAGCTCCGGGCGCGGGTCACGCGCGCGGCGTGGGGATGCTGGGCGGTGCGGGCCCTCCGGGGCCCGGCGGTCCGCATCGTGGGGTAGCGGGGACGCGGGGGCAGGTCACAACGATGGGGCGTGGCCAAGCGGCAAGGCGCGGGACTTTGGATCCCGTATTCGGAGGTTCGAATCCTCCCGCCCCAACCATACCTTGACGAGGCGCGGATGGCGTACGAGCTGAAGCTGTTCACGGGCAACGCGAACCGGCCCCTGGCCGAGGAGATCGCGCAGTACCTGCGGGTGCCGGTGTCCGACGCGGAGGTCACGCGCTTCTCGGACGGAGAGATCTACGTCCAGGTGAACGAAAACGTCCGCGGCAAGGACGTGTTCCTCATCCAGCCGACGTGCCCGCCGGTGAACGACACGCTGATGGAGCTGCTCATCATGACCGACGCCCTCAAGCGGGCGTCCGCGCAGCGGATCACCGCCGTGCTGCCCTACTACGGCTACGCGCGGCAGGACCGCAAGGTGGAACCGCGCGTCCCCATCTCCGCGAAGCTCGTCGCCGACCTGCTCGAGGCCGCCGGAATCGACCGGGTGCTCGCGCTCGACCTGCACGCTGGACAGATCCAGGGCTTCTTCCGCGTCCCCGTGGATCACCTCTTCGCCGCCCCGGTCATGATCGACTATCTCGGCAAGAAGGAGCTTCGCGAGCCGGTCATCGTCGCGCCCGACGCCGGCGGCGTGGAGCGGGCGCGCGCGATCGCCAAGCGCCTGAACGCCGGCCTGGCCATCATCGACAAGCGGCGCGAGGGACCGAACGCCGCGGTCGCCATGCACCTCATCGGCGAGGTCCGGGACCGCGACGCGGTCGTCATCGACGACATGATCGACACCGCCGGCACGCTCGTACAGGCGGTCGGCGCCCTCGCGCGCGAGGGCGCGCGCCGGATCCTGGCGTGCGGCGTCCATCCCGTCCTCTCCGGCCCCGCGCTCGAGCGCATCAGCGCCTCGCCGCTCGAGGAGATCGTCGTCACCAACTCGATTCCCGTACCGCCCGAGAAGCGCATGGCCCGCGTCACCGTGCTCAGCGTGGCGCCGCTCCTCGGCGAGGCGATCCGCCGCATCCACGACGAGGAGTCCGTTTCGACGCTGTTCGTCTGAACCACGAAGGGAGACCTGACGATGCAGATGCAAGAGCTGACGATCAAGCGGCGCGTGGCGACCGGCAAGCAGGTGGCCAAGCGGCTGCGCCGCGAGGGCACCGTGCCCGCGATCCTCTACGGCGGCGGCCAGCCGGAGGCCATCACCGTGGACCCGCGAGCCGTGCTCAAGATGATCCACGGCCACGAGGGCACGACCCAGCTCCTCACGCTCAAGATCGACGGCGAGGGAGCCGGGGCCACGCGCATGGCGATCATCCGCGACCTGCAGTTCGACCCGGTCAGCGAGCAGCTCCTGCACGTCGACCTGCAGGAGGTCTCGGCCGACCGCGCCATCACCGTCCGGGTGGCCGTGCGCCCGGTCGGTGAGGCGGCGGGCGTCAAGGACCAGAAGGGCATCCTGCACCTGGTCATCCACGAGCTCGAGATCTCCTGCGTGCCGACCGCGATCCCCCAGCGCATCGACGCCGACGTCAGCGCCCTCATGATCGGCGACGTCCTGACCGTCGGCGACCTGCGCGCCCCCGAGGGCGTGCGGATCCTGAACGCGCCCGACCAGGCCGTCGCCACCGTGGCGCCGCCGATGGCCGAGGAAGTGGCCCCGGTCACGCCCGAGGCCGCCGCGGCTGTCACCGAGCCGGAGGTCCTCACCGAGCGCAAGCCCAAGGAAGAGGAGGTGCTCGAGGAGGGCAAGAAGGCCGCGGCCAAGAAGCCGGAGGCCAAGAAGCCCGAGGCCAAGAAGTCCGAGAAGTAGCGGAGCGCGACCCGCGTGGCCCACGCGGTGGTGGGGCTCGGCAACCCGGGTCCGGAATACCGGGACTCCCGCCACAACGTGGGCCAGCGCGTCCTCGACGCGCTCGCGAAGACCCTCCGGAAGTCGTTTCGTCGCGAGGGCGCGTCCCTGGTGGCCCGCGCGCAGTGGCGCGGCGAGCCCCTCGCCCTGGTCAAGCCGCAGAGCTTCATGAACGTGAGCGGTCCGGTGGTCGCGCGGACGCTGCGGCGTCTGGGCGTCGAGCCCGGCGACGTGATCCTGGTCTATGACGACATCGACCTGCCGCTCGGGACCGTGCGCGTGCGCGTGAAGGGCAGCGCCGGCGGCCACAACGGCGTGCGCTCGGTCCTCGAGGCGCTCGGCACCCAGGAGATCCGGCGGGTGAAGGTGGGCATCGGCCGGCCCGCCACCCGGGACCAGGTGTCCGATCACGTCCTGGAGCCGTTCGAGCGCGACGAGCACGACGCCGTCGAGGCTGCCGTCGCCGAGGCCGTGGAGCGCGTGCTCGCGCTCGTGGCGTCCCGCTGAATCAGAAGAAGAGGAACGTCACGACCGCGAAGAGCGGCAGCAGCACGAGCCCGCTGTAGAGCATGTAGCCGAAGAAGCTCGGCATCTTGACCCCGGTCTCCTCGGCGATCGACTTCACCATGAAGTTCGGTGCGTTGCCGATGTAGGTGTTGGCCCCCATCGCGACGGCCCCGACCGCGATGCCCGTGAGCACGATGTGCGGCACGTCGACGACCTCCCGGGCGAGCCCGAGCCCCTGGCCGAGCGCCAGGAAAGTGAGGTAGGTCGGCGCGTTGTCGAGGAACGACGAGAGCATCCCCGTGGCCCAGAAGAACTGCCAGGGCTCGCGCACCCCGAGCTCGCTCCCGCGCAGTCGCAGGATCTCGAGCGCCGGGATCATCGTGAGGAAGATGCCGAAGAAGAGGATCGCGACCTCGACGATCGGGTAGTACGTGAAGCCGTTGTCGCGGCGGACCTGCCGGGGCGTGCGCCAGAGCGAGACGACGGACAGGCCGATGATGACGGCCTCGCGCGCCGGCTCGTGCAGGAACGCGACCGCGAGCACGACGCCCGCGAGCCAGAGGCCGTTCAGCGCGCCGTGGACCCGCAGCGGCCGGACCCGCGTGCGGTCGCGCCGGATCGCGGCGATGGGCTCGCGCGGGTACTGCGTCGAGTCCCAGACGAAGTAGACGAGCAGCAGGACGCCGACCAGGAAGAGCCAGTGCGCCCAGAGCCGGAACGTCCAGACGAAAGGCACGCCCTGCAGGTACCCGAGAAACAGCGGCGGGTCGCCGAGCGGTGTCAGCATGCCGCCGATGTTCGAGACCAGGAAGATGAAGAAGATCACGGTGTGCTTGATGCGCGTCCGCTCCCGGTTGGTCTGCAGCAGCGGCCGGATGAGCAGCATGGAGGCGCCCGTCGTGCCGATGAACGAGGCGATCACGGCGCCGAAGGCCAGGAACCCCGTGTTGGTCAGCGGCGTCGCCTCGAGGTCGCCCCGCAGGAGGATCCCGCCCGAGATGAGGTAGAGCCCGCCGATCAGCACGATGAACGAAACGTACTCCTCGGCCATGTCGAGGAGCGCGCCCGGGTGGTGCGTGAGATACAGCCCCAGGATCGGCAACCCGAGCAGCACGGCGACGAGACCCTTGTTGCGGTTCGACTCCCACCAGTGCGTCACCCAGAGCGGGCAGACGGCGATCGCCAGCAGCATCGCGACGAACGGCGCGACGGTGTAGATGGGCGGCGCGAGCGCGGTGGTCACGATCCTGGTCCCCCCGGGACGGCGCGCGGCCGGCCCGCGCCAGTCTAGCCCAAACGCCGGCCGGCGGGGCCCGCCGATTGCCCGGGGTGGGGCTGCATGGTATACAGTTGTTGTTTGTCCAACGAGTGGGGTCCCGGAGGGGGGAGCACAGGGTGACCAAAGTCATCGTCGAACCCGACGAATCCTTCGAGAGCGCGCTCAAGCGCTTCAAGAAGCAGTGCGAGAAGGCGGGCCTCCTGTCCGAGTTCAAGAAGCGGCAGCACTACGAGAAGCCGAGCGTCCGGCGGAAGCGCAAGGCCCTCGCCGCGCGCAAGAAGGCGAAGCGACGGGAGCGGATGTCCGATTAGGCCCTGGCGGCACCCGGACACCCCCGGCACTCCCGCCTCCCGGACGGGAGCGAGTGAGGCGTAGGGTGGAGGCACATCACCTCCGGGAGCGCGGCACCGAGTGGGACGCGGTGCGGGCGCTCCTGGCTCACGAAGCGCAGACCGCAATGGGGCGGGAGCGGGCGGCGACGGCGGAGCCGCTCACCGACGCCGCCGCCGTCCAGGTCGAGATCGAGCTCACGCAGCAGGCCCGGCTCGCGCTCGCCGCCGCGGGCGCCCCGCCACTCGACGGTCTCCCCGACGTCCGCCCGCTCCTCGACCGCTGCCGGGCGGCGGGCAGTGTCCTCGACGGTCCCGACCTCGCGCAGCTCGTCCCCGTGCTCGACGCCGGCCCGCGGCTCGCCGCGTACGGCCAGGGCGTCCGCGAGGCGAGCCCCGAGGTGGCCGCGCGCACCGGCGCCGTGCCCCACCTCCGCGATCTGCGCGACCGCCTCGGCGCCGCGCTCGACGAGACCGGCGCGGTCGTCGACGACGCGAGCCCGACCCTCAGGCGTCTGCGCCGCGAGATCCGCGAGCGCCGCCGGCGCATCGTCGCCGAGCTCGAGCGCGCGTTCCAGGGCGGCGACGCCGGGCGAATCTTCGCCGATCGTTACGTCACCGTGCGGCACGGCCGGTACGTGCTGCCGGTCCGCGCGGAGGCGCGCGGGCGCGTGCGCGGAATCGTCCACGATCGCTCCCAGAGCGGCCAGACCCTCTTCGTCGAGCCCGAGGCCATCGTGGAGGTGAACAACGACCTCGTCCAGGCGACGCGCGCCGAGGAGCACGAGACGGCGCGCATCCTCGCCGACCTGACCGACGCCGTCCGCGGGCGCCTCGACGACCTCGTGGGGCTGGTGGACGCGCTCGGGGCCCTCGACTGGATCTTCGCCCGCGCGGTCGCCGCCGAGCGCATGGCGGCGGTGCGACCCCTCATCGACGCCGGCCGGCGCGTCGCGCTCCGGGGCGCCCGCCATCCCCTGCTGCTCGCGCAGAGCTGGAAGGACCCGGCCCGCCCGGTCGTGCCGATGGACCTGGAGCTCGGTCCCGACCGGCCGCTGCTCGTCATCACGGGGCCGAACGCGGGCGGCAAGACGATCGCGCTCAAGACGCTCGCGCTCCTGGCGCTGCTGACGCAGATCGGTTGCCACATCCCCGCGGACGAGGGCGCGCGCCTGCCGGTCTTCGCAGACGTCCACGCGATCATCGGCGACGAGCAGTCCGTCGCCGACAACCTCTCCACGTTCTCCGCGTTCGTCGGGCAGGTCCGTGAGGTCCTCGCGCGCGCCGGCGAACGCTCGCTCGTGCTCCTCGACGAGCTCGGCGCCGGCACGGACCCGGACGAGGGCGCGGCGCTCGCCCAGGCGATCCTCGAGGAGCTGGCCGAGCGGGGCGCGCTGGTCGTGGCGACCACCCACCTCGAGCCCCTCAAGGCCTTCGCGTCGACGCACCCGCGGGCCCGGAACGCCTCCGTGGAGTTCGACACCGCGACGCTCGCGCCGACGTTCCGCCTGAACTACGGCCACCCCGGGCGCAGCTACGCGCTCGCGATCGCGGGCCGCCTCGGGCTGCCGCCGGCGCTGATCGCCCGCGCCGAGGCGCATCGATCGAAGGACGCCGCCCGGCTCGGCGAGCTGATCGCGCGGCTCGACGAGCACACGCGGGCCGAGGCCGAGCGGGCTCTGGCGCTCGAGCGGCGCGAGAGCGAGGCCGCGGCCCGGCTCGCCGCCGCGCGCGACGCCGAGGCGGCCGCCGAGGCGAAGGCGCGGACCACGCTCGAGCGGGCGCGCGGCGAGGCGACCGCGCTCCTCGCCGACGTCCGCAGGGCCCTCGCCGCCGAGTGGGAGCGGCTCAAGCGCGGGGAGCGCACGCGGCGCGCGCTCGAGCAGAGCCGCGCGCGCGTCCGCGAGGTCGCCCGGCGCATCGACTCGCTCCTCCCCGCCCCGCCCACCGATCCCGCCGCTCCGTCGACACTGACGCCGGGGACGACCGTCGCGGCCGAGCACCTCGGCCTCCGCGGTGAGCTCGTCTCGATCGCCGGCGACTCGGCGACGGTGCGCTCGGGCGCGGTCACCGTCCGCGTCCCCGTCACCGCCCTCCACCCGGTCCGGGCAGACGCCGCGGGCTCGCCGGCGGGCGCATGGCGTGGGACCGCGTCCCCGAGCACCGTGCCCGGGCGCGCGACCGCGCCCGAGCTGATGCTGATCGGGCAGACGACGGACGAGGCGCGCGACCGCGTCGAGCAGTATCTCGACGATGCCTTCCTCGCCGGCCTGCCGTCCGTCCGGCTGATCCACGGCAAGGGCACCGGCGCCCTCCGCAAGGCCGTCCGTGACCTGCTCGCGGCCCACCCGCTCGTGGAGTCGTTCCGTGACGGCGCGCCCGCCGAGGGCGGCGCGGGCGCCACAGTCGCCGCGCTCAAGGTCGGCTGATGCCGACCGCATGGGAGATCGGCTAGGATGGCGTCCTACCCGCAGGCGGTGCTCGACGAGATCCGGGGCGCGGTGGACATCGTGGATCTCGTCGGCCGCTACGTCCGCCTGCGCAAGGCCGGTCAGGGGTGGAAGGGCCTCTGCCCCTTCCACGCGGAGCGAACGCCCTCGTTCACCGTCAACCCGAAGAAGGGCATCTTCCACTGCTTCGGCTGCGGCGTGGGCGGCGACGCCTTCGGCTTCGTGATGCGCCAGGACCGACTCTCGTTCCCCGAGGCCGTGCGCCAGCTCGCGCGCAGCGCGGGGATCGCGCTGCCGGAGGCGCGCGGCGGCGGCGACGGCGGCCAGCGCGAGGAGCTCCTGCGCGTCATGGCCCTGGCAGCGCGCTTCTACGCCGACCAGCTCTGGGGGCCCGCCGGCGCGCGGGCGCGCGACTACCTCGAGACGCGCGGCGTCGATGCCGAGGTCGCGCGGCGCTTCGGTCTCGGCTACGCCCCGGAGGGCTGGGAGACGCTCCGCGGATTCATGCGGACGGAGGACGTCGCCGAGGAAGCGCTCGTCGCCGCCGGCCTCGCGGTCCCACGGGAGCATCGGTCCGGGGCCTACGACCGCTTCCGCGGCCGGCTCCTCTTCACGATCCGGGATCTCCAGGGCCGCCCCGTCGCCTTCGGCGGACGCGCCTTCGGCGACGAGCAGCCGAAGTACCTGAACTCCCCCGAGACGCCGCTCTACACCAAGGGCAACCTTCTCTACGGGGCCGACCTCGCGCGCGAGGCGATCCAGGCGAAGAACCGCGCCCTGCTCGTCGAGGGCTACGTGGACTGCCTCATGGCGCACCAGCACGGCTTCGGCGAGACCGTGGCGGCGCTGGGCACGGCGTTCACGCCCGCGCAGCTCGGTCTGCTCCGCCGCTATTGCGACGCCGCAGTGCTGTTCTTCGACGCCGACGCCGCGGGCCAGAAGGCCGCCGAGCGCGCGGAAGAGCTGCTCGAGCCCGGGGACGGGGGGCTCGCGTGGGCGGTCAACCGCACCGGGACCCTGGGCAGCTCGGGTGTGCTCCGCCTCCGGGTCGCGCTGCTGCCGGCCGGTCACGATCCGGACACGTTCCTGCGAGCGGAGGGCGCGGCGGCCTTCGAGGAGCGCATCACCGCGGCGCGCAGCCTGCTCGCCTTCGCCCTCGAGCGCGCGATCGCCGACCCCGACGGGGCCACCGGCCCGCGCGCCCGTGCCGGCGCCTTCGCACGTGCGGCGCTGATGCTCGCGAAGGTCGGTGACGCCGAGGAGGCCGCGGCGCTCTCGCGCGAGGCTGCCGTCAAGCTCGGCGTGGACGCGACGCAGCTCTGGATCGAGGCGCAGCGCCTGCAGTCCTCGCTGCGCAGACCGCCGGCGCCGACGGGCGGCGCCAGGCCCACCTCGACGCCGCCGTCCGTCGAGCGCGATCTCGCGCACCTCCTGCTGCACGCGGCGGAGGCGCGGGCGGTGCTCCTGCCGTTGCTCGTCGAGGCGGAGGACCTCGGCCATCCGGCATTGCGCGCGATCGTCGCGGCGCTGCGCGCGCGGCCGGACGCGCCGGCCGAGAGCCTCATGACCGACCTCGAGACCGAGGAGGCCCGCGGGGTCCTGGCGGCGCTCCTCGTCGAGGAGCGGCAGGACCTTGACGTCCGGGTTAGCATCGAGCAGTTCCGGAGGCGACTCGAGCGCGGCGTGCGGCTCCGCCGGGCGCGCGGCCTGAGCCAGGGCATCGCCGCCGCCCAGGCAGCCGGCACGGACGCGTCCGTGGCCGAGGCGTTGCGAGTCCTTCACGAGGAGAGCGCCGTCCTGTACGGGATCACGGGCGGCACGGCCCAATCGCTCGAGCACCGGACCGGAGAGTCCACAAGGAGCGGAGACGCATGAGCGAAGAGCCTAAGCTGGAGGAGCTGGACCGGCTGATCTCGATGG